>Ga0255338_1002407_pt1 | contig 27573 bp, 25 predicted proteins | sample MeOH1_35cm_T4_19_FD_203715 | JGI IMG/M metagenome (GOLD analysis project Ga0255338, IMG submission 203715) | Sandy soil microbial communities from University of British Columbia, Vancouver, Canada - MeOH1_35cm_T4_195 | ecosystem: Engineered > Artificial ecosystem > Sand microcosm > Unclassified ...
TCAAAACCTAACTCTTGAGATTTGAGTTCGACTGAAGCTCGTCCAGCCATTTCAGAGACAAGCATCCTCATGTCGTTTCCAACACTCGCTGGATCCTCATGTTGGTAGAGAAATGGGTCCACTTTGATTGCGCTCGCGTGCAAACCTGCTTTATGAGCGAATGCTGAAATTCCCACATAAGGTTGGCGCGCACTCGGCGTCACGTTAGTCACCTCCGCGACGGCGTGAGAAATACGGAAAGCCTCCTGGAGAGTGTCTCCCGGGAGAACCTGCTGTCCCTTTTTCAACTGCAGGTTCGCAATGATCGTGACTAGGTCTGCGTTACCCGTCCTTTCACCGTACCCATTGAGAGTCCCTTGCACATGCGTTGCACCAGCCGCAACTGCAGCCATCGAGTTTGCTACGGCACAACCTGTGTCGTTGTGGCAATGAATTCCAACACGAGCAGAAGTACTTTGGATGACATTGTGGACAATGTCTGAAAGCTCATCCGGTAACATGCCGCCATTGGTATCGCAGAGTGCAACTACATCTGCACCGGCTTCGACCGCGACTCGAATAACTTCCAAAGAGTAATCACGATTCGAGCGATAGCCATCAAAGAAATGCTCGGCGTCAAGGAATACCCTCTGTCCTTCACCGCGAAGGTGTCTGATCGAATCGGCAATCATCTCCAAGTTCTCATCAAGAGTGGTCCGGAGTGCTAGATCAACGTGTCGATCGTGAGCCTTGGCAACAAGGGTGACAGCCGACGCACCTGAGTCGCGCAGTGCCCCCAGAAGGACATCATCTGCTGCATTTACATGTGGGCGACGAGTCGCACCGAAAGCTACGAGAGTCGCATTTTTGAGCTGCAACTCGGCCTTTGCACGGGCAAAAAACTCAGTGTCCTTCGGATTTGCACCTGGCCATCCGCCTTCAATAAAACCAACACCAAAATCATCTATATGACGCGCGATGGCAAGTTTGTCGTGAACCGACAGGTTCAAACCTTCTTGTTGCGCGCCGTCACGCAGGGTCGTGTCATAGATATGAAAGGCGTCTGAAATTTTCATCAAATGACTTTTCTCAACCAATGATGCGAATCTTGAACTGTGCCATGCTGAATTCCAAGCAGGGTGTTACGGATTTGCATTGTGATGGGTCCGGGATTGCCATCGCCAGTCACCCAAGTACCCATGGCACTCTTGGCGGTTCCCACAGGAGAAACAACAGCGGCAGTGCCACAGGCGAAGATTTCTGTGATCTCTCCACTCTCGACGCCTTTGTGCCAATCGTCGACACTGATCATTGTTTCTTCAACTTTGTAACCAAGATCTGCGGCAACACCAAGGATGGAATCACGCGTGATTCCAGGCAATAAAGTACCAGTCAACTTTGGAGTGATTACAGTCGCGTCTTTTCCAGAACCTTTAACAAAATAAAGATTCATCCCACCCATCTCTTCGACCCACTTACGCTCGATTGCGTCAATCCACACAACCTGATCGCATCCCTGCTCGGCTGCAACCTTCTGGGCTACAAGAGAGGCTGCGTAGTTTCCCCCGCATTTTGCTTCCCCTGTTCCGCCAGGTGCTGCACGGACGTATTCAGTAGAAATCCAAACTGTTACCGCATTCTCGGGATTGAAGTAAGCGCCTGCCGGTGTCGCAATCAACATATACAGCGCACGGTTAGTGGGTCTTACTCCTAGTCCCACTTCGGTGGCAAACATAAATGGTCGAAGATAGAGCGACTCTCCCACTTTGTCTGGAACCCAACTTGCATCTTGCTTGACCAGCGCATCGACAGATTCAATGAAGAGTTCAATAGACATCTCTGGAAGCGCCAATCGCTTTGCACTGCGTGCAAAGCGAGCCGCATTTGCTTCCGGTCGGAAAAGCGCAACCCCACCATCTGGTTGGCGATATGCCTTGAGTCCTTCAAAGATTTCCTGCCCATAATGAAAAACCATTGTGGCTGGATCTAAGGAAATCGGCGCGTACGGCTTTAATTCGGCGTCAGACCAGCCACTGTCTTCGCTCCACTCGGCCACAACCATGTGATCGGTGTAGTACTTACCAAAACCAGGATTGGCTAATTTCTCGGTGCGCTCGGCACCCGTCAATGGATGAGTAGATGGTGTGATCTTGACTATCATGATTATCCCTTCAGCGCTGCCACTAGCGTGCTTCCGATTTCGGTGGTGCTTCGTTTGACGGTACCGCGATTGCGAAGATCCTCTGCAACGACTCTTTCAACATCACGGGCTGCTTCTGGCAGACCCAAGTGGTCGAGCATCATGGCAATTGAAAGAATCGTTGCGGTTGGATCGGCTAGATTCTTGCCTGCGATATCAGGCGCTGAGCCGTGTACGGGCTCGAACATGGATGGATACTTCCGAGTTGGATTGATATTCCCGGATGCCGCCAATCCGATTCCACCACAGATTGCCGCAGCAATATCGGTCAATAAGTCTCCGAACAAGTTGTCGGTGACGACAACATCAAAACGCCCAGGATTGGTTATGAAGAACATCGCCGCTGCGTCCGCGTGCAAGTACTCAGTGGTGACCGCTGGATACTCCTTCGCAACTTCATTGAAGGTACGTGTCCACAGATCTCCCGCATGAACTAGGACATTGTTCTTGTGAACCATGGTCAATTTCTTACGCGTACGGAGCATAGTGCGATCAAATGCATCGCGAATAACGCGCTCAACACCTTTTCGGCTATTGATGCTGTCCTCAATCGCAACTTCACTCTCGCTACCAAAACCAAGGAATCCGCCTGCCCCAGAGTATGGGCCTTCAGTTCCTTCACGGACAACAATAAAATCAATCTCATCTTTCGTTGATAGCGGAGATGTAACACCTTCGTACAGACGTGCCGGTCGCAAGTTGACGTACTGATCAAATTCAAAGCGCAATTTGAGAAGCAGCCCTCTCTCAAGAACACCGCTGGGAACCGAGGGATCACCAACCGCTCCCAACAAAATGACGTCAGATTTTCTCATCTCATCGAGTACGGACTCCGGCAATACCTCGCCGGTGCGGTGCCAATATCCTGCGCCGAGTTCGTAAGAAGTCTTCATAAATGAGACGCCATGCTTTGCGCCGACAACATCGAGAACTTTTAGCCCCTCGCCAACAACTTCAGGACCGATTCCATCGCCTGCAATAACAGCAACATTAAATGAACTTGAATTCATTTTTATACCCCTAAAGTGACAGTTCGGACAAGGTTTGCACCCGTTTCACGGGATAATTCATCAAGTACAGTTCGTTCCACAGGTGAGTCCACCGTGATTGCCATGAGGGCGTTGCCCCCAAGGTGATCACGGGCGACCTGCATGCCGGCGATATTGATTGACTCTTTCCCAAGGATGTTTCCAACGGTTCCAACAACTCCAGGACGATCGGCATACCGGAGGAAAATGATGTTCTCTGTTGGCGTCAGGTCGAGGTCATAAGAATCAATCGCAACGATCTTCTGTACCTGACGGATACCCATCAAGGTGCCACTCACTGAAATCTTTACCCCTCGTGAAAGCGCCCCATTCAAAGTGACGATGTTTCGATGATCTGGAGAAATCTCATCCGTTGTCACGGAGGTGACTAGTCCGCGCTCATGGGCGATGCCTGGAGCATTTACGTACGTGACATCTTCGGCACCCAAGCCAAGAAGCGCGCCTTTGAGCGCACTGATCCCGAGAACAGAGCAATCATGTTGAGCAATCTCGCCATGTACCGCAACTTCGATACTGACCGGAACTTCTCCAGAAAGACCAACGAGCACTCCCGCTAGTTTTTCAACTAGTGATAGCGCGGGGCGAACATCCTTATGAATGACACCACCCTTTACGTTGACCGCATCTGGAACGAGTTCGCCAGCTAGGGCTTTGCGAACTGAAACCGCTACAGCAATGCCGGCACGTTCCTGTGCTTCATCCGTCGACGCACCAAGATGAGGTGTGGCAACAACTCGATCGAGTGTGAAGAGGGGGGAGTCAGTACATGGCTCAGTTGAGAAAACATCAAGCCCAGCACCGCCAACGCGGCCTTCATTGATTGCGTCATAGAGAGCAGACTCATCAAGAACACCGCCACGCGCAGCATTGATGATGCGGACTGTTGGCTTCACTTTCTTCAGGGCTTCTACGCCAATGAGATTCGCGGTCTCTTTTGTCTTGGGCAAGTGAATCGTGATGAAGTCACTCTCAGAAAGCAGGCTATCCAGATCAACCAGTTGAACACCCAACTGAGCTGCACGAGCAGGCTGTAGATAAGGATCGTAAGCAACAACCTTCATCCCAAATGCCTGCATACGCGCGGCAACGAGTTGGCCGATGCGTCCGAAGCCAACGATGCCCAGAGTCTTTTCGAAAAGCTCGGTACCGGTGTATTTGGACCGCGCCCACTTTCCATTTCGGAGTGCAGCATGAGCAGGTGAAATATGTCGAGCCGAAGCAAGCAAAAGACCGATTGCCAATTCTGCGGCACTGACAATGTTGGAAGTTGGGGCGTTAACGACCATGACTCCGGCGGCAGTTGCTGTCGGAATTTCCACGTTATCAAGGCCAACACCTGCCCGTGCAATCACCTTCAAACCCTTTGCGACACCAATCGCTTCGGCATCCATCTTGGTCGCAGAACGAATAAGCACTGCATCCACCCCCGCAGCTAGTGCCGCAAGAAGCTCATCTCGATTTGCGCCATCGCAGTGACGAATCTCGAATTCGGGCCCCAGTGCATCCAATGTCGCTGGACTTAGCTCCTCAGCAATGAGTACAACTGGTTTAGCCACGTGCAACACTGCCCTCTTTGTAGTCATCCTTTGGATCTTTGACCCATGACATCAATGCGCGAAGGTTACGGCCGACCGCTTCGATTGGGTGATTCTGACCCTTTTCGCGGAACGCCTTGAATTCAGGTGCACCCGCATCTTGATCGTCAATGAATCGCTTTGCAAAAGCGCCGCTCTGAACCTCGGCAAGAACTGCCTTCATATTCTCTTTTACGTGTGGATCAATAACGCGAGGTCCTGATACATAATCACCGTATTCGGCAGTATCTGAGATCGACCAACGCATCTTGGCAATGCCACCTTCATACATGAGGTCAACAATCAACTTGAGTTCGTGGAGACATTCGAAATAAGCAACTTCTGGTTGGTAACCAGCTTCGGTAAGAACTTCGAAACCGTACTGAACCAGCTGTGAAGCCCCACCACAAAGCACTGCCTGTTCTCCGAAAAGATCTGTCTCAGTCTCTTCAGTGAAGGTAGTGAGAATTCCACCTGCACGTAAACCGCCAATTGCCTTGGCATAAGAGAGGGTGAGTGGCCAGGCATTCCCAGTTGAATCTTGTTCAACTGCAACGATCACCGGAACCCCACGACCGGCTGAGTATTCACGACGCACAAGGTGCCCAGGGCCCTTTGGAGCAACCATGCACACATCAACATTTGCTGATGGCTTAATGTAGCCAAAGCGGATATTAAATCCATGGCCGAAGAAAATCGCATCCCCATCTTTAAGGTTTGGCTCGATAGATTCTTTGTAAATATGACGTTGTACTGGGTCTGGTGCGAGAATCATGATGACAGTCGCTTCCTTAACCGCGTCACCCACTGATACGACACGAAGCCCCTCAGCTTCGGCCTTGTCACGAGACTTCGAACCTTCAGCAAGACCGACCCGAACGTCCACTCCGCTGTCGCGAAGGCTCAGCGCGTGAGCATGGCCCTGCGAGCCATAGCCAATAACAGCGACCTTTCGTCCCTGGATGATGGATAGGTCTGCATCCTCATCGTGATACATCGTTGCCACGGTGTTCTCCTTTATCTTGGTCTTTGGTTTTAATTCTGATAGTCGGCCTGTGTGCCAATTTCATGAAACGTCGATATCCCCTGTGCACTAAGGGTACGGTCAGCAAGAGCCGCGGTGCCACGCTCGAGCGCTACCAAGCCTGACTGAACGAGTTCCCTAATGCCAAGCGGAGTAAGCGCCTTCAGCAAACCTTCGATGTGGGCACTCTCGGCGGTTGCTTCAATCGTTATCGTTTCTGGGTCTTCATCAACAACTGTGGCACCAAACTGAGCAACCACGGCAAGAACATCCTGCTTTTTAATTGTTTCGACTTTGACCAGAAGCAATTCCCTGTGCACGCTAGCCTCGACCGGCATCTCCGACACCGCAATGACATTGACTAGCTTGTAGACCTGCGCCATTACTTGATCGAGTACGTGTCCTTCGAGATTGAGGACGATCGTCATACGGGAAATATCTGGATTCTCTGTCGGGCCAACAGCTAGTGAATCGATGTTGTACGCGCGACGAGAAAAGAGCGAAGCAACACGTGCAAGAACACCAGGGCTGTTTTCTACGAGAACTGCGAGCGTATGTTTACTCATCACAACTCCTGCGAATCCCAGTCGGGAGCTAAGCCCCGAGCAATCATGATTTCATCATTAGAGGTACCAGCCGCAACCATCGGCCAGACCATTGCATCGCGGAAAACACTGAAATCAACAACCACAGGCTGGTCGTTGATGGACATGGCTTCCTTGATGACTGCGTCAACATCCTCGGTCCGTTCACATCGAAGGCCGGCACATCCCATAGCATCTGCCAACTTCACAAAGTCGGGAATGCGTTTGGAGTGCAGTGACGTATTTGAATAGCGCCCTTCATAGAACATGGTCTGCCACTGACGAACCATGCCCAAACTCTCGTTGTTGATGATCGCAACCTTGATAGGTATGTTGTTGAGTGCGCAGGTCACCAATTCTTGGTTGGTCATCTGGAAACAACCATCACCGTCGATCGCCCACACTGTTGTATCTGGTTTGCCAACTTTTGCACCCATGGCTGCGGGAACGGCGTACCCCATTGTTCCGAGACCACCCGAGTTCAACCAGGTGCGTGGTTTTTCGTACTTAACAAATTGAGAAGCCCACATCTGGTGCTGGCCAACACCAGCAACGTAAATTGAGTCAGGCCCGGAAATCGCACCGATTCGTTCAATGACATATTGAGGTGAGACAGAACCATCTTCAGGATGGCTATAGCCAAGTGGATAGGTAGAACGTAGCGAACTCAAGAATCGCCACCATTCGGTCAAATCTGGTTTTGATTTCTTGAATGCCCCTTGAAGCGCAGGGATCAACGCCTTTATCGTGTGAGCAAGATCGCCAATGACTGCGACGTCCGCAAATCGATTCTTGCCAATTTCGGCTGGATCAATATCAGCATGAATCACTTTTGCGTTCACGGCAAAGGAGGAAAGTTTTCCTGTGACTCGATCATCAAAGCGAGCGCCAAGAGTGATCAGGAGATCGGCTTTCTGCAGTGCCGTAACCGCAGCGACAGTGCCGTGCATTCCTGGCATCCCAAGATGCAGGTGGTGGCTGTCAGGAAACGCGCCGCGTGCCATCAAAGTAGTGACGACTGGGGCGCCAATGAGTTCGGCAAGGCGCTTCAATTCTTTGTGCGCGTTCGACTTGATGATTCCGCCACCCACAAAAAGCACTGGTCTAGCTGATTGTGCGATGAGAGCTGCTGCATCGCGAATCGCATCATCATCAGGATCGATCTGCGGTTTGTATCCAGCGAATCGCAACTTCGTTGGGTACTTGTAATTTGTCATCGCCTGAAGTGCGTCCTTGGCGATATCAACAAGGACCGGACCAGGACGACCCGTGCTCGCAATATGGAAAGCCTCGGCAATTGCTCGAGGAATATCGTCAGGATTGGTAATCAAGTAATTGTGCTTCGTGATCGGCATAGTGATGCCGCGAATGTCAGCTTCCTGAAAAGCATCGGTGCCGATGGCAGCCGATGGCACCTGGCCCGTGATTGCTACAAGCGGGACTGAGTCCATCGCTGCATCAGCAAGAGGAGTAACCAAGTTGGTCGCACCTGGACCAGAGGTCACGATGCAGGTTCCGACCCGTCCGGTTGCTTGGGCGTAACCGGTGGCTGCATGACCGGCGCCTTGCTCATGGCGGACCAAGATATGGCGGATTTTTGAGTCGAAGATCGGGTCGTAGGCGGGAAGGATGGCGCCGCCAGGGATGCCAAACATCACGTCCACGCCTGCGGCTTCTAAAGACTTCACCAAGCTACTCGCCCCAGTCATCTCTCTGCTCATCTGCCCACTCCCTTCCGTCTCCGGTGATTGAAGAAATGCCGCCTAATAATGCAAAAACCCTCAGTGATAACTGAGGGTAGCGCGGGATCTGATTCTGCTAGATCGCGCGCTTTTCAATCACTACTGATGTCTTCATTGGCTTATTCTCTAACGGGCACGCGGAAGCGTCAATCCTCTGAGATTGTGATCTCACCATATGGACATGGTGTAAGAGGTCGCACTTAGTCGCAGACTGCGCCTTTACTCGCAGATCCAACTAATTTCGAGTACTTCGAGAGCACTCCACGTGTGTACTTATGAGGCACTGGCGAGAAATTCAAGCGACGCTCTGTCAATTCTTCTTCATCTACAAGAAGATCAAGTGTTCGTGTGATGGTGTTGATGCGAATGCGATCGCCTTCCCGTACAAATGCGATCGGACCGCCCAAAGACGCTTCAGGTGCGACGTGTCCAACGCAGAGCCCGGTGGTCCCGCCAGAGAAACGTCCGTCGGTGAGAAGCAGTACAGATTTGCCCAACCCGGCACCCTTGATGGCGCCGGTAATCATTAACATCTCACGCATTCCTGGTCCGCCCTTGGGGCCTTCGTACCGGATAACAACCACATCACCGGCTTGAATGGTCCCATCCTCGAGTGCAGTCATTGCTTGTTGTTCGCGTTCAAAAACACGAGCAGGACCTTCAAAAATATCTACATCAACACCAGCGGTTTTTGTTACTGCTCCTTCAGGGGCGAGCGAGCCTTTAAGGATCGTGAGGCCGCCGCCGAGTGACATTGGATGTGCGGTCGCACGCAAAATCTCTCCATCTGGATCGGGAGGTGCGATATCGGCCAAGTTCTGGGCCATCGTCTTTCCTGTCACGGTAAGAACATCACCGTGCAATAAACCAGCATCTAGCAATGCTTTAAGGACAACCGGCACTCCACCAACTTTGTCCATGTCACTCATCACAAAGCGACCAAATGGTTTGAGATCTCCAAGTAGTGGCACACGCGAGCCGATGCGATGGAAATCCTCGAGATCCAGATCGACTTCAGCCTCGTGGGCAATCGCGAGCAGATGCAGAACCGCATTGGTCGAACCACCCAATGCCATAACCGCAGTGATCGCGTTTTCAAATGCAGGCTTGGTGAGGATGTCGCGCGTGGTAATTCCTTGACGGATCAATTCAACAACAGCAGCTCCGGCTTTTACTGAGAACGCGTCGCGTCGGCGGTCAACTGCTGGTGGTGCGGCAGAACCCGGGAGTGAAAGTCCAATTGCTTCACCGACGGTTGCCATTGTGTTTGCGGTGTACATGCCGCCACATGCACCTTCACCTGGGCAGATCGCGCGTTCGATCTTGTCCAACTGCGCTTGCGAAATCAATCCGCGAGCGCATGCTCCGACTGCTTCGAATGCATCAATGATCGTGACATCCTTGCCATCCACTTGTCCTGGCAACGTCGAACCCGCGTAAACAAAAACACTTGCGACATCTATTCGCGCAGCGGCCATCATCATGCCTGGCAATGACTTATCGCATCCTGCGAATGTCACCATGCCATCGAGGCGTTCAGCCTGCATCACAGTCTCAACCGAGTCGGCAATGACTTCTCGTGATACAAGCGAGAAGTGCATGCCTTCATGGCCCATGGAGATTCCGTCAGATACTGAAATGGTTCCGAACTGAAGAGGAAATCCGCCAGCATCAATGACGCCTTGGCGCGAGGCTTTGGCTAAACGCTCAAGAGATAAATTGCAGGGGGTAATTTCGTTCCACGACGAGACAATGCCAATCTGCGGCTTGACCCAATCCTCATCCCCCATGCCCACTGCGCGAAGCATTCCGCGCGCAGGCGCACGCTCCATTCCATCTGTGACAAGACCTGACCGTGGCTTCATCGTGCTCATGAGGTAATCGTAGGCGTACTTCCGATTTGTCATCGTATTTACGATACGGTACGGTTCCGTATCGAAAGGGGTGACCAGATGATGAGCATTGCAGCTTGTATTGGACGCCCTCGCGACCGCTCCCGAGATACCGTCATTGAAAAAGCGGCAATAGAGCTTCTCGGCGAAGTGGGCTATGAGCACATCACTATTGAGGCGGTAGCCCTGAGAGCTCACGTCAGCAAAGCCACGATTTACCGGCGCTGGAAAAATAAGGCCGAATTGATGACCGCCGCTGTCCATCACTACGCCTTCTGTAAATCCCCCACGATCGACACCGGCTCGCTTCGCAGTGACCTCATCGAGATCATTGCCGAGAAAGTCAAGGCGATGGAGAGCGAGGATGGTCAGTTCATCCGAGGTCTTATGACAGCAGCCCGCACCGATGGGGACTTGGCAGCGGTCCTCACTTCCTCTGTCGCTGAATACGCCAGCACCGCCCACGGGGCAATTTTCGATCGAGCAAGGGCTCGCGGAGAAATTTCAAACTCAGCACAAACGGAGATCGTCCTGGAACTCGTTCCTGCAGTTATCAGTTTCCGCATTTTCATGTCCCACCAGAGCGTCAATCGAAAATTCATTGAGCACTTTGTCGATGACGTCATTATTCCAACAATCAAACACTCGCAAGGAGAGAAGCGTGCTTAATCAAGCAGTAGAAATGGAACCAACAGCAAACGATGGACTTGACCCAAAAAGATGGAGAGCGCTTGGTGTCATTGCGATCGCTCAGTTGATGGTCATTCTTGACTCATCAATCGTCAACATCGCAATACCTAGTGCAAAGATTGATCTCGGTATTACCGACGCAAATCAACAATGGGTCATCACTTCTTACACGTTGGCGTTCGGCGGCCTGCTTCTCCTAGGTGGCCGTATAGCTGATTATGTTGGACGCAAACGCAGCTTCATTATCGGCCTTCTTGGATTCGCGGGAGCATCAGCGCTTGGTGGAATCGCGTCCAGTCAAGGACTGCTCTTCGCATCACGCGGGTTACAAGGCGCCTTCGGGGCGCTGCTTACTCCTGCGGCGCTCTCGCTTCTCAACGTCACCTTCACGATTCCAAAGGAACGCGCTAAAGCATTTGGTGTCTACGGTGCAATCTCTGGTGGTGGCGCAGCGATCGGGCTCATCCTCGGCGGAGTTCTCACCGAGTACGCAAACTGGCGCTGGTGCTTGGGCGTTAACGTCCCTATAGCAATCCTCGCAGCCGTACTTGCTGGACCAATCATCAAGGAATCCAAGGCGGTGGGCGATCGCAGTTACGACGTCCCTGGTGTGCTCACAGCGACTGCTGGTCTCTTCTCACTCGTGTACGCATTCACTTTGGCGGCAACAGATGGATGGCTCGACAGTCACACTCTCATGTTCTTCTTTATCGCCGCATTCTTCCTGACGGTCTTTATTGTGATCGAGCAGCGCGTGAAGAATCCACTTCTGCCAATGCGAATCCTCGCTGAACGAAACCGCGCTGGTTCATACATCGGCTCGCTCTTCGTCTCGGCCGGCCTCTTCTCCATGTTCCTCTTCCTTGGACTCTATCTCCAGGTAATTTTGGGATACACGCCACTTCACACCGGCTTTGCGTTCTTGCCGTTCTCGGTCGGAATCATGCTCTTCGCAGGTATTGCAGCAAAGTTGCTTCCAGTCATGGGACCACGTCCTTTGATGCTCTGGGGACTTATTCAATCCGCCATCGGCTTGATACTTCTTTCGCGCATCACGCCAGAGACTGCCTACCTCACACATGTTCTACCTGCACTTATCATCATGAGTACCGGCATGGCACTCGTCTTCATTCCGATGGCGACCACGTCGCTGCATGGAATCGGCTCACATGATTCTGGTGTCGGTAGCGCCATGCTCAACACCGCGCAACAGATTGGTGGCTCACTTGGCACCGCGCTGCTCAACACGATCGCGGCAACAGCAACCGCTGCCTACATCGCCAGTCATGGAGGCAAAGGACAGGTTGCTCAGTTCGCAGCGCTGACCCACGGATACACCGAGTCATTCAAGGTAGGTGCAGGGATGTTGCTAGTCGGTGCAGTTGTGCTTGCCTTCACAATCAGAATCGGCAAGGAGTCACTTGTCGAAGCTGATCTGATTGTTGCAGCCCACTGACTAGTTAGTTAATTACGCTTGTCCAAGGTGGCCAAGTAGAAGCTCGCGAACCTTCGCAGCATCTGCTTGGCCCTTTGTCTCTTTCATGACCGCGCCGATGAGTGCACCAGCGGCAGGAATATTTCCATTGCGCACTTTCTCCGCAGTATCTGGCTGAGAGGCAATCGCCTTCTCAATCGCAGCCATTAATGCAGAGTCATCAGAGACGACTTTCAATCCGCGGCTTTCAATCACCTGTGCAGGCGTGCCTTCTCCGTTGACGACACCCTCCACAACCTGGCGCGCCAACTTGTCGGTCAATTCCCCTGCTGCAACGAACGCCACGATATCTGCAACATCCTTAGGTGTGATTGCCAGATCAAAAATCGAGACTTCTTTCTCATTGGCAATACGTGAAATCTCACCAAGCCACCATCCGCGTGCACGGGTTGGATCTGCTCCAAATGCCACCGTGGCTTCGACAACGTTCAGAGCCTCAGCATTGATCATCGCCGCCATTTCTTTATCTGGCACCGACCACTCAGCTTGCAATCTCTTGCGACGACTTGTTGGCTCCTCGGGCAATGTAGAGCGCAATTTCTCAATCCAGGCTGCATCTGGCTCTACCGGAACAAGGTCTGGCTCAGGGAAATAGCGGTAATCCTCAGCCTGCTCCTTGGAGCGACCAGAGCGAGTCAACCCGCTCTCCTCTTGGAAGTGACGAGTCTCCTGGATGACCTTCTTGCCTGCATTAAGGAGCTCGGCATGACGGATCATCTCTCCGCGCACAGCGCGCTCGACAGAGCGGAGCGAGTTGACGTTCTTGGTCTCGCTTCGGGTTCCAAGCGTCGTCTCGCCGATCAATCGCAATGAGACGTTGGCATCGCAACGAAGCGAGCCCTGCTCCATCCGGACATCACTCACACCAAGGGAGCGGAGGATGTCGCGGAGTTCTGCAACGTAAGCCTTTGCAACCTCAGGTGCGTACTTTCCTGTACCCGGAACAATCTTGGTCACAATCTCTACTAAAGGAATACCTGCACGGTTGAAGTCCAACAACGAGTAATCAGCACCATGAATTCGCCCAGTTGCCCCGCCCATGTGCAATGACTTTCCTGTGTCCTCTTCCATATGCACGCGCTCGATCTCAACACGGAACTGCTTCACGCCTTCATCGGTGTCAATCTCGACATCCACATATCCGTTGATGCAGATCGGCTCGTCATACTGCGAGATCTGATAATTCTTTGGCATATCTGGGTAGAAGTAGTTCTTCCGGGAGAAACGGCTAAACGGCGCAATAGAACAATGCAGAGCAAGACCAATAAGAATGGTGGATTCAATCGCCTTCTCGTTGACCACGGGCATCGCACCAGGCATACCCAGACAGACCGGACAGGTCTGAGTATTTGGCTCAGCACCGAAGACTGTTGCACAACCGCAGAACATCTTTGAATTGGTGTTGAGTTCGACGTGAACTTCAAGACCCAATACAGGTTCGTACTTCGCAATCACATCGTCATAGGAAAGACTCACTTCGCACCTCCTAGCGCAGGAATACGCGAGAGCAAAGGCGCACCCCACTTAGAGAGCAGCGCCGCCTCAAGTGCAGCACCCACTGAGTACAACCTTTGATCCTGCATCGCGGGTGCCATGATCTGGAATCCCGTGGGCAATCCATCCTCAGGTGCCAACCCGGAAGGCAGACTCATGCCAGCAATTCCCGCCATGTTCACTGGAATAGTCGCAATGTCGTTGAGGTACATCGCCAGGGGATCATCGGCCTTCTCGCCGATCTTAAAGGCAGTTGTCGGCGCGGTTGGAGAGACAAGAACATCGGCCTTCGCGAATGCGTTATTGAAATCCCGCATGATCAATGTCCGGACCTTCTGGGCACTTCCGTAATAAGCATCGTAATAGCCAGAAGAAAGCGCATAAGTACCAAGGATAATTCGACGTTTCACTTCGCGACCAAAGCCCACTTCGCGGGTGATATTCATGACGAGTTCGGCTGAAACTCCGTCATCATCGCCCTTTCGCATTCCATAACGCATGGCGTCAAAGCGTGCGAGGTTGGACGAACACTCACTTGGTGCGATCAGGTAATACGCAGCGAGGGCGTATTCAAAGTTCGGGCAAGAGACTTCAACAATCTCCGCACCGGCCGCAGCAAGAAGTTCAAGAGACTCCTCAAAACGTGAGCGGACACCAGCTTGGTATCCATCGCCATTGAGCTCTTTCACAACGCCGATCTTCATTCCCTTTACTTCGCCACTTCGTGCAGCATTCACAACTTGTGGCACAGGCACATTGGCACTCGTTGCATCCATCGGATCATGCCCAGCAATGACTTCATGTAACAAAGCCGCATCCAACACGGTGCGAGCGCATGGCCCTGCTTGATCCAAACTCGAAGAGAACGCAATCAATCCATAACGCGAAACTCCACCATACGTTGGCTTCACTCCAACAGTTCCAGTAACCGCTGCAGGTTGGCGAATAGATCCACCTGTGTCCGTACCAATTGCCAATGGTGCTTCAAACGCAGCAAGGGATGCGGATGATCCACCACCGGATCCACCAGGAATGCGCGTGAGATCCCAAGGGTTATGCGTTGGACCGTATGCAGAGTTTTCAGTTGAGGAACCCATGGCAAACTCATCACAGTTCGTCTTACCGAGGATGACGATTCCCGCAGCATTCATCTTGGTAACAATGGTTGCGTCATACGGTGGACGCCAACCTTCAAGGATCTTTGACCCAGCAGTAGTCGGAATATCTTTCTGCACGATGATGTCTTTAAGTGCCAGCGGAACCCCAGCCAGCGGTCCAACCTTCTCGCCTCGTCCGCGAGCTTCATCAACAGATCGAGCCTGTGCCAACGCACCCTCATGATCTAAGTGAAGGAAGGCATGAACATCAGCATCCACTTCAGCAATCCGATCAAAGTGCAGCTGCGTTAAATTCTCAGAAGTGATCTCCCCCGCCGCCATCGCGGCAGCCATCTCATGTGCAGAGCGAGTGATCATGCTTCCTCCCCCAAAATCTGCGGCACTCGGAAGCGACCATCCTCTTTCGCCGGAGCCCCCGAAAGCGCCTGCTCTGGGGTCAGACTTGGAACTACAACATCCGGACGGGTCACATTGCGCAATGGCAATGGGTGAGATGTGGGCGGAATATCAGCCGTGGCCACCTCTTGTACACGGGCAACCGCGTTCAGGATGACATCCATCTCAGTAGAGAGGTGGGCCAGTTCCTGGTCAGTCATCTCTATTCGAGCCAGGCGGGCTAAATTCGCTAGGTCTTTGGGCGACAAGTTGCTCATGGGGTGGAGTCTATTAGAAGAGCCTCTAACCGCGAATTAAGTGTGGGGGAAGAGGAGATGGACTTCATCCATCTCATTTCGAGGATTATTCCGACTCGTCAGCGGGAGCAATTATCCACGCTGCAAAAGAAGCCGTCAGAGCACTTATCATTGCTAATCCAAAAATTATTAGGATTCCGGCGACTAATTTGCCTTCAGATGTAACTGGATATTTATCCCCATAGCCAATCGTTGTTACAGTAACCAACCCCCACCACAGGGCGTCACCGGCAGTCTTTATATTGCCATTTGGAGCACTGCGTTCGATATCAAGGATTGCTGCACCCATAACAACAATCATGAGAATTGCCGTAACGGAAATCATTAGCGGAATTGAACGCACCAATCTCCTTTTGCTTCGTATACCTGCCTTTGTTGTGAATAGAAGCGCACGAAGTGCTCGAAGCGGTCGGAAAAATGGCAAGGCAACAAGAATTAACTCAATCACATTCTTTCGGATGAATTTTGACTTATGCGTTGAAAGTAATAATTGAACCGCATAATCAATAACGAAATAGGCCCAGATTAGATTGTTTGCCCAATTACAAAATTTATTCGTGAATGAGGATACAGGATAAAAGTAAATTGGATATACATACGTAACCGTGTAGAGCAAGCTCAAAATGACTGTAGGTACAGCGGTTCGATTCTGCCACATACTTAATTTCGTCACTGATCTATTTTTGACAATCACTAAAACACGAAACTGCAGATTTTAAACAAATTGCCAATTTGGTCACAAACACGCAATCTCCTACGTATTTAGTCGCCTGCACTGAATTCCTAAAGTTTCCTTGAAAACTGAGGAAAGAGAAAGAGGATTTGTAGTCAATAATCGACCTTTTTTGACTACAACGGGTCTCCAACTCTGATTACTTAACTGCAAATTTGGCCGCTACCTGTCACGATCCAAGTAGTTGTAGTCATCGCTTCAAGCGACATTGGTCTGCGAGTACGTAATTTCTAATTAGAAATTCCAATTTCTACGCCAAAGCCCATCTGCTCACCATCGGTGAACCGTGTTGCAGTGTCGACCATGACTGCTGCACATTCAGAGAGGGCAAAAGTGATCAACGCTGGCTTATGAAGCCAGAATTACTGGATTTCCAATATCAATGATAATCTAAAGCCAGTAATTCTACCTAGTAGGGAAGTACAGGACTTTCAATGTCTATTCCAGCAGGTATTTCAGGGAAGGGTCGAATTGAGTTAGCGGCAGCGCTCTCTCAAAGCCCTCGCTTCTTGACGCCTGTAAATGTGGCCTCTGCGCTTGAGATAGATGAGACTGCAGCAGCAAGGAAATTGTCCCTCTGGTCGAAATCAGGATGGGTTCGGAGAGTTCGGCGCGGGTTATACATAGGCGTGCCCATCGAAGCACAAAATCCAGCAATGTGGTCGGATGATGCTTTGGTGGTAGCTACCGAAGTTTGGTCACCCTGCTATTTCTCGGGATGGACCGCAGCGAGGCACTGGTCTCTCACCGAGCAAGTCTTTAGACCAATTGTAGTAAAAACATCTAACCGAGTTAGGACATCCAAAACAAGGTGCCTTGATCATGATTATCTGGTTAGCCATATAGATCCAAAATTAATGGATTGGGGCTTGACGAGTGAATGGGTTGATGGCGTTCGGTTGAGTTTTTCTGACCCTGCAAGGACAGTGATCGAGCTTTTGGACGATCCCACAATTGGTGGTGGTATCCGTCATACGGCCGAGATACTTTCGACGTATCTAGATGACAATGATCCTTCCGCACTCGTCACCTATGCTGAACGTTTCGGTAACAAAACCATATTCAAGCGGCTTGGCTATCTTTTAGAAGTAATGCATAAAGATTTTCCAGATGTCATCAGTACCTGCCAAGAGAACATGTCGGAAGGGTTTTCAAAACTAGACCCAGGACAAAGTAAAAATGGGCGAAGAATCGCGCGTTGGCGACTTTTTGTAAATATTTCGATAAACCAAGAAGAACCATCGTGATTGCGAAGCGAGAACTTGAAAGTCTCAGCGCACAATGGAGCATTCGCCTCGATGTTATTGAAAAAGATTATGCACTCGGCTGGCTTCTCGCAGGTATCGCCCAACACCAAGAACTTTCAAAGACTTGGATTTTCAAAGGTGGAACGTGCCTTCGCAAGTGCTACTACGAAACATTTAGGTTCTCAGAAGATTTGGACTTCACGATCGTAGACGGCGGACCGGAACTACCAGAGGACTTAACTCGAGTATTCCTAGAGATATCGGAATGGCTCCGAGACGCCACCGGCCTCGCACTTATCGTTGATAACGATTCATTTCGACGAAAAGTTAATCGCAGAGGAAAAGAGACAACTCAAGGCAAAATGGCTTACACGGGGCCAACCACGCATCCGGGTCTCCCTAAGATCAAACTCGATCTAACTGCCGATGAGGTTCTTGTCAGGAAACCTGAACTGCGGACCATCAGACACCACTACTCAGATAATCCACTTCCGGTAGATGGAGTACTTTCCTATTCAATAACCGAATTATTCGGCGAGAAACTGCGTGCACTCGCCGAGCGTTGTCGCCCCAGAGACTTATATGATGTAGTGCATCTGCATCGTCATCCAGATTTAATCGGAAAATCATCGCAAGTTGCTGAAGTATTACTTCAGAAGTGCTTACATGCGGGAATCACGGTTCCCACATTTGAGTCAATGAACGCCTCAAGCCATGATGAAATTGAAAATGACTGGGCGACGATGCTCGGCCATCAACTGCCAGAGCCTCTCGTTTCCTTTTCGCAGTTCTGGAATGAACTCAATCAGGTCTTTAACTGGCTCGATGGGCACGGTCCCATCTCAAGATTGCCTCGCGCGGAACGTGGTGCTCTCGATCAAACCTGGGTAGCACCACAGGCCATCGCCTCTTGGCGATCTGGGTTTCCAATGAATGTACTGAGGTACGCAGGGACTAATCGATTGAAAGTCCAAATCGATTACAGAGCGGAAACTGGACGATCTGGACCCAGAACAGTAGAGCCCTACTCATTGCGTAGGACACGCGAAGGGAAAATTGTGCTTTTTGTTGTGAATGACGTTGGGGAACTAAGAAGTTATCGTATCGATCGGATTGCGGGCATCCGACCCACCTCAATCCCCTTCATTCCTCGTTACCAGATTGAGTTACATTAACTTTCTTCTCGTTGTTTGCCACTAACTGCGAATCTGACCAGTGCCCTTCACCATCCAAGTAGTCGGAATCACTACCCCTAACCCATCGGGCCGCGAGCATGGTGTCTCTTGTTAGAGATTCCGATTTCGGCGCCGAAGCCCATCGGGTCCGGCTTGTAAATGGAACAAGGTCTTGAGCATCTCGGCAACGCGAGTCGAGGACACAATGAGTTGGAAAGCAACTACAACCGACTAAGTGATGATCGACACAATATTTCGCGCTCCGTATTCGACCATTAATGGGCTGGAATGAACTCAAATTCAAGATCAAAACTTGATGGCTCAACTTCGAGCATCATTGAAATGGCATCTCTCGTCATCGGTTCGATCGTACTTTGGGAAAGTGCCTGCGTGTGAAGTAGTCGGATGGCTGGCACGGAAATAACCCAAAATCTTCCCGCTCTTTCTACTGTAGCTTTATACGTCGTCTTGATCATTTCTCCCACCACCTCTCCCCTAACTCCGGCTCCAATCCTTTCATGATCTTGCGAGCAAGTACATCCGGTATTTCACGATGTCGCGGAATTGGAACCCGTACGTCACTGAGAGTAAAGATGGAGTGGTTACCACCCTCACGCAACATTACCCACGGTAGTCCTGATCGCATTGCGGCCTCGGAAATAAAGTTGAGAAGGACTCTTCTTTTCACCACGCAATTACAGATGAGCTTCCAACCGCAAATGACAATTTACCTGCAATCTGTGCATCCACGATCAGCGTGCTCTTGCAGATTTGTCCGGAGTGCAGCAAGCAGACATTAGCCGGATGGAGCGTGGCATTCTCGCGCCGACAACATCAACTTTGATGCGACTGGTAGAGGCTTTAGACGGGCGGCTTGTTATTGAATTGGCACGCACGGACAAGAAAAAGCCAGTTGCCAAAACCTTAGTTTCTACCGTCGTGACACACGCCCGCTAGCAGTTGCCCTGCATCATTTACTACGGCACGATTTAGCGTACGCAGCGCTTTCAATTTAATTCTCTACCCTCGAATCTGACCAGTCCCTTTAACAATCCAAGTTGTTGTCGTCATTGCTTCTAGTCCCATTGGACCGCGTGCGTGGAGCTTCTGGTTGGAGATTCCGATTTCCGCGCCGAAACCCATCTGCTCGCCGTCAGTGAATCTTGTTGAGGTATTAACCATGACGGCCGCGCAATCGGAGAGTGCGATGAATCGGTTGGCTGCTGCCTCAGATTCAGTGATGATTGCCTCTGTGTGCTGGGTTCCATACTTGGCAATGTGATCGATTGCTTCGTCCACGGAATCGACGACACCGACGTTCATTTCAAGAACACCGTACTCAGTCTGCCAGTTCTCCTCCGTCGCTAACGATGAAGCGACGTGAATGGAATCTGCGACCTTGAGTGCCTTCTCGTCGGAGTGAAGGATTACACCGGCTTCCGATAATGCAATAAGCGCCATAGGGAGGAACTTGTCGGCGATTGAACTATGAACGAGAAGAGTTTCGGCTGCGTTGCAGACGCTTGGACGGTGAGTTTTGGAGTTAAGAAGAATAGGAATGGCTTTTTCGAGGTCGGCGAATTCATCAACGTAGACATGGCAGACACCAGCGCCAGTTTCGATGGTTGGAACAGTTGAGTCATCCACGACCATGCGGATGAGGCCGGCACTTCCCCGAGGAATGACGAGATCGACTTTGCCACGGGCGTGAAGGAGGGCGTGGACTGTTTCGCGGTCGTAGGAGGGAACCAATTGGATAACGTCGGGTGAGATATTTGTTTTCTCAAGGGCATCGCGCATTATTTTGACGAGTGCTTCGTTGCTTGAGGCTGCGCTAGATGAGCCGCGAAGGAGTGCGGCGTTACCAGACATGAGAAGGATGACTGCGGCATCGACTGTGACGTTCGGTCTTGCTTCATAAACCATGCCAACAACACCGAATGGAACTGTGACTTGCCTGAGGTGGAGTCCGTTGGGAAGCGTGGATTCGCGAAGGGTTATTCCGAGTGGATCTGGAAGATTGGCGACTTGGCGTGCCCCCTTTGCGATTCCCCTGATTCGTTGAGGGGTGAGGAGCAAACGGTCCAGAAGTTGCGGGTGCATCTCTTCGGCGCGACCGCGCTCCATGTCCTCTTCATTGGCTGCAAGAATCTCTCTACTTCTACTTTCAATCTCATCTGCAATCGCGAGAAGGGCTGCCTCTCGCTCTAATCCCGATGCGGTTGTGAGGGTGCGGGCAGCGAGTCGGGCACGGGTGGCAAGGTCGGCGATCAGCGTTGCGGCATCCATAAACGCAAGCCTATACGGGCTTAGGATGCACAGGTGCGCACCTTATTTCGCTTCACACGTAACCTCTTAATCGGCCTTCTAACCGTTTATATCCTTCTCTTCAGCGCGACGCGGATCATCCACTACCCCGAACCGATCGCCGCTATTCGGTTGGGATTTGCTCCGGCTTCCAAGACACCGACTCTGATGCCCTTCCATATTGTCGATCCTGCAATGAAGCCCGTCCTGTGGAGTTCAGCAGAGGGGTCCATGCCCGAGAACGTCAATTGGGGTGGGGAGAATATTTCTTTCAAAGATTTCCTCGCAAAAACATCGACTACTGCTTTTTTAGTGGTACGAGATGGAGTGATTACCTATGAGTGGTACGGCAAATCAGTAAACGCACTGAGCAAACTTCCTTCGTACTCCATGGCGAAAACTCTGACATCCATCATGATCGGCCAGCTCATTGCCGAGGGAAAGATCAAAGAGTCCGACACCTTTGTTCGGTACTTCCCCGAGTTCAAAACAGGCGGAAGCTTCGACAAGGTCACAATCCAGAGCCTTCTCGATATGCAATCCGGTGTCGGTGTGAGCGATAACTATCCAAGCGGGCCTTCAGGTTGGGGCGTGGCAATTGCACAGATGTACGCCACCACTGATCTCAACTTCTTCATGGAGCACAACCGGAAGATGAATTGGGATCCCGGAACCCAATCCGAGTATCGAAGCGTCGACACGCAAATGCTCGGTTTCATCATCAAGAAAGTCACCGGCATGAGTGTCTCCGATTACTTCAGCCAGCATGTCTGGCAACCTATCGGTGCCGAGCAGAGTGCATTCTGGAACGTGGACCATGTGGGAGGTTTAGAGAAAACCTTCTGCTGTTTCAACGCCACAGCGCGAGACTGGGCACGTATCGGCGCTCTAGTTCTCAATAACGGTGCGGGAAAAGTGGGAAATGCCAACCTGATCAATGCGGCTTGGATGAAGCGCCTTACCACTCCAGCAACAACGCTGGACCACGGCTGGGGATACGGCGCACAGATGTGGCATCCCTTTGACGGTTCATCGATGCTCTTGGGTCTACACGGCCAATTTATTTTCATCCAGCCCAGCACTCATATGGTCATTGTGAAACTGAGTGATGAGCCCACCGACAGCGGCAATGACGAAGTTCTTACGGCGAGCGTGCTTCGAGATCTGGCAAACCTTAAAAAATGACCGCTCGGCCTCTTGACTGCAACTTTCTGGCTTGACTACCTTAATTAGGTCTTATGGCATATCAGCCAGTTGTCTCTTAGGCGTTGGAACTCAAAACATACGCTATCAGTTCGGAGGAATCGGTGAAACTCGAAGATATCTGTGAACTTGCCACTGAAATAGCAAATGAACACGACTCTGATATCTATTTCTATGCCGGAGCAATAGGCAGACCATTTGACGATAAGGTCATAGACGAAGTTCGCGGCGTAAAACGTCGAACGAATGTTATCCTGATTCTTTGTACTTTCGGTGGCGATCCAAGTGCGGGCTACAGAATCGCACGATGCTTGCAACAAAAGTATGAGAAGTTTTCAATATTGATTGCGGGAACGTGCAAATCTGCCGGAACTCTCGTAACCGTAGGGGCTCATGAAATTGTGATGTCCGATCTTGGTGAAATGGGTCCATTAGATGTACAAGTGGACAAAAAGGATGAACTGTGGGAGGCAGATTCAGGTTTAACAGTTCTTAGCGCGATCAAGGCGCTCGAAGAAAAATCCTTCGATCTCTTCGAAGCATGCTTTCTAAATCTCAAGCGTCGAAGTGGGGGTCAAATTACACTCAAAACGGCAACTGAAGTAGCGAGTAAACTCGCAATAGGAACCGTTGCTCCTATAATTGCACAGATAGACCCGATGTATGTTGGTGAGGCAAGTAGAGCAATGAACATCGGCCTTGATTACGGAAGCAGATTGAGTGAAATTTCCAAGAACGCGTACGACGATACACTCCAAAAATTAGCGAATTCTTACCCCTCTCATGCGTTCGTTATCGACCGAGAAGAAGCAAAGGAACTTTTTCTAAAAGTTAGAGAACCATCGGAAAAGGAAAGTCTGCTCCTTGATTCACTCGGGTCCGATGCAAGATACCCTAGCCAAGAACCCATGTTTGGCTATCTATCAAGTTCGCTGGAAGAAGTAGCACACGAAGGGAATGAAGGAGAGAACTCTGAAAGGAGAGAGACTTCAAATGGAAATTCAACTCCAGCATCCGAGGATCCTGAATCAGGAACCGAAGGAGGAATGCGAGCGGGTGAACTCAAACAGATTCTGGGGAGGCGTGGCATTAAAGCCTAGGGCCTAATTGCTGGTGATGTTCTTCATAATCCTGTAACCACCGCTAAACGGGATGACGTCTCCTGTACATGGCTAACTGGATTGTAATGAGCAAATTCGAGAAAAATACCTCCATAAGTTGAAATCATTAACGTTATGAAGCGTTCGAAATACTGAAGTCGAAGACCACTTTGATAGTGCCTAAACCTGCGTATTCGACGGTGTTAGTCCCCTTTCCGGTCCCCTTCACCGCGTGTGTAACTGGATCAGATACAAAGGTAACCGTGAAGGTCATCGCCCCATATAGCGAGTTGGAAGCAGTAACCGTTGCGACACCGGAAACATCAGTGACGTAGCCATTGATCTTCCAGATATCGGCAGTTCCGGTGATGTCGCCATTGAGGACAGTGTTGGAGGTGTTGAGAGTCGAGGAAAGTGCAGAGATGACATTCTCGTTCTGAGTCACCGTCACAATGGCAGTACCTGCGTACTTCCCATCGAAGGTTGTAATGCCCGGGCGCTGCGGAAACTGAGTTGGGGACGGTGTCGGCACAAGAGTGGTCGTTGGCACGGGAGTTGGAATCCCATACTTCGGCGCGATGTAGATTGTCGCTCGAAAACGAACAAGTACTCGCGCAAATCCCACGATTGATTCGGGCCCCGTTCCAACTGAATTCACCGCTGCCACAGTGAAGTAGAACCAGACCGGTGCCGGTTTACTGCTTGGTTTGTTGGGATTTGCGATAGGAACTGTGCATCTCGTTGCTGAACTCTTGCAAACATAAACTTTCTTACCCGGGTGGTAGGTAACCCTGTACGAAGTGATGGCCTTACCACCGTTAGTCGAAGGCGCTTTCCATTTCAATGTCGCGCTATTCAATCCGCCGATGGCGGTGACATCTGTTGGGGCCGAAGGGAGCGTGTACTTGGCCGTAGCGGCGCCAGAGATATTTATCCCGCTTATACCGATAAGAACAAAAACAAGAGTGAATATTGAGAATTTTCGGCGACGTGAACCTTCCATTGCCACTCCTCAATACAGCCGTGCCTATTTGAAAAGTCTAATAAGAGGCGCATGTGAATTGTGAAGAAAATGAGAGTGGCAGCCCACATTTGGAAACTTAGAGAAGAACTAGGTCATCTCTGTGAATGAGTTCGCGTTCGTACTCTGCCCCCAATTCCTTGGCCAATTCCTTCGTCGAACGTCCAAGCATCTGAGGAATTTCGGCGGAGTCAAACGCGACCAGGCCGCGTGCAATCACCCGTCCATCCTGGGATGCGATTTCCACCGCGTCGCCCGCACTGAACTCTCCCACGACGGCAGTGACGCCAGCTGGAAGAAGCGAGACACTACGCTCGGTCAGAGCCGTGACTGCTCCAGCGTCGACGATCAGGCGACCATTAGGTGTGGAGGCGTGTGCGAGCCAGAGCAAACGTGAATTTGTTTTAGAAGGTTGGGCATGAAAATAAGTCCCTACATCTTCGCCGTCGAGTGCTCTATCTGATTGAGTTAAAGATGTCAGCAACATCGGAATTCCTGCACTGGTGGAAATGCGAGCTGCTTCAATTTTGGTGACCATTCCCCCACTTCCAACTCCCGAGGTACCAACTCCACCGATTGCTGCTTCGTCAATATCGGTGACTGACTCAACATCGCTGATGCGTTGCGCCCCGACTTTGGCAGGAGGTGCGTCGTAGAGGGCGTCGATGTCAGAAATCAGAACGAGGAGGTCGGCGCCGATGACGAGTGAGACAAGAGCTGCAAGTCGGTCATTATCTCCGAAGCGAATTTCCTGGGTACCGACCGTGTCATTCTCGTTGATGATCGGAACCACACCAAGGGCGAGCAAACGATAGAGAGTGCGCTGGGCATTCTTGTAATGAGAGCGATGGATGACGTCTTGGGTGGTCAGAAGAATTTGGGCAGCTGTTGTGTGGTGGCGGGCAAAACTCTCCATATAACGGTGCAGAAGCAGACCTTGTCCGACAGCGGCGGCGGCTTGCTGTGTTGCTAGATCTTTAGGTCTTGTCTTGAGGCCCAGAGGTGCAAGACCAGTGGCAATAGCTCCGGAGGAAACGAGGACAACTTCTGCGCCTCTCTCGCGACAACTGGCAACGAGATCTACCAATCGATCAACAGCGGATGGGTCTAATTCTGAGCCCGCTTTACCTGTCAGCGAAGATGAGCCGACCTTAATAACAATTCTCTTAGCCTCTGAAATATGCCCGCGCCTCATTGACTTTCCTCAACCTCTAAATCTTCTTCAGCAGCCTCAGCCACATCTTCCGCGTCCATTTCCAATTCCGACTTCAACACGGGAGTGTGAGGATCTTCTACCGCAAATTCCCACTGGCGGGCGAGTTCTTCATCGCTGAGTTGGTCTTGCACCTTCTCGTATCCACGCCACACAGAATCAAATCGCTCATCTTGACCTCGTGCACCCAGGAGTTCGGCGCCAGATTCAATCGTGGGCTCCCAGTCAAAGATAACGGCGTCATCGCCTTCTCCGACGCGTACTTCGCTTCCGGCAACTGCACCCTTCTTGAGAAGTTCGCGCTCGACACCAAGTATCGCCATGCGATCTGCAAGGTATCCAATCGCTTCTGCATTTTTAAAGTTAGTCTGGCGGACCCATCGAAGGATTTTTGTGCCCGTGATAGTGAAAGAGCCATCTTCATTTGGAATAACAACGAATCCGGAATCATCAACAGAGACGGGGCGAAGAACAATGCGAGTGCGCTCCTCCGTTGCAGCGGCGGCGCGATTCTTCTGAATCACTCGAGCCATTGCATACGTCAAGTCACGCAATCCAGCATGTGAAGCTGCAGAAACTGGATAGACCTCATACCCGCGATCGCGAAGTGTCTGCGCAACCATGTCGGCCATTGCAGCGCCATCGGGTAGATCGATCTTATTCAGGGCAATAATGCGCGGGCGATCTTCTAAGCCACCGTATTCGGCAAGTTCGTTCTCAATAACTTCTAAATCCTGAATAGGGTTGCGATCCGTTTCCAGTGTTCCGCAATCTAGAACTTGAACAAGTGCCGCACAACGTTCGACATGGCGAAGAAATTCGTGGCCTAAACCTTTCCCTTGGCTTGCGCCAGGAATAAGTCCAGGAACATCTGCGACAGTAAAACGGGTCTCCCCCGCTTCGACAACTCCCAGGTTAGGAACAAGAGTGGTGAATGGATAATCCGCAATCTTTGGACGAGCCTTCGACATTGCTGCAATAAGAGAGGACTTTCCTGCGCTTGGATAACCCACGAGTGCAATATCTGCAACGCTTTTAAGTTCGAGAATAAGTTTGCGCTCTTCACCTGGCTCACCGAGAAGTGCGAATCCTGGGGCGCGACGTTTGGAAGAGGCTAGCGCTAAGTTGCCGAGGCCACCGTGTCCGCCTTGAGCTGCAATAAAGACAGTGCCATTGCCGACTAAGTCAGCGAGTTGGTTCCCTTTGTCATCGAAGACAACAGTGCCGTTGGGAACTTTAAGAGTGAGATCCTCGCCAGCAGGTCCGTCTTTGCGATCGCCATATCCTGCGCGGCCGGATGTTGCCTTGCGATGGGGTGAGTGGTGATAATCAAGAAGTGTTGTGACGTTCGGATCGACGATGAGTCTGATATCGCCGCCACGACCGCCATTGCCGCCATCTGGCCCACCGAGGGGTTTGAACTTTTCGCGGTGGACAGAGACGCAACCGTCTCCACCCTTTCCGGCGGAGGCAAAGAGCGTCACGCGGTCAACAAATGTTGTCATGTGTCCCCCTTCGATTTCCGATAGCTAATCCTTAAATTTTAAATGCTCTGTAAAAATAAAAGAGCGGGTCCGATTGCACGGCCCGCTCATTTATGAGTACCGAGAACTAGGCGACGGGGACCACATTCACAACGCGGCGTCCGCGAGCGCGACCGAATTCAACTGCGCCGGCTGCCATTGCAAAAAGTGTGTCATCCTTGCCGCGTCCTACATTTGCGCCTGGGTGAAAGTGGGTGCCACGCTGACGGACGAGGATCTCGCCGTTCTTGACCACCTGTCCGCCGAAGCGCTTAATTCCGAGGTATTGCGCGTTTGAGTCGCGACCATTTCGTGTCGATGAAACGCCCTTTTTACTTGCCATCTCTCAACTCCTTAGTTCATGCCGTTGATGGCAGTGATAAGTACGCGCGTGTTCTTCGAACGGAAACCCTGACGACGGCGGTAGCCGGTCTTGTTCTTGTAGCGAAGAATGTCGATCTTCTTGCCCTTGGTCTCATCCACGATCTCAGCCAAGACTTTCACGCCTGAGAGGACCT
>Ga0255338_1002408_pt1 | contig 27539 bp, 24 predicted proteins | sample MeOH1_35cm_T4_19_FD_203715 | JGI IMG/M metagenome (GOLD analysis project Ga0255338, IMG submission 203715) | Sandy soil microbial communities from University of British Columbia, Vancouver, Canada - MeOH1_35cm_T4_195 | ecosystem: Engineered > Artificial ecosystem > Sand microcosm > Unclassified ...
GACACCGAGACGGGCTTCCGCGAGGCGGTGCTCATCAACGCCGCCTACGGCCTGGGCGAGAGCATCGTGCAGGGGGCCGTCAACCCCGACGAGTTCATCGTCTTCAAGCCCGCCCTGAAGGCCGGTTTCCGGCCCATCCTCCAGAGGAGCGCCGGAAGCAAGAAGGTGAAGATCGTCTACGATGCCGCGGGGACCAAGACCGTGCCGGTGCCGGAGGCGGACCGCGCGCGCTTCGCGGTGGACGACGAGGAGATCCTGACCTTGGCGCGCTGGGCCTGCGTGATCGAGGACCATTACTCCCGCAAGAAGGGGTCGCCCTGCCCGATGGACATCGAATGGGCCAAGGACGGGGCGACGGGACGGCTCTACATCCTGCAGGCTCGGCCCGAGACGGTGCAGTCCCGCTTGCGCGCCGACGTGATGGAGACCTACCGCCTCGAGCGCCGGGGCGCGGTGCTGGCCGAGGGGCACAGCGTCGGAGGGAGGATCGCGAGCGGGAGGGCGCGCGTGATCATGGACGCGAGCCGCCTGAGCGAGCTGCGGCCCGGCGAGGTCCTGGTCACGGACAAGACCGACCCGGACTGGGAGCCCATCATGAAGCTGGCCGCGGCCGTCGTGACGGACCGCGGCGGACGCACCTGCCACGCCGGCATCGTCAGCCGCGAGCTCGGCCTGCCGGCGGTCGTGGGCGCGGAGACGGCGACGGGGTCGATCAAGGACGGGGACGAGGTCACGGTGAGCTGCGCCGAGGGGGAGACGGGCTTCGTCTACGCGGGCCTGCTGCCTTTCACGGTCGAGCGCACCGACCTGAAGGGCCTCGCCAAGCCGCGGACGGACATCATGCTCAACGCCGCCGACCCGCGGGAGGCGTTCGGCCTCTCGCGCATACCGTGCTCGGGCGTGGGGCTCGCCCGCATGGAGTTCATCATCACGGACTTCGTCCGGATCCATCCGATGGCGCTCGTCCACCCCGAGCGCGTCGCGGACCCGGGCGAGCGGGCGGAGATCGCGCGCCTGACCGCGCTCTACGAGGATAAGCCGGCGTATTTCGTCGACACGCTCGCCGAGGGGGCGGCGACGCTCGCGGCGGCCTTCCATCCGAAGGACGTGATCCTTCGCCTGAGCGATTTCAAGACCAACGAGTACGCCGGCCTGCTCGGCGGCGCCGCCTTCGAGCCCCGCGAGGAGAACCCGATGATCGGCTTCCGCGGGGCATCGCGCTACTATCATCCCCGGTACCGGGAGGGCTTCGCCCTGGAGTGCCGGGCGGTGCGCAAGGTGCGGGAGACGATGGGCCTCACGAACCTCAAGCTGATGGTCCCCTTCTGCCGCACCGTCGAGGAGGGGCGGAAGGTCCTCGCCGAGATGGCGAGGCACGGGCTCGAGCGCGGCCGCAACGGCCTCGAGGTGTACGTGATGTGCGAGATACCGAGCAACGTGATCCTCGCCTCCGAGTTCGCGAAGATCTTCGACGGCTTCTCGATCGGCTCCAACGACCTCACCCAGCTCGTGCTCGGCGTCGACCGCGACTCCGAGGTCGTCGCGCCGCTCTTCGACGAGCGCAACGAGGCCGTCAAGACGATGATCTCCCAGGTGATCGCCGCGGCGAAGGCCGCGGGCCGCAAGATCGGCATCTGCGGCCAGGCGCCGAGCGACTACCCCGACTTCGCCCAGTTCCTCGTCGAGCGGGGCATCGACAGCATCTCCCTCAATCCCGACGCCGCGCTCAAGACGACGCTGGCGGTGCTGGAGATGGAGAGGAAGCTCCGCGTTCAATCACCCGGCTCATAAGCGTCACCTCGCCGCAATTGTTACGGACGGCGTTACCTCCTAGAATCACCGAAAGCGATCGCGCTTGGGGAGGTTTCGAATGCTGGTCCAGGATTTCCTGCGGAGGAGCGCCGCCCGCCTGCCGGACAAGGCCGCGCTGGTCTGCGGGGAACGGCGCTTCACCTACGAACGGCTCGACGCCATGTCGAGCCGCCTGGCCAACGGGCTCATCGAGCGCGGGGTGCGGCGAGGGGACCGGGTCGCGCTGTACCTGGACAACTCCGTCGAGGCAGTCGTGTCGATCTTCGCCGTCCTCAAGGCCGGGGCCGCCTTCGTCTCGATCTCCCGCGGCACCAAGCCGGACAAGCTCCTCGCCATCCTCAACGACTGCGCGCCGTCGGCGATCGTCCTCGACGTCGCCGCTCTCGGCCGCGGGTTCCTCGACCGCCTCGCCGAGGAAGCCGTCTCGGTGCGCTGCGTCTTCGTCTGCGGAGGCGCGCCGCGGCCGATGCACCCTCTCCTCGCCGATTTCGCCGAGATCCAGGCCAAGGCGCCCGAGCGCGCGCCGGAGCCCGGGGCCATCGACCTGGACCTGGCCTGCCTCATCTACACCTCGGGGACTACCGGCGAGTCGAAGGGGGTCATGTGCGACCACGCGGCGATGGTCTTCGTCGCCGAGACGGTCGCGCGGTACCTGAAGAACACCGAGCGCGACGCCGTCCTCAGCGTCCTGCCCCTGGCCTTCAGCTACGGGCTCTATCAGCTCCTCGCCATGGTCTCCTGCGGCGGGACCTTGGTGCTCGAGGAGTCGTTCGCCTTCCCCGACCATGTGATGCGCAAGATGGCGGCGGAGCGGGCGACCGGCTTCGCCGCGGTGCCCTCCATCTACGCCCGCCTGCTGACCATGGACCTGAGCGGCATGGACCTCTCGTCGCTGCGCTACCTCACCAACGCCGCCGCGGGTCTCCCGGTCGAGCAGGTCAAGCGGGTGAGGCTCCTTTTCCCGAAGGCGGAGCTTTACCTGATGCACGGCCTCACCGAGACGGCCCGGACCATGTACCTGGCTCCCGAGCAGGTCGACGCGCGGCCGGACTCGTCCGGCCGCGCCATGGAAGGCACCGAGCTCTGGCTCGAGGACGAGGACGGACGCCGGCTCGGCCCGGGCGAGGTGGGCGAGCTGATCGTCCGCGGCCGGCACGTGATGCGCGGCTACTGGGGCGCCCCGGACGAGACGGCCCGGCGCTTCCGGCCGGGCGCGCTGGCAGGGGAGCGGGTGTGCTGCAGCGGCGACCTGTTCCGCATGGACGAGGATGGCTACTTCTACTTCGTCAGCCGCAAGGACGACATCATCAAGAGCCTCGGCCGGAAGGTGGCGCCGCGCGAGACCGAGGACGTCCTCTACCGCATCCCCGGCGTGCTCGAGGCGGCGGTCGTCGGCGTCCCGCATCCCGAGCTGGGCCAGGCGGTGAAGGCGTTCATCGTCGCTCCGGGCGCCGGGCTGCTCGAGGCCGCGGTGATCGCGCATTGCCGCAAGCACCTCGAGGACTTCATGGTCCCGCGCACGGTCGTGTTCGTCGCCGAGCTGCCCAAGACGCCCTCGGGCAAGCTCCGGCGCAAGGACCTCGTCTGATGTGCGGCATCGCGGGAGTCTTCGACCGGTCCCGGCGGGAGCCCGCCACCGAGGAGGGGCTGCGGAGCATGCTGGGCGCGCTCCGGCACCGCGGGCCCGACGAGTTCGGCGTCCTGATCGACCGCGAAGCGGGGCTCGGCAGCGCCCGGCTGAGCATCATCGACCTCTCCGGCGGCGGCCAGCCGATCCCGAACGAGGACCGCACCCTCTGGATCGTCTTCAACGGAGAGGTGTTCAACTACATCGAGCTCCGCGCGGAGCTCGAGGCGCAGGGCCACCGCTTCCGGACGCGCACGGACACCGAGGTGGTGCTCCACATGTACGAGCAGCACGGGCCGCGCTGCCTGGAGCGCCTGAACGGGCAGTTCGCCATCGCGATCTGGGACTCCGTCCGCAGGCGCCTGTTCCTGGGGCGCGACCGCCTGGGCGTGCGGCCCCTGTTCTACACGGAGGCTCCCGGAGGGGTCCTTCTCTTCGCCTCCGAGGTCAAATCCATCCTGAGCGACCCGCGCGCCCGGGCGGAGATCGACCCCGAGGCCGTCCGGCAGGTCTTCCTGTTCTGGGCTCCGACCTCTCCGCACACGGCCTTCAAGGGCGTCTCCGAGCTGCCTCCGGGGCACTACCTCCTGGCCGACGAGCGGGGGACGCGCGTCGAGCGCTACTGGGAGAACTCGTTCCCCGAGGAGGGGGACGGCGGCGCCGCGCCGCGCGCGTTCGGAGAGGTCGTCGAGGAGTTCCGGGAGCTGCTGACCGACGCCTGCCGCATCCGCCTTCGCGCCGATGTGCCGGTCGGCGCCTATCTGAGCGGCGGGCTCGATTCGTCGGCCATCGCCGCGATCGTGCGACGCGCCACGACGAACCGCCTCGTGACCTTCTCGATCGCGTTCGACGACGCGCGCTTCGACGAGAGCTCGTTCCAGCGGGAGATGGCGGCGCATCTGGGCACCGAGCACCACGTCGTTCAGGCGAGCCACGAGGACATCGGCCGGGTCTTCCCGGACGTGGTCTGGCACGCTGAATCCCCGATGATGCGGACCGCGCCGGCCCCGATGTTCCTCCTGTCCCGGCTCGTGCGAGACCGGGGGTTCAAGGTGGTGCTGACCGGCGAGGGCTCCGACGAGTTCCTGGCCGGCTACGACATCTTCAAGGAGGCCAAGGTCCGCCGCTTCTGGGCGCGCGAGCCGCACGGGAAGGCCCGCCCCATGCTGCTCAAGCGGCTCTACCCGGACATCGGGGGCCTCTCGGAGAGCCATCACGAGACGCTCGCCGCGTTCTTCGGGGACGGCCTCTCCGACACGGATTCGCCTTACTATTCGCACGCGGTCCGCTGGCGCAACAACCTGCGCACCTGGCGCTTCCTCGCCGGCGAAGCCTCCTCCCAGCCCCACTTCTCCCGGCTCGTCGACAGTCTTCCGCGCTCGTTCGGGCGCTGGGGGCATCTGGCGCGCGCGCAGCACCTGGAGATCAGCATCTTCCTGTCGCACTACCTGCTCTCCTCCCAGGGAGACCGGATGGGGATGGCGAACTCCATCGAAGGCCGCTTCCCGTTCCTCGACGTCCGGGTGACCGAGTTCTGCAACCGGCTCCCGCCCCGGCTCAAGATGCGCGTCCTGCGCGAGAAGCACCTGCTCAAGGCCGCGGCCGCTCCCTGGCTGCCCTCCCGGATCGGGAGCCGTCCCAAGCGGCCGTACCGGGCGCCGATCCACCGCAGCTTCTTCCACCAGGGCGCCCCGGACTACGTCCGGGAGCTCCTCGGGGAGCGGGCCCTCGCGGGCTCCGGCCTGTTCCGGCCGGCGGCGGTGGCGCGGCTGGTCGGGAAGATCGAGGCCGGCGCGCCGATCGGCGAGACGGACGACATGGCGGTGGCCGGGATACTCTCGACGCAGCTCCTGCATCATCAGTTCGTGAAGGCCGCCCGGCGGACGGTCCCGGTGGGCGCGACGGACCCGGTGAAGGTCTGCCGGCTCAACGCAAGTTAACGAGGAGGACTCTATCATGACGCGCTTCGATCGGACTCATGTCGACATCGACCCGGCCGCGGAAACGGCCCGCATCGTCGAATTCCTGCGGCGGAACGTGCGCCGCGAGATGCGGCGGAGGGGAGCCGTGGTCGGGATCAGCGGCGGCATCGATTCCGCCGTCGTCCTCGGCCTCTCCGTGCGCGCCTTCGGCGCCGGCAACGTCACCGCCGTGATGATGCCCGACCGCGATTCGGATCCCCTCAGCGAGAAGCTGGGGCGGGAGCTGGCGTCCGCCTTCGGCGTCGAGCCGCTGCTGGAGGACATCACCAAGGCGCTGGACGGGTTCGATTGCTACCGCCGCCGCGACGACGCGATCCGCCGGGTCTTCCCGGGCTACGACGACGCCGCCGGCTGGAAGGCCAAGATCGTACTGCCCCAGGACCTCCTCGAGTCCGGCTCGTTCAACGTCTACTCCGTCACCGTCATCGCTCCCGACGGGCGCGAGGAGACCCGCCCGTTGGGCGCGCGGGAGATGCTGGAGATCGTCGCCGCGTCGAACCTCAAGCAGCGCTCGCGCATGAGCATGCTGTATTTCCACGCCGAGGCCCGGCAGTTCGCCGTGATCGGCACCTCGAACAAGAACGAGCACGCCCAGGGGTTCTTCGTCAAGCATGGCGACGGGGGGGTGGACATCCAGGCGATCGCGCACCTGTTCAAGACCCAGGTCTATCAGCTGGCGCGCCACCTCGGCGTGCCGAAGGCCATCCAGGACCGCACGCCGACGACCGACACCTACAGCGCTCCCTGCGACCAGGCCGAGTTCTTCTTCCGGCTGCCGTTCTCGACCCTCGACCCCATCTGGTTCGCGCGGGAGAACGCCGTTCCCGTGCCCGACGTCGCGCTGGGCATGGGCCTGCCCGAGGTCCAGGTCCAGCGGGTCTTCGACGACATCGCCGGCAAACAGCGCGCCACCGAGTACCTGCGGCTCAGCCCGCCGATCCTCGATCCGGCCAAGCCGGCTTACGCGTGAACGGAGGCGACATCATGGAGGATAAGATGAACGATCAGCACATCGAGACGGCGATCCGGGGCTTCATCGCCACCGATCTCCTGTACAGCGAGACGGGCTTCCCCCATTCCGACGACGTCTCCCTGATCCGCGAGCGGATCATCGATTCTCTCGGCGTGGTGGAACTGGCGGCCTTCCTGTCGCGGCGCTTCGGCGTGCGCGTCGAGCAGTCGGAGGTGCGGCCGGAGAACTTCGACACGGTGACGAGGCTGGCGGCCTTCGTGCGCCTCAAGCAGTCCGTCTCGAGGCCCGAGCCGGTCGCGGCGAACTGAGGCTCCCATGGGCAAGAACCTGCTCCGTCCGGTCCGGGCGTCGCACCTGAGCCGGACGCTGGGGCTCGAGCTGCTCGGCGAGGACCGCGAGATCCGGGAGCTGTGCGGCCTGGAGGCCCTGTCGGGCCACGGGCTCTCGTTCTCGCGGGACCGCCGCCCCGGCGCGAGCTGTTCCGGGACGGTCTTCGCCTCGGAGCCTCCGGACTCCGTCTCGCTGACCGTCCTCCGCTCGGACAAGCCCCGCCTGGAGTTCATCCGCGCCCAGCACATGCTCCAGGAGTCCCCGGGCTTCGAGGAGGAGACCGCGCCGCCCGACATCCACCCGACCGCGCGGATCGGGGCGCACGCGGTCATCGAGAGCGGGGTGACCATCGGGGAGGGGACGCGCGTCGGCGCCATGGCGGTCATCAGGAGCGGGACGCGCGTCGGCCGCCATTGCGACATCAAGTCGGGGGCGGTGATCGGCGAGTCGGGCTTCGGCTTCGAGCGCGACGGCGCCAACCGGCCTCTGCGTATGATCCACATCGGCCGGGTGGTCATCGGGGACCACGTGGAGATCGGCAGCCTGACGACCGTCTGCCGCGGAGCCCTGGGGGACACGGTCCTCGAGGACCACGTGAAGATCGACGACCACTGCCACATCTCCCACAACTGCCGCATCGGGGAGGGCGCGATGATCACGGCCGGGGTCGCGATCAGCGGCTCGGTCACGATCGGCCGGGACGCCTGGCTCGCGCCCGGGTGCGCGCTCGTGCAGAAGATCTCCGTCGGCGCGGAGGCCTTCGTCGGCATCGGCTCCGTCGTGACCCGAAGCGTGCCGGCCGGGGCCCGCGTGTTCGGCAGCCCCGCGCGGCCCATCCCCCAGGTCCCCGCGCCGCCGCGGCGGCACGGCTCGCAGCGCCGCGGCTAGCGGTGGCGGCGGTCCCGCGCCGAGCCGCGCGGCGTTTTCCGTCTCTCCTGCTCGCGGCCCGCGCCGGCGGCGACGGGCTCCGGAGGCCGCACGGTCCCGGTCACCGAGCGAAGGACCGAGAGCAGCTCGTCGTCCTCCGCCGGCTTGAGCAGCACCTTGGCCACGCCCTCCTCCGCCGCCCGGCGGTGGAGGTCCTCGGTGGACCAGGCGGTCATGACCACGATCGGGGTGCTGCGGGTCTCGGGGTCGTCGCGCAGGCGGCGGCACATCTCCCAGCCGTCGACGCGCGGCATCGCGATGTCCAGGAGGATCACCTCGGGCTTGAAGGCGGAGGCCTTCCGCAGCCCTTCGTCGCCGTCGTGGGCGACGGCCACCGTGAACCCCCAGCCCGACGACAGGCGTATCGCGAGCGCCTCGGTCAGGTCGCTCTCGTCGTCGACGATGAGCACGCGCCTACTTTTTAGATGCGTCATGGCGTCCTCCGGCGGCGGCGGCGGCCGCGGCCTCCGCGGCGACCGGCAGCGCGATGTTGAAGCCCGCTCCCTTCCCCTTGACGTTCTCCGCCCAGATGCGACCGCCGTTGATCGTCATGATCTCCCGGCAGATGGCCAGGCCCAGGCCGGTCCCCTTGTAGCCCTCCCCGCCCTTCGGGCGGTCGAGCTGGACGAACTTGTTGAACAGGTCGGCGCTGCGTCCCTCGGGGATGCCCTTCCCGTCGTCGACGACGCTGATGAGCACCTCCTCGGCGACGCGCTTGACGCGGATCTCGACGCGTTCCCGCGCGTAGCGCAAGGCGTTGTCGAGCAGGTTCGACATGACCTGCGAGATCATGTCGCGGTCGGCCTTCACCTTGGGAAGACCCTTCGCGGCGTCCACGGTCAGGGAGACGCTGCGGCTGCGGTAGTTCATGCGCAGGTCGTCGGCGATCTCCCGCACGAGCTCGGCCGGGTCGAGAGGGACGAGGTCGGCCAGCGCGCTCCCCGATTCCAGGCGCGAGAGGTCGAGGAAGTTCGAGAGGATGCGGGCCAGCCGGGAGACGTTGCGGTCGGCCATGCGGATCATCTTCTCCTGGTCCTCGGTCAGCGGCCCCGCCAGCCGGTCCCGGATCGTGCCGACGGCCATCTTGATGATGCTCAGGGGCGTGCGCAGCTCGTGGGAGACCGTGCTGAGCAGCTTGTCCTTGAGCTCGTCCATCCGCCGGCGCTCCTTGACCTCGGCTCGGACCTGCTCGAGCTTGCGCAGCTCGGTGATGTCCCGGATCGAGACCAGCCGCGCCGGAGCGCCCCGCCACTCCACCGGGGCGACGCGGAGCTCGGCGGTGACCGCCCCTTTCGTCCCGGGCAGCTCGACCTCGGTCGAGGAGTCCTCCCGCAGGGCGTGCTCGAAGAGGCGCCCCTGCACCTGCTCGGCCTTCCGGCCGAGCAGGGCCAGAGCGGCGGGGTTGGCGTACCGGACCATGCGCTCGGAGTCGACGATCACGATGCCGTCCGGCGCCGCGGCGACGAGGCTCTCCATCTGCCGGAACAGGCGGCTGCGTTCGAGCGCGAAGCCCACCGCGCGGCTCAGCTGCTGCTGGTCGATCTTGCTCTTGATCAGGAAATCCTGGGCCCCTTCGCCGATGGCCTTGAGCCCGGTCTCCTCCAGCGCCAGGTTGGTCAGCACGACGACCGGGACCCCCGGCGCGCGGCGGCGCAGCGCGGCCAAGGTCTCCAGCCCCTGGCTGTCGGGGAGCATCAGGTCGAGCAGGACGATGTCGAACTCGCGGCGAGCGAGCAGGTCGAGCCCTTGGGCTAGGCTGACGGCGCTCTCCACCTCGTGCTTCATCGACCCGCCGCACGCCTCGTCGATGTAGAGGTTCATCAGCAAGGTGTAATCGGGATCGTCCTCGATCAGCAGGATCCTTATGTTCTTGTCCATGTCGCCCCTCCGCCGTCCGGAAGCTCGACCATCTCGAGCCAGTAGCATCTGAGAAGATTGGCCGCCGACACGAAATCGGCGAAGGTCACCGGCTTGTGGATGAAGGAGCAGGCGCCCAGGTCGTACGAGCGGATGACGTCCTCCTCGGCGTTCGAGGTGGTCATCACGATGATCGGGATGCGCTTGAGCTCCGGGTCCGCCTTGATGCGAGCGAGCGCCTCGCGGCCGTCCATGCGCGGCATGTTCAGGTCCAGGATCACGAGGCGCGCCCCGCAGGGAGAGGCAGCGCCGTCGGCCGCTCCGTTCGGCTTCAGCGCCGCGAGCAGCTCCTCGCCGTTCTTGACCCAGACCAGCTCGTTGCGCAGCCCGGCCTTCTCGAACGCGCTCTTGGTCAGGAAATAGTCGTCCTCGTCGTCCTCGGCGATGATCAGCTGAACGCTTTTTCTTGGGGCTGACATGCCATCCTCCCTTCCTGCGAGACGGGCAGGATCACCGTGAACTCGGAGCCGCGGCCCGGCTCGCTCTTCACCCCGATCGTCCCGCCGTGGCGGGAGACGATCTTGCGGCAGATCGCCAGCCCCATGCCTGTCCCTTGGTAATCGGCGCTGGACTGCAGGCGCTGGAACGGCTGGAAGATCCTGTCCGCGTATTTCATGTCGAAGCCGATGCCGTTGTCCGTGACGACGAGCTCGCAAAGGCCGTCGCCCGTCGTCTTCCCTCGCAGCCTCACGCGCGGCTCCGCTCCGGGCGCGTGGAACTTGACGGCGTTGGACAGCAGGTTCTGCAGCAGCTGCCGCATCTGCAGGGGGTCGGCGCTGATCCGGGGGAGGTCTCCGACCTCGACGCGCGCCCGCGCGCGGGCGATCTCGGCGTCGAGGCTCTCCACGACGTCCCGGGCCAGCGCGCCGAGCTCCACGACCTCCGCCGTGGCCCCGCGCGTCGACACCCGCGCGAGCTCCAGGAGCGCGTCGATGAGCCCTTGCATCCCGTCGACGGCGCGGAGCATGCGGCGCAGGTAGTCGCGGCCCTCCTCGTCGAGCTTCCCCTCGACCTTCTCCTGGAGACGGGTGCCGAACGCCTTGACCTTGTGCAGGGGCGCGCTGAGGTCGTGCGAGGCCACGTAGGCGAACTGGCTGAGCTCCTGGTTCGAGCGGGCCAGGTCGGCGGTCCGCCTCTCCAGCTCCTGGGCCCGGGCGCGCCGCTGGGCGTTGCGCCGCTCGGTGACGTTCTCGAAGGCGATGCCGAGCTCCGCTCCGCCGACCGGGAAGATGTTCACGTTGAAATAGGCGCCGGGGACGTGCCGGCTCGTGAATTCGTGGATGACGCGGCTCTCGCCGGTGCCCAGGACGGAGAGGCATGCGGCGGGTAGCTCCGTCGCGAAGGTGACGGGCGAGAACTCGCGCAGGAGGAGCCCCGTCACGCGCGCGTCCCCGGCGCCGGCGAGCGCCCGTCCCGCCTTGTTCATGCCGACGACGCGGAGGGACTCGGCCTTCCCGGGCTCCTCGAGGCGCAGCAGCAGGACCCCCATCGGCAGGCGGTCGAGGAAATCCTCGTTCGCCGCCGCGGTCGGCTCGGCGCGCGCGCCGCGCCCCCGCGCCCGGTCGCCGGCGAGGAGCAGCGGCAGGACGACGAGGATGCCGGCGGCGTTGCCGATCCACCAGGTCGCGCCGGCCTGCGCGGGATCGAGGCCGGGCGGCGCGCCGGCGGCGCCGAGCGCGAGCAGCTGGAAGCCCGTCCCGACGAGGCCGATGAGCGCCGACGCGGCGTAGACGAACGCCGGCGGCCCCGCGCGCCGCAGGAGGGCCGCGCCCGCCAGGGCCTGCGCGGCGGCCCCCAGCCCGACGAGAGCCATCGCCGCCAGGACGGGGGCGAAGGCCGCGCCGTCGACGGCGGGCTCGTAGGCCAGCGCGGCTCCGAGGAAGACGCCGAAGGCGGCGCCCGGGCCCCACAGCGCCGTCGCCGCGAGGGCGAAGCCGGCCGCGGGCCAGAAGGGGGAGGCGTGCGCGGGGCCGATCCCGAGGAGAAGGCCCGCGCGGGAGAGGGCGAAGACGCCGACGGCCGAGGCGCACGCCAGGAGCCATCGTTCGAGCGACGCGCGACCCTCCATGGTCCACCTCCCGATGATCCCCTAGTAGGAGGTTACTCGGAACGGAGGGGCAAGCCCATAGAAGGCGTGTAAAGCTATTGCGCTCGGCGCGTCACACGCGGCGTTTTTAGGAAGCGCCGAGGGCGAGGCAGACCCGCTCGCCCGAAGGCAGGCGGACGTCGATCGGCGCCTTGCCGGCCTGCGGCGCGGGGGGGGCGGCGCAGTCGACGCGGGTGAACACCAGCTGCAGGCTGTCCGACGTCTCGGCGCCGAGGCGCGCCGGGTCGAGCATCTTGTCGACGATGGTGTGGTAGCGCTTCAGCACAGGCACGCGCTCCTCCTTGAACCAGCGCCAGTAGGCCGAATCGGGGAACTCCCGCCGCTGATAGAGGTCCGCGCTCTCGATCGCGCCGCGGTCCACCCATTGGATCCAGTTCCGGGCGGCGGCGTCGAGGTAGCCGAACTCGCTGCCCGCGGGCTCGTCCTGGGCCAGCTCCTGGGTGTGATACAGGATGGCGACCGGCGTCTTCGTGCCGGGGGCGTAAAGGACATGGCCGTGGTCGAAATCGCGTTCGTCGCCGAGGTGGCGGAACGCCTTCATGTAGAGCTTGTCCACGAAGCCCTGGAGGAGGGTCTGCATCCGGGCGGGTTCGATGCCGCCGGCGGGGGCGGCGGAGAGGGCGGCGGAGGGGGCGGCGGAAGGGGCGGCGGCGCGCGCGGCCGAGCCCACGACGAGGGACGACATAAGGAATAGGAGGCGTATCGTCATTGTGTAAAGGATATGTTTTTCGTGTTACAGGCATGTTGCGGATCGGACAAAATACCGTCACAGGCCCTCCATGGCCTCGAACGGAGCGCGGTTGTATAGTGCCCCCAAGGCCGGCCGTCCGGCCGGGAGGCGGGCATGCGGGTGAGGATCATCGGCGCGTTGGCTTTGGGTGTTCTGCTGAGCGGCGCGCGCGCGGAGATCCCGCCGGAGACGGAGGAGGCCGCGCCCAGCCTCCGGCTCACCTACCTCGGCGGACGCGTCGAGATCGTGCCGGGCACCCCCGGGGCGAGCGTCTCTCCGGTCCTGCCGGGCCTGGCCTCGGGATCCATCGTCCGGGTGCGCTCGGGCTTCGCCGTGCTGGACTCCGATTACCACCTGACCGTGCGCGCCGCGGAGGGCGATGTCTTCCAGTTCCTGGCCATAAAGCCGGAGGGAAGCCGGTCGGGGACGATCCGGATCGCCGCGGTCGAGAGGGAGCCCCGGTCGCTCGAGATCAGCGTGGGCGACCGCAAGTTCCGCCTCAGGAAGGGCGGCGCGGTCTCGGTCACCTCCGTGTGGGCCGGCGAGATGCTCGTCCGCAGCGAGGGCGCCGGGGCCTTCCTCGCCCCGGGGAGCAGGGCCAACGACGGCTCCCTGCTGGCCGACCCGCGCCGGATGCCTCCGGGGGACGCCGTCACCGTGGTCGTGCCGGAGACGATCGGCTTCGAGAACCCGGCGATCGAGCGTTCCCGTCTGAGAGTCTCCGGCGGGGCCGGCGCGGCTCTCGTCGTGGAGGCGGCGCGGCCCGGGGAGCCCGCTGTGCGCGCCCGGGAGGCTGAGGCCCGACGCATCCTCTCGGGCTGGCCCGTGGTGGCGCAGAGGACCGCTGAGGTCGTCATGGAGAAGTACGGCCCGCCGGACCTGGCCATCTCCGACCGGCTCTCCTGGTACGAGAACGCGCCGTGGAAGATCACGACCGTCTACCGCGACCCCACGGAGCACATCGACGTGCTCGAGCAGACGATCGGCTACGCCGTGCCGCGGGACAAGGTCCCGGCGCTGGCCAAGCTCGACGTCGCTCTGCGGCTCAGCCGGGACGGGCGCGAGCTGTCGGCGACGAGCGAGTCGGAGGAGACGAACTTCCTGGCCTTGAACCTCGCCGACGAGGTCGTCCGGGACCTGCGCACGCCCGAGGACGCGCGCGCGTTCTACCTCAGGACCGTCGTGCAGATGAACGCCGGGAGATCATCGCCGTATCTGAAGCAGCTGCGCTTCCGCTGAGGCGGGGCCGGGATGGGAACGACCATGGAGAACGAGACGGCCGGCCGCGAAGGCGGCCCATGCGGGGTCCTGCTCGGTGAGCATCGCCGCTTCGAGGACCTGGTCCTCCGATTCAAGCGGACCGCGGGCCGCCGCCGCAGGAAGGCCGCGGGGGACGAGTGCCTGGCGACCGTCGAGGCCGTCCTCGCCCTGGAGGAGCAGCTGTTCTGCCCGGCCGTGCGGGGCGTCCTCGGCTCGCGCCTGGGCACCGCGCAGGTCCTGGCGGAAGGAAGGGCGGCGCGCGGGCGGATCGCGGAGGCCCGCGCCATGCCCGCCGGAGAGGAGTACGACGCCCGGTTCCTGGCGCTGGCGGACGGCGTCGCCCGTCATTTCGCCGCCGAGCGCTCCGGGATCATCCCTCTGGCCGAGGGCTCCGAACTGGACGCCGAGAGGCTGGGAAGCGCGATGGCCGAGTTCCGGGAGCGCTTCGCTCGGGCCCGCGCCGGAGGCCTCGGACGGCGGTGCCTCCGGGCGGTCTCCGCCCTCCTGCCTTAGTTCGCGACCGGCACTCGCGCCCGCGGGAAATCCATCTTCGTCGCCGCCACGTGGTTGGTGTAGTTGGTGAAGATGTTCATGACCGTCGAGGCGACGATCTCCAGCACCGCGGCGTTCCCGAAGCCCGCGGCCTTGAGCGCGGCGACCTCCGCGTCGCTGACCTTGCCCCGCTTCTGCACGAGCGCCTTCGCGAACCGGAGCGCCGCGAGGGTCTTGGGGTCGGAGGACTCTCCGTCCTGGGCGCGGTGCAGCTCCGCCTCGTCCACCCTCAGGTTCCGGCCCGTCTCGGTGTGGACGGCCACGCAGTACTCGCTGCCGTTCTCAGCCGCCACCGCCACGGCCAGCAGCTCGCGCAGCCGCGTATCGAGGGAGGTCTGGGACAGCGCGTCGTGCAGCCGCATGTACGCGTTGAGCACCGCGGGGGAGTTGGCCATCGTCGCGTGCAGGTTCGGCACCCGCCCCATCTTCCTCTGCACCGTGTCGAGCTGCTCCCTCGTCCGCCCCGCCGTCTTCGACAGATCCGCCGCCGGAATCCTCTGCATGGCCGCCTCCTGGTCCGATGTTCGCCGTCCGCATGATTCTAGCGCAGCCGCCGTTGACGGTTCCGTACCAATCCATTGACGGGCGGGCGCGGGGCCTCCGTGACGCCTCTCAGACGAAAGGGTTACACGCCGGCCATGGCCGCGGCGGCCGGCCGCTCCTATAATCTGCGCGAAGGCGACGCCCGGAGGCCGCATGACGAGGGGAACGGACGAGGCGCACCACAAGAAGGCGAGACGGCACGCCGACTACGACGCGGCCACGCGGATGGGCTTCCTCGTCCACGAGCTGCGCAACGCTCTGGCCTGCGTCTTCGTGGCCCAGGCCATGGTCGAGAAGTCCCCGGACGCCTCCGCCGCCGCCGCCCTGCTCGAGCGCAACCTCCGCCATATGCGCGTGCTCCTCGACCGCGCGGACGCCGAGGTCCGGCTCCATAAGGAGCCGCCGGCCCACCGCCGCCTGATGACCTTGGGTGAGGCGGTCCGGGACGTCGTGGACACCGCCGCGGAGCAGGCCCGCCTGAAGGGCGTGGTGCTCTCGGTCTCGGTCGACCCGAGGCTGACGGTCAACGCGGACGGGCCGTACCTCGCGTCCGCCCTGTCGAACCTCGTGCGCAACGCGATCAAGTTCACCCCGGAGGGGGGCACCGTGTGGGTCCGCGGCCTGGAGAAGGACCACTCCGCGGCGCTCGAGGTGGAGGACCAGTGCGGAGGCCTGCCGCCCGGCGGGATCTCGGAGCTCTTCGAGCCGTTCACCCAGAAAGGGACGGACCGTTCGGGGCTCGGGCTCGGCCTGGCGATCAGCCGCCGCGCCGTCGCCCTCAACGGGGGCACGCTCGGCGCCCGGGACCTTCCCGGACGGGGCTGCGTGTTCACCATCACCTTGCCGAAGGCCCGCGCTGGCCGTCACGGAGCCGTCACAATAGCCTGACGGGGCCGTGATGGCTTCCGGCGGGCGTCCGGGAATATCCTATGAACGTGGGTCGCGAGGGAGGGTCACATGAGACGAACGGTCAGGTCGCGAGGGGCGGGAGGCACGGCGGTCCTGGACGCCCCGCGCCGGGCGCGCACGCCCATGAGCTTCAAGCTGTGGGACACCTTCGGCGCGAACGACGTGGCCCCGGAGATCTCGGTGGAGCATCCCCAGATCGGCCAGCGCAGCTATTTCCCCGAGAGCGAGTACCAGGTCCTGGACTCCTCGGTCGAGGGCCTCGAGATATCCATCGACGACGACGCCTGGCGCCCGTGCCGCCGCGGCGAGGGCCATTGGTCGTACGAATGGACGGACTACCAGCCCGGCCGGCGCCAGGCCGTCGTCCGCGTCCGGCCTCACCGCAAGGAGAAGGAGCCGCGCCAGACCTGCCTGTTCCTGGTGGACCTGCCGTGACGCGGCTCGCGCCGTCGGGGCCGGAGAGCTTCTTGGTGCTGTACCCCGGCGAAGGGGAGGTCGTCGAGGCCTCCCGCTGCCGCTTCCTCATCGACGCGCCCGACCGGCGCGTCGAGATCGCCATCGACGGCGAGCACTGGGACGCCTGCCGGCTGGGCGGGGGCTACTGGTGGTTCGAGCGGTCCGGCCTGACGCCCGGCCGCCATCAGGCCCTCATCCGGTGCGAAGGGCCGTCGGGCCGCCCGCCGGTGCAGCGCGCCGTGCGCTTCCTCGTCGCGGCCTGACGGGGCGTCACGGCGCGGTCAAACGATCGTGACGCCGCCGCCGTGGCCCGGGCCCGTCCGTTTCCTTATCATAACTCCATGAACAACAACCTCCGACGGTCCGTCGTCTCCCTTTCCGCCGCGCTCCTCCTCTCGCTCCCGGCCCTCGCGGCCGCTCCCGACCCGGCCGTGGACTACCCTCTCGAGCGCGGCACCGCCGCCGGCGAGCAATGGCGCAAGATGCTGGGCCTCAGCGCCGAGCAGGCCCGCAAGTTCACGCTGCTGGAGAACGAGAAGGCCGCGAGGCTCAAGCCCCTGCGCGAGCTGCTGCGCAACGAGATGGTGAAGCTCCAGTCCCTGCTGGCCGAGGGCGGCAGCGAGCGCGACGTCGAGGACTCCCTCGAGCAGATCCTGCAGATCAACCGCGCCATCGCGGAGCGCAGCGAGCGGGTGGACGTCGGCCTGAGCGCCTTCCTGTCGGCCTCGCAGCGCGCCCGCCTGCTCGTGTGGCGCTCCCTGGGAGGGGCGGACGGCTACGCTGCGCGCCGCCTCGAGCCCACGCCCCGCCCCGACGAGGAAGTCGAGCGGGATTAACGAAAGGAAAGGCAAACCACGGAGACACGGAGGCACGGAGAACGGATAGAGAGGTTTACGTCGACGTTAACCTTCTCTCCGTTGTTCTCCGTGTCTCCGTGGTTAATCCGTCGTCGGTCCGTCGTTCATTCGACCGTGACGCTCTTGGCCAGGTTGCGCGGCTGGTCGACGTCGCAGCCCCGCAGGTCGGCGACGTGATAGGCCAGGAGCTGGAGCGGCAGGATGTTGAGGATCGGCGAGAAATGCTCGCCCACCGCCGGAACCTCCAGGATGCGGTCGGCCTTGCCCCGCAGGCGCCGGTCGCCCTCCGTGCACAGCGCGATGAGCCGCGCGCCCCGCGCCTTGGCTTCCTCGATGTTCGACAGGGTCTTCTCGAACACGTCGGAGCGCGTGGCGATCGCCACGACCGGCATGCGCGGGTCGATGAGCGCCAGGGGCCCGTGCTTCATCTCGCCGGCGGCGAAGCCCTCGGCGTGGATGTAGGAGATCTCCTTGAGCTTGAGCGCCCCTTCCATGGCCGTCGGGTAGTTGACCCCGCGCCCGATGAAGAGGACGTGCGCGGCCTCGCGCAGCTCCGCGGCCACCTCCCGGATCTTGTCGTCGAGCTTCAGGGTCCGCCGCAGCAGCTCCGGCAAGGTCGCCAGCTCGTCGACCCACTCCCGGGCTTCCTCGACGGGCATGAAGCCGCGCGCCGTCCCCGCCTGCAGGGTCAGCAGGCTCAGGGCGGTGAGCTGACCGGCGAAGGCCTTCGTCGAGGCGACGCCGCACTCGGGCCCGCAGTAGGTGTGGAAGTTGTAGTCCGCCTGGCGCGGGATCGCCGCGCCGACGGTGTTGCCGATGGAGAGGACCTTCAGGCCGGCGTTCTGCGCCAGGCGCACGGCCGCCAAGGTGTCGGCGGTCTCCCCGGATTGGCTGATCGCGATGACCAAGGTGTCCGGGGCGAGGACGGGCCGCCGGTAGCGGAACTCGGAGGCGGTCTCCACCTGGGTGGAGACGCCGGCGTGACGCTCCAGGAGGTACTTGCCGACGATGCCGGCGTGCCAGGAGGTGCCGCACGCCAGGATGTGGACGCGCTGCACGCCGCGAAGGATCTCCCGCGTCAGGCCGGTCTCGCGGCCCAGGCGGCCGTCGTCCTTGGCGAGCAGGCGCCCGCGCAGGGTGTTCTCCACCGCGCGCGGCTGCTCGTGGATCTCCTTGAGCATGAAATGGCGGAAGCCGCCCTTCTCGGCGGCGGCGCTGTCCCAGTCGATGACCGACGGCGTCTTCTCGACCTCCCGGCCGAGGGCGTCGTAGAACGAGCAGCGGTCCGCCCGCATCACGGCGGACTCCCCGTCCTCGAGGTAGACCACCCGGCGGGTGTGCTTGAGCAAAGCGGGGACGTCCGAGGCGATGAAGTTCTCCCGCTCGCCGAGGCCGATGACCAGGGGGGAATCCTTCTTGGCGGCGACGATGGAGCCGGGGGCCTGGGCCCAGATCGCGGCCAGGGCGTAGGCGCCGCGCACCTGCTTGATGACCGCGCGCACGGCGTCGGCGAGCGCGGCCTCGGCGGCGGCGGCCGTCGCCGGCCCGAGCTTCGCGAGCTCTTCCTCGATAAGATGGGGCAGGACCTCGGTATCGGTCGCGGAGGTGAAGTAGTGCCCCCGCGCGGTGAGCTCGTCCCGGAGCACCATGTAGTTCTCGATGATCCCGTTGTGGATCACGGCGATGCGGCCGGCGCAGTCCGTGTGCGGGTGCGCGTTGGCCTCGGACGGCCCGCCGTGGGTCGCCCAGCGCGTGTGCCCGAGGCCGAGGAAACCGAGCATCGGGCGCCGGGCCATCAGGTCGTCGAGGCAGGACAGCTTGCCCACGCTGCGCGCGACGGTGAGGACCCCGCCCTCGACGACCGCCACCCCCGCGGAGTCATAGCCGCGGTACTCTAGCCGCTTCAGCCCGTCCAGGAGGACGGGAACGGCTTGCTTCGATCCGGCGTAGCCCACTATTCCACACATGGGCGGATTATATCGAGGAGCGCCGCGCGGGGCCATCGCGCGGGCGTAAAGGCTGAGCTTACGAATCATGACGCCGGCGTTCGCAAGAACGTTACGCCCGCGTCCCTTGGAAAAGACATCAGGGTGCTAACATCGGTGCTCAAGACGCATAGGAGAGAGCCATCATGACACCGAAGACCACGACCTTGACGAGGGAGCCCGCCGCCGCCGACGACGGCCGTGAGACGGACGCCCTCGGAACGCTGCTGAAGAAGTTCCCGACCCGCGACGCCCGCGTCGCCGTCATGGGGCTGGGCTACGTCGGCCTGCCGCTGCTGCGCCTGTTCGCCTCGAAAGGCTTCCGCGTGATCGGCTGCGACACCGATCAGTCGAAGATCGACTCGCTCAACCGCGGCCGTTCCTATATAAGGTCGGTACAGTCCGCCGACATCGCCCGTCACGTCGCGGCCAAGCAGCTGCTGGCGACGACCGACTTCCGCAGCCTGGCGCAGGCGGACGCGATCTTCGTCTGCGTGCCGACGCCGTTGACGATGGACGGAAAGCCCGACGTCTCGGCCATCCGGCAGACCGCGAAGGCCATCGGCGCCACTTTGCGCAAGGGCCAGCTCATCATCCTGGAGAGCACGAGCTACCCGGGGACGACCCGCGAGGTGATGAAGCCCGAGCTCGAGAAACGCGGGCTGAAGTGCGGGAAGGATTTCTTCCTCGCCTTCTCCCCGGAGCGGGAGGATCCCGGCAACAAGGACTTCTCGATCGAGCAGATCCCCAAGATCGTGGGCGGGATCGACGAGCCTTCCCGCAAGGCCGCGGCCGCGCTGTACCGCGAGGCGGTGGCCAAGGTGGTCGAGGTCTCCTCCTGCGAGGCGGCCGAGGCGGCCAAGCTCCTCGAGAACATCTACCGCTGCGTCAACATCGCCCTCGTCAACGAGCTGAAGATGTGCTTCGACCGCATGGACATCGACGTGTGGGAGGTCATCGGCGCGGCGGCGACGAAGCCGTTCGGCTTCCAGGCGTTCTATCCGGGCCCGGGCCTCGGCGGCCACTGCATACCGATCGACCCGTTCTACCTCTCCTGGAAGGCCCGGGAGTTCCAGTTCAACACGCGCTTCATCGACCTCGCGGGCGAGATCAACATCCAGATGCCCTATTACGTGATGGCGAAGCTGGAGGAGGGCCTGCGGGCGCAGGGCAAGAAGCTCGAGGGCGCGCGGGTCCTCATGCTGGGCCTCGCCTACAAGAAGGACATCGACGACCCGCGCGAGTCGCCGGCCTTCAAGCTCCTCGAGCTGCTGGAGCAGAAGGGCGCGTCGGTGGTGTACAACGACCCGAACATCCCGAAGTTCCCGGAGTCGGAGCACACCAAGCACCTGAAGGTGGGCTCCGTGGCGGTGACCGAAGCGACCTTGGCCGCGGTCGACGCGGTCGTGATCGTGACGAACCACAGCGACTACGACTACGAGACGATCGCCCGGTGCGCGCCGCTCGTCGTCGACACGCGCAACGCCTGCTCCGGGCAGACCCGGTGGAAGAACAAGATCGTGCGCGCCTGAGCGGCGCGCGCGGTCATTTGACCAGCACGAAGCTCTGGTACAGCACGCCCGAGTCGGACTTCCTGACGCGGGCGAGGTAAACGCCGGATTCCCGCACCCGGCCGGCGCCGTCGCGTCCATCCCAGACGATGGACGCCGCACCCTGCCGGGAGGCGCGGAACACGACCCGTCCCTTCAGGTCGAAGATGTCCACCTCCGCGGCGTCCGCGCCGAACAGGGCCTCGTCGTTGATCCCGTCCCGCAGCGCGGGGCTGAGGATCTTCTGCGGCGCCCGCGCGTCGGCGGCGGCGGCAGGGGCCGCGGCCCGGGCCCCGGCGTCCGGCGCGGCCGCGACCGAGGCCGCGGCCGTCCCGGCCGGGTCGATCTCGCGGACGCTCATCTTCTTGTAGATCAGCCCGTCCGTCCCGACGTTGTCGCTGCGCCAGTAGACGGCCTGGTTCGGACGGCCGGTCTCCGACCCCGGCCGCGCGTCGCTGTTCGTCAGCCTGAGCGCGGGGTCGATGCCGGCCTTGCACGGGGTCCCGCCGACTCCGAAGTTCAGGCCGTTGTCCTGCAGCTCGTTGACCTTGACCCAGGTGCCGCCTCCGGCCCCGTCCGTCAGGTCCAGCCAGGTCTCGAGCTTGACGTCGCCGTTGGGCAGGTCGTACACCGCGAGCTTGTAGCCGATCCACTGGTTGAACGGCAGCCCGCCGGCGAACTGGGTCTTGTTCTGGACGGCCGTCGAGGCCGGGTGGCTCGTCTCCTTCTCGAAGTCGAGGTGCCCGTCGTAGCGGAAGCGTCCCATGGTGCCGCGCGTGTCGCAGGGGTTCACGGCCTCGGCCATGTGGTTGGTGCGCGTCGCGCCGACGATGCCGCCCCACGGCGTCCCGGAATCCGAGACGCGCTTGGCGTACACCGTCATCTCCACGTTGCGCCAGCTCTTCGCCAGCGACGGGTCGTAGATGTACATCCGGGGCACGGCCCCGGAGATCAGGAAATTGCCGGCGCCGTCGACCTTATAGGTCGCGTCGCCCTTGCCGTGGAACCAGGGGTCCTGGGGGTCGTCGCCCCAGCCGAAGGTCCGAGGCACCCCGTTGGCCCAGTTGGAGAACCACTCCTTGCCGCCGCCGGTCGTGGGATAGATCTGCGTCACGCCGAGCTTGTCCGCGGCCGGCGCGGAGGCGACGGACGCCGCCGCCGTCGTCGCGGTGCTCGTATTGACCGAGACGCTGGTGAAGCGGACCCGGGAGTCCTCGTTGTAAAGGCCGATCCGGCCCGACAGGTACGGGCGCTCGGCGTCGGTGAACGTCGCGAGCAGGACGCCGTCGGCGTAAGCCTTGATGACGTTGTCGCTCTGGACTATCCTGACCGCGTAGGTCGCGCCGATCGGATAGACGGGGGAGGAGCCCGTGGCCAGGAAGCGCTGGGCGCCCGGGTAGGCGGGGTCCGCCTTGCCCAGCTCCCAGCCGTTGGGCTTGAGCGTGAGGTAGTAGAAGTGGGTGTTGTCGGCGTAATTCCAGGCGACCCACGCGACCTCCCAGGCGTTCGGGGCCGAGCCCGTGCGCAGCTGCGCGTCGGTGCGCATATCGACCGTCAAGGTCAGGGGACCGGTGAAGGACGGCCCCAGGACCATCGAGGCGTGGGTCTCGGAGGGCGAGGCGCTCGCGAACGGGCTCTCCTCGAGCCAGTATCTCACGCCGTCGGTCTTGACCGAGTTGCAGCCGTAGCCGTTGAACAGCGAGGTCCACGGGCCGAAGGCGGCGCCGTCGGCGAGGCAGACGCCCGTCGCGTAGGAGGAGAAGTCGTCGGAGAAGGTGGCGACCGTCGCGGGGGGCGCGACGGCCGCGGTCGTGAAGGTCCCATCCGGCGACGCCGAGGGGTTCCCGGCGGCGTCGCGGGACTTGACCCGATAGTGGTAGGCCGTGCCGGCGGTCAGGCCGGTCAGAGAGAAGGCGTGCCCGGTCGTGAGCGCGGCGTTCAACGAGGTGGACGCGCCGTAGGCCGTCGTCGGCCCGTACTCGACCTGTCCGTCGGCCGCCTCGTCCGTGGCCCAGGTCACCGTCGCCGAGCTTTGGCCGAGGACGGAGGCCGCGACGGAGCCGATGACCGGCGGGACGGCGTCCACGACGACGGGGACGGCCGCGACCGCGGCGGCGCCGCACACGGACTCGCTGCCCGTCGAGGCGAGAAGGGCGATGTTGTTCACGGCGACGGCGTTCTTCTGCTCGTTGCGGAAGGCGTAGGCCTGGCCGATCCGCGTCTCGGCGCCGCCGGCCGGGCGGACATAGGCGTCGTAGGTGCGGGTGAGGAGGTCGACGACGAGCCGGACTCGATAGGTGACGCCGGGAGAGTAGGGGACGGAGGCCTGCGCGAGGTAGGCTCCGCCGTTGCGCGCGTCGATGGTCCCGGCGCCGTTGAAGCGCACGGCCGCGGAGAGAGCGGAATAGCCGGAGGCGGTCCCGTAGGAGAGCCCGCTGACGCCGTCCATCCTCGCGGCGCCGGGCGTCGCGTCGAACTCCGCCGTGAAGCGTCCGGTCTGCGCGGCCAGCGGGGCGTTCTTCCACGTGCCGGCGCTGACGAGGCACGAGGCGGCCGTCGCGGGGGGCGCGACGGCCGCGGTCGTGAAGGTCGAATCGGGCGACGCCGAGGGGTTTCCGGCGGCGTCGCGGGACTTGACCCGATAGTGATAGGCCGTGCCGGCGGTGAGGCCGGTCAGAGAGAAGGCATGCCCGGTCGTGAGCGAGGCGTTCAAGGCGGTGGACGCGCCGTAGGCCGTGGTCGGCCCGTACTCGACCTGTCCGTCGGCCGCCTCGTCCGTGGTCCAGGCCACCGTCGCGGAGCTCTGCCACACGGCGGGAGCCGAGACGGCGCCGATGACGGGGGGCGTCGTGTCCAGCACCGCGGCGGCGAGCGCGGTCGCGCCGCACACCGATTCGCTGCCGGTCGAGGCGAGGACGGCGACGTTGTTCAGCGTCGCGACGCTCTTCTGCTCGGTGCGGAAGGCGTAGGCGCTCGCCAGGCGCTGCTCGGCGCCGGCGCCCTGGCGGACCCAGGCGTCGTAGGTATGCGAGGCGAGGTCCACGGACAGACGGAAATGATAGACGACGCCGGCCGCGTAGGACACGGAGGTGGCGGCGGCGTAGGCCCCGCCGTTGCGCGCGTCGATCCGTCCGGCGTTGTTGAAGCGCACGGCGGCGGCCAGGGCGGCGTACCCGGAGGCCGCGCCGTAGGACACGCCGCTGACGCCGTCCATCCCCGCGGCGCCGGGCGTCGCGTCGAACTCGACGGTGAAAAGGCCGGTCTGCGCCGGCAGGGAGGCGTTCTTCCAGGTCCCGGCGCTGTCGAGGCAGGCCGCGGCCGACGCCCGGGAGGCCGCGAGGAGCAGGCCGGCGAGCAGGGCGAACGATCTCAGGCGGAAAGGCGCGGTGGCGTTCATGTTCAAGGGTTCCTCTTGGAAGCGGGAGCGGAATCGCCGAAGCGATAGCGGACGGCGATCATGTGCGTGCCGGCGTTGTGGGCCAGGAGATTGCGGCTGAGGACGAAGGCGTAGTCGAAGCCGAAGCGGTCGAACTGGACGCCGCCGCCGGCGCTGAGCTGGTCGGGGGTGGCGCCGAGGCGGAACTTGACGAGGTCGCCCTCGAGGGACTTCTCCAGGCCGACGGAGGGGACGCTGCGCTCCTTGAGCGAGCCGGAATCGGAGTCGCGGTAGAGGAAGTCGGCCGTCAGCTTGAGCCTCCAGGCCTCGATGGCGTAGGCCAGCCCCGCCTGGTACTCGCGGGGGACCCGGTCCTCGGTGGCGAGCCCGACGTCCGGGCGGTTGACGTTCCGGACCGCCAGGGCCGCCGACAGGGGGCCGGAGATGACGGCGCCGGCGCCGAAGTCGAGGGCGAACGCGCCGCGCGAGGAGCCGTCCCGGAAGACGGGGTCGGCGGAGGCCGCCGGATCGGAGGCGATCAGGTATTTATGGTGGAGGTGCTTGCCGGTGACGCCGGCGTCGAGGAAGCCGAACCAGCGGCGGGCGAAGGAGACGGCGACGACCCGCTCCTCGAGCAGGCCCGAGGCGCGCAGGTCGGCGTAGCCGGCCGAGACGACGCCTATCTTCGTGGGGACGCCGATGGAGGCGAAGCCCTGCCCGAGGGCCTCGACGCCGCCGAGGCCCGCGAAGTAGCGGTTGTACATGAAGTAGGCCTCGGGACGCGAGAGGCCCGCGGCGCCGGCGGGGTTGAGGAAGATGGCGGCGCTGTCGCCGGTGGAGGCGAGCACGGACCCGCCCATGGCGGCGGCCTGAGCGCCGGTCGGGGCGAAGTCGAAGGCGGCGCGAGCGCGGCGGGCTCCGCCGGCGACGAGCCCGGCGCACAGGAGGGCGCGCAGGGCGAGGGACGCGGATGCGGACGTCCGGTGTCGTTTCATCGAATCGGGCAATGGGCTCTCCGGTCCTGGTGTGAGGCGGATGCCGGCGGCGGGCGCGCCGGTGACGCGGAGGGGGGAGTCGATCGCCGCCCTGGCGGGCGGCCCTCGCCTGGATGCGTCGGCGAGTCACGGCTGGAGGGGAAGTCAAACGGACGACATACAGATGATAACAGTCGCCAACCTCCGTCCGCAAGGCCCGCTCAACATTTTCGTAACACGCCGGCCATGGAAGCGCCTCCGCGCAATATCTAGGATGGGCGCATGGCCAGCTCCCCGGCGCCGCACATCGTGGTCCTCGCGGGGGGCGCCGGCGCGCGGATGCGGATCGCCCATCCAAAGGCGCTCCACCCGGTGTTCTTCCGGCCGATGATCCATTACGCCCTGGACGCGGCCGCGGGCCTCGGGCACGCCTCGCTGCGCCTCGTGGTCGGACGGGCGGAGCGCGAGTTCCGCGAGCAATGCCGCGCCTATCCGGACCTGAGCATCGTCCGCCAGGATTCTCCGCTGGGGACGGCGGACGCGGTCCGGGCCGCGGGGCTCCCCTCGGACCGGGACGGAGACGCCCTGATCCTGTTCGGCGACGTCCCGCTCCTCTCGGCGGCGACCTTGCGGGCTCTGGCGGCGCGGCACGCCGCGTCGGGCGCCGCCTGCACCGTGGGACGGGCGGCCGGGGCGGGCGGCGGGGCCGTCGTCCACTGCTTCCGGCTCCGCGCGCTGCCGGAGGCGCTCGCGGGAGGCGGGGACCTCCTCGTCCCTCCCGGCGCGGCGGAGTTCGTCCTGCCGGATCCCGTCGAGGCGCTGGACGTCGACGACCTCCATGAGCTGTGGCGCGCGGAGACCGTCCTCCGGGAGCGCTACAACCGGGAGCTGATGCTCAAGGGCACGGCGCTGCAGGACCCGCGCACGACCTTGATCGACCCGCGCTGCCGGATCGGGCGCGACGTGCGCATCGAGGGCGGAACCACCGTGATCAACTCGATCCTCGAGGCGGGCGTGCGGGTGGAGGCCTTCTGCCGGATCGTCGACTCCGAGATCGGTGAGGGGAGCCTCGTCCTGCAGGGGACCTGCGCCGAGCAGGCCCGCCTAGGGCGCGACTGCCGGGTGGGGCCCTACGCGCACCTGCGCCCGGGCACGCACCTGCAGGACGACGTCTGGCTGGGCAATTTCGTCGAGCTCAAGAACGCGAGCCTGGGGGCCGGGACGCGGGCCTCCCACCAATGCTACATCGGGGACGCGCAGGTGGGGAGGAAGGTGAGCATCGGCTGCGGGTTCATCACCAGCAGCTCGAGCGCCAGGCCGCTGAAGCAGCGGACGATCATCGGGGACGAGGTCGTCATCGGCGGGGCCTCGCAGGCGATCGCGCCGGTGACCGTGGGCGCCGGCAGCTTCGTCGCGACCGGCACCAGCGTCACCGAGGACGCCCCGCCGGACTCCTTCGTGATCAGCCGCAGCCGGCAGGTCACCAAGCCCGGCTACTCCAAGAAGTACGGCAAGGCGAAGGAGCCGGGCGCTCCCCGCTGAGCGCTCAGCCGACCGAGGTCTTGACGCCCGTCCGGCGGAGGCCGTGCCGGCGTCCGTTCTCGCGCGGCGCCGCGAACTGGATGGAGGACTTGTCCCCGAGGTTCGCGATCATGAGGCCGCTGACGTTCATGCCCGCGTCGGACAGGAGCTTGGTCAGCTTCGCCAGCTCCCCCGGCCGGTTCTTCACCACGATGTTGTAGCGCGCCGTGTTCGTCCGCTGCATGGGGCCTCCTCCTTCATAGAGTCCGGTCAATCGTAGATCGCGTAATCCGGCTCGAAGCCGAGCTTCTCGATGATCGCCATCGCGTTCGCGGGCTGATCCACCGCGAGCACGATCCGCATCTGCTCGCCCTCGACGTTGCTGTAGAGGGAGAGGATGTTGATGCCCTCCGTCGCCAGGGACTTCGCCAGCTTGTGGAGCTCCCAGTGATGGTGCGGCATCTCGAACTGGAAGATGAGCTCCTCGCGCACGGAGACGCCGAGCTTCTTCAGGTCCTCGCGCAGCGCCTCGCTCTTGGGCGCGAGGAACTGGACCAAGGTCCGCGCGCCGACGCAGGTGGTGACGACGGACTTCATGTCGACCTTCGTCCTGGCGAGGAGCCGGGTCAGCTTCTCGTTGACGACGGGATCGCTGGGGAATTCGACGTTGTACTGGGTCTTTCCTGGGGCGCGCATCGGATCCTCCTTGGACGATGACTCATTGTAGGTCCCGTAAGGCCCGTCGCCCATAGTGACCCCGTAACAGAAATTTGGCGGACGCGTCAGGCCGGGCTCATCGCGCGGGCAAATTACTGTTTCACGCACGCAATGGCGTCGCGGGCGAAGGTCGACTAAACTTGGTCAGCGTTCGAGGGGATCGGGCGCGGGAGGCCGGTATGATCGTCGCGGCGCATCAGCCGAATTTCATCCCGTGGCTCGGGTATTTCGACAAGATGAGGAAGGCCGACCTCTTCATCGTCGTCGACCACGTCCAGATGGAGCGTCAGAGCTTCCAGAACCGCGTCCGCATCAAGACCGGGGAGGGCGAGCGCTGGATCACGGTCCCGGTGGTCCAGGAGTCGCGGTCGGAGCGCATCATGGACAAGCGCATCGACAACAGCCGCACCGGCCGCTTCCGGTGGAGCCGCAAG
>Ga0255338_1002409_pt1 | contig 27536 bp, 34 predicted proteins | sample MeOH1_35cm_T4_19_FD_203715 | JGI IMG/M metagenome (GOLD analysis project Ga0255338, IMG submission 203715) | Sandy soil microbial communities from University of British Columbia, Vancouver, Canada - MeOH1_35cm_T4_195 | ecosystem: Engineered > Artificial ecosystem > Sand microcosm > Unclassified ...
GGGGTCTGGAGAAACGGCTACGATTGGGCTACGTTCTGCCAAATGAAAAAGGGGCTAGCCTTAGCTAACCCCTTTAGAATATGGCGCGCCCGAAGAGATTCGAACTCCTGACCCCTTGGTTCGTAGCCAAGTACTCTATCCAGCTGAGCTACGGGCGCGTTTTGATCTGCTTTCGACTTAACGTTGGAACAGTTAGCGTCGAAGAGGTCGCACATTATACCGAATAATCCCTCTGGCGCAAGCCGAGTTAGCGGCCCTGCCAATTTACGCGGTTGCGTGAGGGCTTTTAGCGCGCGGACTGACGTTATAATTCACCCCATGAAATTGCTCGCCTTCGACACCTCTACCGAATACCTTTCGCTTTGCCTGTGGCAGGACGGCGCCATGCTGTCGCGCGACTTACTGGCCGGGCAAAAGCATTCGCAGCTGATATTGCCGATGTTGGGCGAAATGCTGGCCGAGGCGGGGCTAACGTTGCCGCAGCTGGATTGCATTGCTTTCGGCGCAGGGCCGGGTTCGTTTACCGGGCTGCGCATTGGGTGCGGCGTAGCGCAGGGGCTGGCGTTCGGGGCGAATTTGCCGGTAGTTGGCGTGAGCACTTTGCTGGCGTTGGCGGTGCAGGCAAACGCGGACCGCGTGATTGCTTGCCTGGATGCGCGCATGGGCGAGGTATATCACGCGGCCTATGTACGGTCAGGATCTGACTGGCTGGCGGTGCGGGAACCCGGCCTTTACAAGCCGCAAGGCGTGCCTTCCGTCGAGGGCGATGCCTGGTACGGCATCGGCAGTGGCTGGGCGGCTTACGGCGATATCCTGAATGAATGTTATGCCGGACAGATCAGCAGCCAGAATGGCGCTGCCTTTCCGCATGCGCGCGACATCGCTGAACTTGCGGTAAAGGACTTTGCGCTGGGCAAGGCATTGCCCGCCGCCGAAGCCGCACCTATTTATATCCGCAACAAGGTTGCACTGACGATGGCTGAACGATGAGCGCCGTTATCAAACCGGATACCGTTTTCCGCCCGATGCAGTTCGAGGATCTCGATAGCATTATGGAAATCGAGCCCAAGATTTATTCGCATCCATGGTCGCGCGGCAATTTTTCCGATTCGCTGCATGCCGGTTATAGCTGCTGGATTTACGAATCCGAGGGCGAGGTGGTCGGCTATGCGGTGATGATGTCGGTGCTGGACGAGGCGCATCTTCTGAATATCAGCATCGCCCAGGATTACCAGGGCCGCGGCATGGGACGCGCGCTGCTGGAACATGTGATCGATATCGCCCGCCGCCATGGCGCACAGATGATGTTCCTCGAAGTGCGGCCTTCCAACAAGAATGCCATCGCGCTGTATGAAAGCATAGGCTTCAACGAGTTTTCGGTCCGCAAGGGCTACTATCCCGCGCATAATGGCCGGGAAGATGCGATTCTGATGGGACTGGCACTATGAGTTTGCCGCGCGAAGCACTATTGAAGGAACTGGAACTGCTGCCGGTCTGGCGGCCGCGGGCGACGATGACTGAAGCTGCGCCTGTTATTGAGGCGGTAGCTGAAGTCGAGAAAACCGCCGAGGTTTCCATAGCACCCTCGCCTACTCCACAAACGCCCACGTCGGAACCGGTTGAAATCATTACTCAGCCAGCCATCGCCAAAGCCGACATCGCGGAGATGGACTGGGAAGCACTGGACACTGCCATCAAGGCATGTGAAGCCTGCTCGCTGGCAAAGACCCGCACCCAGACCGTGACCGGTGTGGGCGATCGCAATGCCGAGTGGCTCTTCGTCGGCGAGGCGCCAGGTGCGGAAGAAGACCGGCGCGGCGAGCCTTTCGTCGGACAGGCGGGCAAGCTATTGGACAATATGCTGGCTGCTATTGAATTGAAGCGCGGCGAGAATGTGTACATTGCCAACGTGCTTAAGTGCCGTCCGCCGGAAAACCGCGATCCGCATGGCGAAGAAGTCGTCCAATGCGATCCTTTTCTCAAACGGCAGGTCGAATTGATCAAGCCCAAGCTGATCGTGGCGATGGGGCGCTTCGCTGCGCAATCGCTGCTGAATACCGACAGTGCCATCGGCGCATTGCGCGGCAAGCTGCATGACTACAACGGCGTTCCGGTGATCGTGACCTACCACCCGGCTTACCTGCTGCGCAACCTGCCGGACAAGGCCAAGGCCTGGGAAGACCTGTGCTACGCCCGCCGCACGATGCGGGACTTGCAAACACAGCAGGCGGCCATATCTTGATAAAAACTGCCTCTCATTAAGGAGATAACAAAATGCGTAAATGGCTCACCGCTTTCGTACTTTCATCCATGCTGGTGCTTTCCGGTTGCGGCTACAACACCCTGCAATCGACCGACGAGCAGATCAACGCCGCGTGGTCCGAAGTGCTGAACCAGTACCAGCGCCGCGCCGACCTGGTGCCCAACCTGGTCAACGTGGTCAAGGGCTACGCCTCGCATGAAAAAGAAGTCCTTGAAACCGTCACCAACGCCCGTTCCAAAGTCGGCAGCATCCAGGCCACACCGGAGCTAGTCAATGACGAACAGGCATTCGCCAAATTCCAGGCCGCGCAGGGCGAACTGACTTCCGCCCTCTCCCGTTTGCTGGTTGTTGCGGAAAACTATCCGCAACTCAAGGCCGACGCCGGCTTCCGCGACCTGCAGGCGCAACTGGAAGGCACCGAGAACCGCATCGCCGTGGCGCGCAATCGCTACATCAAGGCCGTGCAGGAATACAACGTGACGGTGCGCTCCTTCCCCAGCAACCTGACCGCGATGGTGTTCGGCATGAAGACCAAGCCCAACTTCAGCGTGGAAAACGAAAAGGCGATCTCCACGCCGCCCACGGTCGATTTCGGCAACAAGTAAGGCATGGTGATGCGCCGCTGGCTGTTCGGCCTGCTCCTGCTGCTATTGCCATGGATGGCGCTGGCGGAGGAAGTTCCGGTGCCGCCGCTTTCAGCGCGCGTGACCGATCTCACCGGCACGCTGCAGCCCGAGCAGAAAGCGGCGTTGGAAGCGCGCCTGGCTGCCTTCGAGCAGAAGAAAGGCAGCCAGATCGCCGTGCTGCTGGTGCCGACGACGCAGCCTGAAGCCATCGAACAATATGGCATCCGTGTCGCGGAAGCCTGGAAGCTGGGGCGCAAGGGTATCGATGACGGCGTGCTGGTGCTGATGGCGACAAACGACCGCGCGGTACGCATCGAAGTCGGCTACGGTCTTGAAGGCGTGATTCCCGATGCCATCGCCAAGCGGGTGATAGAAGAGATCATGATCCCCTATTTCCGCACCGGCGACGTGGCCGGCGGACTCAATGCGGGCGTCGAGCGCCTGATCGGGCTGGTTGACGGCGAACCCTTGCCCCCACCCAAGCAACAGACTGTCAGCGGCGGGTCTTTCGACAAGTTTTCCCCGATCGTATTTATTGCCGCCATCGTGATCGGCGGCCTGCTACGCGCCATTTTTGGCAAGGTGCTGGGCGGCGTGGCAACCGGGGGTATCGTCGGTATTTTGGTCTGGCTGTTGGGCGCCGGTATTTTCTTCGCGTTGGCCCTGGCCGTAATGGCATTCATCTTTACCCTCGGCGGTGGTCGCGGCTTTCATGGCGGCGGGCTGGGCGGCATGGGTGGAGGGGGATTCGGAGGCGGCGGATTTGGTGGAGGCGGCGGCGGTTTCGGTGGCGGCGGCGCCTCGGGGAGATGGTAGGCATGAGCATTAAACGCATCCTGAAACACTGGCTTTCCCCACCCTGGCTGGTGCAGCGCAATTTCCCATCCAGCACGATGTCGGCCATCACCAAAGCCATCGGCGATAGCGAGCGCTCGCATACCGGTGAAGTGCGCTTTGCCATTGAAGGCGCGCTGCCGTGGCACGACGCACTGGACGGCATTTCAGCGCGCGAGCGGGCACTGCAAATTTTCTCGCAACTGCGCATCTGGGATACTGAGCACAACAACGGCGTTCTGATCTACCTGCTGCTGGCAGACCATGACGTCGAAATCATCGCCGACCGCGGCGTGCATGCACTGGTTGGCCCGGCCGGCTGGGAAGCGATATGCCATGCGATGGAAACCGAATTCCGCGCAAGCCGTTTCGAAGCCGGCGTGCTGCTGGGCATAGCGCGCATTACCACCATCCTGCAAGAACACTTCCCCGCGCACGGCCGCGACAATCCCAACGAATTGCCCGATGTTCCGGTGGTGGTCTGATCTTCACGTTTTGAAAGTGGCGGCGATTGCCGCCTTGTTGTCCTTTCCGCTCGTGGCAGGGGCCGACGCCGACGCGATGACGCGCATCCTGCAAGGAACCCCGACGCCGCAGCGTTTCAGCTTCTGTTGGGGCGGCACCTGCGCCGCCATCGAGCAGGTCGGACTGACGGCAGATGAGTGGGCGCGGGTGCGCGCGATGTTCGACCCCATGCCCCGCGACGCTGAGTCAGAACGCGAAACGGTGCGAGCCGCCATCGGCCTGCTGGAAAGCATCGTCGGACCCAAGACCGGCACCGCAGGTGACCGCGCCGGGACTTTCGGCAACTCGGCCTGGCCGGGCCAGCTCGATTGCAATGATGAAGCCACCAATAGCACCAATTACATGCGCATGATGCGCGCCGATGGGCTGATGCGCTTCCATGAAATTCTCGATACCAAGACGCGCGGCGGCTTCCTGATCTTCGGGCGCCACTCCACCGCCGTCATCACCGAGATCGGCAGCATGAAGAAATTCGCCGTCGATTCGTGGTTTTACGACAACGGCAAACCCGCGACCATCCTCCCGCTCGACACCTGGCAAGCAGGCTGGAAACCCGACAACAGCGCGGCACATTAAGTCATCGCTGACTTAACACGGTAATTCCTATAAAATTCCGCGCCTTAACGGTTCATTCAGAAAGCTTTCCCGATGCGCGTTTCACAATTCTTCCTGTCCACCCTCAAAGAAGCTCCGGCAGAAGCCGAACTGGCGTCGCATCGCCTGATGCTGCGCGCCGGGTTGATCAAGCGCTTAGGCTCCGGACTTTACAGCTGGATGCCGCTGGGCCTGCGCGTGCTGCGCAAGGTGGAGGCCATCGTGCGCGAGGAAATGGACAAGGCCGGCGCGCTGGAATTGCTAATGCCGGCGGTGACGCCAGCCGAACTGTGGCAGGAAACCGGCCGCTGGGAAGTCTTCGGCCCACAGATGCTGAAGATCAAGGACCGCCACAACCGCGATTTCTGCTTCGGCCCAACGCACGAAGAAGTAATCACCGACATCGCGCGCCGCGAAATCAAGAGCTACAAGCAGCTCCCGCTCAATTTCTACCAGATCCAGACCAAGTTCCGCGACGAGATTCGCCCCCGTTTCGGCGTGATGCGTGCACGCGAATTCGTGATGAAGGACGCGTATTCCTTCCACACCGACAAGGCCAGCCTGGAAGAAACCTACGCAGTGATGCATCGCACCTACTCCAACATCTTCACCCGCCTCGGCTTGAAGTTCCGCGCCGTGGCCGCCGACACCGGCGCCATCGGCGGTACCGGTTCGCATGAATTCCATGTACTGGCCGATTCCGGTGAGGACGCGATTGCCTTCAACCCGGCTTCGGATTACGCCGCCAACACTGAAATGGCCGAGGCACTGACCCCGGCCGAACCTCGCGCCGCCGCCAGCGAGACCATGCGTGACGTTGAAACGCCGAAACAAACCACCTGTGAGGATGTCGCCGCGCTGCTGGGTATTCCGCTGCAACGCACGGTGAAGCTGATTGCCGTCATCGCCAATGAAAAGCTGCATGTGCTGCTGATTCGCGGCGACCACAGCCTGAATGAAGTGAAGGCCGCCAAGATCGAAGGCCTGGCCGACTTCCGCTTTGCTTCCGAAGCCGAAATCCGCGAAGCCTTCAACTGCCCGCCAGGCTTCCTCGGCCCGGTCGGCATCGACCGCACCGCGATCCGCGTCATCGCCGACCGCACCGTAGCCGCAATGAGCGATTTCGTCTGCGGCGCCAACAAGCCGAAGTACCACACCGCCGGCGTCAACTGGGGCCGCGACCTGCCGGAGCCGGACCTGGTCGCGGACATCCGCAACGTGGTCGCTGGCGATCCGTGCTCGGACGGCAAGGGCCCGCTGGAAATCTGCCGCGGCATCGAAGTCGGCCACATTTTCCAGCTCGGCAACAAGTATTCGCAGGCGATGAGCGCGACTTACCTGGATGAGAACGGCCAAACCCAGGTGATGGAGATGGGCTGCTACGGCATCGGCGTCTCGCGCATCGTGGGCGCAGCCATCGAACAAGGCAACGACGAACGCGGCATCATCTTCCCGGCCGCGATTGCGCCGTTCACCGTAGCAATCGCGCCGATTGGTTTCGATCGCAACGAAGAAGTCCGTGCCGCCGCCCTCAAGCTGCACGACGAACTTGCCGCTAATGGAATAGACGTGTTGCTGGACGACCGCGGCGAGCGCCCGGGCGTGATGTTCGCCGATTTGGAGCTGATCGGCATCCCGCACCGCATCACCATCGGCGACCGCGGCCTGAAGGAAGGCCAGGTGGAGTATCAGGCGCGCACCGACAAGGAATCGCGCAACATGCCCCTGAACGACATCGTCAATTTCGTGAAATCGTTATAGGCCTCAACCGGAACCTTATGCGCGCACTGATCTTCATTCTGCTGGCGGCCCTCTCGCTGCCCTGCCTCGCCGGCAGGCAGCAGGAAGAGCCATTATCCAACAGCGTGCGCGCGATGCTGCACAAGTCGATCAGCGACACCGCATCCCCGCGACTAATCTTCGCCAGCGAAAAGGAAGCAAACACCTGGCTGGAGGAAATGTCGCGGCGACTCGCGAAACGCCTCCCGGACGAGAATTACCGCATGGATTTCCTGCGCACGGTGCATTACGAGGCCACTCGCGCCGGCCTCGATCCGCAATTGGTATTGGGGCTGATCCAGGTCGAAAGCGGCTTCAAGAAATATGCCGTTTCTTCCGCCGGAGCACGCGGCTTCATGCAGGTGATGCCTTTCTGGGTGCGCTCGATAGGCACCAACGACCAGAACCTGTTTCACCTGCGCATCAACCTGCGCTATGGCTGCACCATCCTCCGCTACTACCTCGACATCGAGAACGGCGATCTCTACCGCGCCCTGGGCCGCTACAACGGAAGCCTGGGCCGGCCGGAATACCCCAACCTCGTCGTCGGCGCCTGGAAGCGCCACTGGGCTTACCCCATCGCTAACCCCTGATTTAAATGCACAAATCTGGTGCAATTTCGTTTGCGCCACACCCATATCCAGTCTACTATCCCTCTCGGCGGACGAAAAAAGGGCACTCAGATCCTATCCCCCGCCAGTTTTATTCAAGTAATTCTTACTTAATAAATCAGGGAGGAAAGTAATGTCTAAAGTAACTGCGCTGTCATTAAGTATCGCTGTACTGGGTGGTGTATGGGCGTTTCTCGCACTGGGGCCGCTTGCAGGTTTTGTGCTGGTATGGGCAGGCTTCATCGCCTGGGGATGCTATTTTCATACGGGTGGAGACAACGCTGCGCTGCAGAAAACCATTGCCGGCATGATCTACGGTGCCGTGCTCGCGGGCATCGCGCTGTTGCTGGTCGTGAACAATCCCATCGCACTTCCGGCTGTCATCGCAGCGCCGGTCTATGTGGCCGTGACCGTGTTTTTCCTCGTCATTGTGGCCAATGTCAATCTTCTCTCCGCAGTACCGGCCAATGTGTACGGCTATGCGGCGACTGTCGCTTATGCCTTGCAAACGCCAACCGTCGAAGGTGCCGGTCCGCTGGCCAGCCTGATGACTCCTAGCTTCGCCAATCCGGTGATCCTGCTCTCAGTGTCGTATGTGCTGGGCGCCGTTTTCGGCATGATTTCCGGCAAGGTCGCAGGAATGCTGGGCAAATAGCTTTTACTTGCAAGGATGCATTAACGGCGGGCCTATGCCCGCCGTTTTTTATTTGGATTGGTCCGAGATGCGGAAACCGTAATAGGTGCCGAATTCGCCTTCCGGCTCGTGATACACAAAGAACAATCCATTGGCATAGCCGAGGCCATTGTAGTGATTGTTGGCACGCAACTTCATGCCGGCTGGCAAGGCACTTCTGCCGACGAATTTGCCTTTCAGGTCGAACACCAGAATCGCCTTGTGATCCACGTCGAGCAAGGCAATATCCTCGCCGGCAATGCCGGTATAAGCAACGAAATGCTCGCTCAAGTCGTCGGTTTTGGCGCCTGCGGCATCGAAATCGAGCGCGATTTCACCAACGGGTGTGCGACTGTCGAGTTTGACGATGAGCACCTTGTTGCTTTTTTCCTGCTTGGCGTAATAACTATTGGATGCCGGATCGTAGCTGGGCATGGTCGACGCAGCGCCAAACGCAGGATTCGGACCGAGGATTTCGTCCGTCTGCTCGGTGAGTTTGCCCGATTCATCCAGTTTGAGGCCGAACACGCCAGTGCTGGGCGTAAAGCCGGCGCCGCTGGAAATGTTGTAAGTGATACTTTCAAGGCGGTCGGTATTCTGGTTGAAATAGATGGAGCGATTATCGAGGCCGGGCTTGGCAGATTGCAGATACTCGCCTTTTTCACTGTAAGCATGGATTTGACATGGCGAACTGGGAATCCCGAAACCATCCGGCATGGGAGCAAGACCGCCATCCGCGATGAAGTAACGGCTATAATCAGGCACGTAAGCGACGCTCATTGGTCGCGAAGTGGGCTTGGCCACCAGCGGAATCTTCAATGCCGCAACCGCCTCCGGTATCACCTGGGCATGCGCGGAAAAACTGGCCGTAGAAAACAGGGTTGCCATCCATACAACAAGAGTTCGTCGATTGCTTTTCATTACGGGTTCCTTGCCATGAAAAAACGATTTTAACCTGCCCAAGCCATGGACACGCAACCACATCTGTTAGTTTGCATTTCGGCGCATGGCTTCGGCCATGTCGCCCAAACCGCGCCTGTGCTGAACGCCCTGCACGAACGCGCACCCGACCTCCGGATCACCGTGCGCAGCATGACGCCACTGACGCACCTGCGTACGCGCATTCATTGTCCCTTCCATTACATACGCGAAGGCGGCGACATCGGAATGCTGATGTCCTCCGCGCTCGATGTGCAGGTGAACGAGACCGCTGCCGCATATCAGCAACTGCATCGCGACTGGGGCCTGACCGTTTCCAATGAAGCCCGCACATTACGTGAAATCGCCCCAGACTTTGTACTTTCCAATGTAGGCTATCTTGCTCTGGCGGGCGCATTTCGTGCCGGCATTCCCTGCGCGGGAATGAGCTCGCTGAACTGGGGCGACATTCTCGACCATTATTGCGGCTCGACTTCCGGCACGCACCAGATTGTCGAACAGATCCGCGTAAGCCACGCCAATTCCAGCGCTTTCCTGCATTTGATGCCGGGCATGCCAATGCCAACCCTGGAAAACCGGGTGCCGATCGGGCCGGTCGCCCATATCGGTCGCAATCGCCGCGACGAAATCAATGCTTTCTTCGGGTTGGACAGCGGCGAAAAACTGGTACTCGTCAGCCTTGGCGGGTTCGACGGCAGCCTGCCGACCGAGCTCTGGCCCAGGATTCCCGGTGTTCGCTGGCTGATCCCCGCAAGCTGGCGCAGCAATCATCCCGATGCATTGATACTGGAAGCGCTGGAAATGGATTTCAGCGATGTACTCGCCAGCAGCGATACGCTGATTTGCAAACCTGGTTACGGCAGCTTTGTTGAAGCCGCTTGCAGCGGCGTCCCGGTTTTGTACATCAGCCGTGCCGACTGGCCGGAAACGCCGTATCTGGTCAAATGGCTGGCTGAAAATGGTACTTGCAGAGAAGTGGTGCGACACAAACTCGAAAGCGGGGACTTTTTTGATGAACTGTACGATATGGTAGACGCCCCGGCCAGGACTCCGGCAGCCGCAACAGGTGTTGCACAGGCCGCTGAATGGCTGAAACGGCAGCTCTACCCTTAGGTCTTCGGGCCTGATGTCGGCGTTTGCGTTATAATTCTGCGGGTTAGCCCACCATTCATGGCTCCATGATCAAAAAACTGATTCAACGCGTCTTCAACGGCAAAAAGAAGACCGAAAACCCCAAATCCCGTCATAGCGCTCATCGCTATCCCCGCCGCGACCATGGCATCGACCGCAAGCAGCTTAGCTCCGCCGCCCTGCGAACGACCCAGGAACTGCAAAAGGCCGGATTTTCCGCCTATGTGGTTGGCGGCGCGGTGCGCGACCTGCTGCTGAAACGCACGCCCAAGGATTTCGACGTCGCTACCAATGCCACGCCGGAGCAGGTGCACAAGATTTTCCGCCGCTCGCGCATCATCGGCCGGCGCTTCCAGATTGTGCATGTAATGTTCGGCTCGGAAACCATTGAGGTTTCCACGTTCCGCGGCAGCCATCTTTCCGACGATGTCGGTGCGCAGATCGCCGACAGCGGCCGCATCCTGCGCGACAACGTCTTCGGCTCGCATGAAGAGGACGCTATCCGCCGCGACTTCACGGCGAACGCGCTGTATTACGATCCGCACACCGAGGAAATCTTCGATTTCCACAACGGCCTGCCCGACCTCAAGGCCGGCGTGCTGCGCGTCATCGGCAACCCGGAGACACGCTATCGCGAAGACCCGGTGCGTATGTTGCGCGCCGTGCGCCTTTCCGCCAAGCTTGGGCTCAAGCTCGACCCCGCCACGGAAACGCCCATCCCGAAACTCGCCGATCTGCTGCACGACGTGCCACCGGCGCGCCTGTTCGACGAAATGCTCAAGCTGTTCCTCTCCGGCCACGCGATGGAAAGCGCGCGCGCTTTACGCGAACACGGTCTGCATCACGGCTTGCTGCCGATGCTGGATGTGGTCCTGGAGCAGCCAATGGGTGAACGTTTCGTCAACCTGGCATTGCAGAATACCGACGAGCGCGTGCTGACCGACAAACCGGTATCGCCGGCCTTCCTGTTTGCGACGCTGTTGTGGCACGAGGTACTGGCCGCCTGGCAGAAGCTCCAAGCCAAGGGGGAACGGTCGATCCCTGCGTTGATGCAGGCAATGAATGATGTGTCCGACATCCAGGCGGAAAAGCTCGCAATCACCAAGCGTTTCAGCGTGACGATGAAGGAAATCTGGGCCATCCAGCCGCGTTTCGAACAGCGTTCCGGCCAGCGCCCCTATCGTCTGCTGGAAAATCCGCGCTTCCGTGCCGGTTACGACTTCCTGCTGCTGCGCTGCCAGTCGGGCGAACTGCCGATGGACCTGGCCGAGTGGTGGGACACTTTCGCCCAGGCCGATGCCGACCAACGCGCTGAAATGTTACTGCCAGACACGGCAGGTCCCAAAAAACGCCGTCGCCGCCGCCCGCGCCGCACTGGCAGCGACACAACCCCGCCCGTCGAAGCATGAACCATCGCGCTTTCGTCGCCTTGGGCAGCAACCTGGAAGATCCGCAGCATCAGGTACTGCGTGCCTTGGCCGAACTGGACAGCCTGCCGGAAACCCGCGTCATTGCAAAATCTGCGCTCTACCGCACCGCGCCAGTAGGCTACGACAACCAGCCGGACTTCATCAACGCCGCCGCAGAAGTGAGCACCGCGCTGGAACCGGTCGCACTGTTGCGCGCGCTTCTTGCACTGGAAACGGCGCATGGCCGCGAGCGTCCGTTTCCCAACGCGCCGCGCGTGCTCGATCTCGACCTGTTGCTGTATGACGACATGGAATTGCACGATCCGGAGCTGACCTTGCCCCACCCGCGCCTGCATGAACGCGGCTTCGTGCTTTTCCCGCTGGCGGACATCGCGGCGGATGTAACCGTTCCCGGCCAAGGCAAAGTACGCGATCTGCTACGCAGCTTGCCGGACCAAGGGGTGGAAAGGCTGGCGGCATGATGCTGACCGAGAAATATCCATACATCGTCATCGAAGGGCCCATCGGCAGCGGCAAGACGACATTGGCGCGCCGATTGTCGGACAAGTTTTCTGTCAACCTGCTGCTGGAAAATGCCGCCGCCAATCCCTTCCTGCCGCGTTTCTATCAGGACCCCCAGCGATACGCGCTGCAAGCGCAACTGTTCTTCCTCTTCCAGCGCGCCGAGCAGGTACGCGAACTTGGTCAACGCGACATGTTCGCCAAGGCCACTATCGCGGATTTCTTTCTCGAAAAAGATCCTTTGTTTGCGCGCCTCAACCTTAGCGACGAGGAATATGCGCTGTATCGCCAGATTTATGAGCACCTGCAATTGCAGACGACGACACCCGACCTGGTGATTTACCTGCAAACGCCGGCGGATACGCTGCTAAAACGCATCGAGCAGCGCGACATTCCCTACGAGCAGGACATCCCGCGCGATTACCTGGTACGCCTGGCAGAAGCCTATAGCGACTTTTTCCATCATTACGACGCTTCGCCGCTCTTGATCGTGAACAACGAAAACCTCAACGTCACCAACAACGAGGCCGCGCTCGAACTGCTGCTGGAGCGCATCCAGTCCATACGCGGCCGGCGCGAATATTTCCACCCAAGGCTGGACGGATGAAGCTGACCGCACTTCAGCAGATGGCCGAGCGCGGCGAGAAGATTGCCGTATTAACCTGCTACGACGCGAGTTTTGCCGCATTGTGCGAGACTGCAGGTGTGGACGTGCTGCTGGTCGGCGACTCGCTCGGCATGGTGCTGCAAGGCGGCAGCGATACGCTGGGCGTCACGATGCGGGACATGGAATACCACACCCGTACCACCGCAGCCGGCGCGAAAAACAGTTATATCGTAGCCGACCTGCCCTACCGGAGCGACACCACACCGGAAACTGCCTTGGCGAATGCCCGCTTACTGATGGCTGCCGGGGCGCACATGGTGAAGCTCGAAGGTGACAAGGTTGCAGCTGTGCAGCTGTTGGTGGGAAACGGCATTCCGGTATGCGCCCACCTCGGCTTCACCCCGCAATACGTGCATGAGCTTGGCGGCTACAAGGTGCAAGGCCGCGATGAAGCCGGCGCCCGGAAGATTATGGAAGACGCCGTCGCTCTCGACCAAGCGGGGGCAGCGATGGTGGTGCTGGAAATGATGCCGGCCGCACTGGCGAAGCAGATCACCGAGCGGGTAGGCATGATGACTATCGGCATCGGCGCCGGTCCCGATTGCGACGGGCAAGTGCTGGTATTGCACGACATGCTGGGCATCTACCTCGGCAAATCGCCGCGCTTCGTGCGCAACTTCATGGAGGGCGCTTCCAGCATCCAGGAAGCTGTCGCAAACTACGTCGCTGCCGTCAAGAGCGGCGCATTCCCCACGACGGAACATAGTTTCTGATGGAAGTGATCGCCTCTATTGAAGCGCTGCGTCAGCGCCTGTCCCGCGAAAATTCGATTGCCTTCGTGCCCACCATGGGCAACCTGCATGCCGGCCACTTGAGGCTGGTCGAAATCGCTCGTTCGCGTGCAAGCTGCGTGGTAGTCAGTATTTTCGTGAACCCGCTGCAATTCGGCGCGAACGAGGATCTGGCAAGCTATCCGCGCACGCTGGAGCAGGATTGCGCGCAACTGGAAACCGCCGGCGCTGATATCGTATTTACGCCCGATGTCAGCGAAATGTATCCTGAACCGCAGCATGTGCTGGTAGAGCCGTCGTCGGTCGCCAGCGAGTTGTGCGGCGCGTCCCGCCCCGGGCACTTTCGCGGCGTAACTACCGTCGTGCTCAAGCTGTTCAACATGGTACAACCGCAAGTGGCGGTATTCGGCAAAAAGGATTTCCAGCAATTGTTCATCCTGCGCGACATGGTGCGCCAGCTCAATCTGCCTGTTGAAATCGTCGCTGGCGACACGATGCGCGAAAACGATGGCCTGGCGATGAGTTCACGCAACGGCTACCTGAAACCAGCCCAAAGAATGGAAGCCCCGCGCCTCTATCGCGCGCTGCAGCAGGTGGTACAAGCGGCACAAGGCGGTCGCCGCGATTTTGACGCCATCGAAGCCCAGACAGCGCAATATCTCACGCAGCTCGGCTGGATCGTGGATTACATTTCGGTACGCAGCGCGGCCACACTGCTGCCGCCGCAGCCCGATGAGCGAACCCTGGTCGCCCTAGGCGCCGCACGGCTGGGCAAAACCCGGCTTATCGACAATATCGAGTTTGCGTTATAATACGCGTCCTTTGAAATCAATCGGATAGCCCACATGCAACGAACCATGCTCAAATCCAAGCTTCATCGAGTGCGCGTCACGCACTCCGAACTGGACTACGAGGGTTCCTGCGCCATCGATGAGGAATTGCTGGAAGCTGCCGATATCCGCGAATACCAGCAGATCGAGATCTACAACGTCAATAACGGCGAACGTTTCACCACCTATGCGATTCGCGCCCAGCGCAATTCCGGCATTATTTCGGTAAATGGCGCAGCGGCACGCAAGGCATCGCCCGGCGACATCCTGATCATCGCGACTTATGCGATCTACAATGAGCTGGAGCTGGAAAAATATCGTCCGGAACTGGTGTATGTCGACTCGATGAATCGCATCAAGGACAAGCGCCGCGACATCCCGGTACAGGCAGCCTGAGCCAGGCGCTCATTTCTTCAAATAAAAACGGCAGCCAAGGCTGCCGTTTTTATTTATTGGTGCTGAATATCGAACACCTATCACTACACGGTGAATTTCGACACAAGCTCGTTGAGGTGACCGGCCTTCTGGGAAAGATCCTGCGACATCGTGTGGAATGAGTTCGCTTCCTCGGCATTCTGACGCGAAAGACCTTCGATATAGGTGACCGCTTCTGTAATACCTCCCGTAGCAGCTTCCTGTTGCGAGGTCAGTTCGGCGATAACCTCGGACAGATTCACGATTTCCTGAACCGCGCCAACGATGCCGTTGAGCGCATTTTCGGCCGACTTGGCGCTGCTGGCCGCGGCGTTGGCATCCTGCTGTTTTTCCTGCACGGTCTTTGCGACCTGATGCGACTTGCCTTGCAGGCTGGTGATGATCTGCGTAATTTCTTCGGTGGACTTGCTGGTGCGTTGCGACAGGTTGCGCACTTCGTCGGCAACCACGGCGAATCCACGGCCAGCCTCACCCGCGCGTGCGGCTTCGATGGCGGCATTGAGCGCCAGCAGGTTGGTTTGTTCGGAAATGTCGCGGATGACCTGCATCACGGAACTGATCTTGTTGATTTCATCCTGCAGCGAGGTAATGGATTCGGCAATGCCTTGCACGTCATTGGAAATGGTTTCCAGCGAGTGGATCGTATCGCCGACCACCTTGCTGCCGCCGATTGCGGCCGTGTTGGCTTCCTTGGCCGAAGAGGCAACGCGCGTCGCCTGGGCAGAAACTTCCTTCACCTGACTTGCCAGTTGCATGATGCTGGCGGCGATCTGGTGGGTATGCTCGCCCTGGCTGGCAATGGCTTCCTTGGTACGCAGGGCCATGGTGCTCATATTATCCGCAGAGCGGCCGAGGTCCTGGGATGTCTCGGTCACGCCCTTGATCAGGATGGACACGCCCTTGCGCGCGCGGTCGGATTCGTATGCCATCCAGGCGAAGTCATCCTTGCCCTGCAAGCCGAATTTTTGCGAAAGATCACCACCGGCAATAGTTTGCAGATTACGTGCGATCGCCTGGGCGCGATTTGCGGAACGGTAACCGAACCACAACGCTGTCACCACGTTCAGCATCAGGAAAACAAGAATTACCGGCCATGAATTGTCGAAATAGACGACAACGAATCCAACTGCCTCTAGAAAACAAAGCATCAGGAACTGCTTCCTGAGGTTCAGTTGCTGTACGAATTTTTCCAGAATGTTCATAGCACTTCCAAATTGAAAATAACGCTGGTAATTTTCATATACCCAATTCGGGCTATTTTAGCTAGTTTGCATATTCATGCGCAAACTAAATCATCCAATTCCGCCGCATTGAGCATCGACGCCGTCACCCGAAAATCGGGATGTTGCTGGAAGGATACGACACCCAGGCATGGAACAGTAATAAGTTTTTGTAGTGATTCCAGATTTTCTTTTTTTGCACCCATTCCGGAATCAATGTCATTCGCCACCCATCCAACAAGCCTCAAACCTCTTGCTGCGATGCTTTCCGCCGTTAGCAATGCATGATTGAGGCACCCCAATCGCATGCCGACGACCAGAATGACGGGCAATCCAAGTTTTACGGCCAGATCTGCCGTGTCTTCCGCCTCATTCAGGGGAACACGAAAACCGCCGACGCCTTCCACGATGAGGATATCGACAGCCTGCGCTGCTTTCTTGAAGGCATCTTGAATAAAATTTAATTCAATGCGCATTCCGGCCATCTCCGCGGCGATATGAGGTGCAAGCGGTGGCTCGAAGGCGTACGGATTGACGACTTCCAGCGGCAGTTCGACATTGCTCGCTTCTCGCAATTGCACGACATCGCCGGAAATCAGGCCGCCCTTTGAGGTCTCGCAGCCCGCCGCAACCGGCTTCATGCCCGCGGACCGCAGGCCGCGTTGTGCAAAATGGTAAACCAGCGCCGACGAGATCAGCGTTTTGCCTACCCCGGTATCGGTGCCGGTAACTAAGAATCCGTGCTTCATCTGCTATGCAGCTTGATCACGCTGGCGCCGTCCGGCAACGTCGATGCGGCAGTCTCGGATTTCCAGGCATGTCCGTAGACCACCTCGAATGTCGCCGGCAATTTTCCTTGATCGCGATAGCGCTCGTAGCGCTCGGTCAGGCGAGCAAGAAAACCTTTTCCCTCCAGGCCGCGCGGACGGCCCTGGGCTGCGTTGCGTGCGCCGATGGCCTTCAGGTCGCGCATCACGCCGAGCACGTCGTCGTAGGTCAGCACGAAATGTTCGACATCCATCACCGGCGCGGAAAACCCGGCACGCACCAGCGCATCGCCGATGTCGTGCATGTCGATGAATCGGCTGACGTGCACATGCGAAGGATCGGCGGCACTCGCTTCGCGCAACTCCTTGAGCGTGTCCGGCCCGAAGGTGCTAAACATTAGCAAGCCTTCCGGGCGCAGCACGCGCGCCATTTCGCCGAATGCCTGGTCGAGGTCGTTGCACCACTGGATCGCGAGATTGGACCACACCAGATCCATGCTGGCGGGTTGCAACGGCAGGTTTTCGATATCCGCGCACACGGCGCTGCGGCGGCCGTCAGGAATGAAGCGACGCCACCATGGCTCGGCGGCGGCCGTCAGGCGCAGCATGCCGAGCGCGATATCGAGCGCTACGACGTGGCTGTCCTTGTAGCGCTCGGCCAGTGCGCGCGCGGCATGTCCTGTGCCGGTGCCGGCGTCGAGAATCTGGCGCGGTGCCAGTCGGGTGTAATCCAGCCGCTCCAGCATGCGTCCGCGCACCTCTTTCTGCAGCACGGCGGCGGCATCGTAGCTGGCAGCTGCACGGTCGAATGAGGCGCGTACGCGCGCCTTGTCGATGGTGTATTCGTCCTGCGGGTTCAAGTATTCGTCTCCGTCGCGCTCAGGCGCTCGCTTCCGGCAGCAGCCGGAGAGAGAAATTGCATTGCTTCCGACAGGAAGGTCGTCGGGTGCGAAAGAAAGGGAGCGTGCGAAGCGCCTTCGATCACGCACAACCGGGCATGCGGCAAATGCGATGCCATCCAGCGCGAGGCATCGACCGGCGCCAGCGTGTCGCGATTGCCGTGAATCAGCAGCGTCGGCTGCCGCAAATCGGGCAGCTCGTTGCGTAAATCGGTATCCAGCAGGATGCGCAGGGCGTCCTGCAACACGGCGCTGTGCGGCACCGGACGTGCAAAAAAACGTTCTCGCAGTTCACGCATCAGCACGCGCGAAGACTCGCCGCCGAAGGCCTGCAACCCGAGAAAGCGCGTCATGGTGTCGTGGTAATCCGCCGCCACTTGCGACGCAAAAAGATTGAACACCTCGGCCGCGACGCCGGACTGCCAATCGGCGCCGTTGACGAAGCGCGGCGTTGCGCCGATGAGCACCAGTTTCTCGACCTGCTGCGGATGATCGAGCGCCAGCCGCATGGCGACCTGCCCGCCCAGAGACCATCCGAAAACAGCGGCTCTATCAGGCAACTCCGCGGCAATGACCTCGGCCAGGCGCTTCAGGGTATAAGGGGAGATAGCCTTGCTCCACCCCATGCCGGGCAGATCGATGACATGCACGCGATAGTGCTCTGCGAGCGCGTCCCGCACATCGGACCACACACCGCCGTGCATGCCCCAGCCGTGAATCAGGGCGACATCTTCGCCGCTGCCGACGGTTTCCATGTGCAGGCTCATTGCACGCCTTCCGCCGCATGCAGCGCATCGACCAGGCGCATCACGTCTTCCACCGTATGCGCAGCAGAAAGCGTAATCCGTAGCCGCGCCGTGCCCTGCGGTACGGTCGGCGGGCGGATTGCGGGGACCAGAATGCCGTGCTCGCGCAAGTGCTCACTCACGCGCAAGGCGTCTTCGTTGCTGCCGATAATCAAGGGCTGAATCGGGGTAACGGATTCATCGAGCCGCCATTGCTTCGGCTTCAGGTTTCCGCGCAAGGTCGCAATCAGCTTCTTCAGTTGTTCGCGCCGCGAGCTGTCTTTTTCAATGATGGGCAATGCCGCCAGCAAAGCCGCGGCCAGCACCGGCGGCATTGCGGTGGCGTAAATATAGGTGCGAGCCCGCTGGATCAGGTATTCCACCAGTTCCGGCTCGCCGGCGACGAATGCGCCGGATACGCCAGCCGCCTTGCCCAACGTCGCCATGTAGATAATGCGCGGGCTATGCACGCCGAAATGCTCCAGTACGCCCTTGCCGTGCGCACCCAGCACCCCGAAACCATGCGCGTCGTCGAGCATCAGCCAGGCGTCGTAGCGCTCGCACAGCGCCAGCAGTTGCGGCACCGGCGCGATGTCGCCATCCATGCTGAATACCGCATCCGCCACCACCAGCTTGCGTCTGGCCGTGCTCTGCGCCAGCTGCTTTTCGAGCGCGGCAAGGTCGTTGTGCGGATAGCGGTGCAGGTCGGCGCGCGACAAGACTGCCGCATCGTTGAGCGATGCGTGATTGAGCCGGTCGGCGAAGATGGCGTCGCCGCGGCCCACCAGCGCGGAAATGACGCCGAGGTTGGCCATGTAGCCGGTAGAGAAAAACAACGCGCGCGGCAGGCCGACAAATTGCGCCAGCGCTTCTTCAATCGCGTGATGCAGACGGTGATGGCCGGTGATCAAATGGGATGCGCCACTTCCGACTCCCGCTTCTGCCGCCGCCTGTTGCACGGCAGCAATCAGCGCCGGGTGGCTCGCCAGCCCAAGATAATCGTTGCTGCAAAAAGACAGCAGAACCTCGCCATCGGCGCGCAGCGCCGGCTGCTGCTTGCCGTCGATGATCCGGCGCTTGCGCAGCAGTCCTTCCGCGGCGCGGGCATCCAGTTCTTCCCGCAGTTCGCGAAAGGGGTCGGTAGTCGTCATGGTGAGGGTTGAACACGAGGGGAGCGAGCCTCCCCTCCAGCGTTCAGGTGGACATATTGATGCCGAGTTTGGCGAACAGCGCCTTATCGGCTTCGACATCGGGATTGCCGGTAGTCAGCAGTTTTTCGCCGTAGAAAATCGAATTCGCACCAGCGAGGAAGCACAGCGCCTGCAGGCTTTCCGCCATGCTCTGGCGGCCGGCCGAGAGGCGAACGTAGCTCTTCGGCATGGTGATGCGCGCCACGGCGATGGTGCGCACGAACTCGAACGGATCCAGTTCGTCGGTGCCATGCAGCGGCGTGCCTTCGACTTGCGTCAGCATGTTGATCGGCACGCTTTCCGGCGGCGTTTCCATGTTGGCGAGCTGGGCGATCAGGCCGGCGCGCTGGTTGCGCGATTCGCCCATGCCGACAATACCGCCGCAGCACACGTGCATGCCGGCGTCGCGCACGCGGTCCAGCGTTTCCAGGCGATCCTGGTAGGTGCGGGTGGAAATCACCTCGCCGTAGAACTCGGGCGCGGTATCCAGGTTGTGGTTGTAATAATCGAGACCGGCTTCGCGCAACTGCTCGGCCTGGCCTTCTTTCAGCATACCCAGCGTGGCACAGGTTTCGAGACCGAGCGACTTCACTTCCTCGATCATTTTCAGCACCGGCTCCAGATCTTTCTGCTTCGGGCCGCGCCAGGCGGCGCCCATGCAGAAGCGTGAGGCGCCGCTTTCCTTGGCGGCGCGGGCAGCGGCCACCACGTCGTCCAGCGCCATCAGCTCCTCGTTTTCAACTTCGGTGTGATAGCGTGCCGATTGCGGGCAATAGCCACAATCCTCGGAGCAGCCGCCGGTCTTGATCGACAGCAGCGTACTCACTTGCACGGCATTAGGATCGAAATGTTCGCGATGCACCGTTTGCGCGCGGAACATCAGGTCGCTGAACGGCAGCTCGAACAGCGCGGCGATTTCCGCCACAGTCCAGCGTTCTGCGGCGGGTTTGGCCTTGGATGGGCGTACGAATTCCAACGTTGTTTCAAGCATGCTCTACCTCGATTGTCATATCCTGCCAGTTTTCCTTGTTTGCGCGCAGGATGTCGCGTATCGCCGGCAACACCACGATCAGCAGCCCGAGGCCCCAGAGAATGAATGCCAGGTTCCAGGCGCCGCCCGCCCATTTGGCCAAATGCGAACTGAAGTTGAGTACCACTACCAGCGCGCCTACCAAGCCGTAAAAGCGGTGCCCGGATGGACGCAAATAATCAACGACACGCGGATTCGGATGGTGCGCAACCGAGGCATACACGAAGATTGAAGCGGCGATCCAGATGGCAATGGGCACGACGGTAAAAACCGCGATCGCCGAAAAGAAATTGAATATTTGCGCCGACCGCTTCTGATCGGCAGCGGTAATGGTTTTCACTGGCATAATTGGGCCTTTGGAGAAAGCAGGAATTATAGCCTGTCAAAGCGAAGCGTCGCAATTGGTTGACATCAGATCAAAAATTAAGCAGATCCTACTGCCCCAGCCCTGCGTTCTTTGTGCTGCACCAACGCAGCACAAAATGCTGTGCGCCGGATGTGAGCAGGATCTACCCTGGCGCTCAGACAACAGATGCCCGGTTTGCGCCCTGCCATCGGGCACGGGCGACATATGCGGCCTATGCCTGAAAACACCGCCTGCATTTGACGCCACCCACGCCATTCTGGACTATCGATTTCCGGTCAATGCCGTGTTGCAGCGCTACAAATACTCCGGCCTGCTGGCCATTTCCGGACTCATGGGGCATTTGCTCGCCCGTGACCTGTATGACGCTCCGCGCCCGGAACTTATCATCCCCATGCCATTGCATCCCACGCGCCTGAAAGAGCGCGGCTTCAACCAGGCCATCGAAATCGCTCGCGTCGTCGCAGAAATACTCGATATCCCGTTGGCCACGCAGCTCTGCTCGCGCACACGCCCGACCCAGCCGCAGACCGGGCTCGCGTTAAAGGAGCGTAGGCGCAACATGCGCGGCGTCTTCTCATGCAGCCAGAATCTGGAAGGTAAACATGTCGCGCTGCTGGATGATATGTCATGACCACCGGCGCCAGCCTCGATGCGCTCGCGCGTGCCGTCAAGGATGCCGGTGCCGCTCGTGTGGATTGCTGGGTGGTCGCCCGCACCTTGCCGGCCTGACACGCTGAACGCTCCGTTTCATCTTGTTCATCTTTCGGCGGCATAATGAATTATGTCGTGCAGTCACGGCTGTCGTCCCGCATATTCACTTTAATAAACCTCGGGAATCGTTCAATCCATGTTTCATATCGTGCTCTACCAACCCGAAATTCCACCGAATACCGGCAACATCATCCGGCTTTGCGCCAATACCGGGACTACGCTGCATCTGGTTGAACCGTTGGGCTTCACCTTGGAAGATAAGCAATTGAAACGCGCCGGACTGGATTACCATGAGTTCGCCACATTGAAAGTGCATGCCGATTGGGAGACATGTCTGGCAGCACTGGAGGGTCGCCGAATGTTTGCACTATCGACGCGCGGAAGCCAGCCTTACGACCGTGTGGAGTACAACCAGGAGGATGTTTTCGTTTTCGGGCCGGAAACACGTGGATTGCCGCAGGAGTTGCTCGAAACCTTCCCTATGGAGCAACGCATCCGGCTGCCCATGCTGCCGCATAGCCGCAGCCTGAACCTTTCAAACTCAGCGGCGGTGATTACTTACGAAGCCTGGCGTCAGAACGGGTTTTCGGGAGGGAGATAACATCAGCAACGGCAATACAGCGCAGGCGGGACACCTGCGCTAAGCACGTCAATAATGCTCGGCCTTCTGCTCGCGGTTAAGCAGGTTCTCGACCGCAGTACGCGGGGCGCGTCCTTCCGAAAGCACCGCATTCACTTCGCAAGTAATTGGCATATCCACCCCAAGCTCGCGTGCCCGGTTGAACACTTCACGCGTAGTGTGCACGCCTTCGGCCACATGGCCGAGCGATGAAATGATCTGCTCCAGCGTTTCGCCTTTCGCCAGCCGCAAGCCGACTGTGCGATTGCGCGACGCATCCCCGGTACAGGTCAGGATCAGGTCGCCGGCACCGGCCAGGCCCATGAAGGTTTCCAGTTTGCCGCCGAGCGCCATGCCGAAACGAGTGATCTCGGCCAGGCCGCGGGTAATCAATGCGGCGCGCGCGTTACTGCCGAAGCCCATACCGTCGCTGATACCGGCGGCAATCGCCATAACGTTTTTCAAAGCACCGCCGACGGCGACACCCACCACGTCGTTGCTGCTGTAAACGCGCACCGTCCCACCGTGCATGGCCGCAGCGGCTTCACTGGCAAAAGCGCTGTCGGCAGAAGCCAGTGTCATCGCGGTCGGCAAGCCCTTGGCCAACTCACCGGCGAAGCTGGGGCCGGAGAGTATGCCGCGCAATTGACTCGGAGGCAGCTCTTCCGCTGTGACTTCATGCATCAGCTTGGCAGTGCCGTTTTCCAACCCCTTGTTTGCCCATACCACCGGCACAGTGCAACCTGATTCCTTGATCTCGCGCAGGATGTGACGAAAACCGGAGGTCGGCACCACGGACAGGATCAGGTCGGCGGAGCGCAACGCAACATGCAGGTTTTCTTCCAGGCGCAGCGTCTCGGGGAAAATATAATCGCCGAGATAACGCGGGTTGGCGCGTGCGCGGCTCATGTCGGCGACATGCTCGGCATTGCGTGCCCAAAGTGTGACGGGATGACGTTGTGCCAAATGAATGGCAAGCGCGGTGCCCCATGCGCCCGCGCCGAGTACGGTGATATTCATAGACTAAACCTGTGCAAATGCAGGAACGTCGGCGAAGCATGACGCCTGGCCGGGATGAAACCGGAGGTTATGGCGATGCCCGTCATAAACCCCAGACTTGATTGATCTGGATATATCCCATCAGGCCGTCGCGATGACGCACCTTGGCCCAACCGTTGGAGCCGTTCTCGACCAGATCAAGCGCTACGTCCTGCTCGACGCGGAATACGAGACGCGCCGAAGGGTCGGCAGCCTCATGCGCTTCCGCCTGCGGCACCTTCACCACGACTGTGCGCTTCTGGTCGAGTGACTTCGCCTCCACCCAGGCAAATTCTCCGCGCATGTCGCGTACCTTGATCCAGTCGCCGAGGTTGACGATGACCTCCACCGGATAGTACTGGTGCGCCACATAGAGCTTTTTCGCCTGCGCCGAAGGCGCATCGAAAAACACCGCCCTGGGTACGGCTATCGAGCGGAAATCCAGCGCCCAGACTGTTGCAGGCAGCAACAGCGCCAGGAGCAGGAGTGCAGTCTTAATGGGTGGACGGGCTGTCACCGGCTTGTGCCTCTTGCTGCTGCTTCTGCTGGAGGTAAAGCGCTTCGAAGTTGATCGGGTTGAGCAGCACCGGCGGGAAACCGGCCCGCGTCACCAGGTCGGATACCGCTTCGCGGGCATACGGGAACAGGATGTTCGGGCAGGTAACGCCGAGGATGCCTTCGACGGCTTCGTTCGGCACGTTGCGGATCTGGAAGATACCGGCTTGCGCGACCTCGACCAGGAACACGGTCTTGTCTTCAATCTTGGAGGTTACGGTCACGGTAATGACCGCTTCGAATACACCGTCACCGATGGCAGCAGCGGAGTTGTGCAGTTCGATGCCGACTTCCGGGTTTTCGCGTTGCAGGAACACTTGCGGCGCATTCGGGATTTCCAGCGACAGATCCTTGACATAGATTTTCTCGATGCCAAATACAGCTTGCTGCGCTTGCTCTTCGCCTGCGGCTTGTGCCGGTTCTTGCAGGGCGTTTTCCTGATCTTGTGCCATTCTGATTCCTAATAATGTTGATGGGCTAAAAGTTTGCCATTTTAGCCGCTTAACAATGCTTTAGGAAACCCAACTTACTTTGTCAGCAAAGGGTCGAGCTCGCCAGCCATATCCAGCGCGCGCAGATCGTCAAACCCGCCGACATGACGCTCGCCGATCCAGATCTGCGGCACGGTGCGGCGACCGGTTTTTTCCATCATCTCGACGCGCTTCTGCGGTTCGAGGTCGACGCGCACCTTTTCGATGTTTTCCACACCCTTGCTGCGCAGCAGACGCTCCGCATTGACGCAGTAGGGGCAGGTGGCAGTGGTGTACATGGTAATTTGCGACATGTTAGAGCCTATTTCAGTAGGAAACGAATGTGCGCCGGCCATGCATTGCGCGCAGGGCTAGGCGAGAGCCGCACGGTTTGGTCGTTCCAAACAAGCGGCGAGTAACAACGCCATGCGCGCAATGCATGGCCGGCCCCGTGATAACGAAAACCAAAAGAAGGGGTTTGAACACAAAAGGGCGTCTGCGGCGTTGCACCGCTTGCCAAGGGAATAGCCCTTGGCTGCGCGCTGCGCCTAGCATCCATCCCTTTTGTGTTCAAACGCATCTTTCGTTTCCTACTGAAATAGGCTCTTACCCTTTAGCCACGGGCAATTTGGCCTCATTCCAGGCGTTCAGACCGCCCCTGAGGTTGTAGAGATTGGTGAAGCCGGCCTCCTTCAACAGGCCGAAGGCATTCGCGGAGCGCATATCTGTCTGGCAATTCACCACCACGGGTTTCTGCTGGAACTTGCGCAACTCGTTGGCGCGCTCTGCCAGCTTGGAGAGGGGAATATTCTTCGCATCGGGGATATGTCCGGCAGCAAATTCGCTTTCTTCGCGCACATCCAGGACGATAGCGTTTTCGCGATTGATCAGCAGCACCGCCTCGGCCGGCGAAACGTCCTTGGCACCTGACGCGCTGCCGCGCAGCATCGGCCACAGCAGCATGCCACCGGAACCCAGCAACAGGCCGATCCACCAGATATTTTCCATTACAAATTTCAAGACTCGCTCCTTCAGGGCTTGGTCGCACCGGTTGCGCAGGTTTCTTTCAACCCGAACCGGGCCAGAATTTTATCCATCGGACAGAAGTTGGTAAATCCGCTTTGAAACAAGTTCAGTCCGACAAATGCGGTAAACCACAGCCATGATACCCGGCCGAGGTCCGCTTGCCCTTGCAAATGCGCCAGTATCAGCGACAGCAGGATAAAAAATCCGGCAATGATGCGTACTGCACGGTTGATGGTCATATAAGTGCCTCCTTCAGCAGTAAACGAATGTGCGCCGGCCATGCATTGCGCGCAGGGCTAGGCGAGAGCCGCGCAGTTTGGCCATCCAAACAAGCAGCGAATAACAACGCCATGCGCGCAATGCATGGCCGGCCCGGAGGGTTTGACCATAAAAGGGCGTCTGCAGCGTTGCTCGGCTCGCCAATGGAATAACCATTGGCTTCACCTCGCGCCTTGCATCCATCCCTTTTATGGTCAAACGCATCTTTCGTTTACTGCTGAAGGAGGCACGTTAGCCTCCTTCCAGACGTTTGTAATTGAATGCGTAATAAAGCACCGGGATCACCAGCAATGTCAGCAGCGTGGAAACCAGGATGCCGAAGATCAGCGAAATCGCCAGGCCGTTGAAGATCGGATCGTCCAGGATGAAGAACGCCCCTATCATCGCCGCGAGCCCGGTCAACACGATGGGCTTGGCACGCACGCTGGCGGCCTGGATCACTGCCTGCTGGAAGGCCACGCCCTGCGCGACCTGCTGGTTGATGAAGTCCACCAGCAAAATGGAGTTGCGCACGATGATCCCGGCCAGCGCGATCATGCCGATCATCGAAGTGGCGGTGAATTGCGCGCCCAGCAGCGCGTGCCCCGGCATCACGCCGATCACCGTCAGGGGAATCGGCGCCATGATCACCAGCGGCGTCACGTAAGACTTGAACTCAGCCACCACCAGCAAATAGATCAGCACCAGCCCCACCGCGTAGGCCAGGCCCATGTCGCGAAAGGTTTCATAGGTGATCTGCCATTCGCCGTCCCACTTGATGCTGTATCCGGCATAGGGGTCTTCCGGCTGGACGATGAAATGCTCGCCCAGATTACCGCCTTCCTTCAGCGCCATGCCGTTGATCGCCGAGCGGATACCGAACATGCCATACAGCGGCGAATCCAGTTTGCCCGCCATGTCACCGACAACGTACACCACCGGCAGCAAGTCCTTGTGGTAGATCGTCTTTTCGCGCTCGGTATCGACTGCATCGACCAGCTCGGAAAGCGGCACCAGTGCGCCGTCGCGTGCACGCACCTTGAGCTTGAGCAGCTCATCGAGATTGTTGAGGCGCTCTGGCGGCAACGAAATCCGTACCGGCACTTCGTATTTGGCACCAGGGCTATGCGTCGGCGTCACGTATTCGCCGCCCAGCGCCATTTTCATCGTCTCGACGATATCCTTCTGCGATACGCCCATCAGCGCGGCCTTGGTTTGCTGCACGCGCAGCAGCACCTTGCCGGCGCCGTCTTCCACGCTGTCGTCGATGAACACGATGTCGGCGGTGCTCTGGAAGCCTTCGCGCACCTGTTTCGCAACCTGCATCTGGCCCTCGTAATCCGGGCCATAGACCTCGGCCACGATAGGCGACATCACCGGCGGCCCCGGCGGCACCTCGACCACCTTCAGGTCCGCGTCGTGTTTCGCAGCGATTTTTTCAAGTCCCGGCCGCAGCTTGCCGGCGATCTCGTGGCTTTGCTGGTCGCGATGATGCTTATCGACCAGATTGACCTGAATGTCGCCCAGTTCCGGCCCGCCGCGCAGGAAATACTGGCGCACCAAACCGTTGAAATTGATCGGCGACGCCGTCCCGGCGTAGGCTTCGTAATCGGCCACCTCCGATACCGTCGCGAGGTAGGATCCCATCTCGCGCAATACTCCAGCTGTTTTTTCGAGCGGCGTGCCGACCGGCATATCCACGACCACCTGGAATTCCGATTTGTTGTCGAACGGCAGCATCTTGAGTACCACCAGCTTGAGGGCGGCCAGCGAGACCGACAGCGCAATCAGTAGCAGGATCGCCAGGCCGAGATAGCGCCGATTGCGCCCGCCTTTACCCTGGTTGAGGAATGGCGTCATCAATCGATTGAAAACTGTGACCTTGGCTATACCGGCATGTTGTTCCACGGCCTGGCTTTCAGGCATTTCGGTATGCCTCTTCAGCAGCCTGAAACTCAGCCACGGCGTCACGATGAATGCAATCGCCAGCGAAATCAGCATGCCGAAACTGGAATTGATCGGGATAGGGCTC
>Ga0255338_1002410_pt1 | contig 27531 bp, 31 predicted proteins | sample MeOH1_35cm_T4_19_FD_203715 | JGI IMG/M metagenome (GOLD analysis project Ga0255338, IMG submission 203715) | Sandy soil microbial communities from University of British Columbia, Vancouver, Canada - MeOH1_35cm_T4_195 | ecosystem: Engineered > Artificial ecosystem > Sand microcosm > Unclassified ...
CAAACCGCCAAGCGGTCCGAACCCGGGCTGAAAACTTCCGGAAAACGGGCAACCAGCGGCTGGAGCCCGCGCATCGATTCGAATCGGCGACATCAGCACATCTCGAAGCGGTTAAAGCAGACCTTCCCTAGCGCTTCCTCTCGCGCCGGCACGCTCTCACGCTCCTTCGCATACCGGTTCACCGGAACCGGCAGCCCCAGATTCCCGCGGAAGGTGTCCTGCCCGTACTCGGTGCGGTAGATGCCGCGCGCCTGCAGGATCGGCACCACCAGTTCCACGAAGTCCTTCAGCGAGGTGTTGGGCAGCTGCTCGAAGAAGTTGAAGCCGTCCGCCCCGCCCTGCTCGAACCAGCGCTGGATCTCGTCCGCCACCTGCTCGGCGGTGCCGACGAAGGTGCGCTTGGGGCTGGCGTGCCACAGCGCCACCTGGCGCAGCGTCCAACCCTTTTCCTTGGCCACCTGCTTGATGCGGTCGCTGCCGGCCTGCTGGCTGTTGCGGCCGAGTTCGCCCAGCTCTGGGAAGGGCTCGTCCAGCGGGTACTGCGAGAAGTCGTGGTCGTTGAACGGGCGCGCCAGCGCGGCGATGGCGTTCTCGATCGGCGTGAGCGCGGCGGCGGCCTGGTATTTGGCTTCGGCTTCCTCGGCGGTGCGGCCGACGATGGGGCGGATGCCGGGCAGCAGGTAGATCTGGTCCGGGTTTCGGCCGGCGGCGGCCACGCGCGCCTTCACGTCGCGGTAGTAGGCCTGGGCCTCCTCCAGCGTGTCGGCGTGGAAGAAGATGGCGTCGGCGTGCTGCGCGGCGAAGCTCTTGCCGCTTTCGGACGCACCGGCCTGGAAGATCACCGGCTGGCCCTGCTTGGAGCGCTGGATGTTCAGCGGCCCCTCGACCTGGAAGAACTCGCCCTGATGGTTGAGCTTGTGCAGTTTCTTGGGGTCGAAGAACTGGCCGGTGGCCTTGTTGCGCACCAGTGCGTCGTCTTCCCACGAGTCCCACAGGCCCTGCACCACCTGCAGGTGCTCGGCGGCGAGGCGGTAGCGCTCGCCGTGGCCGTAGTGCTCGTCGCGGCTGTAGTTCCGCGCGCTGCCGTCCAGCCACGAGGTGACCACGTTCCAGCCGGCGCGGCCGCCGCTGATGTGGTCGAGCGAGGCGAACTGGCGCGCCACGGTGTAGGGCTCGCTGTAGCTGGTGGTCACGGTGCCGACCAGGCCGATCTTGGACGTGACGGCCGCCAGCGCGGACAGGATGGTCAGCGGCTCGAAGCGGTTCAGGTAGTGCGGGCTGGAGCGCTCGTTGATCGAGACGCTGTCGGCGACGAACAGGAACTCGAAGCGCCCCTTCTCCGCCAGCTGGGCCTGCTCCTTGTAAAAGTTGAAGTTGACGCTGGCGTCGGTCACCGCCGTGTCGTAGCGCCAGTCGCCCCAGCCGGCGCCCACGCCGTGCAGCACGAAGCCGAACTTGAGTTGTCTTGCCATGGTGTGTGCTCCTTCGGGGCTCAGGCGGCTTGGCGGCGGGCGGCGTCCTGGCGCGCGGCCACGAGCTCGCGCACGCGCGGGATCAGCTCCTGGCCGTACTGCACCACGTCCAGCAGCGGGTCGAAGCCGCGGAACAGGAAGGTGGTGACGCCCAGGTCGTAATAGGCCAGCACCGACTCGGCCACCTGCTCGGCCGTGCCGACCAGCGCGGTGGAGTTGCCGGATGCCGCGGTGAGGCCCGCGATTTCGGTCCACAGGCGCTGGTCATGCACCTTGGAACGCTGCGCCAGATCGACCAGGCGGTCCGAGCCGACGTTGATGTTGGTGCCGCGCAGCTGCTTGAACGAGGAGCCGGCGTACTGCGCCTTGGCGCTGGCCAGGATGCGCTCGGCGCGCGCCCAGGCTTCGGCCTCGGTGGCGCCGAGGATGGGGCGCACCGAGAGGCTGAAGCGGATGTGGTCCTCGCGGCCATGCTCGGCGGCGGCGGCGCGCACCTGGGCGATGCGCTCCTTGACCTGGGCCAGCGGCTCGCCCCACATCATGTAGACGTCGGCATGGCGCGCGGCCACGCGCACGGCCGCCTCGGAGGCGCCGGAGAAATAGATCGGCAGGTGGGGCTTCTGCACCGGCTTGACGACGGTGAGGTTGTTCTCGACGCGGTAGTGCTTGCCCTCGTGGCTGAACGGCTTCTGCTCGGTCCAGACCTTGCGCACGATGTCGAGGTATTCGTCGGTGCGCTCGTAGCGCTCGTCGTGCGGCAGGAAGTCGCCGTCCTTCTGCAGGTCGCCGCCGTCGCCGCCGGTGATGACGTTGACCGAGGCGCGGCCGTGGCTCAGCTGGTCCAGCGTGGCGAGCTGGCGCGCCGCCATGGTGGGGGCGATGAAGCCGGGGCGCTGCGCCACCAGCAGGCCGATGCGCTCGGTGTGCGCGGCCGCGTAGGCGCCCAGCGCGAACGAATCGGGCGTGGCGCTGTTGACGGCGATCAGCACCTTGTCGAAGCCGGCGTACTCCTGGGCGCGGGCCACGGTCTTGATGTAGTCGGTGTCCACCAACGGGCCGCGCGGGGCCAGGGATTCGCTTTGTTCGTTGGGGCCGATGAAGCCGATGAATTCGAGACTCATGAGGGGGATGCTCCTTGTTGTTGCGCACCGCTTCGGCACGGGAAGCGGCGTGGCACCAAGCGTAGGGCGCGGGCCCCGTCGGCCCAACGAAGGTTTTCAGATATGGATATGAGCCCGGATTCCCCGAGGCGCCGCCGCGCCCTTTGTTCTCAAGAGTTGACCGTTTCGCTTGACAGGGTGTTGCATTTCTAGTTTGAAAACACCCCCGGCTCAGGCTATTCATGGACATCAGTTCACGGCCCCGCCCATCGCCCCACTGGTCCGTTCCCGTCAGCCCCCTGCATCAGGGGGTCCGGTCTCCTTGTTTCCACCGACGCCCCCACCTGGACACCTCATGAAACGACGAGATTTCACCCTCTGCCTCGCGACGGCGGTGGCGGCTCCGGGCGCTCATGCGCAGTGGCGCCGCCCGCCAGCCACCCAGGCGCCGCCGATCGACGCCATCGCCCGGACCAAGGCGCTGCGGATCGGCGCCGGCCCGTTCACCGGCGGTTATCTGATTGCGCCGAACGGGCGCCTGAACTGGTACTTCGCCAACCTGGGGCTGATCGCGATCGTCCAGTCCCTGGGCGCCGCCGACCTCGACACCTACATCCGCAAGTACCTCGACCTGTACCTGAGCCGACTGGAACCCAACCACACCATCAAGGATGTCAACTTCAATGACACGAGCCTGCAGACCTTCACGCTGGCCCCCTCGGATTCGGACGACGCCTACGCGGCGACCTTTCTTTCCCTGGCGGCGCGCTACCTGAAGACCGCCAGCAACTGGGCCTGGTGGGAGGCCAACAAGCTCAAGCTGAAGAACATCGCCTACGCGAACATCGCGACGCAGATCAAGGTCAATGGCCTGTGCCGGGTGTTTCAGGCGTCGGCGACCGCGTCGACGTCCGGCATCGGCTACCTCATGGACAACTGCGAGAACTACCGCGGGCTGCGTGACCTGGCCTCGATCCTGGCCCTGCGTGGCGAGTCCACGGAGGCGAACTACTACACCAACGTCGCCACCTCGATGGGCTACGGCATCAACATCCAGCTGTGGGACAGCGGGCGCAGCGGATTCAAGGTGAGCGACGTCCATCTGAGCGCCGACAGCAAGACCTTCTACCCGGGCACCACCTGCCAGATCTTCCCGCAGGCCTATGGCGTGGCCGAGGCCTCGGCCTACTTCGCGCAGGCCTACAACTTTCTGAACACGTACTCGCCGAACTGGCCGAACGAGGTCTACGACCCCTACCCCTGGATGATCCTCGGCCATGTCGCCGCCAGGCGCGGAGACACCACCAGGGCCACCACCCAGGTGAAGGCCACCGAGAGCAAGTACGTGTCCAACCCGGGATGGGTCATCATCAATGAGCTGGGCTTCTACCAGCGCACAAAGAACGTTCTCAACGGCCTGCCCGACATCTGACGCCTCCGGGACCTCACCCCGAATCAGCGCCCTTCCACCTTCACGAACTGGAGCGTGAACTTGTCGCTCTCTCCGATCGCCAGGTAGCGCCCCCGGTCCACGTCCTTCAGGCGCAGGGTCGGCGGCAAGGTCCACACGCCCTGCGGATGGTCTTTCGTGTCGCGCGGATTGGCCAGGATCTCGGAACGGCCCGCGAGCCTGAAACCGGCTTGCTCGATCAGCGCGATGACTTCGTCCTCGCGCAGGTAACCGGCCTTGAGCTGCTGCGCCGGCGCGAGGTCGGTGCGCGCGCGGTGATCGACGACGCCAAGCACGCCGCCGGGCTTGAGCACGGCATGGAACTCCCGGATCAGCTCGCCGGCGTTGCCGTCGGTGATCCAGTTGTGCAGGTTCTGAAAGGTCAGCAGCAGATCCACGGAATTGGGCTTCACGGTAGCCGCCAGCCCTGGACTGTGGGCGACCTCCACCTGGCCATACAGCGCGGGCTCGCGGGCGATGCGGCCTTCGATGACGGCGTGCTCGGCCTTCGCCGCCGCCGGGCTGTGCGGGCCGGCGTGAAGCGCCGCGATGTAGCGGCCCTTGTCGCGCAGGTAGGGCGCCAGAATCTCGAACCACCAGGCACCGGCACCGGGCCAGATTTCAACCACGGTCTGCTCCGGCTGCAGGCCCAGGAAGGTCAGCGTCTGCGCCGGCTTGCGCGCAGGATCGCGAGCCCGGTTCGCCTCGCTGCGCTGCGTGCCGTCGATCCAGCGCTGCAGGTCAGCGTCAGCCGCATGGGCCGGGCCAACCCATGACAGGGAAGCCGCCAGAGACAGGAGGATGCCGGTCAGGAGGCGGCTCGTCCGGTCCAGGCGCTGGCGCCGGCAAGCACCATCCCTGCGGGATGAAGGAAGATGTGTCGGAATGAAGGGGATCATCTTTGGGGGCCGGGTTGTCGCTACGCAGCGGCAATCTACCGTCCAGAATCAAGTCATCCAACGAAGAAAATCGAATAAGGTCATGCCTTCGCCCGGCCTGGGGCCCTCCAACTTGACCCGCACCATGACAATTTTGACCAGCGATCCCGAAGCCTCCCCGGCTGGATGGCCCCAGGGCAACTTCAGCGGCCGCGAGGCCTTTCAGCAACGGGTACGCGACGCCTTTTCCATCGCGGCGCGCGAGGGGTGGCGCGAGATCATCATCAGCGATGCTGATTTTCACGACTGGCCACTGGGCGAGCGCGCCGTGAACGAGTCCTTGCAGGCCTGGGCCCGCGCGGGGCGGCGTTTCACCCTGCTGGCGCGCAGTTATGACGAAATCGTCCGCCGTCATGCGCGCTTCGTACGCTGGCGCGGCACTTGGGACCACATCATCACCTGCCGGCGCAGCCCCGGGGCGGACCCCCTGGACATTCCCAGCGCGATATGGACCCCGCAATGGGTGCTGCAGCGCATCGACCCCGAGCAGTGCCGGGGTGTCACGGACACGGAGCCCCAGCGGCGTGTCCTGCTGCGCGAGACGCTCGATGAATGGCTTCGCGCCAAGAGCACCCCTGGATTCCCGGCAACGACCCTCGGTCTGTAGCGCTCGCCGCACCCGCGCGTGCGCAGGCGTTAGCATGCGCGCTTTGGCACGGCAAGTGCCGACCCGACGCGAATGGAAGTTAATCTTCGCAAATCATGAGCCACATCAAACTGGAGACCGTCATCGACTTCGCGGACCAGATGCTCGACGCGGTGTTCCTGGTGGACATCGATGGCCGCATCAGCTACGTCAGCGCTGCCTGCCTGGACATTTTCGGCTACAGGCCGGAGGAAATGATCGGCCGGCACATCGTCAGCTTCGTGGCGCCCGCTGATCTCGGCAGGACCCTCGAGGAAGCCAGCAAGGTCATCGCCGGCGAACGACGGGTCGGGTTTGAGAACCGGTATCTGCGCAAGGACGGCAGCGAGGTTCGGATCATGTGGTCGGCTCGCTGGGTGGAGTCGGAGCGCCTGCGCATCGGCGTGGCCCGCGAAGTCCGCCAGGCCGGACGTGGGGACAGGCCGCCCGCCCCCTCGTGCGACCTGCTCACGGAGCGGCAAAAGGAGGTGCTGCTGTTCCTCAGTCGAGGCCTGACCTACCGCGAGATCGCGGAGCGGCTCGGGGTGAAGGTCTCGACCGTCGCGACGCACGTCAAGTCGATTTACGACCGTCTGGGCGTGAGCAACAAGGCCGAGGCACTGTTCGAAAGCCGGGTGTTGGGGCTGCTGGGCTAGGGTCTCAGCCCGCGGACTCCAGCAGCGCCTTCTCCACCACCTGCCGCGTCAGCGTCGGCGCAAAGGTCTCGATGAAGCTGTAGACGTAACCGCGCAACCAGGCGCCACGGCGGATGGCCAGACGGGTCACGTTGAACTCGAACAGGTGACGCGCATCGAGCATGCGCAGGTGCCGGTCGCGCTCGGGGTCGAGCGCGATGGAGGCGACGATGCCCACGCCCATGCCCAGCTCCACGTAGGTCTTGATCACGTCGGCGTCCATGGCGCTGAGCACGATGTCGGGCTGCAGGCCCTCGCGGGCGAAGGCCTCGTCGATGTGCGAGCGGCCGGTATAGCCGACCTCGTAGGTAATGATCGGGTACTCCGCCAACTGCTGCAGCGTCACCGGCTCGGCCAGCGCCAGCAGCGGGTGCCCGGGCGGCACCACGATGCTGTGCGTCCAGCGGTAGCACGGCAGCGTGACCAGCGCCTCGTACTGCGCCAGCGCCTCGGTGGCGACGCCGAGGTCGGCCTCGCCCGAGAGCAGCATCTCGGCCACCTGCTTGGGCGAACCCTGGTGCAGGTGCAGCGTGACCTGCGGGAACATGGCGCGGAAGTCGCGCACCACCTGCGGCAGCGCGTAGCGCGCCTGCGAGTGGGTGGCGGCCACCGACAGCCGTCCCTCCAGCCGGGCGCTGAAGTCGTGCCCGGCGCGGCGCAGGTTCTCGGCGTCGAGCAGCAGGCGCTCGACGATCGGCAGGACCGCCTCGCCGGGCTGGGTCAGCCCGGTCAGGCGCTTGCCGGCGCGCACGAAGATCTCCACGCCCAGCTCCTCCTCCAGCTCGCGGATCTGCCGGCTCACGCCGGGCTGCGAGGTGTAGAGCATGGCGGCCACCTCGGTCAGGTTGAAGCCGCAGCGTACGGTTTCGCGTACGGATCGAAGTTGCTGGAAGTTCATCGCGCGCGCATCCCCTCGCCGTCAGACAATTTGCGCGACGTCGTCGAAGGCCAGGCGCGGCCCGCGCGGGTGGATGCCCGCCGGGTCGGCCACGCCGAGGTTCACGATGAAGTTGACGCGCCAGCGCTTGTCGGGGAAGAAGGCTTCGTTGACCAGCGCGGCGTTGAAGCCGGACTGCGGGCCGGCGTCCAGGCCGAGCGCGCGCGCGGCCAGGATCAGATAGGCGCCCTGCAGGCTGCTGTTGCGCGCCGCGGTCGTCTCGGCCAACTCGGCGTTGGCGTCGAACAGCGGCTTGGCGTTGTAGACCGGGAACTGGCTGGGCAGGTGCTCGTGGAAGCGCGTGTCCTGCGCCACGATCACGCTCACCGGCGCGGCCAGGGTCTGCGCCACGTTGCCGGAGGACAGCGCCGGCTTGAGCTTGGCCTTGGCGGCTTCGCTGCGCACGAACACGTAGCGCGCCGGCTGGGCGTTGAAGGCCGTCGGCCCCCACTTGAGCAGGTCGTACAGCGCGTGCAGCGTCTCGTCCGTGATCGGCCCGGGCCGGAAGGCGTGCGCGGTGCGCGCGTTGCGGAACAGTTGGTCGAGCGCGCTGTCGGGCAGCGCGTGGGCCAGGCTTTGGGTCATCAAGTACTCCGAAGGTCAGTGAAAGGTTAAACGGCGGCCAGCGCCTGGGTCAGGTCGGCCAGCAGGTCGTCGATGTGCTCGATGCCGACGCACAGGCGCACGGTGTCGAGCGTCACGCCGGTCTTGACCAGCTCCTCGGGCGAGAGCTGGCGGTGCGTGGTGGAGGCCGGGTGCGTGGCCAGCGACTTGGCGTCGCCGATGTTGACCAGGCGTGTGAACAGCTGCAACGCATCGAGGAAGCGCGCGCCGGCGGCGCGGCCGTCGCCATCGGTCGCCTTGACGCCGAAGGTCAGCAGGCCGGAGGCCTTGCCGCCCAGGTACTGCACGGCCAGCGCGTGGTCGGCGTTACCTTCGAGGCCGGCGTAGTTGACCCAGCCCACCTTGGCGTGCCGCTGCAGGAACTGCGCGACTTTCAGCGTGTTGTCGTTGATGCGGTCCATGCGCAGCGCCAGCGTCTCGATGCCCTGCAGGATCAGGAAGGCGTTGAACGGCGAGATCGCGGCGCCCATGTTGCGCAGCGGCACCACGCGCGCGCGGCCAATGTAGGCCGCGGCGCCCAGCGCCTCGGTGTAGACGACGCCGTGGTAGCTCGGGTCGGGGGTGTTCAGACGCGGGAAGCGCTCCTTGTGCTCGGCCCAGGGGAACTTGCCGGAATCGACGATGGCGCCACCGATGCTGGTGCCGTGGCCGCCCAGGTACTTGGTCAGCGAGTGCACCACGATGTCGGCGCCGTGCTCGAACGGGCGCAGCAGGTAGGGCGTGGCGACCGTGTTGTCCACGATCAGCGGCACGCCGTGGCGGTGCGCGATCTCGGCGATGCGGGCGATGTCGGTCACGTTGCCGGCCGGGTTGCCCACGGATTCGACATAGACGGCCTTGGTGCGCGCGTCGATCAGCGGCTCGAAGCTGGCCGGGTCGCGGTGGTCGGCGAAGCGCGCCGTCACGCCGAACTGCGGCAGCGTGTGGGCGAACAGGTTGTAGGTGCCGCCATAGAGCGCGGTGGAGGCGACGATGTTGTCGCCCGCCTCGGTGATGGTCTGGATCGCGTAGGTCACGGCCGCCTGCCCCGAGGCCAGCGCCAGCGCGGCGATGCCGCCCTCCAGCGCCGCGACGCGCTTTTCCAGCACGTCCTGCGTCGGGTTCATGATGCGGGTGTAGATGTTGCCCGGCACCTTCAGGTCAAACAGGTCGGCGCCGTGCTGCGCGCTGTCGAAGGCGTAGGCCGCCGTCTGGTAGATCGGCACGGCCACGGCCTTGGTGGTCGGGTCGGGGCTGTAGCCGGCATGGACCGACAGGGTTTCGAACTTCCAGTTTTCGGACATCGCGTATCTCCTTGATGGTTTGAATCGATCTGAAGCCGGCACGAGGCCGGCCCGGCATTGTCAGTCCGCGCCTTGACGCTGCCTTTACGCAGACACCGGGTCTGCGGCTTTTGCCACAGCTTCGCGCTGCGCCGGGTGCGCCGGCCGCGGCAGGCCGAAGTGCTCGCGCAGGGTGTGGCCGGTGTAGGCGGTGCGGAACAGGCCGCGCCGCTGCAGCTCGGGCACGACCAGGGCCACGAAGTCGGCCAGGCCGCTGGGCAGCGTGGGCGCCATGATGTTGAAGCCGTCGGCCGCGCCGGTGCTGAACCAGTGCTCCAGCTGGTCGGCGATGCTCCGCGGCGTGCCGACCACCGTCCAATGGCCGCGCGCGGTGGCCACGCGCTGGTAGAGCTGGCGGATGGTCAGGTTCTCGCGCCGAGCCAGGTCCAGGAACAGGTCCTGCCGGCTCTTCCAGCCCTCGGTGACCGGTAGCTCGGGCACCGGCCCGTCCAGCGGGTACGGCGAGAAGTCGAAGCCGACGAAGTTGGACAGCAGGCCCACGCCGACCACCGGGTCGATCAGCTCCTGCAGTTGCGCGTACTTCTCTTGCGCCTCCTGCTCGCTGCGGCCGATCACCGGCGCCACGCCGGGCATGATCTTCAGGCTGTCCAGGCCGCGGCCGTAGGCGGGCAGCCGGCCCTTGAGGTCGCCGTAGAAAGTGCGCGCCGACTCGACCGTCTGGTGCGCGGTGAACACCAGCTCGGCGGTGGCGGCGGCGAGGTCCTTGCCGCTGTCGGACGAGCCGGCCTGCACCAGCACCGGGTAGCCCTGCACCGGACGCGGCGTCGTCAGGGCGCCATGCACCTTGTAGTGCGCGCCCTCGTGCGCCACACGGTGCAGCTTGGCGGGGTCGAAGAAGCGCCCGCCCGCCTGGTCGAAGGTATGGGCGTCGTCCTCCCAGCTGTCCCAGAGGCCCTTGACCACGTCCACGTACTCGCGCGCGCGCTGGTAGCGGGTGGCATGGGTGATCTGCTGGTCCAGCCCGAAGTTGCGCGCCTCGTGGTCGGAGCCCGAGGTGACCAGGTTCCAGCCGGCGCGGCCTTCGCTCAGGTGGTCCAGCGTGGCGAGCTTGCGCGCCAGGTGGTAGGGCGGCAGGTAGGTGCTGGACACCGTGCCGACCAGGCCGATGCGCTCGGTCACGCCGGCCAGCGCGGTGAGCAGCTGCAGCGGCTCGAAGACGTGGGTGAGTGCGTTGCGCGACAGTCGGTCGGCCGGTGCATCCGGCAGGCCCATGGTGTCGGCGAGGAAGATGGCATCGAACAGGCCGGTCTCGGCGATGCGGGCCAGCTGCTTGAAGTGCGACGGGCGCACCACGCCGGACGGGTCCACCGCCGGGTGGCGCCAGGCCGCCAGGTGGTGGCCGACGCCGAACAGGAAGGCGCCCAGGTGAAGCTGACGGGAGGGGGAGGTGCTCATGTTCTTGTGTACGGAAAGGAAGGCTCAGAAACCGGCGACGACCGAGCCGCCGAAGGTGGCCTGGATGAACTTGCGGATCTCCTCGGACTGGTACACCTTGACCAGCTTGGCCACCCAGGGCTTGTCCTTGTCCTGCGCGCGCACGGCGATCAGGTTGACGTAGGGGCTGTTCGGGCTTTCCTGGGCGATGGCGTCGCGCGCCGGGTTGAGGCCGGCGGGCAGCGCGTAATTGGTGTTGACGGCGGCGGCGTCCAGGTCTTCCAGCGAGCGCGGCAGCTGCGCGGCCTCCAGCTCGACGAACTTGAGCTTCCTCGGGTTCTCCACCACGTCCAGCGGCGTGGCCTTCAGGCCGGCGTCCGGCTTGAGCTTGATCAGACCCTTGTCCTGCAGGAGCAGCAGCACGCGCCCGCCGTTGGTCGGGTCGTTCGGGATGCCGAAGCGCGCGCCGGTCTGCAGCGCGTCCAGGCTCTTCACCTTCTTCGAATAGAGGCCGATCGGGAAGTTGACGGTGCTGCCGACCGAGACCAGCTTGTAGCCCAAGTCCTTGACCTGCTGGTCCAGGAAGGGCTTGTGCTGGTAGCTGTTGGCATCCAGGTCGCCGGCGGCCAGCGCGGCGTTGGGGCGCACGTAGTCGCTGAACTCGATCACCTGGACCTTCAGGCCCTCCTTCTCGGCCAGCTTCTTCACCTGGTCGAAGATCTGGGCGTGCGGGCCGGCGGTGACGCCGACCTTGATCGGCTTGTCCTGCGCCAGCGCGGGCAGCACGGCGGCGGCCAGCAGCAGGGCCGCGACGGAACGAAGGGTCAGACGTTTGCTCATGAAAACACTCCTTGGGCCAGCTGGGGCGGCCTGTCCGCCCCGCGCGGCGTTACAGCTTGGCGATCGAGACTTCGGTGGACTTGACCAGCGCCACCACTTCGGAGCCGACCACCAGGCCCAGGTCGTTGACCGAGCGGGTGGTGATGACCGAGGTCACGATGCCCCAGGGCGTTTCGACATCGACTTCGGAGACGACGTCGCCGCGGATGATTTCGCGCACCTTGCCCTTGAACTGGTTGCGAACGTTGATGGCTTGAATGGACATGGTTTTCTCCTTGAATAGTCCGTTGAAAAAACTGAATTGCAGTCGTCGCCGACCCGAACGGAAGCGGGACTGGTCGCCTCTTCCGTCACCCCCGGCCTGACCGCGAAGCCAGGCCCCCTCTTCTGTCATCCCCGGCTTGACCGGGGATCCAGGCTGGGGCGAGGCAAGGCCTGGATTCCCGCCGGAGCCTGCCCCCGACGCCGATCGGGGGCGGGAATGACAAGTCAAAATGGGCCCTCAGATCGCCCAGCGCAGCCCATGCGCCGGCACGCCGGGCCAGGCCGGGTCGGCGACGGTCGGCCCGGCGTCGGGCTTTTGCAGCACGCGGTCGAGGATGCGTTTTTCCAGGGCCGCGAAAGCCGCGTCGCCGTGCGAGCGGGGCCGGGCCAGCGCGATGGTCTCGTCCAGCGCGATGCGGCCGTCCTCGATCAGGATCACGCGGTCGGCCAGGGCCACCGCCTCCTGCACGTCGTGCGTGACCAGCAGCGCGGTGAAGCCCGTGGCCTGCCACAGGCCCTCGATCAGGCGGTGCATCTCGATGCGCGTCAGCGCGTCGAGCGCGCCCAGCGGCTCGTCGAGCAGCAAGAGGCGCGGGTTGTGCACCAGCGCACGCGCCAGCGCCACGCGCTGGCGCTGGCCGCCCGACAGGCGGGCCGGCCATTCGGTCAGCCGGTCGCCCAGGCCCACGCGGGCCAGCACGTCGGCGGCGGCGGCGCGCCGCTCAGGCGGCAGGCCCAGCGCCACGTTGTCGGCCACGCGCTTCCAGGGCAGCAGGCGCGAGTCCTGGAACATGATGCGGGTGTCCTCGCTCAGGCCGGTGACGTCGCGTCCGTCAAGGCGAATGCTGCCATTCGACACGGGCTCCAGCCCCGCCACGAGGCGCAGCAGCGTGCTCTTGCCACAGCCGCTGCGACCCACGATGGCCACGAACTGGCCGGGCTCGATGACGAGTTCGGTCTTGCGCAGCACGTCACGGTTGCCATAGCGCTTGTCCACGCCACGCACCTCAAGGCGCACGCCCTGCTTATCGTTCTGAATACTCATTGCTCAGGCTCCCGGTTTGAACAGCGCCACGTCGAGCGCGTTGACTTTTTTCGGCAACAGCTTTTCCGACAGGAAGGCGTCGGCAATGCGTTGCTGCTCGACCAGGCGGGACGGTGCCACGGCGCGCACCTCGTAGCTGCGGCGGCTGTTGGCCTGCTCGACCGTGGCGGCGTCGAGGCCCCACACCGGCGCCAGCAGGGCGGCGGCCTCCTTGGGGCTTTGCTTGACCCAGGCGCCCGCCTTCTGCAGCTCGGCGAAGATCACGCGCAACACGTCGGGCCGCGCCTGGGCGTACGGCGTGGACGCCAGGTAGTAGCGCTGGTAGGAGGCCACGTCGTCGCGACCGTCGGCCAGCACGCGCACGGCGGACTGGCGCTGCACCGCGGCCAGGAACGGATCCCACACCACCCAGGCGTCGATGGCGCCGCGCTCGAAAGCGGCACGCCCATCGGCGGGCGAGAGATAGGCGGGCTCGATGTCCTTGAACGACAGGCCCGCCTTTTCCAGCGCGGCGAGCAGCAGGTAGTGCGCGCCAGCGGCCTTGGCAAAACCGATCTTCTTGCCCTTGAGACCGGCGACGCTCTGGATGGGCGAATCAGCCCGCACCACGATGGCCTGCGCCGACGGCGAGGGCGCCTCCTGGGCCACGAAGGTCAGGTTGGCACCGGCCGCCTGGGCGAACACCGGCACGGTATCGGCCACGTCGGCGCTGACGTCGATGTTGCCCAGGTTCAGGGCTTCAAGCAGCGGCAGTCCGCTGGTGAACTCGTGCCAGCTCAGCTTGACGTTGAGGGGGGCGAGCAGCTGTTCGAGCGTGCCGCGCGTCTTGAGAATCACGGTCAGCGTGGACGATTTCTGATAGCCCAGTCGCAGGACCTCGGGCTTGCTGCCCTGGGCCGCGCTCAGGCCGCTGGCCAGGGCGGCCAGCGCGCCGAGCGTCACGCGCCGGCTGATGGGAAAGGAGGAGGACATGGCAGGGACTTCCTTGAAAACAGTTCTGGCGAACTCGCGGCCGCGGGTCACTGCACGCCCTGGTAGCCAGGGTGCCAGCGCAGCCAGTAGCGCTCCAGCGTCTTGGCGAACACGTCGGCCAGCTTGCCCAGCAGCGCATAGAGCAGGATGCCCACCAGCACGATGTCGGTCTGCAGGAACTCGCGCGCGTTCATCGTCAGGTAGCCGATGCCGGCCTGCGCCGAGATGGTCTCGGCCACGATCAGGATCACCCACATGAGGCCCAGCGAGAAGCGCAGGCCGACCAGGATGGAGGACAGCGCGCCGGGCAGGATGACCTGGCGGTACAGCTGCCAGCGCGACAGGCCGTAGGTGCGGCCCATCTCGATCAGGCCCGGGTCCACGTTGCGGATGCCGTGGAAGGTGTTCAGGTAGATCGGGAAGAACACCGACACCGAGATCAGGAACAGCTTGGCCGTCTCGTCGATGCCGAACCAGAGGATGACCAGCGGGATCAGCGCCAGCGCCGGGATGTTGCGCACCATCTGGATGGTGGAGTCGAGCAGCGTCTCGAACAGGCGCAGCGAGCCGGACAGCAGGCCCAGCACCAGGCCCAGCCCGCCGCCGATGGCCAGGCCGGCCAGCGCGCGGCCGGCGCTGATCTTGACGTGGGTCCAGAGCTCGCCCGACGCCGCGAGCGTCCAGGCGGCCTGGATCACTTCCAGCGGCGCCGGCAGCACGCGCGTGGAAAGCCAGCCCAGCGACGAGGCGATCTGCCAGCCGATGATCAGGACCAGCGGCACGAGCCAGGGCAGCAGGCGCTGGCCGACGGCCCGCGCGAAGGCCAGCCAGGGCGCGGGAGCGCCGGCCGTGGCGCCCGACACAGGCACCGCGGTGGCCTGCAGTTCTTGGGTGGTGTGTGTCATACGGTCGAATGCTGTGAGTCGTCGGGTTCCAGGAATTCCAGCTGGTTGCCCGCCGGGTCTTTCACGTAAAAGCGCAGGTAGCCGGGCAGCGCGCGGTTCTCCACCAGCGGCAGCTCGGCGCCGAGCAGGCGGCTGCGCAGTTCGGGCAGGTCCTCTACCTCGAAGGCGAGGTGCGACACGGCCGAGGCCGGCTGCCAGGGCTCGGTGGGCACCAGCTCGATGCGCTGCGGACCGGCGGCGAAACGCAGGGCCCGGCCGACGGGCGCCGGCACCTCGGGCAGGCGCAGCAGCGCGCCGTAGAAGTGGCGGATGCGGCCTTCGGCGCCGGCCGGGAAGGCCAGTTGCACATGGTTGATCGAATGGATGCTCATCGCCCTCCCCCGCTCAGCTCTGCGCCGCGCGCAGCGGCTCGGGCACATGGGCCTGGGCCACGATCTCGCCGAACGGGCTCACCAGGTTGGCGCCCTGCACCCGCGACGGCGCCTGCACGCCGATGTGCGGGAACACCAGCTCGGCGAAGCGGTAGGCCTCCTCCAGGTGCGGGTAGCCGGAGAGCACGAAGGTCTCGGCACCCAGCTCCTGGTATTCCTTCAGGCGCCGCGCGATGGTCTCGCCGTCGCCCACCAGCGCGGTGCCGGCGCCGCCGCGCGCCAGGCCGACGCCGGCCCACAGGTTGGGGCTGATTTCGAGCTTGGACCGGCTGCCGCCGTGCAGGGTGCTCATGCGGCGCTGGCCTTCCGAGTCCATGTTGGCGAAGGCCGTCTGCGCCTTGGCGACGGTTTCGTCGTCCAGGTACTTGATCAGGTCCTCGGCGGCCGCCCAGGCCTGGTCGTTGGTCTCGCGCGGGATGACGTGCAGGCGCACGCCGAACTTGACCTTGCGACCGAGCTTGGCGGCGCGCTTGCGCACGTCGTCGAACTTCTTCGCCACTTCCTCGGGCGGCTCGCCCCAGGTCAGGTAGAGCTCGACCTTCTCGGCGGCCAGGTCGTGCGCGGCGTCGGAGGAGCCGCCGAAGTACAGAGGCGGGTGCGGACGCTGCACCGGCGGGTACAACTGCCTGGCGCCCTTCACCTTGACGTGCTTGCCTTCGTAGCTCACTTCCTCGCCGGCCAGCAGCCGGGTCCAGATGTCGAGAAACTCGCGGGCGTGCTCGTAACGCTCGTCATGGCTCAGGAAGGTGCCGTCCCCCTCCAGATCATTCGCATCGCCGCCGGCCACCACGTTGACCAGCAGGCGGCCCTCGCTGAGCCGGTCCAGCGTGGCCGCCTGGCGCGCCGCCACCGTGGGCGAGATGGTGCTGGGGCGCAGCGCGACCAGGAACTTGAGCCGGCGCGTGACCGGGATCAGGCTGGAGGCGACGATCCACGAGTCTTCGCAGGAGCGGCCGGTGGGGATCAGCACGCCGCCGTAACCGAGCTCGTCGGCCGCTTGGGCGATCTGTTTCAGGTAGTGGTGATCAACGGCGCGCGCGCCGTGCTGGGTGCCGAGGTAGCGGCCGTCACCATGGGTGGGAAGGAACCAGAAGATGTTCATGATCGGTGCTCGGATGAGGGGGTCAGTAGGCGAAGCAGGCGGTCCAGGGCAACGGCGGCGTGTTCACCGGCCGGCGCGCTGCGGGGGCACGGGCCGGCTCGCCGGCCGTCAGGCGGCGGGTGAGCGGACGGGCGTCCAGCTTCCAGTCGCACGCCGTGACCTGCAGCACCTGCAGCAGCCGGCGTTGAATCAAGGGCAAGGGCGTGGTCATGGCGTGCTCCTGTCTTGGTCGGGACTCAGCCCAGGTTCACCGGGGCGGCGTGCAGCAGGTTGAGCTTCTTCGGGATCAGCTTGAGCTCGAAGAAGGTGTCGGCGATGGCCTGCTGCTCGGCCAGGATGTCGCGGTTCACCGGCACCTGGCCGAACTCGGTGCGGCTCAGGTACAGCTCGGTGATGCTCTTGTCCAGGCCCAGCACGCCCGACAGCTCGGCGGCCGCCGCGCCCTTGTTCTTCGAGGCCCAGGTATCGATGGCCGCCAGTTCGTCGAGCGCGATGCGCAGCACGTCGGCGTTCTTCGTGGCGAAGTCGCGCGAGGTGAAGTAGTAGGCGCGGTTGTTCGCCACCCCCTTGGCGTCGGCCAGGATGCGTGCCTGCAGCGTCTTCTGCGCGGCGGCGAGGAACGGATCCCAGATCACCCAGGCGTCCACCGAGCCGCGCTCGAAGGCGGCACGCGCGTCGGCGGGCGGCAGGAACACCGGCTGCACGTCGGCGTACTTCAGGCCATGCTTTTCCAGCAGCTTGACCAGGAAGTAGTGCACGTTGGAGCCCTTGTTCAGGGCGATCTTCTTGCCCTTGAGCTCGCTGACCTTCTGCAGCGTCGAGCCCTTGGGCACGATCACCGCCTCCAGGCGCGGACGCGGCACGGTGGCGCCGGCGTAGACCAGCGGCGCGCCGGCGGCCTGGGCGAAGATCGGCGGGGCCTCGCCCACGTCGCCAAAGTCGATCGAGCCGACGTTCAGTGCTTCGAGCTGCACCGGGCCGGCGGTGAACTCGGTCCAGGCCACGCTCACGCCCAGCGGCGCGAGGCGCTTTTCCAGCGTGCCGCGGCCCTTGAGGATGGACAGCCAGCCCTTCTGATGGCCGACGCGCAGCACGCGGTTGCCCGTCTGGGCCAGGGCGGGCACGCTGGCGCCGAGGGTGACGGCGCCGAGGGCGGTGGTGGCCAGCGCGGTGCGCAGCACCTGACGGCGGGAAGGTGACAGCAAACGGGTCATGATGGGTCTCTTTCTTTCCATGGAATGGGGATGCGGCGGGCGCTCAGACCGGCACCACCGGCAACAGCAGGAAGCCGACGATCACGAACAGGGAGGCGACCAGCAGCAGGGCAATGCCCAGCGCCTGGGCGAAGTCCAGCAGACTCAGCGTGTCCTCCGGCTCGGGCGCCGGCGTGATCGGTTGTGGCATGGCGATGTCCTTTTTTCCTGAAAGCGGGCCGCAGTGGCCCCTGCCCGCGCCTGCGGGCGAATGACAAAACGGGGGAGAAAAGTGCCGCCGGACGGGCCGGCAGCCAAGGCAGCGTCAGACGCTACATCGCACTTGCGAGAACGGCACCGGGGCAAAGCCGCCGGCCGGCGCCAGGACGGGCCGCAGGGCCTCGGTGATCAGCGTGTGCACCGCTTCATCCAGGCGCAGACCGATCTCTTCGTGTACCTGGTAGGCCCCTTCGGGCGTCACGGTGACCTGGCCGTCGGTGGCGTAGATGCCCGGCAGGATGTGCTTGGCGCCGAGCGACTGCAGTACGGGCCGCAGCGCGTAGTCCAGCGCCAGCATGTGGTGGGGGCTGCCGCCGGTGGCCAGCGGCAGCACGGTCTTGCCCTTGAGCGCGGTCTGCGGCAGCACGTCCAGCAGCACCTTGAGCACGCCGCTGTAGGCGGCCTTGTAGACCGGGGTGGCCACGACCACCACGCGGGCCGCAGCCACCTGGTCGATGACGCGGCTGATGCTCGGGTGCGCGAAGTCGGCCAACAGCAGCGCCTGCGGTGACAGGTCACGGATGTGCAGGCGCTCGACCCGCGCGCCGCGCGCCGCCAGGCGCTGGCCGGCGTGGTCCAGCAAGGCGGCCGAGCGCGAACGCTCCGAGGGGCTACCGGCGATCAACAGAACAGACATGAATGGCTCCCAACGTCCCGTGGCTTCTTATTTCTTGGTATAGATCTGATCGAAGCTGCCGCCGTCGGCGAAGTGATCCTTGGTCGCCTGCGTCCAGCCACCAAAGGCCTTGTCGATGGTGAACAGGTTCAGCTTGGGGAACTGCTTGGCGTACTTGGCGGCGGCCTTCTCGGAAATCGGACGGTAGAAGTTCTTGCCGGCGATGTCCTGGCCTTCGTCGCTGTACAGGTATTCCAGGTAGGCCTCAGCCACCTTGCGCGTGCCCTTCTTGTCCACGTTCTTGTCCACCACGGTTACGGCCGGCTCGGCCAGGATGCTGATGGACGGATAGACCACGTCGAACTTGGTACCGAATTCCTTTTCCAGCAGGTAGGCCTCGTTCTCCCAGGAGATGAACACGTCGCCCTGGTTGCGCTGCGCGAAAGTGATCGACGAGCCACGCGCCCCCGTGTCGAGCACCGGCACGTTGGCGTACAGCTTGCCGATGAAGTCCTTGGCCTTGGCGTCGCCGCCGTACTTGCGCTTGGCGAATTCCCAGGCAGCCAGGTAGTTCCAGCGCGCACCGCCGGAGGTCTTCGGGTTGGGCGTGATCACCTTGATGCCCGGCTTGACCAGGTCGTCCCAGTCCTTGATGCCCTTGGGATTGCCTTCGCGCACCACCAGCACGATGGTCGAGGTGTAGGGCGAGCTGTTGTGCGGCAGGCGCTTTTGCCAGTCCTTCGGAATCCAGCCGCCGTTGGCGTGCAGCGCGTCGGTGTCGCCGGCCAGCGCCAGCGTGGCGACATCGGCGTCCAGGCCGTCGATGATGCCGCGCGCCTGCTTGCCCGAGCCGCCATGCGACTGCTTGATCGCCACGTCCTGGCCGGTCTTGGCCTTCCAGTGCTTGGCAAACGCGCCGTTGAACTCGGCGTACAACTCGCGCGTCGGGTCATAGGAAACGTTGAGCAGCGTCACCGGCGACTGGGCGTGGCTCAGCAGGCTCAACCCTGCGAGGGCGGTGGCCAGGGAAAGATTGATAAAGTGGCGGCGTTTCGTCATGGTGGGCTTCCTTGTATTCAAGACAAATGCGATGGAATGGATTCTGGAAGCCCATCCAAAAAACTGGAACTACTGTATTTTTGGTTCTTAACAACCAAATCATCTAAAGAAGCATTCAAAGGTCCCTCATGGCACGCATGGTTCACTGCATCAAGCTCGGCAAGGAAGCCGAAGGTCTCGATTTCCCGCCCTACCCCGGTGAACTCGGCAAGCGCATCTGGGAAAGCGTGAGCAAGGAGGCCTGGGCCGCCTGGCTCAAGCACCAGACCATGCTGGTCAACGAGAACCGGCTGAATCTGGCCGACGCGCGCGCCCGCCAGTACCTCGCGCGGCAGATGGAAAAGCACTTCTTCGGCGAAGGCGCCGACGCGGCCCAGGGCTACGTGCCGCCCACCGCCTGATGACTGGCCCGATGGCCCCGGCGAGCGACGGCACGCCGCGCAGCGCCATCCGTGACGACAGCGATGTGCCGGGCCGCTGCGCCCAGCCAGGTGAAGTGTTCCTGGCCGGCTGCGGCCTGCCCGCCGGCTGGGCCGACCAGCCCCGCTGGCACATCCTGGACACCGGCTTCGGCATGGGACTGAACTTCCTCGCCGCCTGGCATGCCTGGCGGCAGGATCCGGCGCGCCCGCAGCTGCTGCAGTACACCGCCATCGCGGCCAGCCCGGCCCCGCCCGAAGCCCTGCGGCGCGCCGCGGCGGCGTTCCCGGAATTGGCGCCACTGGCCGATCAGCTCGCCGCCGTCTGGCGCGGCCTGCTGCCCGGCCTGCACCGGCTGGTGTTCGAGCAGGGCCAGCTGCAGCTCACGCTCTGCGTCGGCCAACTGCAGCCCATGCTGCGCGAGATCGACGCCGCCGCCGACACGGTGTATTTAGGCGGCTTCAGTCCCGGATTGGATCTGGAGACTTGGGATGCCCACACGTTTAAGGCCGTGGCACGGCTGTGTCGGCGCGGCACGCACCTGGCCGGTGGCACCGGGACGCTCGCGCTGCGCGCCGGCCTCGCGGCGCAGGGCTTCAAAGTGCGGGACGCCACCGGCCATCCACCCAAGGCGCCACCGCTCGAAGCCAGCTTCGATCCGCACTGGCAGCCCCGCGGCCAGGTGCGCCAGCGCGTGCCGGGCACGCCCGGGCGCTGCGTGGTGATCGGTGCCGGCCTCGCGGGCTCGGCGGTGGCCGCCAGTCTGGCGCGCCGGGGTTGGCAGGTCACGGTGCTGGACGCGGGGCCCGAGCCCGCCGCCGGCGCCTCCGGCCTGCCCGCCGGCATCGTGGCTCCCCATGTCTCGCCCGACGACAACCGGCTTTCGCGTCTGACCCGCGCCGGCGTGCGCGCCACGCTGCAGCGCGCGGCCGAACTGCTGACGCCGGGCACGGACTGGCAGGCCAGCGGCGTGCTGGAACATTGCGTGGAAGGCAAGCGCGCGCTGCCCACCCCCGAGCGCTGGCCCGCCGCGGGCGAGGCCTGGAGCCGCCCGGCCAGTGATGAACAGCGGCAACTGGCCGGCCTGCAGGCTGGCGCGCCCGCGCTGTGGCACGCCACGGCCGGGTGGCTGCGTCCCTGGCGACTGGTCCAGGCGCAACTGGCGCTACCCGGCATTCGCTTTCAAGGCAGCACGCGCGTCGCAGCACTCGGCCGCCAGGGCGACCTCTGGCAGGTACGGGACGACGCCGGCCGAACCGTGGCTGAAGCCGAGTGGGTGGTACTGGCCGCCGGCTACGCCACCCTGGCGCTGCTCCAGGCCACCACGCCGACCCCGGCCATCACGCCGCCGCTGAACCCGTTACGCGGCCAGATCACGCAGGGCACGCTGGCCGGGCTGGACACTGGTGCCCGTGCTCATGTTCCGGCGTTCCCGGTCAACGGCTTCGGCAACTTCGTCGCGGACGGCGACGGCTGGTACGCCGGCGCCACCTTCGAGCGCAACGCAGAGGACGCCGGCGTGAAGCGAGAAGACCATGTCGCCAACCACGACAAGATGAAGCGGCTGCTGCCCGCGTTCGCCAGCGCCGCGGCCCCGGCATTCGCGCCGGACCGCGCCCGGGGCTGGGCCGCGCTGCGCTGCACCCTGCCCGACCGCGTGCCGGCGGTCGGCCCGCTGGACCCGGAACAACTGCCCGGTCTGTGCCTCCTGGCCGGCCTCGGCGCGCGTGGCATCAGCCTCTCGGTGCTCTGTGGCGAACTGCTCGCGGCCTGGTTGCAGGGCGAGCCGCTGCCGGTGGAACAGACGCTGGCACGCAGCCTGCAGGCCGACCGCTGGCGGCCGGCGCCACGTCCCACGCCTTGACTCGCGAGCATGGTGATCCCGTTCGCGAACTGGACACCCGCTCCGGTGCGAATGGGCACCAGCATGGTGTTTGACGGGGCCGCCGGCACGGTCGGCGGCGTGGACACGGTAGTGCGGTCGTTGTCTCTGTGCTTGATGGCCAGCTCCCGCTGACACGTCGCCACCCCTACAGCAAACCGCGAGCCCGGCGCATCAGCGCCTGATGCCCGCCAAATACCTCACGGTCAGGCAGAGGACGACGCTGTCGCCTGGCGCCTGCCGTCTTCCTGTCATCCAACGCAGCCACCATCTGCCCCGGTACCGCGATCTCTGATGCCGGTCTGGCACAGGACGTGCTTTGCAATGCTTGCAGCAACCTCAGGGGAACAGCATGACCACCTCAAAGCGTTTCGAATTGATTGCGCGCTACATCGTCGCCGCCAACGATGTCATCGATATCTGCGGCCCTGACAGCATCGCGTCCTTGCGCGTGCTCCTGAAAGCGGCCCACGACGAGGCCGTCAAAGGCAGCATGGCGGCCGGCCCCAACGTCCACGCGGGTCATGTCCAGACGCCCATGCCGCATGGCGAGAATGGCATGCATCTGAATTGACCAGGTCACGCCGGATCGGCGGGCAAGGCGTCATGCGCACGTTGGTCGCAAACTGCTGACCACGCGGGGCATTTTCAGGGAGGCGCCGCCAAGGACTGGAACTCGCCCCAAGACTCTCGCAAGTCATTGACCTATACAAATAGAATCCATGACTTCGAACCCGGAAACGAAAAAACCCGGCTCCTTGTGGGAACCGGGTTTTTCGTGGTTTTGGTCGGCGTGGCGGGATTCGAACTCGCGACCCCTTGCACCCCATGCAAGTGCGCTACCAGGCTGCGCTACACGCCGTGAAGCTATCAATTATAGTGCAAGAATCACTCGCTTACGCTCAGCAGCTCACGTATTTCAAACAATTCTTTCCGCAGCTGACTCACGACATCGCCGGGCCCGGGGTCCAGCGGCATGGCTGGTGCGCCGTAGGGCCCGCCGGCAAGCAAGGTGGTATCCACCATATTCTCGAATCCAGCATCCTGAGCTTGATCTGCCCGGTCACGCTCAACGGAGCCCAACTCCTGGAGCCTGTTGCGCGCACCGCTGATGGTGAAACCCTGGTCGTACAGCAGCTCGCGGATGCGCCGGATCATCAGCACTTCATGATGCTGGTAGTAGCGGCGGTTGCCCCGCCGCTTCATCGGCCGCAGCTGTGTGAATTCCTGCTCCCAGTAGCGCAGCACGTGAGGCTTGACGCCGCACAACTCGCCGACCTCGCCAATGGTGAAATAGCGTTTGGCCGGGATGGGAGGGAGGGTTTGCTCCATGGAACTCAAGATGATCAAACGATAAAGCTTACCCCAACTCGCCGGTCAACGGGCAGGGGACTGGCGCCAAAAAGGTCCGCTTCGCCGGGGAAGCTGTCAGGCGGCGTCGCCCTTGCCCTCCGCGTCACCCTGGATCTGCTCCTTGAGCTTGTGGCTGGCGTGGAAGGTGGCGACGCGACGCGCCTTGATGGGAATCAGCTCGCCCGTGCGCGGGTTGCGCCCCGGACGGGGCGCCTTGGTGCGGATCTGGAAATTGCCGAAACCGGAGATTTTCACGTCCTGCCCTTCGACCAGACTGTTGGCAATCAGGTCGAAAAAGGCATCGATCATGTCCTTGGACTCACGCTTGTTCAAGCCGATCTGCTCGAACAGCAACTCGGCAAGTTGCGCCTTGGTCAGCGCTGGCGTTTCCAGGCTTGCAACGGAAAATTCCATGACTTGCTGGAGGTCGTTCGGGTCGAAAGAGTTTTCCATGGCGCGCCACCGCTCAAGCACGCAGCCTAGCGCCCAAGGCGGCCGTCAACTGGTCGAGCACGGCCTTCACGGCCGCTTCGATCTGCTGCTCGGTCAGGGTGCCTTCGTCGCTGTTGAGCGTCAGACGGACCGCCAGGCTCTTCTCGCCCACGGCCAGCGCGGCCGGTGCCGCCTCATCGCCCTTGACGGGCTTGGGACGGTACACGTCGAAGAGCAGCGCGTCGCGCAGCAGTCCGCTGGCGGGGGCAGCCCACACGGCGGCCATCAGTTCAGCATGACTGACCTTCTCAGGGACGATCACGGCCAGGTCACGCTCCACCGCCTGGTGGCGCGCCACGGGCTGCGCCGCCGGTACCTGGCGCTGCAGCACGGCGTCAAGCTCCAGCTCGAACATCACCGGGGCTTGGGGCAGGCCCCAGGACTGGCGCCAGCGCGGGTGCAGTTCGCCGACGTAGCCGACCGCCTGACCGTCCACCAGCACGCGGGCGCAGCGCCCCGGATGCATCGCTGGATGTTCGGCCGGCTCGAAGCGGGCCTGGCGTGGCGCCAGCAGCGCCTCGACGTCGCCCTTGACGTCGAAGAAGTCCACCGGCTGCGATTTGCCGCTCCATTGCAGGCGATCGGCCAAGCCAAAGGCCACGCCGGCCACGCGCATCGGCTGCTGGAAGCCTGCCACGGTGCTGTCGGTGTTCTGAACCGTGCCGTCTCGCAGGAACACGCGTCCGAGTTCGAACACGCGCACGCGCTCGGCCTTGCGGTCGGTGTTGAACTTGACGACCTGCAGCAACGAGCCGAGCAACGAGGAGCGCATCACGCTCATCTGGCTGGCGATCGGGTTCAGCAGCTTGATCGGCTGTTCATTGCCGGCCAGTTCGCGCTCCCAGCGCTCCTCGACGAAGCTGAAATTGATGGTTTCCTGGTAGCCACGGCCCGCCAGCGCGCGGCGCACGGCGAACGGGCCGCGTCGGGATTCGACGCGCAACTTGGCCGTGATCGGCGCCAGCGGTGGCGTGGTCGGCAGGTTGTTGTACCCGACCATGCGCGCCACTTCCTCGATCAGGTCGGCCTCGATCCGCAGGTCGAAACGGAATGACGGTGGCAGCACGGTCACCGTGCCCTCGCCTTCGGTCACAGCAAGACCGAGGCCGCGCAGCGCATTGGCGCACTGCGCCTGCGTCAACGGCATGCCGATCACCTTGGCGGCGCGGGCCACGCGCAGCGTCACCGGCTGCGGCGCGGGCAGCTGCACCTGTTGGTCATCGACCGGGCCGGCTTCACCGCCGCAGATGTCGATGATGAGCTGGGTGATGCGCTCGATGTGCTCCACGGTCTGCTGCGGATCGACACCGCGCTCGAAGCGATGGCCGGCATCCGTGGCGAAGTTGTAGCGACGCGAACGCCCCGCAATGGCCTTGGGCCACCAGAAGGCGGCTTCGACGTACACATGGCGCGTGTCGTCGGAAACAGCGGTAGCGTCACCACCCATGATGCCGGCCAGCGACTCGACCTGGGCATCGTCGGCGATCACGCCCACTTTCTCGTCCACGGTGACGGTGTTGCCATTGAGCAGCTTGAGCTGTTCGCCGGGCTTGCCCCAGCGCACGTCGAGCCCGCCATGGATCTTGTCGAGGTCGAAGATGTGCGAGGGACGACCGAACTCGAACATCACGTAGTTGGAGATGTCCACCAGCGCCGTGACGCTGCGCTGACCGCAACGCGCCAGGCGATCGACCATCCACTGCGGGGTCTGGGCCTTGGTGTTGACGTTGCGCACGATCCGTCCGGAGAAGCGGCCGCACAGGTCGGGCGCGCTGACCTTGACCGGCAGGCGATCCTGGTGCCTCAGCTCGGCGGCCGGGAACGTTGGCGCCTTCAGGGGCGCCCCGGTCAGCGCTGCCACTTCGCGCGCGATGCCGTACACGCTCAGGCAGTGCGCCAGATTGGGCGTGAGCTTCAGGGTGAACAACGTGTCGTCGAGTTGCAGGTGTTCCCGGATATCCTGGCCCAGCAGCGCGTCGGCAGCCAGCTCCAGCAGGCCACCGTGATCCTCGGACAGCTTCAGTTCGCGCGCCGAGCACAACATGCCCTGGCTTTCCACGCCGCGCAGCTTGCCCACCTTGATGAGGAAGGGCTTGCCATCGTCACCGGGCGGCAGCTCGGCGCCCACCATGGCGCAGGGCACCTTGATGCCGGCACGCGCGTTCGGCGCTCCGCAAACGATGTTGAGCAGCGCGCCCTGCCCCACATCCACCTGGCACACGCGCAGGCGGTCGGCATTGGGGTGTTGCACGGCTTCCTTGATCTCGCCCACCACGATTCTGGTGAACGGCGGCGCGACAGGCTGGAGCTCTTCGACTTCCAGGCCGGCCATGGTCAGGGTATCGGCCAGTTGCTGGGTGCTCAGCGGTGGATTGCAGAATTCACGGAGCCAGGATTCGGGGAATTGCATGGTCAGTCTTCAGTCGGTTGGGGACAGGCCGGCAAGGCCTGTCCTGCACATTCATTGGAATTGGCTCAGGAAACGCAGATCGCCGTCGAAGAACAGGCGCAGGTCGTTCACGCCATAGCGCAGCATGGTGAAGCGATCTAGCCCCATGCCGAAGGCGAAGCCGATGTACTTTTCCGGGTCCAGCCCCATGTTGCGCACCACGTTCGGGTGCACCTGGCCCGAGCCGGCCACCTCCAGCCAGCGGCCCGCCAACGGGCCGCTCGGGAACTGGATGTCGATCTCGGCGCTCGGCTCGGTGAACGGGAAGAAGCTCGGCCGGAAGCGCAGCACCAGGTCGTCGTTCTCGAAGAAGGTGCGGCAGAAGTCGGTGAACACGACCTTCAGGTCCTTGAAGCTGACGTTCTCGCCGATCCACAGCCCTTCGCACTGATGGAACATGGGCGAGTGGGTGGCGTCGCTGTCCACTCGGTAAGTGCGGCCCGGCACGATGACACGGATTTCCGGCATGCTGCCGCCGGCGTCGATCAGGGCACGGTGCTTCTTGACGTGCTGTACCGCGTAGCGCACCTGCACCGGGCTGGTGTGGGTGCGCAGCAGATAGCCGCCCTCCACGTAGAACGTGTCGTGCATGGAGCGCGCGGGGTGGTCTTCCGGCGTGTTCAGCGCGGTGAAATTGAACCAGTCGGTCTCGATTTCCGGACCTTCGGCCACGTCGAAGCCCATGGAGCCGAAAATCCCCTCGATGCGCTCCAGCGTCAGCGAGACCGGGTGCAGACCGCCGTTGCCGCGCTGGCGGCCCGGCAGCGTCACGTCGAGCGCCTCGGCCTTCAGCTGCAATTCCAGTTCGGCATCGGCCAGCGCCTGGCGCCGTGCAGTGAGCGCGGCCTCGATCGCCTGCTTCGCCTGGTTGATCGCGGCGCCGCGGGTCTTCTTCTCTTCCACGCTGAGCGCGGCCATGCCCTTCATCAGCTCGGTGATGCGGCCGGCCTTGCCCAGGAACTGCGCCTTGGCGTTTTCCAGGTCGGCGGGCGTGATGGCCTGCGCGAAGCTCGCGCGGGCGCTCTCAACCAGGGTGTCCAACTCGTTCATATCGATTCGTCTTGAGTTCGGAATAAAAAAAGGATTGAAGCCTTCGCAAGCTTCAACCCCTTTGATTTACTGCGCGGGTGGCCGTTGTTCAGACGGCCACGCCTCGTGAATTAAGCGGCCGCCAGCTTGGCTTTGACTTGCTCCACGATGCCAGCAAAAGCGGCCTTGTCGTGCACGGCGATGTCCGCCAGCACTTTGCGGTCGATCTCGATGGACGCCTTCTTCAGGCCGTTGGCGAACTGGCTGTAGGTCAGGCCCAGTTCACGTGCAGCGGCGTTGATACGCGCGATCCACAGACGGCGGAAGACGCGCTTCTTGGCGCGACGGTCACGGTAGGCGTATTGCCCAGCCTTCATCACCGCCTGTTTGGCGATGCGGAAGACGTTGCCGCGGCGACCGCGGAAACCTTTGGCCAGGGCCAGGACTTTCTTGTGACGGGCGCGTGCCGTTACACCACGTTTGACGCGAGGCATGTGTGTTCTCCTTGTTCGTCAGTGAATTACAGGCCAGCCCCGGGCAGCATCTGCGCCATGTGACCCATGTTGGTCTCATGCACAGCCACTGCACCACGCAGGTGACGCTTGTTCTTGGTGGTCTTCTTGGTCAAGATGTGACGCTTGA
>Ga0255338_1002411_pt1 | contig 27502 bp, 22 predicted proteins | sample MeOH1_35cm_T4_19_FD_203715 | JGI IMG/M metagenome (GOLD analysis project Ga0255338, IMG submission 203715) | Sandy soil microbial communities from University of British Columbia, Vancouver, Canada - MeOH1_35cm_T4_195 | ecosystem: Engineered > Artificial ecosystem > Sand microcosm > Unclassified ...
TGATGTCGCCGTCGTTGAGGTCGATCATGCGGCCGTGGATGTCCTCGAGGGTGTTGTACACGGTCTTCTTGCCGTGGACGCGGACGGCGAGGACCATGCCTTCCTTGGCCTGGATCTCGTCGGAGAGGAGCACTTCCCGCGGGATCCGGGCGTTGCGGGTGGTGGAAGCGATCTTATCGAGCGTTACTTTCATGAGGGCACCTTTTCCGCGCGCGCGCGGGCCGCCAGCGTCATAGGGAGGGCGTGGAGCTTGGAGAAGCCCGCGGCCTCGTCGCCGGTCCACAGCTTGGTCGTCTCGCCGTAAGTGGCGGCGCCGGCGATCATCGAGTAAGGAGATTTCACGCCGGTGACGTCGAAGCGTCCCGCGCGCAGACGCAGGCGCGCCTCGCCGGTGACCGTCTCCTGGGACGACTTGATCATCGCCTCGATGTCGCGCATGACGGGATCGAAATAGAGGCCCTCATGGAGCATCTGGCCGTAGAACTCGCCGGCCTGGTTCTTCCAGAAGCTCTGCCAGCGGGTCAGAACCAATTTCTCGAGCTCGTTATGGGCGGCGATCAGCATCAACGGCGCGGGAGCTTCAAACCCGATGCGGCCCTTGATGCCGAGGATGGTGTCGCCCATGTGAACTCCCCGCCCGACGGCGTACCTCCGACCAAGGGCGTGTAAGGCCCCCACAAGGTTCACCCCTTCCGTTGCCGTTCCGTTCAAAGACGTGGGAATACCCTTCGTGAAGCCGACGACGACATCCGTTTGTTCCGTCGGAGGCTCGGCCGACATCGAAGGAAAGGCCGAGTCGGGGATCTCAGTCCACGGGTCATGCGTCGCTCCCCCGCCCACGGTCGTGCCCCACAGCCCGGCGTTGACCGAGTACGCGGTCGTCTTCGCCGGCACCGAGAACCCTTCCTTCTCGAGATAATCCGTCTCCTGCTGTCGCGAGAGCCCGAGGTCGCGTATCGGCGTGTGGACCTTCACTCCCGGCAGGAGCACCTGGAACACCGCGTCAAACCGCACCTGGTCGTTGCCCGCTCCCGTCGAGCCGTGGCAGACGCCGTCGGCCTTCACTTCCTTGGCGACGCGCGCGATCATCTCGGCCTGCAGGACGCGCTCCGCGGCGACGGACAGCGGATAGACCCGGCCGCGCAGGATGTTGCCCTGGATCAGCGGCACGGCGAAGCGCGCGAACACCTCGGCGCGGCCGTCCAGCGCGTAGTGCTTCAAGGCGCCGAGGGCCTTCGAGCGCGCCGCGATGGCGGCGAGCTCCTCGGGGGAGAACCCGCCCGTGTCCACGGTGGCGGTGATCACGTCGGCGCCGAGCTCCTTCTTGAGCCACAGGACGCAGAAGGTGGTGTCCAGGCCGCCGCTGAACGCGAGAACGATGAGAGGCTTCTTCATATCAGTTGGTCATCCTTGATTCGATGAATTCGATCAGCCGCTTCTGAGCCGCGGCGGAATCTCCGGCCACGAAAACGGTGTCGTCGCCGGCCAAGGTGCCGACCAGGCCGGGCTGGGCCAGGCCGTCGAGCACGAGGCCGACGCGGGGGGCGGTGCCCGTGTCGCAGCGGATCACGGTCAGGTTCGGGCCGGCGGCGACGACGCTCCGGACGAAGGTGCGAAGCGGCATCTCGGCGTCGTGCGCGGCCTCTCCGGTCGCGGCGCGGTAGGCGCCGCCCGCCTTCACCAGGCCCAGCTCGGCGATGTCGCGGGAGATGGAGACCTGCGTCGCGGCGATGCCGCGCTTCTTGAGGCAGCGCACCAGGTCGTTCTGCGTCGCGACCGGCTCCTGCGTGATCGCCTCGAGGATCGCGGTCTGGCGGGCGGCCTTGCCTTCGGCGCGGTCTGTATATTTATTCATAGCGGTGTATAATTATACATATGGCCGGGCGGCCGTCAAGCGATATTTTCAACGCGGGCTTGCGCCGCCCGCGGCGGCGGATTACACTCAGGTCATGATGAGACCCCTCCTCTTCCTCGCCCTTCTGTCCCTCGCCTCCGTGAGCGGCGCCGCCGACTCCCCGCCCGTGAAGAAGCGCTGGACGAAGACGACCGGCTCGCCCTCGGCCCAGCCCGGCGCGCGCGTCGAGAGCAAGAAGCCCGGCTTCGCTCCCGCCGGCGAAGGTCTGACCCAGTCCGGGGGCGGGGTCATCACGGGCGGTGGCGAGGCCGTGATCGGAGCCGGGATCACCAGGGGCGCCGCCGACAAGCAAGCCAAGGCGAACGCGGGAGGGGGCTCGTCGAGCGGCGGCGGCGGGGGGGCGGCCGCGAGCGGGACGCCGGCCGCGCCGGCGCCGTCGAAATCCTTTGAGAAGGCGAAGGTGGCGGTCTCCGTCTCGCCGAACGGCCCATGGGCCGTGAACGGAGAGGTCTGCAACACCGGGAAGGTCTATTCCCGGACCACCGGCCTCGACCGCGCCAAGCCACCGAAAGGCTGCGCCTCGCCCTTCGCCAGCAAGGACTGCCTCGACGTCAAGAAGCACCGGGAGTTCCTGCCCAACGAGTGGGTCGACCCCTTCACCATCCAGACCGTCGTCAACGGCCCGGACTATCCCGCGGGGAAGTACGGGATGTATCTCAGCGACTCCCAGAAGGCCGTCAAGCAGGTCGGCTACGCGACGCTGAAGGCCTGCGCCCCTCCGCCCCCTCCGGCCCCGGCGGCCCCTCCGCCCGCTCCGGCCGGCTGCCGCTGGGAGACGCGTGAGCCGGTCATCGGACCTTGCGGCGGACCCGGCTGCAGCGGCACCGTCCCGTGCACGACGGCCAACCAGGGCGCCCAGGGGATGGGCGGCGGAGGCACCTGGACCTGCGTGTGCCATTGACGGGCCCGGCGTAACAGCGGGTCAGCGCGGCGACAGCAGTACGACCTCGTCGTCGCCCGAGCGGGCGACCGACCGGGCCTCGTAACGCTTCGACAGCCACGCCTCGAGCTCGCGGGTCTCCGCATGCTTGCCTCGCCAAGCCCAGTCCTTCCACAGGGCGAGCTGCGGCGCGGCTCCATCCGCGGCGCGCTCGCGCTCGAAGTCGGTCCGGTTCTCGAGCACGTAATGGATGTCGGCGGCGGGGCGGCCGGTCAAGACGCGAGCCGCGGGCGGGGTGAAGGTCAGCACGTAGGCGCCGCCGGGGATCTCGGCCGCGGCCGAGCGCAGCAGCTCGGCGCTCGCGGAGGGCCCGGGGAGCGGCGGGACTTCCGGAGCGGCGGCGTTGAACGCGAGGAAGGGAGCCAGGAGAGCCAAGGTCGAAGAGGGCGTCCGCGGGAGCAGGAGGTCCCAGCCCGTCCCCGCCGCGGCCAGGAGCGGGACCAGGACGCCGAGCATGTAGCGTTCCTGCCACTCGAAGCGTCCGCGGAAGAAAGCCGAATAGACGAGAAGGTAGGCGGCGGCGAGGGCCAGGCAGGCGCGCCCCTCTTTGCGGAAAGGCGCCGCGGCCAGGCCCGGAGCCAATAGAAACGCTCCGGGAACGGCGGCGAGCGCGGCGAGATTGAACGGGAGGTTCTCGCGCAGGGAGGCGAGCGCGGAGGCGGGGCCTTCGTTGAATCCGGGCAGGGAGAAGTGCGCGTTGCGGACCGCGAGCGAGGCCGGAAAGACGAAGGCCAGGATGGGCAGGAGCAGCGCTCGGCGCGGGCCGCGCCAGACGGCCCAGGCGAACGGGAGGAGCAGGGCGTTCTCGAAGCGCACCTGGACCGCATAAGCGACGCCCAGGGCCGCGAACGCCCGCGCCGCGGCGGAATCCTCCGCGCGTTGCAGCGCCAGCCCCGCGAGCGCCGCCGCGGCCCAGAACGCCGCGGGGGTGCAGAGGTCCGTCGTCCCGGCCCAGCGCCACGAGAGCGCGAGGGCGGCCCACAAGCCTCCCGCGAGAAGGCCCGCCCGCGGCCCGAAGGCGCAGGCGCCGGCGAGGACCAGGAAAAAGCCGGTTGCCGACGACATCATGGCGCCGAGGTCGAAGGCGGCGTCCTCGCTGCCGCCGAAGACCCTCCAGAAGACCGCGAGCTCGGCGTGGTGCCCGCCCGGCCAGGTCGGGCGGGTCAGCAGGCTCCGCCCCGGCAGGCCGCCCAGGAGCGTCCCGCCCCAACGGCCGTGGTCGGCCAGATTCCTCGCCGCGTCGAGATGCTCGAGCTCGTCGTAATAAACGCGGTGCGCGCGCGTCGCGTCGAGGCGGGGGTATGCCGCCAGGACGGCCAGGGCGATCGCGGCGAGGAGCCCGGCGTCGCCGGCGCGACGCCGCCACGCCGGCAGAGCCGCCGCCGCCGCCGCCGCCCACGCCGCGAGCATGACCCAGAGCAGGCGCGGGTAGGCGTCGGCGAAGAGGTTCATCCTGGCGTGCGCGGCGGGCGGGGGACCAGCGGGTCGTACCAGAGGCCCGCGCGGCGGGCGAGCGCGATGACGGCGAAGCTGGCCTCGGTGACGACCTTCTCCCAGGAGGCCTCGCCTCGGGCGATCTTGTCGAGGTCGTCCTCGAGCCGCGCGGTGTAGTCCATGTCGATGAAGTTCCCGGTGTAGTTGCGCACGAGGAAGTCGCTGGCGGACAGGCCGAGGGGGGTGGCGTGGAGCTTGCGCTTCTCTTCCTTGACATAGCCCCGTTCCAGGATCACGCGCATGATGGCGGCGTAGGTCGAGGGGCGCCCGATGCCCTCGGCTTCGAGCTTCTTGATCAAGGACGCCTGGGTGTATCGGGGCGGGGGCTTGGTCGAGCGCTTGAGGGCGGCGATGTCGAGCAAGGTCAGGGGGTCGCCGGGGTTCAGCATCGGAAGCTCCCCGTCTCCCTCGTCGTCCTCCTCGGGCTCCGCGCCGTCCTTCCTGCCCTTCTTCTTGGACTCCTCGGTGGCGTCCTCGCCGGCGAGGCGCCGCCAGCCGTCGAAAAGGAGGACCTTGCCCTTGGCCTGGAACACGCCCATGGGGACCATGTCGCCCTTCTCGGTCTTCCAGGAGTCGGGCGCGCAGGCGACGTCGATCGTCGTGATCTGGTCGCGGCCGGGCGCCATCTGGCAGGCGACGAAGCGCTGCCAGATCAGGCGGTAGAGCTTGCCCGCGTCGCCGCCGATCCCGTCCGGGCCGGCCTCGGCGTGGGTGGGGCGTATGGCCTCGTGGGCCTCCTGGGCGTTGGCGGCCTTGGTCGCGTGGATGATGGGCGACTTGGGGAGGTATTCGGGGGGGAAATCCTTCTTGATGACCGCGCGCGCCTCGGCCAGGCCTTCCGGGGACAGCGCGGTGGAGTCGGTGCGGTGGTAGGTGATCTTGCCGTCCTCGAACAGGGCCTGCAGGTGCTTCATCGTCGCGTCCGGGTTGAAGCCCAGGCGCACGGAGGCGGCCTGCTGGACGGTCGCCGTCGTGAAAGGCGGAGGCGGGTTGCGCGCGGAGTCCCGCCGGTCGCAGGACAGCACGCGCCAGGGCACGGTCTTCGCCCACGCCGTCGTCTTCTCGGCCAAAGCGGGGTCGCGCAGGCGCTGGCCGAGGGGGTGGTCCTTCCAGGTGATCAGCTTCGCGGCGAAGGGGGGCGGGGTGGCGTCCTTCTCGAGCTTCGCCGACAGCACGAAGTAGTCGACGGTCTTGTGCTTGCCGATCTCCTTCTCGCGGTCGGCGACCAGGCGCAGGGCCACGGACTGGACGCGCCCGGCGCTGCGCGCGTCCTTGGAGACCTTGCGCAAGGTCGGGCTGACCACCCAGCCGACGACGCGGTCGAGCACGCGGCGGGCCTGCTGGGCGTCGACGAGATGCTGGTCGATCGGGCGGGGCTTGGCCATCGCCTTCTGCACCTCGGCCTTCGTCACGGCGTGGAAGACGACGCGGCTGTACTTGCGCTCGCCGAGGAGCTGGCTGACGTGCCAGGCGATCGCCTCGCCCTCCCGGTCGGGGTCGGTGGCGAGGATGACCTCGTCGGCCTTCTTGGCGAGCTCCTCGAGCTCCTTGACGTGGCGCGCGGAGCGCTCGATGGTCGCGTAGACCGGCTTGATCTTCCCGTCGACGAACTCGACCGAAAGCCCGCCGGCCGCGGGGAGGTCCCGGACGTGGCCGAAGGACGCGGCGACCCGGTAGTCGGCGCCGAGGAAGTCCTTGATCTTGCGGACCTTGTTCGGCGACTCGACGATGACGAGCTTCATGCGCCGGGGCCCCGGGGCGTCAGGCCTTGGAGAGCCGGTCCAGCACGGCGCGGCTGTCCTGGAGCCGCTTGCTCAGGATGTGCGCGATCGGGCGCAGCACCCGGAAGACCTCGCGGTTGCTGATGGAGTAGTGCACCGTGACCTTCTCGTGCCGGGAGGTGACCAGCCCGGCCTGGCGCAGGATCGCCAGGTGCTTGGAGATGGCCGACTGCTCGACGCCGAGGGCGGAGACGATCTGCCCCACCGAGGACTCCCCGAGGCGCAGGAACTCGATGATCTCCAGGCGCACCGGGTGGGCGAGAGAGCGGAGGAAATCGGCCTTGAGCTTGAACACGAGCTTGTCGGTGAGGTTCTTCGGGGCCATGGAGCGATGATACGCCATCCGCGGCCCCGCTTCAACCCCTTGACGCATCGTCTATTATATGCTAATATGGGAATATATCCATATGAGAACTAAAGTAATTAAGAAGGCGAAGGTCGCCCGGCGGCGCGCGGTGAAGCTCCTGGGCCTCTGCCTGGCGGTCGCCTTGGTCGGAGCCGGCGGACTCCTGGTCGTGTCGAAGCTGCGCGATTCCGCCCCGGAGCTCCAGCGCCCCGACCTGCTCATCGCGATGGGCATCTGCGTCGCCGTCTGGCTCGGCGGCGCCTCCTCCGAAGACGCCGCCCCGGAAGCCTAGGTCCTCCGCAGATGTTCCGCTACAAGCTCGACGAGGTCCCGGACCGCGGGGTCATCTTCCACTGGCTGCTGCTCGGCTTCAACGCCGGCTGCATCAACACCGGAGGCTTCCTGGCCACGGGACGCTTCGTCACGCACGTCACCGGCTTCGCCACGCTCTTCGGCGTGGATTTCCAGTCGATCGGGCTCCTGGCGTCGCTCCAGATCCTGTCCGTGCCGGTGTTCTTCCTGCTCGGCGCGATGATCGCCGGCCTGCTGACCGACCGCCCGATCCACCTCAAGCGCGAGCCCCATTACGACTACGTGATGGCGTTGTGCGCGGCGTGCCTGCTCCTGGCGGCCGTGGCCGGCGGCTTCGACTACTTCGGCGCCTTCGGCGAGAGCTTCCACCTCAAGCACACCTATCTCCTGCTGGCCTTGCTCTGCCTGGCCAGCGGCCTGCAGAACGGGGCGATCACCTCCTCCTCGGGCAGTTCGGTGCGCACGACCCACCTGACCGGGCTCACGACCGACCTGGGGCTCGGCTTCGCCCGCATGCTGACCTTCCGCAAAGGCGACCGCCGCCGGGCGGAGTGGCAGGCCAACGCCCTGCGCGGGGGGACCATCCTCGTCTTCGTCCTGGGCTCGGCGGCGGGGGCCACCTTGTTCTCGAGGCTCCACTTCCGGGGCTTCATCGTCCCCGCGCTGATCTCGGGCTACGCGGCGTGGCACGGGCGGCGGCTCAAGCAAGTCGCCCACCGCAAGGACGTCCTGCCCGAGGCCATTCCGTCCCTCAGCTGATCAGCGCGGCTTGCGCGCGGTGCCGCGACCGTTCATCCTGCCCCGGCCGGCCTTCTCCGCGATCCGTCTTTCCATGAGGTCGTTGGCGGCGATCTGCACGCGCACCCGCTCGTCCGCCGCGTCGAGGGCCGCGGCCTTGCCCGCGGCGAGCCGGGCTTCCTCGAGGTTCCCGGCGGCTCGCGCCGCCTCGGACCAGGCGACGAGGTTCTCGAGGAACAGGGGCTCGAGCTCCGCCTGGCGGGCGCGCTCCGCCGCGGCCGCCGTCCAGTCGCCCAGCTTGGCGTAGGACCCGCCGCGCCGGGCGTGGACGAGGGCGTAGTCGGGGGCCTGCGCGACGAGGCGGTCATAGGCGGCCAGCGCCTCGGCGGGGCGGCCGGCGTCATCGAGCGCGTTGCCGTGGAGATACTGGGCCAGGGCGTAGCCGGCGCTGCCCGGGAGCACCCGCGCGAACATCGCCGCGGCCTTGTCCGCATCCTTCTCCGCTTTGGCGAAGTAGACCGCGGTGTTGAGGTTCACCTCGGAGCGCAGCCATAGCCCGGGCATCAGGGCCAGGCCGGCGAAGGCGAGGAGGCTCGGGGCGTACAGCGCCCGGCGGATGCTCTCGGAGACCGGCAGCGGGTAGACGCTGACGGCGGCGCGGCGAGCGGCGAGCGGGGCGAGGCCCGCGGCGAGGCCGGCGAGGGGCCAGGCGAACCAGGCCGGCGCGGGGGACTGCCCGGTCCAGCCGGCGTGCGCGGCGGCGAGGACTCCGGCGGCGGCGGCGGCGAGGCCGGCGGCGTAGACGGATTCGGGCAGGGCGCCGGCGCGGCGCAGCGCGGCGGCGCCGCTCGCTCCGGTCCACAGCGCCGCCCCGAACAGCCAGAGCCACAGGACCGCGCCGAGGACGCCGAGTTCGACGGCGACGCCGAGGAGCGGGAGCTCGGGGTAGAAGACCGTCCGCCCCGGGACGCCGTCGAGCCTGGCGATCTCGGCGGAGCGGAAGCGGGGGTAATGCAGGGAGAAGGAGCCGGGCCCGAAGCCCGTCGCCGGGCGCTCCGCGAGCATGCGCAGCTCGGCGCCGATGGTCTGGCGGCGAAGCGCGGTCGCCTCCGACCGGGAGTCCCCGGCCGGAGGCGAGAACAGCGCGGCGGCTCCGCCGACGGCGGCCGCGGCGAGCAGGGCCAGCCCGGCCGACCGGAGGGCCGGGCGGGTGCGCAGCGCGGCGGCGACGATCGCCGCGTAGACGAGGCACGAGGCGCAGAAGGCGAGGACGCCCCGCGAGGACCCGGTCAGAACGACGGCGGCGCCCGCGACCGGCAGGAGCGCCAAGGCCGCGCGGCGCAGCGCCGGAGGCGTCTCAGGGTCGAGCTCGAGGGTCAGGGCGAGCGAGGCCGCGAGGGACAGGAAGGCGGCGCACAGGTAGGGATTGCCCAAGGTCGAGAAGACCTGGGACCCGAAGGCGCCCTTCCAGATGAACGGGTCGAGGCCCGCGGACTGGGACAGGCCGTACAGCGCGACGACCCAGCCCGCGGCGACGGTGAGCGTCGCGAAGCGGGCGGCGGAGCGCGCCCCCGCGAAGCCGAGGAAGGCGCCCAGGAAGCCGACGAGCATGGTGAGCTGGGTCAGGAAGTCGGGCAATGCGCCGAGCTTGTGCGGCTCGGCGGCGAAGCGGACGATCATCCACGCGCCGTACGCGAGCGCGGGGAGGAGCGTCTTCCACGAGGAGGCCGGGGCCTGGAAGCGGCCGCGAGAGACGCCCTGCCACAGCCAGCCGAACAGCATCGTCAGCGCGCCCCACTGGAGGACCGTGTGCTTGATGGCCGTCGAGTCGTAGCTGCGCAGGTAGAACGCGAGCGGCAGGACGAAGGCCGTCGTGAGCAGCGCGAGCTCGCCCAGGCGATGGAACGATTCGGCGGCAGGGGTCCTCATGGCATCCTCCCGGCGGCGAGCTCGTCGCCTTTGTCGAACTGCTGGCTGGGCGCCCCGGACCAGCCGACGGCGACGGCGAACAGCGCCAGCGCCGCGGCGGCGGCCGCGACGGCGGACAGGTCCCGCGGCCACAGGGTCAGCTCGACAGAAGGGGCGGGGCGGGCATCCGGCGCTTTCCGCTCGGCCTTCATGGCCGCGGCGAGGCTTTCCTTGAATCCGCGCGCCGGCGCCTTCACGGCGACGGCGGTGGGCGCGGCCGCTCGCGCCCCGCACTCGGCGCACGACGCGAGATGCGCGGCGACGGCTTTCGCCCGGCTCGGCGTCAGCCGCCCCTCGGCGTGAAGATCGAGGACGGCGCGGGTCGCGTGGCAGTTCATGACAGGAGCTCCTTGAGCTTGGCGCGCCCGCGGTGCAGGCGCACGTCGAGGGCGGACAGCGAGCAGCCGAGCGTCGAGGCGGCCTCCTCTCGCGGCACCCCTTCGAGGTCGACGAGGACGATCGCCATGCGCATCGCGGGCGTGATCAAGGTCAGCGCGCCCTGGACGCGGTCGGTGTTCTCCCGGGCCTGGGCCAGGCGCTCGGGGCCCGGGGCGGTCTCGGCGAGGAAGTCCTCGAGCGAGGCCGAGTCTTCGTCCTTCTTGTAGGACAGGGAGACCGAGCGGCGCGAGGCCTCCTTGCGCAGGCTCGTGAAGTAGACGTTCTTCAGGATCTGCACCATCCAGGCCTCGAAGGGGAGGCTGGGGTCGTATTTGTCGAAGTATCTCATGACTCTCAAGAAAGCCTCCTGGACGACGTCGCCCGCGTCTGTTGAGTTGCCCGTCATGCGCAAGGCGACGGCATAGGCCTTGTCGGCGTGCAGGGCGATGAGGCGGTCGATCTCGGCGTCCACCTGGGCTTCCTTGTTTTCCTTACTCCGGGCGGGGGGGAGAACTTACAGGCCTGGAGTGACAACGATTATAACAACCTAAGTGGGTCCTATGTCCGGCCGGCCTGGGTCTAAAGATGGTCGACGCGTGCTCCGGAAGCGGCTACTATGTTGTCGAGATGCAGATGTCCCTTAAGAGGATGTCCTTCCTGGCGGTCGCCGCCCTTCTGGCGGCGGGGCCGCTATCCGCCCAGACCCGGCTCGGGGCGCTCGGCGAATCGGGCGCGAACGGCGCCTCCGGCGTCTCCGTCAACTCGACCTTGCCGGGCCTCGCGGCTCCCGCGTTCTCCCCGACCCTGTCCGCGGCCTCGCTGAACCCGTCCTTGGCCTCCCCGGCGCCCATGGCCGCGCCCGCGGCGAAGCCGGCCGCGGCCGTCGTCGCCGTGAAGCCGGCGGTCGCGGCCCCCGCCGCGCTGCCCAAGGGCGAGGCGGTCCGCGCCACGCTCGAGGCCCTGGCGCCCGAGAAGCTCCAAAAGATCTCCGGTGAGTCCGCGAAGGCCCTGTCGGGCCGCCTCCTGGGCCTCGAAGAGGGCCGCGGCGACCGCGCCGCCGAGGCCGTCGCCGGCCGCTTCGCCGCCTCCGCCCCCGACCTCGAGCCGTCGTCGGACCGCGCCGTCGAGCCGGCGCACGAGCCGCGCGCCCCCGAGCCCGCGCGCCCGACCTACGGCCTGCGCCGGACCCTCGCCGACTGGTTCCATCACGCCCGCCTACTGGCCCAGAACTACTACTGGTACTCGGTCACGCACATCATCGACATGTACCCGGCCTACCAGCAGCGCTGGGACGAGGCGAAGGCGAAGGGCGCGGCCAACGTGTCGCATCCGCGCGCGTTCTTCGCCTACATGCGCATCGCCGCGGGCAGCGGCCGCTTCTACGTCCTCGGCGCCGCGCCTCTCGAGGATGACGCCGTCATCTCCACCTTCCGCGCCGACCTCGTCCGCTGGTTCGACGCCCCGGGCGTGATCGGCGCGCGCGAGCTCGCGGCGTTCGACGCCTTCACCGCCCGCGCGAAGTCCTACAACGCCGAGCGCCGCGCGCCCTCGAACATGCGCAAGCACATCCGCGACGCCCTGCTCAAAGCCGCGACGATGGAGCCGTCGAAGATCGCCGCGTTCTTCGACTCGCTGCTGGTCGAGGAGACCGCCCGCGAGACCGCCGACTTCCAGAACAAGGGCGCGCAGAAGCGCATCCTGGACGCGTTCAAGAAGGAGATGATGGACACGCTCGCGGAGGAGCCGGAGGGCGCGAAAGGCGCCGTCCGCGCCGCCATCCTCCTCGGCAGCTTCGCCACGGGCTCCGCCGGGCCCAAGAGCGATTTCGACGTCGAGCTCCTGACCGACGGGGGCAGCAACGCCCGCTCGGTGGCCTTCATCAAGCGCCTGACCGACCGCTGGATCGCCACGGGGCACCACGCGCGCAACCCGGTCACCGTCCACGACTTCCCGTCCACGCCGACGCGCGGCATCATCGACCTCGTCCACACCGGCGACTACATCGTGATCTCCCTCGACCCCGCGCTCGAGGCCGAGCTCCAGCGCAAGCCCGGCGAATACGCCCCGCGCATGGTCCGCAAGGACAGCCTGCGCGGCAAGGTCAACCGCGCGGTGCAGTACGGCGTGATCGTCGCCTCGACCTACATCGGCCAGCTCAAGGCCCGCTACGGCGCGGCCTCCTCCCGCCGCTAAACGCTATACTGTCCCCCGATGAAAGGGAAGATCTGGGAGCTGGGGCCGTTCGTGCTCGCCGCCCTCGTCGGGGCGTATTTCATCGTCGACCATTTCCGCCGCGCGGACCCCGACCCCGTCGTGGCCTCCGCCCCGGGCCGTCCCCTGACCGGCTCGACGCCGCGCCCCAGCACCGGCCCCGGCGACCCCACCCGGCCCGAGGACTTCCTCCCGGATCCGGACTCGAAGCCGGATCCCCACAGCCTTCCCGATCCGGCCCTGTCCACGGCGACGCGCGGCGCGCCGGTCAAGCCCTAGCTTAAAACGAAGGAGCCCCCCGCGCCGAGAGCGGGAGGCTCCAATACGCTTCGTGGCTTCCGTTACTGGACGCCCGTCTCCTTTTGCTCGAGGAGAGTGTGGATCCTCTCCAGGCCCCCCGTCAGCTCGGCCTTCAGCACCGGCTCCGTCTCCACCTGCAGCCGGCCCGCCAGCAAGGTCTGGCCTTGCTTCGCGTCGACGATCTTCGCGACGACCGCCTTCTTCACGGCGATCGCCGCGTAACGGCGCGTGTCGGGGTCCGGGCTCTGCAGACCCTTCTCGACGTGCGGCATCCCCGTCTTCACCAGGACCGGCCGCGTCGCCATCGCCATCATCCCCCGGCGGAAGGAGGCCTTGTCCGCGGACTTGAGGTGCTCGTCGAGCAGCGCCGGGCTGAGCCAGGGCAGCTTGCCCGCGCTGTCGATCATGCCGACCGCCTCGAGGCGCTCCAGGATCGTCCCGACGAGCTCGGGGTCGCGATAGTCCTGGAGGGAGATCGCGCAGCCGGCGATGAGCTTGGCGCTGTCGGTCGAGGTCATCAAGGTCACGAGGACCTCCTTGGCCTTGGCGCCGCCGGTGCGGCGCAGGACGCCGGGGAGCATGGCGTCGGGCACGAGGCCCTTCTCCCCGAGCTCCTTGACCTTCGCGTACACGGACGAGCCGCGCACCCCGAGAGGGGAGCCGACGCGCCTGAGCGCCTCGAGGCGGACCTCGACCGGGCCCTCCTCGAGGGCCTTGAGGACGAAGTCCCGGCTGGTGCGGCCCGGGACCCGGGCGGCGAGGAAGCCGACCGCGCGCCGGCGCAGCTCCAGGTCCTCTTCGCCGCCGTCGCCGGTCTTCTCGAGCACGGAGACGACGGCCTTGGCCAGGCTCTCGGCGGTGACGGGGTCGAGCTCCTCGCCGTCGAACTCGGGGGACTCGAGCGACGCGAGGAGGCTGCCGAGATGGACGCGCTTATCGGCCTCCGCGGCGGCTTCCGCGCCGGAGAGGTAGGCGCCGATCGCGGCGTCGACGGTGCGCTCCGGGCGGGTCTCGAACTGGATCTTGGGAAGGTAGCTCTTCACGGGCGGGGGGGTCCCGGCGAGCTTCGAGAGCTCGGTGTACTTCTGGCCGAGACCGGCGGCGACGAGGGCGACGAGGGAGGCTCCGGCGACGGCTTCGAGGCGGTTCATAAAGCTATTCTCCGGACGCTTCGGGCCTCTGATGCGGAGCGGGCCTGCGTCCGGGGATGATACGCGCTCGGGGGGGCGAAAGCTTACATCGCTCGCGACGCGGCCGTGCCTTGCGGATTCTTCGTCGAGGGGCTATGCTTCGGGGAGGCCCCGTGAAAACCACGACCCCCGTCTTGGCGTCTTATTTAGGGCTCATTTTAGCCTTCCTGGCGGCGTCGCCCGTCCGGGCCGCGACCGTGCAGCGTATGTTCCTCGCGGGGGAGAGCATCCCCGCGCCGCACATCATGGCCCCGAACGCGCGGCAGGTCCTCGCTGCGCGGGAGATCCAGGCGGGGCCGCATCACGGCGAGACGGCCGACGCCTACGGCCGCCGCGCGGAGGCGGTGGCGCTCGCCCTTGGGATGAACTCGTCCGAAGCGGCGCAAGCGCGCGAATTTTACCGTCGCCGCGCCGCGGGCGGCGCCGGCCGCCGCTCATCGACGGGCCCGCCTCTGTCCGAGGACTGGCGCGCGGCGCTGGGCGCGTCGCGCGCGCGGATCGGCGGGGCTCTTCGCGATCCGGATTGGGGCGGCAAAGGGAGTCCGGTCATGAGGGGCCGTCTGGACCCGGCGGTCGCGCGGGCGGCCTTCCCCGCCGCCGGGAGGCCGCTCGTGACAAGGTCCGCGCCGAAACGCGCGGCGGTGATCCCGCCGCCTCCGGCGCGGCCGGCTTCGCCCCGAGCGGCGCCGGCGGAGGCGCCGGGCGGCTCCTTCATCGGCCTCCTGTTCAGCCGCGCCGCCGGGAGCCCCGTGAAGGCCGCTACCTTCTACTCCTGGGCCGACGATTACAACCGGCGCGGCAACGCCATCACCGAGCGGAGCAGCGGCGACTCGCTCCTCGCGTGGGCGGATCGAAAGCGGCTCAAGCTGCAGGGGACGATGTCCAACCTCGCCGGCTTCGTCAACGACAACGAGGCGTTGGGGCGCTCCTGGGCTTCGGTGAAGAATTCGGTCGTCGCGGCCGTCAACCGGCCCGTTCAGAAGCTCACTTTCACGCAGCAGCTGCAGCGGTCGGCGTTCACCACGGTGAACTCGATGTTCCCGGGCATCACCCTCGCGGCCGTGACCGCCGTTCAGGTCAAGGAAGACGGCGCCGCCGTGGTCGGGGCGGTCAAGCGCTACCGCGCCCATCCCAGCAACTGGACCGCGGCCGACGCCGCGTTGACGACGACCGGCGCTGCGGCGGACGTGGCGGGCATGGCCACGATGGGCGGTTCGAGCCTGCTCCGGCGCACCGCCGTCGCGGCGGTGGACGAGGTCGCCGCCGCGGGACGCTTCGGACGGGTCATTCCCCGGCCCTGGCTGAGAGAGGCGGAGATCCACCCTGCGCTGGCGGAGACTTTGGAGACGCATTACCGGCGTACGGTGGAGCTCGAGCGGCAGTTCGCGTCGCGCAAACGAGCGGGGGCGCCGCGCGCGGAGCTCGACGCCATTCGCGAGGAGTCCTGGCAGGCGTATCGCCAAGGACGCGACATGCAGGCTCAGATTCCCTCCCTGCGCCGCTACTTCGAGGAGGCGGCTCCGGGCGCGCCCGGTTCCGACGAGTTCATGCGCGTGGTGGCGACGAACATGGGGACGGAACTCGAGACGGTCAACGGCGTGCGTCTCGCGAGCTACGGTTCCTTGAAGCGGGACATCGCGGCCGGCGGGATCATGCCGAATCCGAACAAGGCGCTGGGGGAAGGCGTCCTGACCGGTTCGGGCGCGCATCTGCTCGCGGACGGCTCCCCGCACATGGTGTCCGTCGCGGACCGGCTGCAGGGCGGGCTGGTCCTCCTCATGACCGGCTATGCCGACGCCAGTCGGGCCCACAAGATCGAGGAGGGCATCATGTACGAGTTCGAGGGCGTGCGCAACGCGGCGCGCCTGCCGCCGACCCGCCAGGTCTTCTTCGACGTGCTCGGCCAAAGCGAGCTGATGGTGCCGAGCGTGCCGCTCGAGCGGATCCGCCATGTCCGCGCGTGGCGCTCCCGCCTCAATCCCGCGGATCCCACGCAGGTCATCTTCGAATACACGGACCGCGTACCGCTCGACGCCGGCGCCGGGGCCGACGCCGTCCAGGGAGCCCTGAAGGGCCTGCAGCCTCGCAATCAGATGCGCGTCTCGATACCCGACGACACCGCCCGGTTCACCTACCGTACCGAGCTGTAGACTCTTCGTCGAGGAGCGCCGGGCACATGCGATAATATACTCAGCCGTGTCTTCTCCCTCCTTCCGACCCGATCCCCGGTTCCTGCCCATGACGCGCGCCGAGATGGAGGCGCGCGGCTGGGACGCGGTCGACATCGTCTTCGTCACCGGCGACGCCTACATCGACCATTACTCGTTCGCGATGGCCCTGCTCGGGCGCGTGCTCGACGCCGCGGGCTTCCGCGTGGCCGTCCTCTCCCAGCCGGACTGGCGCAGCGCCGAGCCGTGGCGGACCTTCGGCCGTCCGCGCCTGTTCTTCGCGATCTCCGCGGGGAACATGGACTCGATGATCAACCACTATACGGCCAACAAGAAGGTGCGCAACGACGACGCCTATTCGCCGGGGGGTAAAATCGGTCTTCGTCCTGACCGCGCGACCATTCCGTACTGCCAGCGAGCCCGCGAGGCGTTCCCCGGCGTGCCGGTCATCGCCGGAGGCGTCGAGGCCTCGTTGCGCCGATTGGCCCACTACGACTACTGGTCCGATTCGGTGCGCCCTTCCGTTCTTCTCGATTCCAAGGCCGACCTCGTCGCCTACGGCATGGGCGAAGAATCCATCGTCGAGATCGCCAAGCGCCTCCAGGCCGGGAAGACCGTCAAGGACTGCCGCGACCTGCGCGGCGTCGCGTATTTCCTCGGCGCCTCTGAGACGGCGCCGTCCGGGCCGGAGGTCGTCTCGCTGCCGAGCTTCGAGGCGGTCAAGGAGTCGAAGGACTCCTTCCTCGAGATGGCGCGCCTCGCCCATCACGAGACGAGCCCCTTCAACGCCAAGACCCTCGTCCAGAGGCACGCCGCCCGGACCGTCGTGGTCACCCCGCCGAATCTGCCCGTCACGCAGGAGCGGATGGACTTCTACTACGGCCTGCCCTACACGCGCCGCGCCCACCCGTCCTACGCCGGCGCCGCCATCCCCGCCTGGGAGATGATCAAGGACTCCGTCACCATCATGCGCGGCTGCTTCGGCGGCTGCACCTTCTGCTCGATCACGGCCCACCAGGGCCGGACCATCCAATCCCGCTCTGAGGACTCCGTCCTCAGCGAACTTAATATGATCGCCCGCGACCCCGAGTTCAAGGGCGTCATCTCCGACATCGGCGGCCCGACGGCCAACATGTACAAGATGCGCTGCACCAAGCCCGAGGTCGAGAAGATCTGCAAGCGCCTGTCCTGCGTGCACCCCGTCGTGTGCAAGTTCCTCGGCACCGACCACGGCCCGCTCGTGGGCCTGATGAAGAAGTCCCGGGAGATCCCCGGCATCAAGAAGGTGTTCGTCGCCTCCGGCATCCGCATGGACCTCGCGCGCCTCTCGCCCGAGTACATGGCCGAGCTGACCACCCATCATGTCAGCGGACGCATGAAGGTCGCCCCCGAGCACGTCGACCCGAAGGTCCTCGAGCTGATGAAGAAGCCGCGCCACGACACCTTCGAGGACTTCGCCAAGAAGTTCGACGCCGAGAGCAAGAAGGCCGGCAAGAAGCAGTTCCTCGTCCCGTACTTCATCTCGAGCCACCCCGGCTCCGACCTCAAGGCGATGATCGCGCTCGCCGTCTTCCTGAAGAAGCACGGCTACAAGCCCGACCAGGTCCAGGATTTCATCCCCGCGCCCCACGACCTCGCCACCGCGATGTACTACACGGGGCGCGATCCCGTGACCGGCCTGCCGATGCCCGTCGCCAAGGGCATGCGCGACCGCCGCCTGCAGCGCGCTTTGCTCCAGTTCTTCAAGCCGGAGAACTACTTCGAGGTGCGCGAGGCCCTGCTCTCGGCCGGGCGCAAGGACCTGATCGGCTCCGGCTGCGACTGCCTCATCGGGGAGCATCCGCCCAAGGAGGCCCTGCTCGCGAGGCGCGCGCGCTCCGAGAAGGATTTCCACGAGCACACTCACATGAAGGACAAGCCGAAAGCCCCGAAAGCGGGCTATCGGCCGCAGCGCTCCACCTGGGGGCGGAGGGAAGGCAAGCGATGATGGAAAAGCCGCGTCTCGTCCGTTTCGGGAACCTCGACGCGATCGAGGTCCCCAATTCCGATCCGAAAGCGCTCGCCGTGATCTGCCTTCACGGCTACGGCGCCGACATGCGGGACCTGGCGCCGCTGGCGCAGGAGCTCGAGACGAAGCGCCCGGTCACCTGGTTCTTCCCCGACGCGCCCGAGGTCCTGGACTGGGGCGGCCGGGCCTGGTTCCCGATCGACGTGGCGGCCTTCGAGGAGGCGCAGAGGACCGGCACGCCGCGCGACCTCTCGCTGCGCGAGCCCCCGGGCCTCGAGTGGGCGCGCGAGGAGCTTCAGCGCTTCATCGCCGGTCTCGAGCTCCCCTGGGACCGGATCGTGCTCATGGGCTTCTCCCAGGGCGCGATGCTGGCCGTGGACCTCGCGCTCCGCGCCGAGAGCGCGCCCGCGGGCGTCGTGATCCTCTCCGGGACCTTGGTGGACAAGGCCAAGACCGCCGAGCTCGCGCCGGCGAAGAAGGGCATGCCCTTCTTCCAGTCCCACGGCTCGGTGGACCCCATCCTCGGCTACGCCCAGGCGCGCGCGCTCGAGAAGGTCCTCGTCGAGGCGGGCTGGCGGGGCCAGCTGCGCCGCTTCGAGGGCGGACACGCGATCCCGGCGGAGACGCTCGAGGCTCTGGCCGGCTGGCTCGAGAAAAGATGAGCGGCTGGGCGAAGCAGTTCTTCCGCGCGCCCGTGTTCACCCCCGGCGCCCCCGAGGCCCTGGCCGCCGCGCCGATGGAGGCCGCGGCCGCCTGGCGCGCGCTGGGCCTTAAGCCCGGCTCGCGCCTGCTCGACCTCGCCTGCGGCACGGGACGCCATTCCCTCCTGCTCGCGCGGCGCGGCGCCTTCGTCGTCGGCGTGGACAAGACGGAGGCCTACCTCAAGGAGGCGCGCGCCAACGCCCGCGGCCTGAAGAACTGCCTGTACGCGCGCGGCGACATGCGCCGCCTGCCCTTCAAGGGGGAGTTCGACGCGGCGATGAACCTGTGGACGAGCTTCGGCTACTTCGCCAAGCCCTCGGACGACCTCAAGGCGCTCAAGGGCGTGGCGCGGGCGCTCAAGCCCGGCGGCCTGTTCCTCATCGACCTCATCGATTTCGCCTGGGTGAAGAAGCACGGCACGCGCCGCCGCTGGGACCGGCGCGCCGACGGCGCCTACCTCCTTCAGGACGCGGTCTGGGTCGAGGGCCGCGACCCCCGGGTGATCAACGCCTGGGTCATCCTCCGCCCGGGCAAGCCCGAGCTGCGCTCGCGCTTCGTCGTGCGCGGCTACGACAGGCCGCGCCTGTACGCCGCGCTGCGGCGCGCGGGGCTCGAGCCGGTGAAGTCTTGGAACGGCCTGGGCGCGCTCGCGAGGCTCAAATCGAGCGGGCGTCTCGTCGTCTTGGCCCGTAAACCGGCGCGCTGACGGCGGCGCCGCGAACTCGCACCGGTGCGAGTTCCATCGGCGTCACGAGACGTTTACCGGCGCTCCATTCCCGCGCGGCCGCCGATGAGCCATCATGTTCTCCAGCGACGAGCTCTTCTCGCGCTCGGAGGGGTATGACCAGGAAGACGATAGCGGTGACGGGCGCGACCGGCCACGTCGGGAAGGCGATCGTGACGAGGCTCAGAGAAGCCGGCCACGACGTCAAGAAGGTCTCCCGGAGCTCGGGGGTGCCGGACGAGGACCTCATCGCCCTGACGAACGCGTTCAACGGGGCGGACGCCGTCTTCCTGATGATACCTCCCGACTTCAAGGCCCTCAGCCTGCGCAAGCGCAGCGACGAGCTCGGCGCGAAGCTGGCCACCGCGGTGAAGGCGGCGGGCGTGCGCCGCGTCGTCTTCCTCAGCAGCCTCAACGCCCATCTGCAGGCCGGCACGGGACCCATCCTCGGCCTGCACGACATGGAGGAGAGGCTCAACGCCCTGGACATCCCCGAGCTGGTCCATCTGCGGCCGGCGTACTTCATGGAGAACCATCTCGGCGGCGTCGAGCCCATCTCGCACAATGGCCGCTACGCGACGGCTCTCCGGCCGGACATCGCCATCCCCATGATCGCCACCTTGGACATCGGGACCGCGGCCGCCGAGATGCTCGCCGAGGAGCCGTTCCGTCAGCCGCGGGTGAGGGAGCTGTTGGGTCCGCGCGAGTACACGATGACGGAAGCGGCGCGCATCCTGGGACAGTCGATCGGCAAGCCGGATCTTCCCTACGCCCAGCTGTCCTATGACGAGGCGCGTCAGGCCATGTTCGACATGGGGCTGACGGAGGGCTACGCCGAGGCGATGGTCGAGCTCAGCCGGCACATGAACGAGACCCTGATCCAGGGGACGGAGGTCCGCTCACCGTTGAACACGACCCCGACGACCCTCGAGCAGTTCGCCCAGGAGGTGTTCCGCTCCGCGTACGAGCAGGCGGCGGCCGTCGCGCACTGAGGGGCTTAAGGAAGGAGCGCGGGGGCGGGCGCGGCGAGGAACGCCGCGATCTGAGCCTTGACCGAGGCGTCGGTCTCGAGCGCGGCGAGGACGGTGAGCAGGGCGGCGACGCGGCCGAGCGCCGCGCTCTCCCCGCTGGCCGCTCGGTTGCGCGCGGAATGCCAGACGATCGCGATCCAGAGGGAGCGGGCGGCGGGCAGGCCGCTCGCGGCGAACGCCGCGGGGTCGGACTCCATGGGGACGAGCGCGCGCGCGTCCAGCGCGGAGACGAGGTCCGGGCGGCGGCGCGGGAGGTCCTCCCGCGAGCGGACGAACGCGTCGAGCGCGACGAGCGCCGTGACCCGCTCCTCGTCCGTGAGCGTCCCGGCGAGAAGGTCGAGGATGACGGTCTGCACCGTTCCCTCGGAGGCGGCGGGCAGGTCGTGCGTCGCCGGGGCCAGGCCGCGCAGGGCGAACACCCGGTAGGGCGGCAGGCGCGTCGAATCGAGCAAGGCGGCGATCGCGGCGGCGCGGGCGTTCGCGTCGCCGACGACGGGCACGGCGTAGCCGAGGTACAGCAGCGCCCGCGCCCGGACGGCGGGGGCCTCGGCCGGCGAGACGGCGGCGGCGCGGATCGCCTCGAGGGCCTTCGCGCGGCGGGCCTGGGGCGCCAGCGGAAGGGAGCCGTGCAGCGCCTCGAGCGCGGCGAGCTTCTCCGCCGGCGAGGCGGCGCGGGTGAGTATTGAAATGGGGTCCTCGGCGGGCCGGGCGGCGGCGCGGACCTCGACGAAGGCGGATTCGAGCGAGACCGGAGGCAGCGCGGGAGCCGGGGCGAACATGGAGGCTATTCTAGCAAGGTCTACCGGCCGCCGAGCGTGACATCCGCGTACCAGGCCTCGGCGGCGCCTCGGGTGTCGTCGGCGTCGGTCATCAACGCGATCCCCGCGTAGGGCGGCGGGTCCGAGCCGAACAGGCGGCGGTAATCCTCGAGCACGTCGCGCTCCTCGGAGCGCCACTCGCCGGCGGCGGAGTCCCCCGAGCGCACGGCGACCATCCTCACGCGGTCGGTGTATGGGCTCGGCGCCGATTCTCCGGCGGCCAGCTTGTTGGCCCAGATATAGGCGATCGCGTTGTGCGGCGGGTATTCTCCGCGGAGCGCCTTGACCGCCCCGTACTTGAGGCGCGTCGCGAAGCCGACCTTCGCCGGGTCGTACTTGAAGGTGATGTACACGCGCGCGGCGTAGTCGTCCCCGGCCTTCGACCTTTCGTCGCCCTTCGGGAGCGTGCCGGCGATCTTCCAGCGCCAGCGCAGGACGGGCGCGTCCTCGACCGCTCCCCGGTGCCGGTAGACGAGCCCCGACGCCGAGGCCGCGGCGCGGGCGTGGACGGCCCCGGAGGACGGGCTCCACTCATAAGCCGTGTGCGCCTTGATCTTCGGGAAATCCAGGGGCTCCCAGCGTTCCGGCAGGCCGTTCGGGGCGACGGCCGAGGCGGTGGAGAGCAGGACGAGCAGAGCGGCCGGGCTCACAGGCGCGGCGAGGCCCGCTCGGCGTCGATCCCGATCCGGCGGCTCATCTTCGACGGCTCGACGGGGCGCGTCGCGGCGTCGGAGGGGGCGCGCACGGCGAACGAGAGATGGTCGTCGCCGGCGACGGCGCGGGTGAGCGTCTTCGCCTGCTCGGGGCTCACCCTCAATTGGACGGTCGCCCACTCCTCGTTGCCCTCGGGCGGGGCCGCCCGCAGGACCGTGAGGTCCTGCATCACGGTCAGCGCCGTCAGCTCGGACTTCCCGCCGGCCTTGTAGCCCTGGCGCGCGACGATCACGTCCACGCGGTCTCCGGAGGAGAGGAACTCCTGCTGGTCGGGGTAGACGAGCACGGCCAGGCCGCGCTGATCCTTTTCCAAGACCGGAGACGCGGCGGCCTGTCCCTTGCGCGCGAGCGGGTCGGGGCCGGCGGAGAGCTTGTTCAGGAACAGGCGGTCCTCGCGCTCGACGGCCAGCGCGGCGACCTGAGCTTCCTCGGACGAAAGGGCGAGCGAGATGAGGCCGGTCCCTTCGGACCAGTCGTTCTTGATGCGCAGGACCTCGGCGCGAGACGCCAAATGCTCGGAGCGGATGTCGCTCGTGGCGTCGGCGCGCGGGGTCTCGACCATGATCAGGACCTCGACGGCGTCGCCGGGCGCCAGGAATTGGGTCTGGCTCTTGTCGATGGCGAGCGCGAAGGCTCGCTTGCCCGCGGGGGGCTCGTACGCGGCGAGGGGGTCCGCCGGCGGCGCGGGCCGGCAGGCGGCGAGGAGGGCTGCGAGAAGCAGAGAGCGCGTCTTCATGCTAGAACTGGAAGGTCAAGGTGGTCCCGAAGGCGAAGGCGACGAAGTCCTCCTCCTTGAGGAACTTGTGCCACAGGCGCTGCGCCGAGCCGTTGAGGGTCATGCGCAGGTTCTTCGCGATCTCGTAGTCGCCGCTGGTGTTCAGCGAGAAGAGACGGGAGTTGTCGGCGACGGTGACCGGCGAGCGCCGCTGGGCGAGGGAGGCCGACGTCGTCCAGATGATGCGGTTGGTGAACAGGAGGGGCTTGGCGGAGCCGGGCAGGCGCAGGCCCGCGGGGAGCGCCAGGTCGGCGCGGACGAGGACGCTCGGCGTGATGACCTCCACGTCCTGCGTCTTCACGCCGGTGCCGAGCTTGGTCGTGTCCTTCGCATAGTCCACCTTCGGCGTGATGCGGAACTTGCGGATGTCGAAGGTGACCTGGGTCGTCACGTCCTCGTGCTTCGTCTCCTGCGTGTTCGCGGCGATCCGCAGGTCCTTGTTCTTCGAGGCGCGCTGGTTGTAGCTGATCAAGGTCTCGTAACGCTTGATCACGATGGTGCGCAGGTCGGTGCCGAAGGCGTCTTCGGTCTGGAGGGTGGAGCCGACGTTCTCGGTCGTGCGCTTGGAGTACTTGAAGTTCATCTGGGTGTTGGCCATCCACCGCTCGGAGAACCACAGCTGCTCGAGCTGCGAGATGCTCACGACGGCGTCGGGCAGGGTCCGCGAGACGGTCTTGGAGGGAGTGCCGGTCACCTCGTTGCGCTGGACGCTGAGCACGTAGTTGTTCGACAGCGACAGCGAGCGCCACGCCGCCTTGCGCCCGCGCAGGTCGTAGCCGTCGAGCGGCGACCAGCGCTGGGTCGAGTTCCAGGTGTCGCGCAACGTCAGGTTGACGCGCTGGGCGACGGGATTGGTGGGCCGCAGCGGGGTCCGGATCCACAGCGCCTTCTGCGTGGAGAGGTCCTTCTCGACCTGGTTCCAGACGTCGCCGTCCTGGAGCTGGTAGCCGGAGATGATGTTGACCGAGCGGAACAGCTTCGAGCGGGGGAATATGTCGCTGATCTGGATCGGCAGGCTCACCGACGCGTTGGCCGAGCGGTTGACGGTCTTGATGTCGCCGGGCGTGAACACGTGCGTGGAGCCGGCCAGGACGAAGGTGGAGACCGCCAGGATGTTGTTCTCGATGGTGTCGATCTGGTAGTTGACCTGCGGGTTGAGCCAGCTCAGCAGGCGGTAGTTCGACGAGAAGCCGGCCGACTGCGAGAACGACTTCGGGTAGCGGGTCGAGACGGGCGTCACGCCCGTCGAATCCACGCGGCTCTCGGTGACCTTGGTCATGGACCACGACGGGTTGAAGGAGGAGCCGGCCCACGGCGTGAAGGTCATGCGCAGGCCGTAGGAGTTCGTGCGCTCCGCCGTGTCGAAATTCCCGACGCCGCGCTTGACCACCGGGTCGTCGAAGGTGACGTCGTAGCGCACGTGCCCGGCGTTGGCGTCGATGGTCCGCGGCAGGAACCGGCTCTGGGAGGGCACGCCATACTGCATGGTCCCGTTGTAGGTCTGGCGGTCGTCGAGGCGCGTGAGCAGGTCGTACTCGATGCGGTTGCGCGTGTGGGACAGGTTCAGGCGAGGGTACGCGCCGTAGGAGATGTTGCCCTGCGCCGACCCGACCCAGGTCGTGACCTTCCCCTGCTGCAGGAGGTTGACGAGGTTCGAGAGGTTCCCGGTCTGCACCGTGCTCGGCGTGTCGGTGATGTGGCGGTTGATGCTGAAGCTCATCGGGAACCACGCGAGGCGCGTCAGGTTCAGGTAGCTCGCGTCCTCGATGTTGTCCTGGTTCGAGACGACCGAGGTCGGGGTCTGGAAGTTGCGGTCGATCGCGCGGTGCTTGAGGCCGAACGTCCCCCAGCCGGGAGCCTCGAAGTCCGCCTGGATCTTGCTCGCGGTGCCGACGCGCGTGACGGGGTTCGCCACGTGGATCTCGTTGAGGAACACGGCGCCGGCCGGGTTCGCGTTGGTCCGGGACATCACGCCGGCGACGAGCTGGCCGACCTGCTGGAGGCTCGGGTTGCCGCTGGAGACGACGACGGTGCCCGGGGTGTCCGACTTCCAGCCGTCCATCACCGAGTCGCCGTTCCGGTCGGTCTGCTTCACCCGGATCTTGCGCCAGCCGGTGAAAGTGAGGGGGATCTGCACCTCGAAATAGTCCTGGTCCGATCCTGCCCTGAGGAAGAAGGTCTGGTTGCCCGTGGTGTCCGCTCCGGCGGCGTTGCCGAAGAGCAGGAAGTTGAAGTCGAGGTGCTGGCTGATGTCGATGGCGCGCGAGAAGACGCGCTTGGTGTAGACCGTCGTCCCCGTGGCGAGGTTCGTGAACGCGAGCTGCAGGGCCTGCTCCGAGAGGTTCTTCGTGTTGGACTGCTTCTGCAGGCTCGAGAGGCTCCCGTACAGGTCGTTGAACACCTGGGACGCGTCGCCGGCGGCATTGAAGATGGGCGTGTAGGTCGGGTTGTCCACGCTGTTGACCGGCGTGACCGTCAGCGACTCGCCGTTGGAGGTCGCGACGGATCCCGGGACGGCGGGGTCTCCGGGGGCGCCGCGCTGCCAGGTGTTGCCGACGACGGCGATGCGGGCGAACTTGATCGTGCCGAAGGCCGTGCCCGCGACGGCCTTGCGGACCGTCACGCGCAGGTGCTTGATGTTGGTGAAGCGGGTGAGCGTCGCAGTCGAGATGTTCAGCGGGATCTGGAAGGTGTGCCAGGTCGTGCCGCCGAAGTTGATCGAGGTGCGCTGCACGGGGGCGGCGTCGGTCACGTCGCGCAGCTGGTTGCCGGCGGCCGAGGTGCAGTTCGCGCCGCCCGTGCAGAAGTAGCCGAAGTCGGCGCCGCTGAAGTCGTCGGGGTTGAGGAAGCCGTTCTTGTTGAGGTCGAAGGAGTCGATGACGCCGTTGCCCGCGCCGTACCGGGCCGTCGGCGCGACGCCGTAGAGGAAACCGATGTCCTCGCTGGGCTGGAGTATGCCGTCGCCGTTCGTGTCCTCGGTGCGCAGAACGCCGAGGCCGTCCGCGTTCTCGTCGATGCCGCCGAGGCGGAAGTTCAGCTCGTTGAGGCTGTTGTCTCCGAGCATGACGACTTCGAGGATCGTCCTCTGCGACATGTCCACGCCCGAGACCGAGAACGGGAAGACGATCGACACCTCGTCTCCGTTGGCGAGCGGGGCCGCGCCGCCGCCGCCGTACTGGAACTGAAGGACCTTTTGACTCTCTCCGGTGCTGGCTTGGGCGCGAGGATTGATCTCGAGGATGCTGACGTCCTCGGAGATCCAGTTGAGCTTGTTGGGCGCCGCCGCCACCGCCGCGGGGTTGGAGGCGATCTGCCATTGGGAGGCCAAGGTGGGGGCCTGATCCTCCTGCTTGATCCCCTCCATGTTGTCGATCAGGGCGTACGGGTTGAGGTTCAGGTTCTGACGGCTTTGCGCGAACTCGCCGGCCAAGGTCACGATCAGCCTATCGCCGATCTTGAGGCGCTTGGCCTGGGCGTCGAACTCGTAGACGAGCAGGCTCTTCGCGAGCTCGGTGATTTGCGGGACCGTGGGAGATTTCGAGCCGGCCTGGTAGAGGATGGTGGAGCCGAGGGAGTACCTGCCCTCGGGGCCCCATTCATGCGAGACGCGCGTGCCGAGAAGGGTATCGTTGTTGATGTTGGCGAACGGAGCGACCTCGAAGGCCATGTCGATCGTCGACGACGGGCCGATGCGGTCGGGGTTGAAGAAGGTGATGAAGCCGGCCTCGTAGTCTATGAAGTAGTCCACGTTGCGGGTCAGCTTCTGGCCGTCGAGGATGACGAGCTCCGATTGGACGACGAGGTTCGGCTCGAGGAAGAAGGTCTTGAACCGGTAGTTGTACTCGACGCGGAACAGGCGCTTGGAGATCGGGGTCTGGGCGTAGACGTCGGGATCGGGGGTCGTCGGCGAGGAGTTCCCGACGGAGAAGGGCTGCTTGAGGCGGAAGATGCCGTTCTCGAAGTCGACCTCGATCGTGTCCGGGTATTTCTGGACCGGATCGAGCCCGGGGCCGACCTCGTTGCGGTTCAGGTCGAGGACGCGCATGATGAAGTTGCCGCGGCCGTTGTCGCGCACGATCTGGTTCTGCCCGATCGAGTAGAACGTCTTCAGCTCGCGATTGTAGCCGGCCTCGGTCTGTGTCGAGACGATCGGGATGTCCGACGCGGTCTTGATGATCTTGAAGCGGTCGGGGCGGGCGGGGTTGCTCGTCAGGGTGTGGCTCGAGGACTGGAAGCGGAGCTGGTTGCCGAAGTTGTCCTCGTAGTCGATGGCGACCACGTACTGGGGGAGCAGCTGGTTGCGGAACTGGATGATGCCTTTCGCGTAGTCGATCGTGTAGTCCTGCCCCGGGACCAGGGACAGGAACTTGCCGGTGAAGGTCGAGCTGTTGACGCAGTTGGCGCCCACGCAGACGATGTCGTCGACGGTCAAGGTCTGCTCGTTGAGGTTCGTGACCCCGACCTCCTGCTTGGCCAGGTACACCCGTTCGGTGCCGGCGCGGACGGGCAGGCGGGAGACGTTCCCGAACGTCACGTCGTAGTACTGGCGGCGCAGGTAGGAGATGTCCTGCAGGTCGATCGCCACGAACTGGGAGTTCCCGGTGAACTGCTTGGTCTTCGTCGTGCCCTTCGTGCGCGAGCCGATGAAGGTGGAGCGGAAGCCCTTGTACTTCACGTCGGCGCGGATGCCGAACAGCTGCTTGTTGTAGGAGACGAACTCCGTCGCGGGAAGGGAGAGATCGATGTCTCCGAACGAGACGTTCTGGACGACCTCGTTCGGGTCGCCCTGGTACACGACGGAGATGTCCTGCTGGTTGAGCTTGGTGTCGTCATAGTCGACGTTGACGGTGATCTTCGGCCCGACCTTGCCCTGCATGCGCAGCTGCAGCTGCTGGTCGATCTCGATGAGGTTCGTCGTCTGGGCGCGCCCCGTCGTCTTCTGCGAGTTGAGGTAGCGCTTCTCGGAGAAGTTGAAGCCGATGACCTTGC
>Ga0255338_1002412_pt1 | contig 27502 bp, 21 predicted proteins | sample MeOH1_35cm_T4_19_FD_203715 | JGI IMG/M metagenome (GOLD analysis project Ga0255338, IMG submission 203715) | Sandy soil microbial communities from University of British Columbia, Vancouver, Canada - MeOH1_35cm_T4_195 | ecosystem: Engineered > Artificial ecosystem > Sand microcosm > Unclassified ...
AGGGCTGCTGAACCCCGGCGTCATCCTCGACGACGACCCGCAGGCGCACCTGAAGCACCTCAAGCCGATGCCGGCCGCCGAGGAAGTCGTCGACCGCTGCATCGAATGCGGCTTCTGCGAGCCCCTGTGCCCCTCGCACAAGCTCACCCTCTCGCCGCGCCAGCGCATCACCAGCTGGCGCGAGCGCTCGCGGCTGGCGGCCGCCGGCGAGTCCACGGCGGAGATCGACGCCGCCTTCGGGCCGCTGGCCCTCGACAGCTGCGCCCGCTGCGGCCTGTGCGCCACGGCCTGCCCCGTGGGCATCGACACCGGCGACCTGGTGCGGCTGCTGCGCGACCGCCGCACCGGCCCGGTGGAGCGCACGGCGGCGCGCTGGTCCGCCCAGCATTTCGGCGCTTTCGCCGGCGCCTCGCGCATGGCGCTGCGCGCAGGCCACGCCGCCGCGCGGGTGGTCGGCGACGGCACGCTCGCGCGCCTCACCGGCGGCGCGTGGAAGCAGCAGATGCCGCAGGCCAGCCGGCGCGTCGTCGCGCCGCGCCCGCACGCCGGCGACCCGGTCGTCTACTTCCCCACCTGCGGCGGCCGCATCTTCGGCGACGGCACGCCCGGGCAGCCTTCGCTGCACGAGGTCGTGACGACGCTGCTCGCGCGCGCCGGCTACGCCGTGCGCCTGCCGCAGGGCGTCAATTCCCTGTGCTGCGGCCAGATGCTGGCCAGCAAGGGCCGCGCGCAGGAGGCCGACACCATGGCCGACACGCTCACCGAATCCCTGCTGCGCGCCGCCGCCGACGGCCAGGGCGGCTTCCACCCGGTGGTGATGGACGCGAGCACCTGCGCCCTGCGCATGAAGAAGCACCTGGCCGGCCGGCTGCAGGTGCTGGATTTCCACGAGTTCGCCCACGACGCGCTGCTGCCGCGGCTGCGCATCCGGCGCAGCGCCGAGCCGGTGGCGCTGCACGTGAACTGCAGCGTGCGCCGCTCGGCCTCCGATGACAAGCTGCGCGAGCTGCTGCGCGCCTGCACCGAGCAGGTGGTGGAGCCGGGCGGCGTCACCTGCTGCGGCTTCGGCGGCGACCTCGGCTTCACGCTGCCCGAGCTCAATGCCCACGCGCTTCGCCACGTGCCCGCCCAGTTGCCCGAGGGATGCTGCTCGGGCGTCTCCACCAACCGCACCTGCGAGATCGGCCTGACCGACCGCACCGGGCGCAGCTACCGCTCGATCGCCTACCTCCTGGAGGAATGCAGCCGGCCCGACACCGTCGACGCCGCCTGCTGACTCCGCCACCCGATTTCCAACCCTTCGAGGAGACCCTCGCCATGCAAGCCTGGCAGCAGACCTACGACCCGTTCGGCAACCTGTGGTTGTCCGCGCTCGTCGCCGCCATCCCGATCATCTTCTTCTTCGTGGCGCTGGCGATCCTGCGCATGAAGGGGCACATCGCGGGCACCATCACGGTCGCCCTGTCGCTGGCCGTGGCGGTGTTCGCCTACGGCATGCCCGTGGACATGGCGCTGGCCTCGGCCGGCTACGGCTTCTTCTACGGCCTGTGGCCGATCGCCTGGATCATCGTGACGGCGGTGTTCCTCTACAAGGTGACGGTCAAGACCGGGCAGTTCGACATCATCCGCGCCTCGGTGGTGTCGCTCACCGAGGACCAGCGGCTGCAGATGCTGCTGGTGGGCTTCGCCTTCGGCGCCTTCCTCGAAGGGGCGGCCGGCTTCGGCGCGCCGGTGGCGATCACCGCGGCGCTGCTGGTGGGCCTGGGCTTCAATCCGCTCTACGCGGCGGGCCTGTGCCTGATCACCAACACCGCGCCGGTGGCCTTCGGCGCGATGGGCATCCCGATCATCGTGGCCGGCCAGGTGACCGGCCTCGAGCCCTTCCACATCGGGCAGATGGCCGGCCGCCAGCTGCCGCTGCTGTCCATGATCGTGCCGTTCTGGGTGATCGCCATGATGGACGGCTGGCGCGGCATCCGCGAGACCTGGCCCGCGATCCTGGTGTGCGGCGTGACCTTCGCCGTCACCCAGTTCTTCACTGCCAACTTCATCGGCCCGGAACTGCCGGACATCACCTCCGCGCTCGTGAGCCTCATCTCGCTGTCGATCTTCCTGCGCTTCTGGAAGCCGAAGCGCATCTTCCGCTTCGCCGGCCAGGAGACCGTGATCAAGGCGGAGAAGCAGCATTCGCTGGGCGCGGTGCTGAAGGCCTGGTCGCCGTTCGCGATCCTGACCCTGGTGGTGACCATCTGGTCGCTCAAGCCCTTCAAGGCGCTGTTCGCCAAAGGCGGTATGCTCGCCTGGACGGTGATCACCACGCCGGTGCCCTTCCTGGACCAGCTCGCCGTCAAGATGCCGCCCATCGTGAAAGCCGCGAGCCCCTACGCCGCTTCCTATTCCTTCAACTGGCTGTCCGCCACCGGCACGGCCATCCTGATCGCGGCGATCATCAGCATGATGCTGCTGCGCATGCGGCCGATGGAGGCCGTGCGCGAGTTCGGCGGCACGTTCAAGGAACTGACCCGTCCGATCTACTCGATCGGCATGGTGCTGGGCTTCGCCTTCATCGCCAACTACTCGGGCCTGTCGGCCACGCTCGCCCTGCTGCTTGCCGGCACCGGCGTGGCGTTCACCTTCTTCTCGCCCCTCCTCGGCTGGCTGGGCGTGTTCCTGACCGGCTCGGACACCTCCGCCAACGCCCTCTTCTGCAACCTGCAGGCCACGACCGCGCAGCAGATCGGCGTGCCCGACACGCTGCTGGTGGCGGCCAACACCACCGGCGGCGTGACCGGCAAGATGATCTCGCCGCAGTCGATCGCGGTGGCCACGGCCGCCGTGGGCCTGGTCGGCAAGGAGTCGGACCTGTTCCGCTTCACGGTGAAGCACAGCCTGCTGCTGGCCACGCTGGTGGGCATCATCACGACGCTGCAGGCCTATGTGTTCCCGTGGATGATCCCCGGCCACGCGGGCCAGGCCTTGGCGCTGCCCGCGGCAGGCGCGTCGGCGCCGATGTGGCTGGCGGGCGCCGCCGCGGTGGTCGGCACCGCGCTGCTGACGATGGTGCTGCGCCGCCGGCGCGCCTGATGCCATGAACGCGCGCCCTTCGACGGTCTACTTCTACGCCACCTGCGTGGTCGACCTGATGGCGCCGCAGGCGGGGGTGGATGCCATCCGCCTGCTGCAGGAGGCCGGCATCGAGGTGGTGTTCCCGCAGGCCCAGAGCTGCTGCGGGCAGCCCGCCTACAGCTCGGGCTTCTTCGACGAGGCCCGGCGCGTCGCGCAGTCGCAGCTGGCGATCTTCCCCGAACCCTGGCCCATCGTGGTGCCCTCGGGTTCGTGCGCGGCGATGATGAAGCACGACTGGCCGAAGCTGTTCGCCGGCGACGCCTTGCTCGAAGCGCGGGCCCGCGAGGTCGCCGAGCGCATCGTCGAATGGAGCGCGTTCGCGCAGGAGGTGCTGGGGCTCGCACTGCCGCCGCCGGCCGCGCGAGCGGCCTCGCCGGTGAAGGTGGCGCTGCACACCTCGTGCAGCGCCCGCCGCGGCTTGGAAACGCACGTGCCCAGCGAGGCGCTGCTGCGCGCGTTGCCAGGGGTCGAAGTCGTGCAGCAGGCGCGCGTGGCCGAATGCTGCGGCTTCGGCGGCACCTTCTCCGCGCGCCACCCGGACATCTCCGGCGCGATGGTCGGCGACAAGCTCGACGCGTTGCGCGACAGCGGTGCCGAGGTGGTGGTGAGCGCCGATTGCGGCTGCCTGCTGAACCTGCACCACGCGGCCGAGAAGCGCCGCGCCGCCGGCGAGGCGCTGCCGCGGATGGTGCACCTGGCGAGCTTCGTGCGCGAGCGCCGCGGCGCCGACGACGCGGCGCAGCGCGTCACCGACTGATCCCCGGAGGCCCGCGACCATGCCCCTGCCCGACACCCGCGCCGCCCGCCAGGCCATCTTCGCCGCCTTGCGCGGCGTCCCGGCCGCGCCGCTGCCGGCGCCCGATCTCGCCCCCTACCACGCGAGCCCCTTCGGCCGCGGGCGCGTCGGCGCGCGCATCGATCCGGCCACGCTGCTCGCGCCCTTCGAAACCGCCGCGCGCGGCTGGCGCGCCGACGTGCTCCATGCACGGGCCCGGGACTGGCCCGCTGCGGTGCGGCAGGCGCTCGACGCGCGCGGCTGCCGCCGCATCGCCATCGGCGCCGCATCGCCCTTGCAGCCGGGCCTCGACCAGGCGCTGCAGGGCCTGGCCGTGCGGCGTTTCGAGCAGCCGCTGGAAACGTGGAAAGGCGAGTTGTTCGACGCGGTGGACGCCGCCGTCACGAGCACCGTCGCCGGCATCGCCGACACCGGCACGCTGGTGCTGTGCCCGGGCGCGCAGGAGCCGCGCACGCTTTCCCTCGTGCCGCCGGTGCACATCGCCGTCCTGATGGCGAGCCGCATGCATCCCAGCCTGCCGGCGGCGCTGCACACGCTGTATCCCGGCGACGGCCCGCCCGAACTGCCCACCAACCTGCTGCTGGTCACCGGCCCTTCGAAAACGGCCGACATCCAGCAGGTGCTGGCCTACGGCGCCCACGGGCCCAAGGAGCTCGTGATCGTGCTGGTCGACGACCTCGCGGGGGACACGCCATGAACCACGCGAGCCACGCGAGCCACGCGGACGCACCGGGCAGCGTCGCGCCGCTGCACTTCATCGACCCGCGCCGCTTCAAGCAGAACGCGCGCGAGGCGGTGAACGACGCCCACCTGCGCGCGAGCTTTCGCAGCGCGATGGACTTCCTGCAGGTCAAGCGCGCCGCCCACTTCGCCGAGCCGCAGACCTTCGAGTCGCTGCGCCACGTGGGCGAGGCGATCCGGCGCTACAGCCTGTCGCGCCTGCCGGAGCTGCTGGAGATGCTGGAGCGCAATCTCACCGCCCGCGGCGTGCAGGTGCACTGGGCGTCGACGCCCGAGGAGGCGAATGCGATCTTCCTCGCCATCGCGCGCGACGCCGACGCCCGCCGCCTCGTCAAGGGCAAGTCGATGGTCAGCGAGGAGATCGAGCTGAACCACCGGATGGCCGAACACGGGGTGGATTGCCTCGAGTCGGACATGGGCGAGTACATCGTGCAGCTCGCCGGCGAGCGCCCCAGCCACATCATCATGCCGGCGGTCCACAAGACGAAGCAGCAGATCGCGCAGCTGTTCGCCGAACGCATTCCGGAGACGCCGTACACGGAGGATGTCGACGCGCTGATCGCCATCGGCCGCCGCGTGCTGCGCAACGAGTTCCGCGACGCCAAGGTGGGCGTTTCGGGCGTCAACTTCATGGTGGCCGAAAGCGGCACGCTGTGCCTGGTCGAGAACGAGGGCAACGGCCGCATGTGCACCACCGTGCCGGACGTGCACATCGCGATCACCGGCATCGAGAAGGTCGTCGAGCGCTTCGAGCACGTGCTGCCGCTGTTCAACCTGCTCACGCGATCGGCCACCGGCCAGGCGGTGACGACCTACTTCAACGTGATCACGGGGCCGCGCCGCGCCGGCGAGCTCGATGGGCCGCGCTCGGTGCACCTGGTGCTGCTGGACAACGGCCGCACGCAGGCCTGGCGCGACACCGACTTCCGGCCGACGCTGCAGTGCATCCGCTGCGGCGCCTGCATGAACCACTGCCCCGTCTATGCGCGCATCGGCGGCCTGGCCTACGGCACCACCTACCCGGGCCCGATCGGCTCCATCATCTCGCCCCACCTGCTGGGCCTGGAGCCGACGCAGTCGCTGCCCACCGCGAGCAGCCTGTGCGGTGCCTGCGCCGAGGTGTGCCCGGTCGGCATCCCCATCCCGGACCTGCTGATGCAGCTGCGGCACGCCGCGCGCCATGAGGCCCTGCCCGGCCATCTGCCGCTGGCAGGCCAGGGCGAGGCCAGGGACTGGAAGGAGGCGCTGGCATGGAAGGCGTGGGCCTGGCTCAATCAGCGGCCCACGCTCTACGCGCTCGCGGTGCGGCTGGGGCGCGCGCTGCGGACGTTGACGCCCACGCAGCAGGCTGGCTGGACGGCGCACCGCACGCCGCTGAAGCTGGCGCGGCGCGGGCTGCGCGAGCGCTTGCCGGAGGGTGTGCGCCGCGGGTGAGCGGCGCGGCCGCCGTGGCCGCCGCCGAACGCGCGAGGCAGGCGCTCGATTCTTAACAACAGTCAAGAACGGGCGCATTGCCTTGAACGTGCCAGCGCCGAAGTGCTCCACCGGGAGGGCCGATGAGCGGCCGACGTGGCACTCACCCCTTGAAAGGACAACGAAATGAATCGCACCGCGCAACGCAGCTTCGCCGCCCTCGTGATCGGCGTCAGCACGCTGGGTCTCGCCGCCCTCGCCCCCGTGGCCGGGGCGGCGGAACAGGGGCACGACCATGGTCACGCAAGCGCCAAGCCGCTGCCCGCCGGCAAGCGCTGGCAGACGGACGCGCCGCTGCGCGAGGGCATGAGCCAGATCCGCGGCGCCTTCGCCCCGGAACTGCAGACCATCCACAAGAACAAGCTCACGCCGGACCAGTACAAGGAGCTCGCAACGAAGACGGAGGCGCAGATCGGCAACGTGGTGGCCAACTGCAAGCTGCCGCCCGATGCCGACGCCGCGCTGCACGGCATCCTGGCGGAGATCGGCGAAGGCACCGAGGCGATGGCCGGCAAGTCGAAGATGAAGCCGCGCGACGGCGCGCTCAAGGTCGTGGCCGCGCTCGACCAGTACGGCAAGACCTTCGACCACCCGGGCTGGAAGCGCCTGTCGCACTAAGCGGCCGACGCTGCTTGCAAGGCAGCAGGCGCACCCGCGGGCGCGCCTGCTCCGAGGCCCTCGAGGAAACGACGAGCCGCCCCGGATGTCCTCGCGCCGCCTCCTCGGGGCGGAGCGCCGCGCAGCGGCGACCTCGGGAGCTCAGAACCCCGGGATCACCGCGCCCTTGAATTCCGTCTGCACGAATTTGCGGACCTCCTCCGACTGGTAGGCCTTCACCAGCTTCGCCACCCAGGGCTTGTCCTTGTCCTGCTCGCGCACGGCGATCAGGTTCACGTAGGGGCTCTTCGCGCTTTCCCGCGCGATCGCGTCCTTGCCCGGATGCAGGCCGGCCGGAATCGCGAAGTTGGTATTGACGCCGGCGGCGTCCAGGTCGTCCAGCGAGCGGGCCAGTTGCGCGGCTTCGAGCTCCACGAACTTCAGCTTCCTGGGGTTCTCCACCACGTCCAGCGGCGTGGCCTTGAGCCCGGCGTTCGGCTTGAGCCTGATCAGGCCCTGCTCCTGCAGCACCAGCAGCACGCGGCCGCCGTTGGTGGGGTCGTTGGGCAGGCCGAAGCGCGCGCCCTCCTTCAGGTCCTTCAGGCTCTTGACCTTCTTCGAATAGACGCCGATCGGGAAGTTGACGGTGTAGCCGACCGAGGTGATCTTGTAGCCTCGGTCCCTGACCTGCTGGTCGAGGAAGGGCTTGTGCTGGTAGCTGTTGGCGTCGAGGTCGCCGGAAGCCAGCGCCGCATTCGGCTGGACATAGTCGGTGAATTCGACGATCTGGATCTTCAGCCCGTCGCGGCCGGCGACCTGCTTGACCTTCTCCAGGATCTGCGAGTGCGGGCCGGCCGTGGCGCCGATCTTGATCGGCTTGTCCTGCGCGAGGGCGCTGCTGCCGGTGGCGGCGGCGACGGCCAGGGCGAGGGTGGTCTGGAGCAATTGGCGCTTGTTCATGTCGGTACTTCCTTGGAGTGGCTTGGTCTTGAGGGGATTACTTGCGGGTCAGGCGGCGCACGGCCCAGTCGCCCAGGCTTTGCACGGCCTGCACGAATGCGATCAGCACCACGACGACGGCCAGCATGACTTCCGGCAGGAAGCGCTGGTAGCCGTAGCGGATGCCGAGGTCGCCGAGGCCACCGCCGCCGATGGCGCCGGCCATCGCGGAATAGCCGGTCAGGCTGACGAGCGTGATGGTGAAGCCGGCGATGATGCCGGGCAGCGCTTCGGGCAGCAGCACCTTGAGCACGATCTGCCAGGTGCTCGCGCCCATGGCCTGCGCGGCCTCCACCAGCCCGTGGTCCACCTCGCGCAGCGAGGCTTCCACCAGGCGCGCGATGAAGGGCGCGGCGGCGATGGTCAGCGGCACCACAGCGGCGGCCGTGCCGATGGAGGAGCCCGCGATCAGCCGCGTGAAGGGAATGATCGCGACCAGCAGGATGATGAAGGGCGTGGAGCGCACCGCGTTGACCACCGTGCCCACCACGCGGTTGACGCCCGCGTTCTGCAGGACGCCGCCGCGGTCGGTGAGCCGCAGCAGCACGCCCAGCGGGATGCCGATCAGCGCGCCGGCCAGGCCGGAGATGCCCACCATCAGCAGCGTCTCCCACAGCGAGCCCGCGAAGAGCTCCAGCATGGCGGGGGTGAAGCTATCCCACATGGGCGACCTCCTCGACGTGCACGCCGGCGCCGCGCAGCTGCGCCGTCGCCGCCTCGATGCGCTCGCGCGCGCCGCGGGCGAACACGGCCAGCGAGCCGAAGGGCTGGCCCTGCACCTCGTCGACCTGGCCATGCACGATGCTCAGGTCGATGCCGTGCTGGCGCACGATGTCGGACAGCAGCGGCTGGTCGGCCCTGTCGCCCGCGAAGGCCAGGCGCAGCAGCTGCGACTCCTGCGCCGGGCGCGCGGTCATGAGGGCGCGGATGCGCGCCAGTACGCCCTCGGGCAGGGCCTGCGGCACGATCTCCTCGATCAGGCTGCGCGTGGTGGCGTGCTGCGGGCGGGTGAAGACCTCGATCACGGGTCCCTGCTCCACGATGCGCCCGGCGTCGATGACGGCGACGCGGTCGGCGACCTGCTTGATCACCTGCATCTGGTGCGTGATCAGCACGATGGTGAGGCCGAACTCGCGGTTGATCTGCTTGAGCAGGCCGAGGATCGAGCGCGTGGTTTCCGGATCGAGAGCGGAAGTCGCCTCGTCCGACAGCAGCACCTTGGGCCGGTTGGCGAGCGCGCGGGCGATGCCCACGCGCTGCTTCTGCCCGCCACTGATCTGCGCCGGGTAGCGGTCGCGCATTTCCGCGAGTCCCACCAGGTCCAGCAGTTCGTCGACGCGGCGATCGATCTCCGTCTTCGGGACGCCGGCCAGTTCGAGCGGCAGCGCCACGTTGCGCGCGACGGTGCGCGAGGAAAGCAGGTTGAAGTGCTGGAAGATCAGACCGATCTCGCGCCGCGCGTCGCGCAGCTGCGCATCGGAAAGCGCCGTCAGTTCGCGCCCGCCGACGATCACCCGGCCGGCCTTCGGCCGATTGAGCAGGTTGATCGTGCGCACCAGCGAGCTCTTGCCGGCGCCGCTGCGGCCGATGATGCCGAAGATCTCGCCCGGCGCGACCTCCAGGTCGACGCCGCGCAAGGCTTCGTGCGCGCCGTAGGCCTGGGTAATGCCTTTCAGTTGGATCATTGAAGTTTCTTTGCGTGCGGGCAATGCCGCAGCCGCCGGCCCCGGGAGGCCGACTGGCAATGGGAAAAGCGGAGAGGAGGAGGGAGCCCCGGAGGTGCTCAGGCGCTACATCGCGGGGCGATGCGCATTCGCGGGAAGGGATGCACGAAGCTCATGCATCACATTGTGACAGGCGTGCCGCGGATGGCGAACGAACAAATTCTTCCATGCATATGCCGTGGCACGCCTGCCGGACAGCCAACGGACGGCGCCTGCCTGGGCAGACTGTGCCTATGATCACCGGTTTGCAAGGCAAGCACCGGAGGTGCGTTCCCATGCCCAAGTTCGCCGACACCTCGCCACCCGGCCAGTGCATTTTCTGCCGCCTCGTCACCGGCGAGATTCCGGCGGCGAAGGTCCACGAGGACGAGCTCACGATCGCCTTCATGGACATCGGCCAGGTCAACCCCGGCCACGTGCTGGTGGCCACGAAGCGCCATGCCGCCACCCTGTTCGACATCACACCCGCCGAGGCCTGTGCCGTGGCACTGACCGCGCAGCGGGTGGCGCAGGCCGTGCGTGCGGCGTTCGACCCGCCCGGGCTGACGCTGCTGCAGGCCAACGGGCGCGAGGGGGACCAGACGGTATTCCACTTCCACCTGCACGTGGTACCGCGCCACGCGCAAGACGGTGTCGCCCTCAGCTGGCCGCGCAAGGACCCGCCGGCCCAGGTGCTGCAGGAATATGCGGGGCGGCTTCGTGCGGCTCTGGCAGGCTGCTGAAATTCGCCCGCGAGTCCTGCGGGAAACCAGGCTGCTGGTGCTGCCCAGGATCGGCGACCGGGGATGACGGCGAACCGCTGATCACGCGAGGGCAGCCAGGCGTCGCCCACTCGGATGCGGGGTTCAGGGCTCGGCGCCGGTGCGGATCTCCGCCCTACTGCACGTTGGCCGTCACCGATGAATTGGCTTTGATCGTGAACGTGCAGCTCTTCGCCTTCTTGCCGCCGCTTGAGCAGCTGCCGGACCAGATCACGTCGCGATTGTTGGTTGCGCTCAGCGTGATCACGGTGTTCGCCGCAAAACTGGCCAAGCTGATCGTCCCAACCTTCGCATTGACCCCCGCCGGGCTCGATACCACGCCCTCGCCACCGCGGCCCGTGGCCTGCACCGTCAGCGTCACGCCGGCGGACGGCGGCGGCGCCGTCGCGGTGATGGTCAACGTCCCCGCTCGGCTCACCCCGTTGTAGCTCCCGGTCACCGTCGCAGTGGTATTGGCGCCCACCGGCGTGGTCGACACGCTGAAGGTCGCCGTCGTGGCGCCTTGCGGCACCGTCACGCTGGCGGGTACGCTGGCCACCAGGGAGTTGTCAAGAATGGTCACGAGTGCCCCGCCCGCCGGCGCTGCCGCGGTCAGCGTCACGATCCCGGTAGACGACGTGCCGCCCACCACGCTAGCCGGATTGAACAGGAGCGACGAGAGCACCGCGGGTGAATTGAGGGCGCCGGCGTCGTAGCGGGTCAGCGCGAAGACGCCCCGGGAACGGTTGGGATCGAATGCAGACCCTGCGGCCACGATCCTGCCGTCACCCTGCACCGCGAGCGCGTACGCCTCGTTCTGGGACCCCAGGACGTTGGTGATCACCCTGCCCGCGTTCCCGAAGCCCAGGTCGACCGAGCCATCGCTGTTGAAACGTGCGAGCGAGAAGACGTCGAAGCCGGTCGACCCATCGACGCCCCAACTCACCGCGAGGATCTTCCCGTCGGGCTGGAGAGCGGCTGCCAGGCTCCTTTGATAACCGAATGAAAAGGCCAGCGTTGTCTTGCCGCCACCGCCGAAGCTGGTATCCAGGCTGCCGTCGGGGTTGAAACGGGCCAGCGCATAGAGGTCGGTCCCGAATCCGGCAGGAAGCACCAGGCCCCCGACCACGATCTTGCCGTCGCCCTGCACGAGGAGCGCCCAGCCAACGTCGTTCACGCCGAAGAAGTCGGTCGTCACCTTGCCGCCGGTCCCGAAGCTCGCATCCAGGCTGCCATCGGCGTTGTAGCGCGCCACCGCAAATTGAACGTTGGCGCCGCCGGGGTCGGCCCAGCCGCTCGCCACGATCTTGCCGTCCGCTTGCACCGCAACGCCGGTCGCGCCGTCATCGAAGCCGAAGAAGCTCGTGGTCACCTTGCCGCCTGTGCCGAAGCTGGCGTCCAGGCTGCCGTCGACGCTGTACCGCGCCAGCGCGAACCGCCTGCCGATTCCGTCGTGGGTGTACCCCGCTACCACGATCCGGCCGTCGGCCTGGAGCGCTACCGAGCTGGCTATGTCTTCCGTGCCGAAGAAATCGGTGCTCACGACGCCGGCCGTGCCGAAACCGCTGTCCAGGCTACCGTCGGGGTTGTAGCGAACCAGCGTGAAACGGGTGTAGGAGCTCGCTGCGTTCACTTCGGCGGAGCCCGCTGCAACGATCTTGCCGTCAGGCTGCACCACGACGGCGTACGCGTAGTCCTGGCCGCCCGCGATGTCCTTGGTCACCTTGCCAACGCCGCCGAAGCTGGTGTCCAGGCTGCCGTTGATGTTGTAGCGGGCGAGCGCGAACTCGCTGCCGCTGCTGGCGCCGTTTTGTGGAGAGCGGAAAGCGGTGCCCGCCGCGACGATCTTGCCGTTCGGCTGCACCGCAACTGCATACACGGTCGCGCCGTCGCCGGCTTGCGTGAAGAACGGCGTCGTCACCTTGCCAAGGCCGCCGAATGTGGGATCCAGGTCGCCCGGGGCAGCCCACGCACTGCTTGCACAGGCGAGAAAGAGGGCGCCAGTGCCCAGGAACGCCATGACAGCAGCTCGGTAGACAGTGAGGATGGCGAGCGCCATGACCGTCACCCAATGTGCAACACCGGTGTTTGACAGGTGGGGGGATCTCATCGTGTGGGCTCCAAGGATTGCACGCAGGGTGCCGGGGTTGTCTGAATGTGTGCGAGGCCCTCTGGAAGTGCTCCACGAACGCGCATCACGCGTCCGATCAGCGCCTTCGGAATTTGGGCGAAGGCCGCCCTACTGGGGGCAATCTCCGCGTAGTTTTGCGTGGTGCGGTTTGCTCGCATGACGGCTTCCGGGGGTCATGCTATTTCTCGCACAGGATGCGAGACAGGCCCCATGGTGCCGAAGCCCCTCCCCCAAGCTGCGCGATCATGCGCACGAGCGTTACAGAATGTGGAGAGTCGCTTGGGATTGCTTCGCGAGCGCAACGTGGCGGGCTCGGGTCGTATGCGCTTTGGGTACCGGCTTTGCGGCCAGGCGCGGCCGCGGTCGCCACGGTGATGGCGCTACGCTTCGGCGACAAAGCTTTCCGACGGCTTCACGCGCTGCGGCAGCGACCTTGGCGCGCTGCATGCCGCCGTTGCATGCGACGCACGAGGCGGCCGGGCATTTCTTGGCGCCGTCTCTCGCTATTTGCGACGAGTGGATAAAGAAGCGAACTGCGACGTCGTTCTACACCCCCTTGCGAGTGGCTGTTGCCCCCTGTGCCCGGGTGCTAAGAAAACGCTAAGGCGCAGCGCCCAGGATGTGCATTCATGAAGGAGATCGCACGTGCAGCATGAGTTAGCGCCGGCGGCACAGCTGGCGGGGGTGGAGTTTCACCAGGATCCGGCGCAGCTTCGCGCCTGACGCGCGTGACCCCCCGTAGTGGCACCTTGACGACCGCTTCCATCCTCGACGCCCGCATCGCCGGTTCCTTCCGCCATCGCTTCTGGCAGGAACTGCTGCGCAATTCCGCGCAGTTTCCGATCGCGAACCTGCTGCTGGAAGTGCTGATGGAAGGTTGGGGGATCGTGCTCGCCCCGGACCTGTACGCCCTCGCGGCCGCGGCGGCGGTTCAGGCCTGGGTGCTCACGCGCGTGGGGGAGAGGCATCCCGTCTACCGCTTCGCGGGCAATCTCGTGGGTCCCGCGTCTTACACGGTGGTGGAGGCGTCGCTGGAAGGCGCCGCGTTCTTCGCCGCGCCGAACCACGTGGCCTACTGGTGCTTCGGCCTCGCGCTCGGGCTCGTCCAGTTCGGCGAAAGCATCGCCGCCGCGCGCGTCGCGGCCCTGCTCACCGTGCTGGAGCAGGTCGTGCGTGCCTCCATCCTCTTCGTCGTGTACGTGCTCTTCGAGGTCCTCACGAGCGAGCGGCCCTTCTCGTGGCGGGAATTCGCGGCGGACCGCTCGCACGTCTTCATCGCGCTGGCCACGCTGATCCTCGGCATCACGAGCGGGCTGGAAGCACGCGCGGCGCGCGCGTACCTGAGCCTGCTGCGGGGAACCTCGACGCAGCTGAAGCGCTATTCGGAATGGTTGCTCGGTGCGGACCTGCTGCAACGCGTGATCCGGGACCCGCAGGCGCTGTCGCTCGCGCGCCGCGATCGCAGCGTGCTGTTCATGGACATCCGCGGTTTCACGGGCTGGAGCGAGCGGTGTCCGCCCGAAGTCGTGGTGCAGGCACTCAACGCGTACTACGGGGCGGCCGAGCCGATCCTGCGCGGCCACGGCGCGATCAAGCTCAAGTTCTCGGCCGACGAGGTGCTTGCCGTCTTCGAGACACCGTCGCAGGCGCTCGCCAGCGCGACGGCGCTGCGGGATGCGGCGCACGCGGCGCTGTCGGGATGGAATCTGCTCGCCGGCATCGGCCTGCACGTCGGCGCCGTGGTGGAGGGAGTCCTGGGCAGCGAGGGCGTCAAGACGTACGACGTGATCGGCGACACCGTGAACACGGCCAAGCGCATCGAGTCGGCGGCGGCCGGCGGCGAGGTTCTCGTCTCGGCACCGCTGCTGCAACGGGTCGAAGGTCCCGTCGCCGTCGGGCCGCGGCGCGACGTCGTGGCCAAGGGCAAGCAGGCGCCGCTGCAGGTCTACCCCGTTCTCATGGGCGCGTGCCGTGCGCGTCCAGGTCAGCTGCCCCGGTAAAGCGCGCACAGGCCGTCCACCGCGTTGAGTGCGGCCGTCAGGCGCCGCGCGATCGCGCGGCTTCGCGCAGGCGCGAATGCTTCATGCCTCGTTCTTCATCGCGTGATCCTGCTGCCTTGTGATTGGCGTTCGCCAGGCGCGGCCCCACTTGGAACGAAACTCGAAGAAGCGCTTTGGGTCCACTAGATTCGCAACGAAGTCTTCATGCGGCAGCGGCCGCGGGCGGCCATGCCGGCAACCAGTTCCAGAGGACCATGCAGGAGAAGAATGTCGTCACGACGACCGAGCACCGCTGCAGGACCGTCCACGAAACCTCGAAGAAGGTGGTCGGCTGCAAGGTCACCTATCGCCTCGACGGGAAGAAGGGCGTGCCCGGATGTCCTTCAGGCCCGCCCCGAAGCTTCCGGTGAAGGACGGACAGGTGGTCACGGTGCCCGCCGCCCGGCGAGAGGTCCTAGTCAGAGAGTCCGGAGGACAGGACGGCTGCTGCTGGCTGGAAGCGGACCTTCCCCGGGTGCGACTGCGGCAGCTCTCGCTGCCGATGTTGCCGCCGGGACGAAGGACCGCTTTGCAGCGCAGGACTAAACCGCTCGCGCGGTAGCCCTCCATCGACGAGTGGCTGCAGCTCGTAGCGGCGCAGGTTCTGGCAAGTTGACGACGAGGCGATCTGCCTCGTTCTTCGACTGGAGCAGAACCATGAGCTCATTGACGCCCAACGTGTCCCCACTGCGCCAACGCATGATCGACGACATGCGCATGCGCAAGTTCAACGGCAAGACGCAGATCCACTACATCCGCGCCGTGCGCAGGCTCGCCGCCTTCCTCAAACGATCGCCGGACACCGCGACAGCCGAAGATCTTCGGGCCTTCCAACTGCACATGGTCGACACCGGCACGTCCCCGCCAACCATCAACTCCACGCTCAGCGGCTTGAAGTTCTTCTTCGATGTGACGCTGGGCCACGCCGAATTAATGGTCAAGGTGCAGCCTGTGCACCAGCCGCGCCCGCTGCCGGTGGTATTGAGCTGTGACGAGGTGGCCCGCCTGATCGCCGCGGCGCCGAACCCGAAGTACCAGGCGGCACTGTCGGTGGCCTATGGGGCCGGGCTGCGCGCCAGCGAGGTCTGTGCCCTGAAGGTCACCGACATCGACAGCGAGCGCATGACGCTGCGCGTGGAGCAAGGCAAGGGCCGCAAGGATCGCTATGCCATGCTCTCGCCCGTGCTGCTCGAGCGGCTGCGTGCGTGGTGGCGAGTCGGGCATGCGCAGGGCAAGATGCTGCCGGGCGGCTGGCTGTTCCCCGGGCTCAACCCCATGGACTTGCTGTCCACCCGGCAGCTCAATCGCGCAGTTCATCTGGCCGCCGACGCCGCCCACATCGACAAGCGCGTGTCGATGCACACGCTGCGCCATTGCTTTGCCACCCATCTCCTGGAGCAGAAGGTCGACATTCGGGTGATCCAGGTGCTGCTGGGCCACAAGCGGCTGGAGACCACCGCGCTGTACACCCATGTGGCCACTGAAGTGCTGCGCGCGGTGATCAGCCCGCTGGAGACGTTGCCGTCGTCGTGATCCGGCCGCCGTGGGGCGCCCCTCCCTGGAAGTAGCCGACATCTTCCGCATCCACGGGCCCGCTTGGCGCCAGGTGCAGCGCGGTCATCTGAGCCTGGACCAGCTCAAGGTCATGTCGGCCATCGAACAGTGCCGCAGCGCGGCACTGGGCGGGCACGTCTTGCGCTGCGACGGCTGCGGCGCCGATCAGATCGCCTACAACTCCTGCCGCAACCGGCACTGCCCGAAGTGCCAGGCCAGCGCGGCCCAGCGTTGGCTCGAAGCGCGCACCGCCGACCTGCTGCCGGTGGAGTATTTTCATGTGGTGTTCACGCTGCCGGCGCCGGTCGCCGACATCGCGTACTACAACAAGGCTGTCGTCTACGGCCTGCTGTTCGACATCGCCGCCGCGACCCTGCTGACCATTGGCGCCGATCCGAGGCACCTTGGCGCGCGCTTGGGTGTCACGCTGGTGCTGCACACCTGGGGCTCGGCGCTGACGCACCACCCGCATGTGCACGGCATTGTGCCGGGCGGTGGCCTGGCGAGCGACGGCAAACGCTGGATCGCGTGCCGGCGCGGGTTCTTCCTGCCGGTGCGCGTTCTGTCGCGGCTGTTCCGTCGGCGTTTCCTTGAAGCGCTGCAGCAGGCGCACCACGACAACCGGCTGCAGTTCTTCGGCGAGCACACGACGCTGGCAGACGCAGAGATCTTCGCGCGCTGGCTGGCACCGCTGCACCAATGCGAGTGGGTGGTCTACGCTAAGCGGCCGTTCGCCGGGCCCGAAGCAGTGCTGGCGTACCTATCGCGCTATACCCACCGGGTGGCCATCTCCAACAGCCGCCTCATCGCGCTGGACGAGCGCGGCGTGACCTTCCGCTGGAAGGACTACCGCGCCAAGGGTCGCACTCGCTACAAGGCCATGACGCTCGAGCCGGGCGAGTTCATGCGCCGCTTCCTGCTGCACGTGCTGCCCGGCGGCTTCCACCGCATCCGTCACTACGGGCTGCTGGCCAACTGCAGCCGCAGCGCCAGCCTGGCGCTCGTGCGCCAACTGCTGCAAGTGCCGCCGCAAGATCCACCGCCCGACGAGGATCCCACGGACACGCCGCGGCCGACCTTCGTCTGCCCGCACTGCGGCCACGCAATGACCATCGTGCAGATCTTCACGCGCGGGGAGACAATTCGCGCGCCACCCCATCGGTCCACGTGATGACTGCTCTCTGTCGCCAGCGCAAACTGACTTCGTCGACGCTTCAAGCGCCGACACGGTCAGCTCGTGTTCGGCGCGCTGTTCCACCACGTCCTGACCTGTGCCCGAGCTTGTCGGCGGCGACGTCCCACACCAATGCCCGCACTCGCCTCGCCGCTGAGAGGCTGCGCCCCAATCGCGCGCACCTTCACCGCGCCACCATGCGCCTGCAATCGCCATAGCGCGAGCAGACACCGCCCCGTTCTCCGCGGTTTCCTCCCTCGAGGTTTGTCCGACACCTGCCCTCTACCCGTTGGGGTCACGGCATCGGCGCGCGCCCCCGGGCAGATGTCGAACAAACCTAAACGATAACGGTCGGTCAATGGTGGGGCCAAGTTCACGGTCTCGGCTTCAATGCGGCCATTGAGCTACCCATTCAATTGCGGCGCCAACGGCCGGTATTCGGGGTGTCACCGACATTGCCCAAGTCGGCGCTTTTCGGCGCCAGCCCAACGACCGCCGCTCACGGAGCGCACCGGAGGCGCACGGACTAGCGCGCAAGAACCTTCCCTGCGGTCGTATTCAGATCTTTGAATGCACCGACAACGCCATCAATGACGAAGTCCAGTGCTCGCCCATGGCCTTGCCGCAAAGTGGCGGTGTCGAAACCGAGGTCTTGCAGGCGTGATATGGCGTCGGCGAACGCTTCGTGTGCATCCGCGATGCGCAAGTCATTGAGGACGAAGAGCGGGGCAAGTCCACGGTTCCTTTCCTTCCAATCCTCGGGTTCAACGGCACTCGCGAATGCCGTCGCGTCTTCCTGTTCGAAGTCAAGGCCCTGAACGATGTTCAATATGCCCTGGATTAGCTTGAGACTCCCCAGACCGGTCAGAGCCGCTGCGGGACAGCCTGCCCCGCGCAGCAGCTGCCTAAGGAATCCATTTGGCACTACCTGCCACAACTCGTGGATCCCCTTGCACCTCGCCAGCATCGCCTGCTCGCTCATTTGCAAGGGTGCGACCTGTGCGAGACGTTTGAGGCGAGGATAAGCGTACCATCCGTTGCGCCGCAATTCCGCGCGGTCCAAGCCGACGATTTCGTGGCTCGACTTCTGGATACCCAGAGTTGCGGCGAGAGCAGACAGGTGATCTCCGAGGGCCAGTAGTTCATCCACCAGACGCTGCACCTTTGCTACCACATGTTCTTCGTGCAGATCTACCTGTGCGACTACGGCAGGCTCCAGCGCATAACGATGAGCGTGCAGGATTTCCTGATCGGGCTTTGGCTTGTACAACTCGCGCAACGGCACTCGCACGATGTTCCTGCCTACGCGCTCGCACTCAGTGAAGGACCACTGGCCTTCATAGGAAGGACTGCACAGCCATTGCCCATTGACGTGAACAGGAACGGTGTCGTAGAAGCTGCTCTGCTCGTACTTTTCTAGAAACCGGTCATCAAGATGCACCCAGTGGTGATTGATGATGGAGTCAGCGCTTTGGTGAGTCACCAACCCGGGTACGCCCGGCCACGCAATGTTGTTCGCGGACTGCGCGGGACAGAGTTGGCAGTTCACGGCATCTACACTTGCCCACACCTGTATAAGCAAAGCCCCTTGGTGCTCGCGTAAGTCGACGACGCACCAGTCCCCAGCGGGTTTCAGTTCAACGTGGGGGGAGCCATCCATGAGTGCACGCCATTCCGGAGTGTCAGGTATGCGTGCTTCGTAGAAGAACGAACGGACCCCGCGTGCGCCGCGCAGCCACAGGTAGGTGCGCAAGTGGGCGTTCGACATTCGCCAGGAAATGGGGCGGGACGCGTCGTAGTGATATCGCATGGACACCTCGCCCTCGGCCACGTTGAATTCCGGGAGTCCCAAGTCGTCATAAACCAAGCGCTGTTCTTCGTTGCCGATGCACCGAGGCGTTAAGCCCAAGGCCATCCAAACCTTCTCGGCAAGGGTGTAAGTTGAATGCGAACTGTCACCCCAAGACGCGACCACATAGTCATAGCCTGAGACGTTCGGCGAGAAATCGGCGTTGTTTCCCTTTGCACCCACGACTGGGACCGAATAGGCAACCACTCCATCGCCACCCTCCGGAAGAACGGGAATCGGGCTATCAACATCCTCGGGAACGACTGCCATCAGCATGTGGCCTGCCTCATATGCAGGCCCGTGATGGTCAATTTCGAAGTCACTACAGACCTCAACGCGCTCCGTGGGCTCGAGCCCGACGGACTGCAGCAGCCCGAGCAGCCGCAGCGGCAGCAGGTGGCGCGGGACAGGGAAGGACGCTACATGATCGATGGCTGGCATAAGACGCCTATCGTGGAAAACGGCCTGCCGGGAAAGCACGGGCAAGGGCCAGCGCTACGAAACCTCCTAGCCTTCAGGCGTGCCACTCGCATGTATCTGACCCGCGCGCCGGTGGCTGCCTCACGACTAGACGTCCTACGCACGCAGCATGACTCGAGTGTTAACGAGCTGCTCGTCGCCAAGCACTTCCATCCAGATTTGCTCTGGTGTCGGAGCCGCCAGCACGATCCCGAATGACCAGAGCACACGCTCAACGTGACTGCCCAGGAGTACCAAGTCGTTGTCGCTCGCCATTCGTTCACGAGAGTCGAAGAAACGCTGGAGGTCTCGCGCGAAGAGCTCAAACCATTCGCCTAGGCTAGCCTCCTGCAAAACCTTGATGCTCTGGCTAGTCCGCCAGCGCTCAAGATTCCCCGCGGCACACGCGCATGCGTTCGCCGTGGCACAAAGCATCTGCTCAAGGTGTGCCACCGCGAGGCCCATCGCGACGTCCACATTGCGATGCTCAATGAAATGAAGTCGGGCATTCTCGATACCCTTCATGCTACGGGCAAGTGCTTCGCTGTAGAGCGCATCAGTCGTGGCAAATTCGTCGTCAGATACAGCTTCCAATTTGGACAGACGTGCCCCGAAGTAGTGGGAACAAAAAAAGTGCGCGAGTCGAAGGCCAAGGACTTCAAGCGGAGGCCTTGGCCGCAGCAACGCCTCCTTGAGCCTGGAAGACACGGTTGCGTAGTACGTCGCCCGCCCTGCCTGATGCCGAATCATAGCGGCTGCTGGGCGTGCAAGCGGCCCTCCTCTGGCCACCTGGTTGACGGAGCCGGTAGTGATAAAGAGCTCGCTAAATACGCCGGCCGGTGATTCTGTCGCGTGGCACGTACCGAGTTGCACGAGCTGCACCTGGTAGTCATTTAGAGCCAGTCCTCGCTGACGCAGAGAACGCGCTATGTCGTCCGCGATGACGATGGACGTCACTGTACGCAGCCCCATTTGCAGCTCTGGCGCGCTCATCAAGTTTCGAACGGCGGCCTGCGCTTTGCCACTCTTGCGACTGGCCGGCTCAAACTTGATGGGCACCTTGACTACCTTTGGCGTCGCCACCTCGGCATCATCCGCATCGTCCTTGCTCCGACGGGGTGCGGCAAAGGCTTCCCCCTCCACCAGCTTGTCCACGTATTGGGCGACGGTATCCCCGATGCTCCGGGCAGCGTCGGCCGTCTGCGCATCCACTCGCGAGCTGATGAAAAACTCTAGTGAACACCGCGCAAGAGCATAGTTGAGCGTTGACAGCTCTAACCGCGCGGCACCAGTGCAGCCCACCAGCACCTTAGCCGACGAAATCGGCATCACCACGCCTGCCACTTCGTCATCGTTCACCAGCCAGTAAGGCTGAGCGCTCTTGAAGTCCGCTGTCGGTGAACCGATGGCCAAGCAGTCCGGCAACACAAAGTGCGAAGGAGCGTCCACCGCGATGATTTGCCAGTTCATCTCCTTCAGCCGGTTGACGCGGGCCTCAGGAACCAAATCTCTATCGAGTGCCTTGCTATGGCTGCCCTCGATGAGCTCGGGCATTTTCTCCAGCAGCATTTCAAACTGCTGGAGCACCGCGGCCGACAACATTGGAAAAATCTGCGGGAACTTCTCCCGTGCACGAAAGTGAGCCAGCTTCGCGAAGGCATTTCGAAAGCCCTCTGGCATCTGGCCGAACTTTGGCACGATGTCTTCTTCTATTGCGTTGACCAGCATCGACTCAGACTTCAGCGAATCGATTTCGAGCAGGGCGCGTGCCGTGTCGTCGCTCTCCATCGAATTTGCGAAATGTTCGAGCAGTTCGGTTGCCGCCGCGGAGAAGGTCCCCCTAACGAAGGCTGACCGAATCGACAGGTGAACTACTACTGCGGCAGCGACATGCGCATCGATGGGGCCTGCGGGAGATTCCCGTAGCGCAGCTACCGCCGGCGACAACACGAGTTCCTCGTACTTCGTGATCCGGTCATCCAGAGTCTCCTCCTCTGATGGTTCCGAGTAGAAGTCTCGTTGGGCGGCAACTCCTTCAGTGGACGACAAATAGGGCTTCTGTCCCTTCTTGAAGACGTAGACCTGCGTCCTTTTGCCTTTTGCCTCCCCAAACCCTCGCTGCAGTGCCTGAGGGATGAAATGCTGCTTGCGACCTGCCACCCTGCTCTCCAAACCAGGCTCCGCGCCGAGTCGGGGAAGCAGCCCAAGCCCCAGCGCATGAAGACCTTGAAGTCGTCCGCTACAAACTCAGCGACGCGCTTGGCGCTTACCAGCAACTCGTCCTGCTCGCAGTGCCCCTCGGCGCCGACAAATACGCCACCCCCCTTTGATGAATCCCATGTAAGCACCTGTCGATTCAACTCGGAGGCGAGCATCCCCCATTTTCACCCCGATTGAGTGTTAGCCAATCTGCCCGACAAGGTGTTGAATTCCACTCAAAACTCTTTGGAACTGTCCCTCCGTCTCTCGGGGCGGCCTACCGCCAGCCGCTCACCTTGTTGACGTCACTTCTAATGCGCCATGGCAGCTCCCGGCCAGCAGTGATCCTTCGACCCCTCCGTCGGCCTATGTCAGGTATCTGCGACAGCGGTCACTAGGCGACCAACCCTGACTGTCCGTCCCCAGTCTTGACCTGCCGTTCGGACGATGAAAGTCGGAGTGCAGAGGTAGCCGTCGGTCGGTGGGCGACCAGTTTTGCCATGTGGGGGCATTCAGCAACCCAGATCTGTAGGCGCGCGACCCACGGCAGCGGGTCGAAAGCGGCCGTAGCCCATTGTGATGCCCTCTTCATGAGGAGCTCACCATGCGCAAACAACCGTCTGCCTGGAACAAGGGTCGTCTGGTGGGTCGAAGGCCTCCCCTCAAACCAAAGGAGATCTGATCCCTCCGCATCGCCTGCAGCTCGCGGACCACACGAAGCTGGAAACACTGTCAGGTATCTGGGTATCGAGGTGGACGACGCATGTGACATATCGGAGCAGACGGAGATCTAGGCTGCCTTCGACCTTGCACTGACACCCGCAGATTGGTACTTATAGTCGGCCGGATCAAGTTCATCGATCACTTCCTCGATTTCCGGATGTCTTGGGTCGGAGTTCAGGCGCACCATGAGGCACTTGTTCCGACTGTGCAAGTGCTTATGCCAGACGAAGTCGACGTCCCCGAACGAACGGTCCTCCGGGTCGATTACCTCGAACCGGTACTCGTACTCCCTCGCGTGCTTCTGATACTTGCTCGAAATGATCCGGATTTTGACCGTGCGGCCGTCAAAAGTGACGCAGCCTCGCTGCGTCTTTCGATCAGACCACTTGCGCGTCGTCTGGCTGACGGAAAGTGGCTTGTTGAACGGCATCGCTGCCGACTTCTTGGCCAGTCTATCGGCCGCTTTGTTGTACACGCTCGATTTGTGCCCCTTCACCCACCGCACTTCAACACGAAGAGAGCATGCATTGACTTCTTTCCTCAATCGTTTCCAGAGATCAATGTTCTTCACCGGGGTGCCATTCGCTCCCCGCCACCCCTTCTGATGCCAGACGTTCATCGCCTTCACGAAGTTGTCTGTGACGTACTGGGAATCTGAGAACAGCAGGACTCTCTGGAACCTGCTCATGTCAGGAAAAACGCGCTTGGCTTCCTGCAAGCCCTCGATACAGGCTTGAATCTCCATTTCATCGATGGTCGCGCTCTGGAAGCCAGTCGGGGCGTGCTCAGATGTTTGAGGATCTCCAGCTTCGTCAACCCACATTAGCACCACACCAACACCAGCGGCTCGCTTCTTGTTCGGGAAGGACGAGCCGTCCGTGTAGATGTTCAGCGCCTCTTCGTCGTGGATACCGCCCTGGGTGATCACGATCCCTCCGTGGAGCACCTCGGCTCTGCTGCAGCTTACTGCCGCCCTCCACTGCGATCAAGGGCACCCCGCGAAACCGCTGGCGGCTGCTTCCGGCCATCGTCAATCGTTCGCCGCACGTCGGCGAACGACAGGTATTGGAAAACCGCCGCCATTGGGGGCCAGACTGACAGTTCGCACCCCAGTTTGGAACGGTCCTCGGGGGGACACGCCAGTCCAACTCTCATGGTGTGACGGGGAGCGGCGCCGTCATGGCCCGAAGAAGTGCGCGGGGAAGCTTTTCGGGTCCACAAACTGTCTTGCGCAGCGCACCGCCACGATTCGACTCGAAGCTGGGGTGACGGCGCTGCATGCCGATGAACGCCCCTTCTCACTCGTGCGGGCTCCCGATACGGCTAATTATCGGGAGCGAGCACACCCGATCGGTGGTGGTCCTCCACGTTCGTCGAGACCACTCTGGCGACTAGACGCACGGGGTGATTGTCAGCACAGGCCCTCAAAGCATCCCTCGTTCGGCGGCTGTCCGCTTTAGAGCGAAGTTCTCGGGCCTAGGGCGCGCTTTCGCCGCGCACGCAGGTGCAAGCAATCAGCCCGCTATGCGGCCTCCTCCAAATTGAGTATGTGCATATAGGGACCAACTGGGTACATTGCTGTACGTTTACCCAGCTCACTGTAAAGGCTCCTATGGCGACTAACGCAGACAAGGACGTGCACCTGAAGATCGTAGTCAACGGCAAGCCCGTGCCGCTTAAGGCGGACCCGAACGACCAACTCGGGGAGCTCGTCGAGCCGGCGCTCGATAAAGCCAAGGTGGCAGACAAGTCCAATCTCGATAAATGGATCTTCACCAACGCCGCTGGCAAGGTGCTTGAGAAGACTGCACTGATCGCCAGCTTTGGCTTCCAGCAGAACGAGGAACTCTCCCTGAGCATGGGCGCCGGTGTAGTAGGTTAAGAACCGCTCGCAATGTACACGGACCCGCTCGTCGTTCGTCGCAAAGTCGAGCGTGAAATCGGCTGGTACAACGAGCGCATCGATCACTATCGCGCGCGAGGTATCTGGCTTCTTGGCTACACGTTTCCCGAGCTACTTGTTGCGTTCGTCGCGCCTCGAACTCGCCCGCACCCCATGGTTCCGATGGGGATCGTGTTGAACCTATCCAACTACGACGTGGAGCCCCCATCCGTCACGTTGGTCAACCCCTTAACACGCGCGCCACTCAAATTCGGTGAGGTGCCGAACAGCCTAGTTCGGCTTCGTGCGTTGCAGGCCCTAGGGCCGCCAGGCACGGAACTCCCGCAGGTCCAATACCTCCCGGCGACGCCGGGAAAAGAGCAAATTCCAGGGGTGCCAGGAGTCTTGCCTGAACGCCTTGTCCAGGGGTGGAGTGAGGAGGACCCGAAACCGTTTATATGCCTGCAGGGCGTCCGTGAGTATCACGACAATCCAGGCCACTCGGGAGACCCTTGGTGGTTGCATCGAAGCCAAGGCGCCGGTCGCTTCCTGCGGGTTCTAGAAGTTATCGCAAAGTATGGCAGTGAAGCAATGACCGAGCAGCTGCAGGTTCAACAGCAATTCCGGGTTCAAGTGCTGTCCCAAATCGCGGTGGACGTGCAGTGAGCGAATTGACTGAAGTCACCGAGGTAATTGTCCCGCTAAGCGTGATCACCGCTGGCTATGCATTCATGCGTTCGGCCGGGCGGATGCGACTCGAAGGCCTTGTGCTATGGGCGGGTCGCCAAGAAGATGCGCGTTTCAAGGTCACTGAACTCATTGTTCCACAGCAGCGAGGATTGCACACGCCGGACGGCCTGTGCGCGATCGTAGACGCACCGGAGCTTCGTCGTCTGAATCTTCATCTGTATCAGAACGCACTTGAGCTGATCGCTCAATTCCATACGCATCCGACGCATGCGTATCACTCGGACACTGATGACCGGAACGCGATTGCCAATACGATCGGGTGCTTTTCGATTGTCGCCCCTAATTTCGCCGTCATCGACTATCCATTGTCGGAGTGCGCGGTCTATCGTCTCGACGCAAGAGCTCAATGGATCGAGGTGGATGAGCGCGCACAGCCAAACCAGATTACTGTGGTGGAGGACTGATGATGGCGCTCCCAACTTACTTCGAGCGTAACGCTGAAGCAGCCGCAACGCTAATTCAAGGGTTCGATCCCGTCTTTGTCGCTGAACGCCTGGAAGTCGAAGTCATCGGAATCATCTTTGATGCGGCAGCAGCCGCCAGCACGGAGTCCAGGGCAGCCCTCGACATGATCGTGAGGTTGACCGCGCGCATCTACCCAACTCTAGCAATCGTGGGCCTTCGTGCGCCGAGCACCTACGTCGCGCAATTGAAGCGCTTGGCCAAATCGATCAACCCCAGGATCGATCTACTGGATCGCATGGAAAACGCGACGCGCATTGCTGTATTCGGTGAGACGCAGGTTCCCACTGTGCGCAAGGCAGTTGGCTCAACGTGGTTTGTGGGTTCGGACAATTGGTTCATGCGACTTTCGCGCAATGCACCTGTTGGAGCGGGAAACAGCGCCAACCCGTTGGCTGCAGGCGCGGCCTCATGTGTTGCGGCTGCCAACGTGTTTCGTGCGATCTTCGCGACAGAACTCGGGAAGGATCTGCTCGACGACGAGCTCTGGTTCTCTTTGTTGGACATGCGCGAGGTTGACTCAGCCTCGGCAAACCCGCAACTCACACGGCTAGTGCTTCGAGACGTTCACCTGGCAGGCGCCGGTGCGATCGGTAATGGATTTCTGTGGGCGCTTTCACGATTGACGTGGCGCGGCACACTGCACATTGTCGACCCTGAGACAATCACCGATAGCAATTTGCAGCGCTACGTCATGGCTGTCGCGTCGGACAGGGGAAAGACCAAGGCCATTCGATCGGCATCGTGGATGCCCCGAGCCAAAGGCCGAACGGTCGAGTCCCGTGTCATGGATTGGGCGACCCACATCTCCGCGCAGCAGCACGTCGCCGATACGGTCGTCTCCGCACTCGACTCGGCGCGCGTGCGCATTGAAGTGCAAGCCAGTCTGCCTCGTCAAGTATTCAATGGGTGGACGCAGGGAGGCGAGGCCGGCGTATCAAGGCATCGATTCCTTGGAACCATGGCATGTCTCGCATGCCTGTACCTGCCACACGGATCGGCGTTGAATGAAGATCAAATGGTCGCGCGCGCGCTAAAGCTTCCCGACGATGAGCCGACCGTTCGCGACATACGCCAACGGTTGCAGCAGAACAAGCCGACTGAGCGGGCCTACCTTGAGCGAATCGCGGCAGCTTCGGGAGCCCCCATCGGAAAGCTGCTCGCGTATGAAAATCAGCCGTTGAGCTCGCTATACGTAGGCGGCGTGTGCGGTGGTGCGATCATGGAATTTCACGCCGCCGCGCTCGATGCACACGCTGATGTGCCTATGGCGTTTCAATCCGCATTTGCCGGAATTGCTCTTGCTGCGGAACTGGCCCGACCGACCCGACTGCCACATACGGTCACCCAGATCGATCTGCTAGGAACGTTTCCTCCAAGGCCCGGACGGAACCAAGAAAAGTCGACCACTCCGCCTTGTATATGCGTCGATGAAGACTTCATCGATGTGTATCGGGCGAAGTACCCAACAGAGACGGTCGGGTCCTAACCCGCGGAGGGGCGAATCCCAGTGGAGTCTCGATCTGAGACATCTTGGGTTCACCTGGTTCGAGCGGGTATCGGCAACCTCTGTCGCCAGGAGACGAAACTGACCGCCGCACCAAGTCTCAAGCAGTCCCTGGCGCAAGCCTGAGTCCCGAGGTACAGCGGTCATCCGACGGAGCGCAAGACGAATGGCAGGTTTCGGTGGCTACAGCCAGTCAACGCGCCAAACCCGTGCGCCAGCAATCAGTCTGAAGCGGTCATCGACGGACGTTGCATCTGGCCTGAAAGGAGCTCCCGGCGCATTAGCAGCGTCATGGCTGCTCTCGACCGAGGCTGTGTGAAAACTCGGTCAGAGCAGAATTTCAGGGGTACTCGACCCCTTCGCCGCATCGAGATCGGCGCTCCTGGATCGATCTACGAGGTCGACTTTCGGCGTGAGAGCAATCGTGGCGAGTTTTCGCACAGCCTCGGCCGAAAGCGGACCTTCCCCGGGGTGCGACTGCGGCACCTCTCGCTGCCGATCTTGCGGCCGGGACGAAGGACCGCTTTGCAGCGGTGGACTAAACCGCTCGCGCGGTAGGCGCTCCGCGCCAAGCCGG
>Ga0255338_1002413_pt1 | contig 27495 bp, 16 predicted proteins | sample MeOH1_35cm_T4_19_FD_203715 | JGI IMG/M metagenome (GOLD analysis project Ga0255338, IMG submission 203715) | Sandy soil microbial communities from University of British Columbia, Vancouver, Canada - MeOH1_35cm_T4_195 | ecosystem: Engineered > Artificial ecosystem > Sand microcosm > Unclassified ...
AAGACTTTGTCAGCGGGCTTCGACGGCCGGATCTCCCCGAACGCCGCCGCTTAGCTACTCGGCCGCTGGGTCGCTACCGAGACCGGACTTTCACCGGCAAGCCCAACGTGGCTTATCTGGACACACCTTTCGAACGCGCCCTGGGCCTTTACCGGACGGCTGACCGCGGCGGGGATCCGGATCAGTATGGACGGACGGGGCCGGGCGCCGGATAACGTGTTCATCGAGCGGCTGTGGCGGAGCGTGAAGTACGAAGAGGTCTACCTCCAGGATTACGCTACCCTGGGAGACGCGCAGCGCGGGTTGCGACGCTACTTCCGGTTCTACAACGAGGAGCGTCCCCATCAGTCGCTGGACTACCGCACGCCCGCGCGGGTGTTCCAGGCGGGATGATCGGTGTGGGCTTGCCCCGGATGGCGGCTGGGCGATTAGTTCGTTAGGTAGAGCCTTAGTTTAAAGTACGCGAAAAGCTGTCTTGACGAAGGGGAGCACATTACACCTCACACCACGCTCCAAACTCCACTGGCGCACGAGAGGTTCGTCTCCAAGAAAGACCCCACGAACCTCACCTAGGTCTTGTGGCACCTGCGCGAGGCTCGCAAACTTCGCGCAGGTGCCACTAGCATGCCTACTACCGACGCGATCCGAGCACCGCTGGTCCCGGCCACGACGCGTCGTTGTGCTGGCGGACTCTACATTAGGTGACTTCTAACTATTGCAGTTCCACAGCAAGTGCTCACCTGTGCCAGTGTCAGCGGTCGCAAATGTCAGTATATGCGGTGTGTCTTCATTCGCACTGAGCCGCGTGGACGCGCCACAGTGCCACACCGGCACCCAGCAGGTTTCGCGGCTGGCGTGAGCGGCACGAGAAGGGTGGAGATTGAATTATGGCGAATGGTTGGGGCGGCCGACGACCCGGAGCGGGCCGGCGACCCTTGAATCTCGATCTGGCCCAGGGGGCAAAGCAAGGCGGCAGACCGCGGAAGCGTGCCGGGCGACCGAGCAACGCAGAAAGGCGGAAATCCATGGATCAGATCCTCCGAGAGGTGACTCTTCGCGTACTATGCCAGAGGGTCATGCAGCGGCTGGCCTCCCGATCTGTTCCGGTGGAAGAGGAACTCGTCATGGTTAATCTGGAGCGGGCCTGGTTGAACTTAGGAGAGTGATCTGCAGTACACGTGCTCCGATCCCGACCGGTCCAGCGAGCCACCTTTTAACCCTTGCTGGCACCATTGGTAGATACTGCGCCTCGACCTCGCCACCAAGGAGAGTCAGGGCAAGAATTCTACTTCACTCTCCGGCAGGCTTGAGTCGGACCTCATAGCTAACGGGAGTGAACTCGGCCTCGGCGACGAGATCGTCGGGAGTCAGTTCGAAGAAGGTCAGCTGGGGCTGTTTGAGATCGAAGCCGTAGATGCGGTAGAGCCGATAGCCCGCGGGGCAGGTGCGAGCATAGTCGCGTTCCGCACGGCTCATGAAGAAGGGGGTAGTCGACGGGCCCATCGTGGTCTTAACTTCGAGCCGCACTTCCTCCCCCGTCTCCGGGTCGAAACTACGGATATCGTAGCCCGCGCCGTCGCCGAAGGCGACGGAGATGTGTTCCACCTTAGCGGCTAGGTCTGGACGCCCTGCCGCCTCCAGGCGGCCCCGTTCGTAGCGGAGGGTGAGCTCTTCGCCCAGCCGGCCAAGCTTACTATTCCGGCGCTCGCGCTCCACATAGTCGATCGGCTGACTCGCAAATTTCTTGGAGGTGAGTGGTACGCCGGCTTCTCCCGCCGGCTTCTCGCCTTTAACAAGAGTGACCCCTCCCACAGGCAGCTTGTTGGGCAGTTCGGGGGTCTTCGGGGGTGACTTGAGTTTCAGTTGGAGGGCGGTGAGCTGTTCTTTGGTGGGGTCAAACTCCAGGATCTTCCACCGAAAGTGGACGGGCTTAACGCGTTGGGCATCGTGCGCCACGTATTGGAGCCGGCCGAGGTAAGTGTAGGGTCCGGAACTGCGAGTGCGGAGAAAGAGCAAGATGTCGTGCTTACGGTGCTCGTGGGTGAGGAGGTCACGGATCACCTGATGGTGGAAACCTTGTGCCGGCTGGGACTGCCAGCGTAGGACCCCGTGCGTGTCAATGTCTTCATCGAACTGGTGCTCCCCGGCTGACTGGCCAAACGTGACGAAGAAGGCGTAGTTGGGCCCCTCCCCAAAACGGATGATCCCTTGGATACCCCAGGTGCCGCACTGCGGCTGGAACGGGTACTCCGGAGCGAGCTTGGCGGCGACCTCCGCTCGCGTATAGATAGCGAAGCGCTTGAATCCGTGGTGTGAGGGCATGGGGTCGATAGTTAGCGGAGGACCGTGAGTCCGGCGCTGGTCAGGGCTCCAAAGGTCGTTTCCATCGGCGCAGTGGGCGGGACGAAGACGAGGAGACCGTCGCGACCGCGGGAGAGCAAGACGCGGTAGCTATTGAGCCGGAGTTGGTGGGGATCTCGGGCTTTGGTCTGGAACGGTTGGGGGCTGACCCACTTGCCACTGACCCAGCGTAGATCGTCGCCCCACGAGATGAGGGGGAAGTCCAACTCCAACCCTTGCGCCGCGAACTCTGTGGCTACGCTGCGGAGTTGACAGCAGGATCGAGGGGAAGCGGGAGGATCGTGGTACCAGGGCCCCGCAGGGAGGTTCTTGGTAACCTCGTAGTCGTTGTTGACTCCGTAACGGGCGAGGTTTCGGGCTTTGGAAGAGGCGAGGAGACCGTAGCGCTTCTCCTGCTGACCCCGGTAACGTAAGTGGACGTATTTTGCGGCCCGCCTGAGGTCTTGGGTGACATACAAGTGGAAGCCTTGATCGCGAATCTGTGCGGCCGTCGCGGCCGCAGCGGGCAGTTCACCGCGAAGTAGCTGCGCTACCCAGTGTTGGACGTCTTCTGCCAGGTGGGAGCGCAGGGAAGTGGTGAGATCTAGGTCGTCTGACGAGCGAACCTGGGCAGCGTGCGTGAAAAAGCTCTCGAGCTTGGTGGGGCAATGCACCGTCCAGGCGCCCCCTGTGGCGGCGATGGCGTCATTCCAGAGTTGCAGGCCCTCTTCTTCGCCGACGTGGATCTCTTGTCCCTCTCCGATGAGGCCCACGACCGCGGCCCAGCCCGGCATGCCCTGGCCGAGATGGAGAAAGTCTTCGGGCTCGGAAACGTGGTGGGCGCGCTTTTCACCAGCCTGTGCGGCGTCGAACGCGCGCTGGGCTTCGTCGTAGACCCAGATATGCTCCGCCGGCCGGCGGTCCTGAGTGACGCCATACTGCCGCAGAAAGCCATGCACGTCTTGCACGAACGCCTTGCTACCTAGGGCATACTGGAGAACCTGGACCAGGGGGCGGTTACCGGAGAGGAACACGGCGGCGCGCCGGCCAGAACCCTGCTCGAAATGGGTGTGGTAGACGAACTGGAGGCCAACGAGCGTCTTGCCGGCACCAGGAACTCCGGTGACGAGGGCGAGGTGGCGCTCGCTGCGAGCCTCAGCGTGACTGACGATCTGCACGAGCTGTGCCACGGTCTCCGCAATCCCTGCACTTTGGGCGCGGCGGATCTGTGGCAATGGTTCGTGCTGAAAGATCGTGCGGGCCGCAGCCACGAGGGATGGAAGAGGTGCATAGTCGGCGTACAGCCATGATTGTAGGTCGAGGACAATGTCGTCGGTGGCGTCGACGGTCACGGCGAGGGCGCCCGCGAGGGCAACCGGCGGCATAATCCGCACTCCGTCTCGCTCAGAACTCGTCGCCTCGGAAAGAGTAGGGACGAGTACGGGGAGGACCAACCGGTTGTGAGAGCCGGCGTGGTAATGCCGGAGATCACGAGCGTAAGCAGCGACCTGGTCGAGGTGAGCCTGAAGAGGCGTCGCGAAATCTTTAAACTCCAGCACCAGGATGGAACCGCCCGCGAGCAAGACGACGTCGGGTCGCCGGCCGCGCTCTCGAGGGAGTTCGTACTCGAAGATCAGGGTCCAGTGCGCAGTCTCCGGGCGGAGGCGGAGGAGCGTGGTCAGTGCCGAACGGAGAACGGCGGCGGAGTTAATCCACGCGGAGTGTTGGCTCGAACTCGGCGGTTCGAGCATACAACGCGTGTGATGCTCGAAGAGCGAGGCGAGCCAGTCCGCAGCATCTGTCGCCAGAAACACCGGAATCGTACCGTGCCAACCACATGGCACGGCGGATGATTTGGGCGTTGAGGTCACTCTTGGTTAACCAGAGTCCGAATTCGTTCCAGCAGAGGTTCGGTGGGAAATTCGGATGGGAACTCGGAGGACTGGGTTGCGATCCTACTCTCTAGCGTACCGATGTCCTCCGGGCGGACGAAGATTAGCACGGCGCGGAGAGCGTCGAAAGGGTCTCCCGGAACATAGCGACCGTGCGCGATCTCGTAGGAGGAGCTCACTCGGGGATCGTCAGCGGGGAACTGCGAAAACCAGAGTTGGGTGCCATCCATGCTGCGGAGCATAGTACGGTAGAGGGACTGGAATACCGCCAACTCATCGGCTGGGAGGTCGGCCCGAACTTCTCGAAAACTCGGCTCTGTCTGCTCCCCATCGAGAACCAACATCAGCTTGGGGAATTCTCCGTATTCCCAGGCTTTCTCGAAAGCGTCTGCGTAAATACCCATGGTGGTTGGCTCCTTGTCCAAACCAACCCGCACCACAGTAGGCAAGCGCTCGATGGACACCGCCCGGAACTCTGAACAGATCCACTTGATCGTGTCCCCTAAGATCGACTCTGCCAAGCTCAAAGGATCGAAGGGGAGTTGATGCATTGCGGTTTTCGCCGGAAGTAAGGCTAGCCACAGGGGGAATGGAGTGTCGCCGAGTTTCAGGGGAGAGATCATTTACAGGCTCAGAGTTAAAAAGCAAGCAGCACCGCGTTTACTCGACACGCCGGGCACTGACAGATACTAATCGCGGCCATAGGTAGACCGTTTACTACCACTTCGTTTAGGTAACTAGCCTCAGGAGTTTCAAGCGACAGCTTGGGCTCGTAAAGCCTCATACAGCCCGGAGTGGGTCAGCAGGAGCTGCCGGATGCCGCGCTGCACCGCTTCCGAGTTGAGAGCCTGGGTGCTCATGGAGGTGTGCGCGTCCAGGGCTTCCATGATGGCGTTCAGGATCTCGTGGTGGAGGTCCGGGGAGTTGGCGAACTGCTCCTTGGTGTTGTTCGCCGCCTGCTGTCGCAGAGTCGCCGACTCCAGCAGCTTGCCTTTGATGACGTGGTTTACGTAGACCAACTGGTCCTGGTCCGTGGTGTCCGCCCCGAAGAGCCCGTTCAGCTTCTCGATGATTTCCGCCAGGAGCGCCTTCTCTTTCTCCTGCACGCTGCCGCCGCCCACCTCGCTGAGCGGATCGAGCCTGGGGGACTCGCCTTCACTCAGGGGCAGGGGGCGCTGGCCGAGGTGCTTCAGCTTGTGATGGGTGAGCACGACCTTGGAGAGATCGATCCCCTCTCGCTCGCGGCCGAACTCCAGCAGGGGCAGGAGGCGCTTGAAGAAGATCCACCGCTTCTCGATGTCCGTGTTGCCGTAGTCGAAGATCTGGGAGAGGAAGGTGTAGAGGCGGAGGTAGGCGCCCATGTCCCCTTTGAAGAGGAGCAGCGCGTTCAACTCGTCCTGCGCGGCGTCCGCGGCCTTCGCGTTGCCCTGCTCCTTCGCGGACTGCAGCGCCGCCTGGGCGGCTTTGTAGCGCTTCATCAGCCGGTCTTGCACCGGCGTGAGCGCGGCCACCAGCTCGCTCTGCTTCGCGCCCGGCTTCAGCTCCACCTCCACCACGCGGTCCACTTCGAAGTCGTCGTAGTGGCCTTCCGCGTCCAGCTTGGCCCGGAGGTTGAAGACGAGGTTGGGGTCCGTGACGGCGGAAAGCTCCGCGGTGGTGTGGTAGGTCTTGAAGGCGGCGAGGACCTCCTCCGTGTCGTTCACGAAGTCGAGCACGTAGGTGGTGTCTTTGCCGGGGTAGGCGCGGTTCAGGCGGGATAGCGTCTGCACGGCCTGGATGCCCGCCAGGCGCCGGTCCACGTACATCCCACAGAGCAGCGGCTGATCGAAGCCGGTCTGGAACTTGTTGGCCACCAGCAGCACCTGGTACTCATCCCCTTTGAACGCCTCCCGGATGTCGCGTCCCTTCAGGTTCGGGTTGAGCAGCAGGCTGTGCTCCGTCACCGGCTCGGGGCTGGAATCGGCGTCGTGCACCTCGCCGGAGAAGGCGACCAGCGTGCCGATGGGATACCCGCGCTCCTTGATGTACCGGTTGATGGCGAGCTGCCAGCGCACCGCCTCCACGCGGCTGCCCAGCACCACCATCGCCTTGGCCTGGCCGTTCAGCAGCGGGGCCACGTGCTGCCGGAAGTGCTCCACCACGATCTCCACCTTCTGGGAGATGTTGTACGGGTGGAGCCGCACCCAGCCCATGATCCCCTTCATGGCGGCGCTGCGCTCCACCGTGGTGTCGTCGTACTCCTTCCCCGCGTGGGCCAGCTTGAAGGCGAGCTTGTAGGAGGTGTAGTTCCGGAGCACGTCCAGGATGAACCCCTCCTCGATGGCCTGGCGCATGGAGTAGACGTGGAACGGCTCCGGGATATTGTCGGGCGCGGCCTTCCGCGTGGGGTCCGGGCGCGTGCCGAACAGCTCCAGCGTCTTCGCCTTGGGCGTGGCGGTGAAGGCGACGAACGTGATGCCGCTATCGTCCGAGCGGGCGGCCATCTGCGCGGCCAGCACGTCTTCCGTGCTCACCTCGCCGCCCTCGTTCAGCTCGGCCAGCTCTTCCGGGCTCAGCACCGCCTTTAGCTTGGTGGCGGCCTCGCCGGTCTGGGAGCTGTGCGCCTCGTCCGCCAGCACCGCGAACCGCTTGCCCTGGGTCGCCGCCAGCTTCCGCACCGCCTCCAGCGCATGCGGGAACGTCTGGATGGTGCAGACCACGATCTTCTTGGTGCCGGAGAGCGCCTCCGCCAGCTCCGCGCTCTTGCTGCCCGCGCTGCCCTTGATGGTAGCGACCACCCCCACCTGCCGCTCGAAGCCGAGCAGCGCCTCCTGGAGCTGGGTATCGATCACGTTGCGGTCCGAGACCACCAGTACGGTATCGAACACCTTCTTGTTTGCCGCGTCGTGCAGCTCCGCGAGGAAGTGGGCGGTCCAGGCGATGGAGTTCGTTTTGCCGGAGCCGGCGGAGTGCTGCACCAGGTACTTGCCGCCCGGCCCCTCCGCCCGCACCGCCGCCTGGAGTTTGCGCGTGACGTCGAGCTGGTGGTAGCGCGGGAAGAGGACCTTCTCCACCTGCTTCTTCTTGTTGCGCTGCGGCACCAGGTAGCGGCCCAGGATCTCCAGCCAGCTCTCCCGCTCCCACACCTGCTCCCACAGGTAGGCGGTGGGGTGGCCCTGCGGGTTGGCCGGGTTGCCCGCCGCGCCGTGGTTGCCCCGGTTGAACGGCAAGAACACGGAGGCCGCGCCCTCCAGGCGGGTGGCCATGTGCACCTCGCCGTTGCTCACCGCGAAGTGGACCAGCGCCCCGCGCAGGAAGGAGAGGAGCGGCTCCGCGGCCTGGCCCTTCGGGTGGGGGTGGCGGTCGAAGCGGTACTGGTCGATGGCGTCCCCCACGCTCTGCGTGAAGTCCGTCTTCAACTCCGCCGTGGCCACCGGCACGCCGTTCAGGAAGAGCACAAGGTCCAGGCACGGCTCTCCGTGCAGGGAGTAGCGCACCTGCCGCACCACGCGCAGCCGGTTGGCGGCGTAGCGCTGGAGGATCTCCGGGTTGAGCGCGAGGGCGGGCTTGAACTGCGCCACGAGGAGCGGCTGCTTCAGGCCCAGCAGCTCGATGCCGTGTCGCAGCACCTCCAGCGTGCCCCGCTGGTCCAGCTGGTCCCGCAGCCGCGCCAGCAGCGTCTCCCCCGCCTGCGCGCCGTGGTTCTTCTCCAGCGTCTCCCACGCCTTAGGCTGCGCTTCCTGTACCCAGGCCAGCACGTCCGCCGGGTAGAGCGCCCGCGCGCGGTCGTACCCGGCCGTGTCCCCCTCGGCGTAGAGCCAGCCGTGCTGGGCGAGGTGCTCGCAGATCTCGGTCTCGAAACTGCTTTCGTGGTGGAGGCTCATGAATGTCCATCCGGAATGACACGCTTCACGTGGTGGAGCGTCTCACCGCCTTCCGATTTCCAATCCACCCACCCGTTCGAGGCACGTCCAAGCAAGGCCTCTGCCGCCGTGCTTGGAGAAGTGAACAGGTGATCTTTGTCGAACACGACCGTCTCCCCATCCACGTGCATTACACCCGCCTCTATAAGCTTGCTTCTGGCTCGGTCAAACTTGTTGCCGGTCGCTGATAGTCCTCTCTTGAGGCCTCGGGAACCTTTGAGCACAACAAAGCCCTCCGAGGTGTACAAGAGTCGACCATCCGTTCCCGAGATTGAGAGATGGAACAATTCTGCCGCTTCTGCGACTGAGCTGATCGGCTTGGCAATTGGATCGAAGACAGGAAATCCCAAAGTAGCCAGGAGCGTTTGGCCGGTTTCGAAGATCTCAAGACAATCCGCCTCTAGCGGAGCCGGCGTATATGGCTTGGAGCCGTTATTGGCGTTCACCGCCGTGTAGCGATCAGCTTTCTTGGTTGCCTGAATGCTGTGCCATTCCAGGAAAAGCCCGTGGGTCTGTGTCAGGCTGTTGGTACGGGAAATGAGGACCAGAGCACGTTGCCAGAAGTCCTTCTCTTTGTTGTGCTTCGCAAGGCGGTCACGCAGTTCCCCTGTTTGGCCGATATAGACCTTTGGCTCCGTGCCATCCTCTACATCTCCAAACAGAAGGTATAGTGCCACCTGACCGGATTCGGGCATTTTCAGGAAGTCCTGTAAGAGGCTCCGGGGGACCTCAATCACCTGGACGATACGGGTCGTCAGTTCAGCAATACGAATGCCCTGCGGATCACCCCCTGGCAGAAATATCTGAATGGTTTTTGGCCTTGGATTCATGCGGCCTCCGACTGCACCAGACCGCGCACGTCAATTTGGCCTGTGACGGCGGCGGAGATCAATGCGGTGCGGCGCTCCTGGAGGAGGTCGATGGCGCGCTGCGACTCTGCAACAAGCTCTCCATAGCGACCAGCCTGTGCCTGAAGATAGGCAACAATCAGAGACTGCTCTTCTGAAGGAGGGAGTGCCACCGTAAGTTGCCGAATCGCCTCCAATGACAGATTAGAAATGGTAGTACCGGTAACCGCGAGATCGAAGTAACAACGAATGGGTGTCGATTGGAGATACCAATACAAATGGTCTCTCCTCAAGAACTCATTACAGTTCACATAAGCCGCGCTCTTCCCGAGCATTATCATCTCACCTTGGAATAGCGCTAGATTTCCGACTGTTCCATTTATCGATAGCAGCAGTGTTGTTTCATCGAGCCCTACGCGGTGCCTGTTATACTCGATCTCGCTCACACAGCGTGTCGTGTCGGTAAATACGACGCGCCCATCATTGAGGTTGTTTCCATTCACAAACCGAAACTCGGATTCGTCAACATACTCTGGTGTCCCATGAAGGCCATCCCCGATCCTGTTCGTCAATTGTGATAACTTCGCAATTCGCCAATGTGCGGGCACGTTACCCAGCCATTCGCTGCCGGAAGGCTTCATCGGTGCGGCGGGGTTCAGGCCCTTGGTGACGGCGTGGGAGATGACGGCCTGGCGCTTCTCCTTCAGCAACTCCATCAGTCGCCGCTGTTCCGCCACCAGCGCATCGATTTTTGCTGTCTCTTGTATGAGAAATGCGGCGATCTCGAATTGCTCACGCTTGGGTGGAATCGTGCACCGCAGGTTCTCAATGACTCCCATCCCGATATTTTGTTGCGTTCCAAAGCTCCAATTAAGCGTAATTGCCTCCAGGAAGTTCCGTGAGCGCATAAAATTAAGGACGAAATGCGGCACTGCCTTTTCACCGCAGCGTATAGCCGCTAATGGTGACCAAATGTTGAAGTCGGTTCGATCCTCGACAATGGCGGTTATACCGGTTGTCGCGCCTGACTTCACCATGTAAATATCGTGAAGTTTCGGCGAATACTTTTGTGAGTAGCGTGCATTGTCTTCCAAGGAGATGCACGCTCGGATCTTCGAGAAGTCGATCCGTCCCGACGACACCGCTTCGGCCGATACGAATGGAACCCCATCGCCGACAAACTGGGGAGTCTCGTGCGGACCATCGGTGATGGGATTGGCTACGATTCGCTTTAGCGGCAAAACACTCCAATGCTCCGGCACTTCGCCCAGCCAGTCCACGCCGCTGTCTTTGTACTTCGGGTAGCGCGGGAAGCTCATCCGGTCAGCCCCCGATCATGGTCAGGATGCGGTCCGTAACCGTCTTCAGCTCGGCGTCGATCTCCGCCAGCGGACGGGGCGGCTTGAAGACGTAGAAGTGGCGGTTGAACGGGATCTCGTAGCCGACCTTGGTCTTCTCGTGGTCAATCCAGGCGTCCGGGGCGTGGGGCAGCACCTCGCGCCGGAAGTAGGCGTCCACGTCTTCGCTCAGCGGCACGTTCTCGGTGTCGCGCAGGCTGGCGTCCGGCGTCGGCTTGCCCTTCCCTTTGCCTTTGGCTCCGAGTACGATTTTGCCTTGCTCATCGCGTAAGGGGCGCTCGACGGTAATCGTGCGGTAGCCGAACTCTTCGTTTCGGAAGATGCGGCTGATCGGCGCTCCGTCCCGCTCCGCTTCCTCGAAACCGCCGAAGAGGCGGGTAATCTCCTCGATGTGCTCCGGGCTCAGCTCTTTGCGCTTGCTGCCCAGGCTCTTGCGCATCTTCCGCCAGAAGCTGCTCGCGTCGATGAGCTGCAGCTTCCCCTTCCGGTGCGCGGGCTTCCGGTTGCTCACGATCCAGACGTACGTGCTGATGCCGGTGTTGTAGAACATGTCCGTGGGCAGGCCGATGATCGCCTCCACCAGGTCATGCTCCAGCAGGTAGCGGCGGATCTCGCTCTCCCCGCTGCCCGCGCCGCCGGTGAAGAGCGGGGAGCCGTTCAGCACGATCCCGAAGCGGCTGCCGCCGTCCCGCGCGGGCCGCATCTTGGAGACGAGGTGCAGCAGGAAGAGCAGCGAGCCATCGCTCACCCGCGGCAGGCCGGGGCCGAAGCGGCCGTTGTAGCCCAGCAGGTCCGCTTCCCGGCGGATCTCGCGCTCGATCTTCTTCCACTCCACGCCGAACGGCGGATTGGAGAGCATGTAGTCGAACTGTTTCCCGGGGAGGCCGTCCGCGGAGAGGGTGTTGCCGAACTTGATGTTCGCGATCTCCTGCCCCTTGATGAGCATGTCCGCCTTGCAGATGGCGTACGACTCCGCGTTCAGCTCCTGCCCGTACATCACCAGCCGCGCCTGGGGGTTCAGCTCCGCCAGGTGCTCCCCGGCCACGCTTAGCATCCCGCCGGTGCCGGCCGTGGGATCGTAGAGGGAGCGCACCACGCCGGGGCGAGTGAGGGCGTCGTCATCCTCAATGAAGAGGACGTTCACCATCAGCCGGATCACTTCGCGCGGGGTGAAGTGCTCCCCGGCGGTCTCGTTGGAAAGCTCCGCGAACTTGCGGATTAACTCCTCGAACACCGCGCCCATCTGGGCATTGCTCACCACCTCCGGGTGGAGGTCGATGTTGGCGAACTTCTCCGTGACCAAGTAGAGGAGGCCCGCCCGGTCCAGGCGGTCGATCTGGGTGTGGAACTCGAACCGCTCAAAAATGTCCCGCACCGCGGGGGAGAAGGCCTGGAGGTAGGCGCGCAGGTTCTCACCGATGTGGTCCTGGTCTCCCAGTAGCTTCTTCAGGTCCAGCGGGGATGTGTTGTAGAAGTGCTGGCCCGACTTGCGGAGGAGAAACGACTCCGGGTTGAGCCCCTGCTGCTCCCGGGCGGCTTTCTCCGCGAGGACTTCCGGCTTCGTGCCTTCCAGGACGCAATCGAGGCGCCGGAGGACGGTGAACGGGAGGATGACTTTGCCGTAATCGGACTGCTTGTAATCGCCGCGGAGGAGGTCGGCCACGGACCAGAGGAAAGACGAGAGGTTGGGATCGTTCACGGTGGGAGTGTCGGTATCGAGCGGTGGGAGAGCAACTGGGCGGGCCGAGTGGAAGGCCGGAGGCCGTGAGGCACGGCCGAACGTTCGGCAGGCACGGTTCGCGGTCCTGCTTGGTTGGCTGTTTGCCCTTTGATTGATATGCTAGCGCGCCTGAGCGGGCGGAAACGCGGGGACGGGATGATCGCCGCGCTTACAATCAGGGTCACGGGGCACGCCAGGGGTAACCGACCTGCTGGAGCCTTGATCGCGCACGCGGCCCTTCGTACGAGGAGCTGAACCATTGGAAACCGAACCAGAATCGCAAGTGGAAAAGCGCTGCTGCGCTAAGCATGGGGAGGTGCCGTGAGCGATCCGGATCTGGAGTCGTGGCCGCAGTGGTACTGCCCCTTCTGCCTCAGCCGGCTACCCCGTGTTGACGCGCACCCACCCGACGAGGCCGGCTGCACGTCGCGGGTGCGGCCCCAGGGCAACCATGATTGGCGCGCCCGTGGTCCCGGTTCAAAGCCGGAGCCGCTGCCCCCGCCCTCGCCGCGCGTCATCTGTATTCTGCCGGACTTCGAGATCTCAGCCACGGAGACTAAGGGCCGCGTAACGAAGCGCGAGTGGGTGGACACGGGCCACGAAGTGGAGCACCCATCCTATCGCTATGCCTGGCGAGACCCGGTCACCGGGCGCTCCGGGTATGGCACCTGGTGTACGGATCGTGTCATCGTGGCAGCTGCTGTCGAGCAGTTCCGGCGCGACGAGCCGGAGCTGATAATTGGGCTCGAAACACGCCTCCTCGTCGGATTCCACTTGTTAAAGTAACACTACGGACCCGGCTGGAGATCCCGGATGCGGGTCCGGCGCGGAGAGGAGCCATGCGCCCGGCGGCGACCCCATCCTCTTCCTGACGAGGGTGTTGGCGCCCTGCTGGGTGCACTAGTACTACAGTTGGAGATGGTGGTTAAGAAGGCTCCGGAGGAACGGAGCAATGCCCAAAGGCAAGCAGGAAGTAGTGCCGGATGCCCCGACCGCGACGCTCCGAGCGCGAGGTCCGGAGGAGTTCGAATCTCTGTGTGGCCGGATCGGTCGGCACATCCATCGTCAGGAAGTGCGCCGGCATATTCACGATTACCTTTCGGCCTTGTTAGCACCCGTGCCCCGCAAGAATGGCTGGCAGGTGGCACAGCAGGCTGGCCAGGCCCGCCCCCATGGGCTGCAGCGGGTGCTGAATGGGGCGACTCGGGATGCCGACCGGGTACGGGATGATCTGCAGGCGTATGTCCAGGAGCACCTGGGGCATCCCGAGGCCGTGCTGGTCCTCGATGAGACCGGTTTTCTGAAGAAAGGACGGCAGTCGGTAGGGGTGCAACGCCAGTACAGCGGTACGGCAGGGCGCATCGAGAATTGCCAGTGCCCAGAGGGCGCCCGTGTCTTCCTCGCTTACGCCAGTCCGCACGGGCGCACGTTTTTGGACCGTGAGCTCTATCTGCCCAAAGAGTGGACGGCAGATACGGCGCGGCGAGAGGCAGCCGGGTTACCGGAAGCGGTGGAGTTTACCACCAAGCCGCAGTTGGCGCGGCGGATGCTGGCGCGGGCGCACACGGCCGGGATCTCTGCGAGTTGGGTCACCGCGGATGCCGTCTTTGGTGGGGACCGGCGCCTTTGGGTGTGGTTGGAGGAGCAAGGTCAGGCCTTCGTGCTGGAGATTGCATGCAAGGAGCCGCTCTGGACGTGGACGCCCTCCGGACCGGGCCAACTACGAGCCGATGCTTTGGCGGGGCAGCTATCCGAGGCAATATGGGAGCGGTTGACGGCAGGAGACGGGGCGAAAGGACCTCGCGTGTATGACTGGGCGCGGGTGCGGCTGTTCCGCCTCTACTGGCCAGGTTGGGAGCATTGGCTCCTGGTACGCCGTAGCATCCGCGATCCGCAGGAAGTCGCCTACTACGTGGTATTCGCACCAGAAGGGACCCCACTCGCTACCCTGGTACAGGTGGCGGGCACCCGCTGGAGTATTGAGGAGTGCTTCGAGACGGGCAAGGGAGATGTGGGCTTGGACCAATACCAGGTCCGAAAGTGGGCGGGCTGGTATCGCTTCATCACGCTCGCGCTGCTCGCGCACGCGTATTTGGCTGTGCTGCGTGCAAAGGTGGCGACGACGGAAAACGGGGGCCAGCCAGCCTCTCTCCTGTCGGGGCCCAAACTGGCCTAGGATCTACTGCCACTTACCCTGCCGGAAGTGCGCCGGCTCCTACAGGGCTGGGTGTGGCAACTCGGGCCGCCTGAAGACGGGGTGCTGGCTTGGTCGTAGCGGCGGCAGCAGCATCAAGCAAGGGCACGACGCTGCCATTACAAAAAGCGCCGTGCCCACCACAGTCTCAATGTCAAACTGTAGTACTAAGTGTAGTTGCCAGAAGATGCGGGCCTATCCCAGCGATTAGACCGACGCCGAGTGGGCAGAGTTAGCACCGTTGTTGCCCCACAAGACCGGAGGGTGACCGCGGAAGCATCCGCTGCGCGAGATCGTGGACGCCTTAAGTTACTGGTTACGCACGGGTTGTGCCTGGGAGGAGCTGCCACACGACATTCCGCCTAAAGGCACGGTCTACGATTATTGGCGGCAATGGACGCGGGATGGCACCTGGCGGCGCATGCATTCCGTCCTCGGGGACCGGGTGCGGCTCCAAGCCGGTAAAGCGACCGCTCCGACGGCCGCACTCCTGGATACCCAAAGGGGGGAGGGGCAGCCCAGCTCGGTTGGCTACGATGCGGCAAAGCGGTTGAAAGGGCGGAAACAACACCTCCTGGTCGATACTTTGGGTTTCCTCCTCGGGCTCGCGGTCCAAACCGGCCACGTCCAAGACCATAGCGGCTCCAAAGCCGTGCTGACCACGGCTGCCGCCGAATGGCCCAGCCTCGGAAAAGTGTGGGCGGGCGGCGCCTATCGTCGTCAACTGGAGACGTGGGTGGATGAACACTGCCCATTCACCCTGGCTAAAGCACCGGAACAGCCCGGCTTTGTACTGCTCCCCATGCGTTGGATTGTCGAGCACAAGTTTGCCTGCCGCATGCGTTCCGGCGGCTCGGGCGCGATTTTGAGTATCTCGTGTGCGTCAGCGAAGCGGTTATCGAGTTCGCTATGATCCGGCTCAGGTTGCACCGCTTATGGAGTAAGTTGTGAGACAACCCGAAAGGCCCGATCCGTGGGCTCGAATTCGACGATATACGGCGCAGACGAGCCGCCAAAACTTCCCAGTAATTTCCCCGCACCCCTACAGCGTAATATAACTTACAAATACGCACCAGAGTTGAGTCAACTCCCTTCGTGCTGAAGCCGGTGGGACCGTGCGTGTATCCGTGGCCCGGAAACTCCAGAGTGTCAGGTTACATCGAACCGAACCAAGAGTGACTCCGGGAACGGGTGGGTGGCCCCCAGGCGCAATCGCCCTTCCGGACCCGGTGCACGGCGTAATTTCGGCAACCGCAGTATCGCCGCCAGGGTCTCCGTGATCTGCACCTGCGCGATGTGTCGGCCAAAGCACGTGTGAACCCCGTCCCCGAAGTGTAGATAAGCGGCCGGATCTCGCGGCACCGGACTCGGCATTGCCGAGTCCGGTGCCGCGAAGCGCAACGGCTGGGAAAAACGCTGCGGATCCATCATGGCCGAGGGAGTGACCGCGATGACGTAGCCCGGCTCGATGCGGCGACCCGAACCGTCATTTAGCCTCACCGCCTCGTCGAAGAAGCGCGTCAGACCAGCGCCCGTCGGACTGAACCGCAAGGCCTCCAGCACGTAGCCGAACAGATCGTCCATGCGGTTCTCGTGGGCTGCGGTCGTCGCGTTAGCCAGCGCTTGCGGCCGGCTAAGCAGTTGGTCCAGCGCGAGTGATAAGAACGTGTTGCTGGTGTCGATCGCGCCCACGATCAGCCCGATCAGGTTGTCGCGGATCCGCCGGTCGGTCCAATGTGAGTCGTGCTGCTGCAGCATCAGTAAACGGTCCAGCACGGTTTCGTCGTAACTCCCGGTATGGTTGGCCCAGTGCTTCCGCTCGGCGATCAGCCCGCCGAGGTACCCCTTCCACTCACTCGCCGCCGTCTTGGCCACCTCGTGGACGCTCGGGTCGTTTTTCGGGTTGGCAAAGATGTCGTGAAACAGGGCGCGGGTCCAACGCAGGAGCGTGGTCCGCTCCGCGCACTCCCCATCGGGGCCCGGAAGCCCAAAATAGCGCGCCGCAACGGAGATGGGCACCGTCCGGCCTAGCGCGGCGGTTACATTGAGCACACCGCTCTGTTTGACTTCCTTCCACTCGGCCTGGATACGGTCCTGCGCCAGGAGGGCGATTCGTCTCAGGTCCTCCCGTTTGACCACGCGCTCCAGCCCTGCCTTGTCGGTAGAATAGGCAGCGCCCGGCTCCATCCCCAGGATGAACGGCCCCACCAGGGCCAGCATTTTCTCGCGATGCCGGCGCACCTGGAACGGGCCTTGCCCCGCCAGCACCTCGCGAACGCCTGCGGCATCGGCCACATACGTGACGGCATCGGGCGCGGTGGACATGGTGACCGTTCGGCGGTGCTTGCGCATTTCTGCGTAGAGTGCTGCGGGACGATCTCGCTGCCATTCACCAATCAGGGCCGTGCGCTGCTGGGGGTCCGCCAGATCGTAAGCTGGGAAGAACGGATCACTCAGATACCGCAATCCGTTTCGGCCCGGCACAAAGAAGTACCCCCCGGCGCGCAGCGTAATAAAGGCCGGAAGCTCAGCGATGCGCACCATCTCCCCGCCGATGGGGAGGGTCAGACCGGGCGCGCCGGTACGGTCGTGGGTCAACGGATCGACTTCGTTATACAGGTCGCGGAAAGAAGGGTTATTGGCCCAGGCACTCTGCACGAACTCGAACTGGCGATCGAGGCTGCCATTGAGAAACAGGCCGAGAATGCCGCGCTCTTGGGTGGCGTCGACCGGGTCCTCTGGTCCTAACACCTTTCCGTAGGGCATCCCCCGGCGCATCAGGCGGTGGCGGTTCGATTGCTGGAGGTCGTCGCGGGGGTTGACCCGCCGGATGTGAGCGCCGAAGGGGCAGCTAAGGCCCAGCGGATCGGCGGTCTGGTAGCCAAACGCATTCTCCCGCGCCAGGGCGGGGTCGTCTTGGCGCGGCGCCAGGACGAGCGGGGCTCCGTTCGGCCAGCGACCAACTAACGCAGCGTGCAGCGCGGTTGCTTCTTCCCGATCGGCGGCGTGCTTTGCCAGGAACTGGCGGAAGGCGGCAACGTCTTGCTCCAGCTTGCGGTATACGAGAAACGAGCCGTTTTTCAAGAGGGAATCGCCCAGCGCCGACGCCGAGGGGGCGTAGCCGGGCCAACCCACTTCATCCGGATAGCCCAACACGAACTCACCGGCCTTCACCGGCGGTTGCGCCCCGGCCGGTGGCCCTGCTCCGGCGTTCCGCCGGTCCGGCAGTTCCGCAATGGTTGGTTGGGAAATTCCATCCCGGCCGCCGAAATGCTCGCGGAACTCGCCTTGAGCGGCCCCCTCGGCTCGACCCACCTCCTCCAGAAGTAGCCGCAGGCCATACTTGTGGGCTCGCTTCTTCTCCCGCGTCACTAACTCCGTCAGCAGACGGTCTGTCCCCTGGTCATCACGGCGCCCGAACATGAGCAGCAGCGCGTGCACCGGGTTCGGCACCGCGGCCAGGAGGCTGTTCCAATTTTCCGGCGCGCTGGCGCCCACGTCTCCGAGGAAGCGCGCGCGCCGGATCATGCCCTGCAGGAACTCGGCCCCGAACAGCGTAAGCGCCGAGGGCCCCAAGCCTAAGGCCACCAGCCCTTCCAGGCTCAACGCCAGGTTCAGGCAGGTATTCGGCTTCTGGATCCACGCCTCCGCCGTCCTGACCTCCGGCTCGATCTCCCGGAGCCAGGCCCGGCCCTCTTCCGCGCTGTCGAACTCCAGGAACAATAAGCGGCTGTGCTCCATCCGGTAGCCGCGCACCACGAGCCCCTGGATCTGGTCCAGTTCCAACATTGCTCCCCTCCTCCCCGCTTCCATTTTCCGCCGCAGCTAAAGCAGATCGGTCAGTACGTCGCGGATGGGACCTTGGAGGCGCTTGCGCACCTTGAGCGCCTTGCGCACCTGCGTAACCGTGCTGTCTTCGTAGGCGCAGTAGGGAAACACCCGCGTGAGGGCCAGGTCCGAAAGCGGGATGATCTCGTGATCGCGCACATACTGCTTGAACGCGGTCCGATTACGCGCGCCGTCTGCCGGATAACCTTCACAAAGGCCGAAGATGGAGTCCAGCCCCTCCCAGTCCTGGTCGATGAAGCGGTCCAGGTAGCTCTCCCAGGTGCCGTCGAAGTGGCTCATGAACAAGAGGCAGGGACGGGTGAGCCACGGCACCTGATCCGGCGCTAGCAGCACCCAGCGCGCTACGTGGATCGTGCCGATCTCTTCAATCGCCACTCGCTCCCCGGCGGCACGTCGTTCGGCAAGCTTCCGCAGTACCGCGTGGAGGTCCGGTTGGCGGCCTTGCCTGATGGGAGCGATACAAGTGAGCGGATACTGCGGCAGACGCATGGTTACCGCCCCTTTCCGGTTAACAGGATCCGGCGGCCCCGCGCCGGCGAGCCGTCCTCGCGGGGTGGGGCTTCCGGATTGGAGATGACGAGCACTCCGCGCGCCCGTCCCCGGATAGTGGGCACGAATTGTACCGCTATGAAGGTGGTCTCCTTCGGCGCCAGCACGATCCGGCCGCGTTGTCTCGTGGCCCGCAGGGCGAACGGACCCGCCGGATTCCCGATGACTAGCGTGAGCGCTCCCTTCCCCACGTTCTTGAGACGCACTTCAAGCGTCTTCCCATGGTTCAGCTCCTGCACGCCAAAATTCAGACGGGCGCGCGAGAGCTGTAAGGCGCCGGTATGCTGGCTTGAGATCACCGCCACGAACGCATCCTGCTCTCCCCGCAGCGCCGGCTGAATGGGACGGGCCGTAACCAGCCCTTCATTGATGCGCCGGGTACGAGAATCATCTCCGGACGCCGTACTGCCGACCACCACTGCCTCGCCGACGGCTAGCACCGCTACCGAACGGGCGATGTCGGCCTGCTGCCCGCCATAGTAAGTCCAGGTGCGGATGATGGCTGGACTATCGCCATTGGGAGTCAACCGGATCAGAAAGGCGTCCGTGGGCACGGGGGTGAGGCCTTCGCCCGCAATTCCCGGATGATGGCCACCCACGGCGCCGACGAGCGGCAGATCGCTCGAGTCGGTGCGGCCGACCAGGTAAAGGTCTCCGTTCTCCCCGCGCGCGATGGCGTGGCCCTGATCGTCCTTTTCGCCTCCCAACCGGGCGAACAGCCGTATTCCGGCGCTACCCACAGTATCGATCGTGGCGACGAACGCATCGTTCTCCGCACCGGAAACCAACCCGATGGGGCCTGCAATGGAAGGGGCATCCACCGAGTGGCTCGTCCCGACCACGCTCACTTCGCCGGAGGCGGCCGCCACAATCCCGGCGCCCTCGTCATCGTCATTACCGCCCAGCAGGTAGGAACTGTGGACGGTAGCCGTCCCGGCCTGGGTCACCGAAGCCTTCAACACATAGGCGTCCTTCCCGCCGAGGAGCACGGGAGGGCTCAGCGCGCCCACGGTGAGGAAGTCGGCGGAAGTATCGGTGGTACCGGTTAGATACACCGCATCTGGCGCGTCCGGATGCACCGCGACCCCTGCCCCCGTATCGGCTCCGGGCCCGCCGAACCAAGAGGCGTAGTCCAGTTGTGGCGAGGCGTCGATAGCCAGGGGAGTGATCAACGCGTCCCGCCGCAAGCGGAAACGGGCGAGAAACCCGTCCGAGTCGCCGCCCCCGGTCCAGACGACCGGATGCTCCGCACCCAGGCGTGGAAACCGTTCATCCACGCCCAGGGGCATCGGGTCGTCGGCGGAGGTCGTGGTCCCGGTGATGAAGGCGGCGAAGCGGGTTACGGCTACATCGTTTGCCTCGTCGAGGCCGCCGCCGCCGAGAACCGCTCCGTAGTAGGGCGCGGCGAGCAGCCCATTCGTCTCGACACTGAAGATTGAGAAGAATGCATCTCCGTTGGACCCGGCGCCCTGTCGCAGGTTGGCGGGGAAGTTCGCTGACTTCGTAGTGCCGACCACGTACACGGGCCGGGCCTCGTTCGGATCGGTCCCGGGTAGATCCACAGCCACGGCGTGCGCGGCGTCGTCCCCGCTGCCGCCCCAATAGGTGGCGCAAATCAGGCCTCGCCCCGCCTTCGCCCCCAGATTGATGCAGGCCACGAACGCGTCCGTGGTTCCCGCGGTGGTGTCGAGCGTACTATCGAGCGCGCGCACTGTGGGGAAGTCTGCAGATTTGGTACTTCCTACTACGTAGATACAGCCATTGGGTCCCAACGCCACGTCCCGGGCTTCATCGTCTTGTTTACCGCCCAGGTAGCTGGAAAAGCTCAGGACGGGATCGAGCACCAACTCCGCCTGCCGGTCGTAGCTGCCCAGCGCGAACGTTACTTCGTAGGCGCCGGCGGGTGTGGGTTTGGCGAGGCGGTAGTAGCAGCGGACCCGACGCCGGCCGCGCGGCGTCTCCTGATACGCCACCGGGCGGCGGTGCCGGATGGTCCCCGCGGACGTGGTAAGCGCCAGGGAGCCGTCACGCTCCAGCGCCGCACGGCTCACGCCGGCCAGTTCGAGGCGGAGGTGCCGGGGATTTGCGCCGGGCGCTACCAGGAAGTCGTACTCCAGGCCCCCCGCCTGGCTGTGAAACAGCACGTCGATGCCGGGGTAGACGCCGGAGCGCCGCACTTGTTCGAACAAACTCACACCGAACCGCCACCGCGCAGGATCGTTGCCCAACAGGTAATTGGAAGACCCCGCCCTCCCGCTGGCGGCCCACTCGCCGGCGTGCGACTGCATACCAGCAAAGCGCATCTCAACCTGCCGAGAGCCCCCGGGGACCGCAATGGACACTCCGCGCTGGTTCAGGATGACGTTGTATTCACCCCCCCGAGCCCGGTAGCACACCGGCTTCCCCTGGGTAGAGGTTAACTCTTCGAACAACAGCGGGAGGCGGCGGAGTGCTTTCGCCGCCTCCGCGGTGGTGTCCGGCCGAAGGGGTGCAGCGGGGCTACCCGCAGCAGCGCCTCCTCCTGTCGCCGAAGCGCCGGCCAGCAGGAGCACCGAGAGGAGGGTCCCCCAGGACCGCCGCGTGGCCGCACGATCCTTACCCGAGCAGGCGGCGCAGAGTGCCGACTGGAGCGGTTGGCTCATCGCTGATCTTCCTTGCGGGGCGCCGGCAAGCTGCGCAGGTAAGGCGGCATATCGCCGTCCAGATCGGGGCGGGCGGCTACATCCACCATCACTCCCACCAGGTCGGCCACGGTGGGATACACCGCGGTCTGGCCCAGAATGAGACTTTGTTGCCGCACTCCCTTCGACCCCTTTTGCTTGGTGTAGTAGCCCAGCAGGGGAATGTCTTTGAAAATGGACAGGTCTCGAACGAACGGCAGACCCCCCGTGCGCTTCACAGGCACCCCGACGCGGGCGTTCGTCTCAAAGCGAGAGATCTCCCGCAGTTCGAAGTTACTCAACTGCACTTCGGTGTTGACGGTGTGGCGCTCCACGCGTGGAATAGTGGGGTTCGTGGTGGCGTCCGGTTCCTGCACCCGGGTGTTGGCCACGAAGTCGAACTTGAACCGCAGCGCCTGCCCGGAGGGATCGAACACCGGCGTCACCTGGAACAGGTTGCCGCTATTGATGCTGTAGACCTCGCCCTGCGGCTCACCCGGTTGAGCCGCGAGGGCGCCCAGGATCGAGATCGCGCCGCCCCAGCCCAGCGCGCTGAGTGCTCCGGAGCCGGCCAGCTTCGCGCCCCCTGCCGCCGCCAGCCCGCCGCCCAGCGTGGTCTTGCGCTGTTCCTGGTGGAAGCGCCGTCCCAGCTCGGCCAACTGGGTCGCCGATTCCAACAGGTTCGTCGCCTGCTCGAGCTCCACACTCGCGTTAGCATTCGGATCGACCCGCGCGACCATCCGGTTCGTAGCCAGGATCGACTCGCGCTGCATCGAGCCGAACTGCACGGCGTTGCCATACTTCATGGAGAGCTTGCGGATCTGATCCAGGGCGGGCACCGTAAAGAACTGATCCAGGTCTTCCTCGGCTGCCTGCATCATGCGCTTGATCATCTCGTCGGCCCGAGCCACCCGCGGGTTGGCCCGCGACAGTGCATTCCGCTCTCCCACCAGCGACGCATACTGCCAGGCTGCCCGGTCCATCTTCAACAAGTCCTCGGGCGAGAAGGCTTCCAACGCAGCGCTATTCAGGGCCCGCCGATCGTTCGGCAACACGCGGCTCAGGCCCCGTTGATAGAAGCTGGGGGTAGACTCTGGCACGGCCCGCTCGGCTCCCCGGGTAGTCCCGGAGACCGCGCCGTAGCGCCCCCCGGGGCCTCCCGGTCCCCTGGAGATTGCGTCATCGGGCGCTAGTTGGCCCTGGAGCCAGCCCAGAATCGGGAGATACTGCCGCCGAAGTTCGTCCTGCAGTTCCCCACTCTCGGCGCCATCCGCCCGGACTCGCCCAATCTGCCGGATCAGGTGCCGGATCTCGGCGGCAGCGGCTTCGCGCGCCTGCGTCTGGATCGCCAGCAGTACTTCCAACTGGTTACTGCTGACACTGTTTGGGTCTCCGGAAACCTGCAGGCGCTCTTCGGTGAGCGCGTCTCCCAGTCGATCGGCTAAGGCCCGTCGGGCGACAGCATCGTTGTCGGAGCCGGAGCGCTCCTTCACGTCAGCGTCCCGCTTCGCCCTCAACCGATCCCTGGCGGCCTGGTAGTCCGGGTCATTTCTGAGCGTCAGGCCGGTGGCCACCCTCCCAATTTCATCCGGCAGCATGCCGAACAGAGCGAGCGGGAAGCTGTGCGTCATCCGGGTGTTGAAGTATTTGCTGAAGCTCTCCGTCTGGTTGCGGGTGAGCTTTCCATCGGCATTTTTCGACTCGTAGAACTGCATGCCGAGCCGGGAATCGAAGTCGGCGATAATGCGCAGTTGCGAAGGCCGGTTAGCCAGGCTCAGCACAAACAGCATCTGTCCGGCCGTGGTGGCGCTGGCAGGGTCCGGAAGGGTCCACTGTGTTACGTAAGCAACGTCGGCAATGTAGCGGGGGTCATTGAAGATGACTGCATTCTTAGGCGACAGCTCGTAACCCAAACGCATCCGCACTTCCGGCGCGTAAAAGGCGTACCGATAGAGCCGCTCCCGATCTTTGAACTCGGGCAGTGCGACCTGCAGCCGCTCAAGCTCCGTCCGGGCTTCACCGGCTTTGCGGTTGACCTCGCTCGTGATGGAGTCGCGAAGCAGGTCCTGGATACCCGCGATGTTGCTGCGCATCGCACTGAGTTCTTTGTCTACTTCCGACAGCAGCTTGTGCAGCGCCGCGCCCTCCGTGCCGTTGAACTGCATGGTCCAAAGGGTGATCTTGGCCTGCGGCGCCGGCCGGTCGAAGGCGGAGATCAACTCTTTGGTCGCCTCCACGTCCCCGGCGAGACCCCGGATGAAGATGGTCTTGCTATCGGGGTAGGCGAACAACATGACGCGCCGGGCGGGATCAGTCCCGGAGGAGCGTCCGGGGGCGTAGAAGAACGGCGCATTGTCACGAGCGCGGGCAAAGGCCTCGGACTCTTCCTGCGCCAGCCCAAGCGAGAGCCGGCGCAACCGCACCACTTCGGCCTGGGCCGCCTCGACGGCCGTGCGCGCTTCTCGCTCCCGGCGGGGCAGGTCCGCTTGCTCGTCCCGGAGCTTGTCCCGCTCGGTAACGGCCGCGTCCCGCGCCTGCTGCGCGCTCTGCACTTCCTTGTTCTGGCCGGTGATGGCAGTGGTGAGCCGCGTCTGCTCCAGCGAGATCCGGTCCTTCTCCGCCTGGTCTTTCTCGTTCTCCTGCCGCTTATCGAGGAGGGCTTTCTGGCGGTTGAGCCCTTCCAGGAACGATTGCTCGCGTTTGAGCACGTTATCGCTGTCCTTAGCCACCGCCTGAACGTGGGCGATGTCCTGGCGAATCTGGGCCAACGCACGGCGAGATTGTCCTAACTCATGCAACCTGGTGGAGAGGTCTGCATCCGCTTCGGTGAGTTGCCGCCGCGCCTGCGCCGCGACTTCCTGCGTGCGCAGCGCGTCTTTGTTAATGATCTCCGCCGCCGGGTTCAAGGCCTGAAGTAGCCGCGGAATATCCGTGAAGTAATAGAGCCGCACTTGATCATGCACGAAGCGGGAGAGGTCTCCACTGAGCCCCTGGTCGAGCATCTCCACGGCCGCCAGCAAAATCTGTTGCGTAACGCCTACCCGGCGCAGTTCTCCATCCACGAGTTCGACGTTGTTTCGTGTCGCCTTCAAAGGGTAAGGCGGATCGGAAGCGCGGCCCGTGAGCCGGGGCGCAAATTGCTGCCAGTCGGTATCCAATTGACGCAGTTGCAGCACAAACTCCCGCGTGTAGACGAGGTGCCCGTCCGCCTCCGGACCCAGAATCTCTTTCAACTGGAGTTTGCGGAGCGTTTCCAACAAGCCCTTCTGCTGGGTATCGATACTCTCCCGCACGAGGGGAAGTGCGACTTGAAGGGTAGTACCCACCGGGTCGTTTTTCGGACCAATGTAGGCACTGACGTAGTCGGTGAACTCTTTGACGTTCGCATCAAAGTTCGTCTTCTTGGCGGCGTATCCCGGCTTGATGATTTTCATTCCAGCAGCGTCGGCACCATCCTTGAAGTCGAGTGCCCACAGATCGTCGAACGCCGCTTGGACCTGGCTACGCCATCCTTCTGCCTCACTTAGCCGGCCCGTGGCGAAGACGATGAACTTCCGGATGGCGTCGGCCTTCCCCGCGGCAGGTGGGTTCACGGTATCCAGCAACGCTTCCGCTTTCACTTCCTGGGCAATGGCCTTGAGCAGGGCGGAGAGATCCACGGCGAAGGTGAGCACCCGCAGGGGAGCCACATCGAGCTTGTCCATTTCCGTCGCGGAGAGTAGCTTCGAGATTTCAGCGGCGGTGTTCGCAAGCCGGGTCTCCATCGCCTCGCTGGCCTGGAACGTGGCTTCAGCGCTAGATAGAACCTTCTCGGCCTGCGTGCGGGCCACCTCGCGGTCCGTGGTGTCTTTCTTCGCCTTAGCTTCGTCCGCGTCGAGTGCCGCCGTGTTCAGGTCGAGCAAGGCTTTTCGAAGCGTGCCTTCGGCTGGAGCGGTCGCGTCACCTGCGGGAGGCCCGATCAAGGCGCGGAGTTCCTCCCGGCCCGTGGCCAGTGCTTTCTTGCGCCCTTCTATATCGTTGCCTAGGAGTTTGTTTGCGTCGGCTAACTCCTTGCGAAGCTGATCAATGGGATAACGGCGAAGCACGTCCGTCGCGGCCCGCAAGCGCAGCACGGCCTCGTGGGTTAGCATAGCGCGAGACGGCAGAGCCAAGCGCTCCGTCGACACGGCACGAATTGCGTTCAAAGCCTGCTGTGCGCGGTTTAACTCGGCTAGCGCCTGCGAGAGCTGCGTGTTTTGACCGGTGACCTTCTCACTAACCGCCTTTGCACGACTCCCCGTTGCGTCGACGGCGGTTTCTACGACCGTCTTCGTAACTTCTTGCGCCAGCGTCGTGGTGACGAGCCCAAGAACGAGCACGAACAACGCCAACAAGAAAGGGGCCATGCGCCGGGGTGAAGATCCGCTCCAATACATGTGGAAACCTCCAGGTCGATTAGTGGTAACAAGCGAACAGGTGGTCCCCTGCACCGCCTCACTTGCCCGCTATTCTAACAAAGTAGTGTATCTTAGGTCCACTTTCTAGAGCGCGTATCCTTCCTCGACTATCAAGAATGAAGTTAGAAGTAAGTTATCCCAGCATCAGTACGGCGTAACTGATTGGCGGTAAGTGGGGAGGTCCGGCACCCGGCCGGTACGGAAGCCTTCGACCAAAGCCGAAATCGGATCAGCGCAGCGGCGCAGCACGATGCTGATGACACGCGTGAACGCTCCGAACGCTTCCGCGCCCTGCTTGTTTTTCGAACATTGCGACACCTATTTGCTGGCCCGGATGGTGGTTCGTATCCCGCGCTACCCCACGGGGGAGGAACAACCACTCGGTCGTCGAACAGGTGGGGAGACGGGCGCCACTTTCCCTCTCCCACGTCGATTCCAGGCGCCCGGGCACTCTCCAGCCTTTTCAGGTAAGCGTCGTGCTGTTTGCATCCTCCGTGAAACGATGGGTATGGATCGGGTTGCTGCTCGTGCAGGGCTTCGGCACCGCGCTGCTGGCGGCAAGGCCGGTAACCGGCGCCTGCGTGAACGAAGCCTGGCCGGTGCACCTCAATGGTAACGGCTCCAAGAACCAGGGTCTGTTCACCCGGTGCGGTCCGGACGGCAGTGTCTACGTGGCGGGCACGGTAGGTGGGCTGGGCAGGAACGCGAACACCACCCTGATCCGGTATGACAGCACCGGCAGCCTGCAGTGGATCACCGTCTACGACAGCCGCTTCAACTACCGGGATGTCCCCTGCGGCCTCCACGTCGACACCAACGGTGACGCCTACCTGGCCGGGACCTCGGACCAGGATCCGACCACCGGGGTCGCCAGCGAGGTGTTCCTCGTCAAGTACAGCGCCGCCGGCCAGCAGCAGTGGCTCCGGGAGTACGATCCCGGACCTTATGGCGACGAGGCCCGATCGCTGATGGTCACCGCGAATGGGGACTGCTTTGTCCACCTGGAGTACGCGCGCACTGGCGCACACCAGGCGGTCACCCTCAAATACGATGCCTCCGCGCAACTCCGCTGGGAGAGCCGGCACGATCTGGGTTACGCCCACTTCGCCGGGTCGTTGCTGGAAGGAGAGCCCGGCACGCTCTACAGCCTCAGCACCGCCACCGAGAGCGGGCCGAACGTACAGTTGGTGAAATACTCCCAGGCCACCGGCGCGAAGCTCTGGACCCGGACGCTCTCCAACAACACGGGGGCGATCGGCTGCTACGGCACCGGTGGTCCCCTCGTGGCGATGCATTCCTCCCAGCCGTCCAAAACCGTCGTCACCCGCTTTACCCCGGAGGGGGACGTAGCCTGGACGGCGCAGCTTCCCGCGGAGTACCTGGGTGGGATCGCGGCTACGCCCGCGGGGGACTTCTACGTCAGCGGGAGCGCCGTGCTCGCCCGGTTGTCCGGTTCCGGGGCGCTGCTGTGGAGCGTCAACCGTCCGGCTACCGGCAGCTGGCCCCTTAAAGCGACTGCGGATGGGGACGTCGTCATCGCCGGGCCCGGCGGCACGGTGCGCATGAGCGGCTCCGGAGCGGTGATGTGGAGCCAGCCCCTCACCACCACCCCCACGAACAGCTGGATGGCCGAGGATCTCGATTTCGATGCCGCGGGCAACACCTACATCGCGGGCGAAGCGTGGGCCGGCACCGTCGAGCGCTGGGACATGGTTACCCTCAAGTACGACCTTTCCGGGCAGACGGT
>Ga0255338_1002414_pt1 | contig 27495 bp, 26 predicted proteins | sample MeOH1_35cm_T4_19_FD_203715 | JGI IMG/M metagenome (GOLD analysis project Ga0255338, IMG submission 203715) | Sandy soil microbial communities from University of British Columbia, Vancouver, Canada - MeOH1_35cm_T4_195 | ecosystem: Engineered > Artificial ecosystem > Sand microcosm > Unclassified ...
CATTCTGGATTGCGCTGGGATCCATCATCCTGACCAATATCGTGCTGTCCGGCGACAACGCCGTGGTGATCGCGCTCGCCTCGCGCAACCTGCCGCCGACCCAGCAGAAGAAGGCCATTTTCTGGGGCAGCGCCGCCGCCATCATCATGCGGGTGGTGCTGACCGTGGCGGCTGTGAAGCTGCTGTCGCTGCCGTACCTGAAGATCATTGGCGCGCTGCTGCTGGTCTACATCGGCGTGCAACTGCTGACCGGCGATGACGACGGCGAAGGCCACGACGCCAAGGACAACATCTGGGCGGCCATCCGCACGATCCTGATTGCCGACCTGGTGATGTCGCTGGACAACGTGGTGGCCGTGGCCGCCGCCGCGCAGAAGGGCCCCGAGGGCAGCCAGCTGATGCTGCTGGTGCTGGGCCTGGGCCTGTCGATCCCGCTGATCGTGTTCGGCAGCACCATCCTGCTGAAGGTGATGGAGCGTTTTCCCATCATCATCGTGCTGGGCGCCGCGCTGCTGGGCTACCTGGCCGGCGAGATGCTGGTGAGCGACCCCGTGGATGCCGCCTGGTTCCAGGTGCATGTGCCGCACGCCCACCTGGTGTTTGGCGCGGTGGGGGCGGTCCTGGTGGTGCTGGTGGGCAAGCTGCTCAGCCGCCGGAGCGCGCAGGTGGCGTGATGGCCTGACGTGGTGTTTCGCGCAGTTTCGTATTACCTGAAACGGGCGGCCGATCTGGCCGCCCGTTTTGCTTTGGTGGCGCCGGCGCAACAACGCCGCGTGGCCGGCGGCGCAACGATTTCCTGCGGATTTCCAAGCAATTCCCACAAGCCTGTGGGAATTGTCCGAGGTCAACCGTGGAGAGGGGCCCCGATCCCGATCATGGGTGCCGTGCCGACAACTTGCGGTGCCGGCACGCATGTCAACCAACACACCAATGAAAGGGGTCAATATGCAACGCAACCATTCCACCCAACGCCGCGACCGCGGCTTCACGCTGATCGAGCTGATGATCGTGGTGGCGATCATCGGCATCCTGGCGGGCGTCGCCATTCCGCAGTACCAGGACTACGTGGCGCGCTCGCAGTTCGCCGAGGGGCTGAGCCTGGCATCGGGGCAGAAGCCCGCGGTGATCGAGACCTTCTCGCACGGCGGCACGTGTCCGAATAACGCCAGCGCGGCGGCGGACGGCATTCCGCTCTCGACGAGCATTGCCGGCAGCTATATCAAGAGCGTGGTCACGGGCGGCGCAGCCACGGCCGCCGGCGGCTGCACGATCACCGCCAATTTCAAGGATGCGGGCATTGCCAAGGGGCTGGTGGGCAAGTCCATGACGCTGCGGATGACGGGCGCCGACCAGGGCGCCGTGGCATGGCAGTGCGAATCCGGCGCCGACAAGAAGTACCTGCCCAAGTCGTGCAACCACGCGGCGGCGGCTCAGGCTCCGGCCTGAGCGGGGATGGGCCTGCCGGCCGGGCATCGGAAGGTTCCGGTCCATGGTCGGCAGGGACCAGAGCGGGTAGGAAATACGCCGTTTCTGGCGTATTTCCACGGGATTGCAACAAGATCCGGCGATTTGCGCGCGATCAAATCCGGGGCCGAGTCCCCGCACGAGCATTGGACCCCAAGTGCCAAGTCAGTCTGTGGCAAGGCACGACGTTTCGAGTCGGTGACAACAAACAGAAGGGGGTCATATGGAACACACCAAACCTTGTCGGCGGGGGCTGGTCGGCCGCGCCCGCCGTGCGCTGCGCGCGGGCTTTACGCTGATCGAGCTGATGATTGTGGTGGCGATCATCGGCATCCTGGCCAGCATCGCCATTCCGCAGTATCAGGACTATGTGGCGCGCGCCCAGTTTGCAGAGGCGCTGACGCTGTCGTCGGGGCTGAAGACCGCTGTCAGCGAGCATTTCGCCTCGTTGGGCGCGTGTCCCAACAATGTCGGTTCCGGCTCCACCACGGGCGGCATTGCGAACAGTCACAGTATTAACGGCAAGTACGTGCTGTCCGTGGAAGCGGCGGGCACGGGAACGGAGAACGGCGGCTGCACGATCACGGCAAAGTTTAAGCCGACCGACGTGGCGCCCATCCTGAAAAACCAGACCGTGACCCTCACGCTGAGCACTTTCCAGCGGGCGTCGTTCGTCTGGGAGTGCACGTCCACCGTTCACCCCAGCGCGCTGCCGCGCGATTGCACCCAGGTCGCGACGGAATCGTAAAACGACTAGTTTTTGGCACTTGGTGTCCCGCCGCACTGACAGATTTTGTCTGTTCCCGTGCACCAGCACGGCCGGAGGTGGCAAAAATTGTCACCTCTCGACGAGATTTTCGGCATCCGCATGCCTGGCACACTCCCTGCTTTAGGGGTAATGCATCACATGCAAGCAGATGTTTCTTTCTGTAACGAAAATCTCATCGAGGGGTCAATCCTTATGCAACGGGTACAACAAATCAAGAAACTGGGCCGCCAAGTCCAAAAGGGCTTCACGCTGATCGAACTGATGATCGTGGTCGCGATCATCGGTATTTTGGCTGCTATCGCGATTCCGCAGTACAGCGACTACACGTCCCGCACCAAGGCGGCCGGCGCAATGGCGGAGTTGGCCTCTGTCAGGACCGGCGTTGCTATGTGTCTTCAAGAGACGGGCGCGCTCGCCGGCTGCGACATGGGCGCGGCAAACGGCTACGTTCCGACGCCGACCGTCACGAAGAACCTCACGGCGGTAACCTCGGTTACCAATGGCGTCATTACGATGACCTCCGGCGCTACCACCACCGCGGGCGTAAATCTGACGATCGTTGACACTCCGGCTCTCCCGGCGGCTGGCGCTGCGAACATGACGTGGACGAACACGGGCACAATCTGCGATGTCAATCGTGGTCTGAAGCCCGGCCAAGGCGATTGCCCCTAATTTATAAAGTTATAAAGCGTTCCATTCAATCTGAAGGCGCCTGCGGGCGCCTTTTTTTGCTGCGCGCCAAGCTATCATGGCGCCTTTCCCCCACATTCTGCCCGCATGCCGCGATTCAGGGCCTTCATTCCAGCGACGGCGATTGTCGTAGCCTTCACCGTCCCGCTCCTGGTCTCGAAGCACACGCTTCCACTCGCCACGTTCTATGGGGAATGGACTGCCGGTGTCCTCGGCGTGCTCCTCGTCTGCCTGCTGGCCCTCCGGCGCCCCGCCGCACCGGGCGAAAGAAGCCGCCTCCTCCCCTGGATCGCCCTCCTGCCGCTCTGGCTGATCCTCACCACGCTGCTCCAGTCCGCCGCCGGCATGCCCGACATCACCGGCAGCCGCCTCACCACGCAGATCGTCCTGGCCCTGGGCTCGACCATGATGTTCGCCGCATGGCGCACCGGCCAGGGCTTGTCCACCGATGAGCGCGCTGACATCGTCGATGCCGTCGCCATCGCCTTCCTCGCCGCTGGCCTGCTGGGCACGCTGGCCCAATGGGTCCAGGTCTTCCATATGGAAGACCAGATGTTCGGCCTCGTTTCGGAATACTTCTACGGCACCAACCGCCGTCTCTGGGGCAATCTGAATCAGCCGAACCATCAGGCCACGATTCACGGCCTGGGTTTGGTGGCGGCCATCTGGCTCGCCCGCCGCGACAAGCTCGGGTTCCCGGCATGGCTGGCGGCGATGCTGCTGCTGGAATCGGGCATCGTGCTGTCCGGCTCCCGCACCGGCCTTGTCCATATCGGGCTGGCGGCCGTCTACGCCCTGATCGCCGCCGCCATGGCCCGGCGCCAGCCGCGCGGCCCGAATCCGATGAATCGCGCCCCCGGCCTGATACTGGCGGCGGGGCTCCTGGTGGTGGGCATCGTGGTCCTGCAGCCGGTCATCAAGGCCGCCGGGCAGGCGTTCGACTGGCAATTATTCGATGCCGTCGCGCAACTCAAGGCCGGCGATCAGGTGTCGGCACGCGGCGCGCTCTGGGCGCATGCGCTGGCCATGTTCCGCGCGCATCCGCTGTTCGGCGTGGGGTATGGCGAATTCGGCTGGATGCAGTTCCAGCAAATGTCGCAATTGCGCGTGATCGCGGAGATGTCGCTCCACGCCCACAACGCGATCCTCGACCTGCTGGCGAAGACGGGGTTGATCGGTACGGCGGGGGTGGGAATTCTGCTGCTGGGATGGTTCTGGCGCGTGGTGCGTGACCGCCTCTGGCGCGCCGCGTCAGCCGAGCGGCCGCAGACCGTGGTGATCCTGGTCTGGCTGGCGATGGTCGGCGCGCATTCGATGCTCGAATACCCGCTGCACTACCTCTACGTCTTCCTGCCGTTCTGCTTCCTGCTGGCGTGGCTGGAGCCGTCGGGATTCGGAAAAATACGGATTCCGAGAACGATGTCGATGCTGACGGGCGTCGGCTTCGTGATCCTCTCGGCCGTGGTGCTGGTCACGCTGTGGCAGGACTACCGCCGCATCGAAGCGCGCGAATATGCGAGCGACGAACGTCGCGACAGCCTGCCGATGCCGCGCCACTGGTTCCGCCAGCATGCGTTATCGGAGGCCACCGAGCGCGCCGTCATCACGCCGGACAATGCGGCCGGCCTGCTGCCGGAACACATCGCGGCGCTGCACCTGCTGCCCACGCCCAACCTGATCGGCCGCACGGCGTGGCTGCTGGCGCTCACCGGCGAGACAGACCGCGCGCGGCTATGGATGGAGCGCCTGCGCTACTACTATCAGGGCGACGAAGCCACGCAGTTCAACACGCTGGACCGCGCGTGCGACGAAGTTGCCGCCGCGCATCGCCCGCGCGATTTCTGCGCCTGGGTGCGCGTGCGCGCCCGGCGCGGATACAGCTGAGCCGCGCCGCTCAGCGCACGTAGCCCGGAGGCGGAGGCGGCGGATAGTACGGCTGGTAGTTCGCGGGCGGCGCGCCATACGTGGCCGCACGCGGCGAGGACATCATCTGCCCGTACACCGGCACGCGGTTGCCGCTGGCGTACATGCACTGGACATAGGCGGCGTCGTACTGGCGCTGCGTGCCATATCCGGCGTTATACGAGTTCCCCGCGCCCACGGCCGCACCGGTGAGCAGGCCCACGCCGGCGCCCACGGCCGCGCCCGAGCCGCCATTGAAGGCCGCACCGGCCGCCGCGCCCAGCGCCGTGCCGACTGCCGCGCTGCCCACCGCCGCCGTATTCGATGCCTGCTGCGCGCTCACGCCGCCCACCTGGCCGAATGCGAATTGCCGGCAGTTGTAGTCATCGCCCCGGAACTGGTCGAAGGTCTTGCCCGTGCCGGGCAGCGCCATCACACTCGGGCCGGACGGCATCACCGCGCAGGCGCCCAGGCCCAGCGTGGCGGCCAGCAGCAGGGTGAGAGATCGCAGCTTCATGATGTCGCTCCCGATGCGCCGGCCTTCGATGACGGCGCCTGCGGCGGCACGCGTTGCCAGCCGGCAGGGCAGTCCTTGATATACGGGTAGTAGCCCTCGGGCCGGTCGCAGTGGTACCACCAGGCATTGGGCGAGGTGTCCTGCAATGCGCCGCCGCCCGATGGCGCCAGTACCGGATTGCCATCCGATCCCTGCTCAACGTACTGCGGCGGCTCCGGTGCCGGCACCGCCATGACGGCGGGCGGATAGTAGCCGGGGTAGTAGTAGGGGCCGTAGGGATACGGACCCCAGCCCGGACCCCAGCCGGGGCCCCATCCCCAACCCGGCCCCACATAGACGCCCACGCCCACGTGGCCGTGACCACCGTGGTGGTGGCCGCCGGCCAGGGCCGGCGCGCTCGCGGCTGCCGTGGCAACCGCCGCGAATACCAGGGCGATCTGGCAAAGCTTGCGCCCGTTCATGATGTGTACCCCTACCCAATGTCCAACGTGTGCCTGGCGCGTCACAATGAGAGCCGCCCCGGCCTGGTAACCAAACCTGTCCAATCAACGCTTGACGCCGCCCTGTCGTGGACGGCACCGGGCCTTGACTGGTATTCAATACCAATTTTCCACGGGCGATGCCCAGGCGGCGGGGCTTTGGAACGTGGCGTTACCTTTATGACGGGCGGGACAATGTACGAAATCGGGCGGCTACCGCTATGGGCGGGCGGTCACGAGAGCCTGCCGCGCTTCATGTCCGTGTGCTCGCCCACGCCACTCAGCATCATGCCGAAGGCGTTTGCCACGGTGCCCACCGCGCCCTCCAGTGCCGGCCCATGCTGTCCCCGCCTCAAGGAGAACACCCATTGCGCGGCAAATGTCCACGCTTCGGTGCCGTGGGCGAGCGTCGGGCCGGACATGCCTTTCCCGACCAGGTCGATGCTCTGGCGAATGCGGGCGTAGGACGCCGGCGTCAGCGCAACGCCCCGATGGTCGAGCTCCGTGTTGACGGCGTCCACGGCGGCGAGGTAAGTCCGTGCGCGCGGACTGATCGACCCGGCGTCTATCCGTGCGATCTGGTCGCGCAGGAGCCGGCGATTCACGTCCCTGGCGGCGTAAGACGCGTAATATCCCGGCGACCTTATCGGCCCAAGCATCGCCGCGCAGAGTCCACTGACAACCGAGGTCAGGGATTTCAGGGCGCTTTTGCCGGGAACGTCATTCGGAATGCTTGGCATGATGAATCGGGCAGGGAGTGGAGAGGAGCGGGAATCCTAGCGCCGCCGGTTGTCGTCGCTAATGACGTCACGCAATAACAGCCTGATTACCCGATCCGCCGGTCTCTCTCAGCTGCCCGACACCCAATCCCCCGACTTCCCCCCATGCTTCTCCAGCAGCCGCACATTGCCGATCACCATCCCCCGGTCCACCGCCTTGCACATGTCGTAGATCGTCAGCAGCGCCACCTGCACGCCGGTCAGCGCTTCCATCTCCACGCCGGTCTGGCCGTGGGTTTCGGTGCGCACCACGCAGGCGATGGTCGAGCTGGGCGCGTCGAGCGCGAAATCCACCGCCACCTTGGTCAGGCCGATCGGGTGGCAGAGCGGGATCAGGTCGGCGGTGCGCTTGGTGGCCATGATGGCGGCCACGCGGGCTATGCCGAGCACGTCGCCCTTCTTGGCAGTGCCGTCGCGCACGAGCGCGAAGGTTTCCGGCCGCATGGTGATGGTGCCCGTGGCCACCGCCACGCGATGGGTGCTGGCCTTGTTGCCGACATCCACCATGTGGGCTTGTCCGGCGGTGTCGAAGTGGGTGAGCTGGCTCATGGCGAGTAGAAAGCGAAGCAGGGCGGGGCGCGCGTTGCCCCCCATGGGAACGCGCGGCGGAGGCCGCTATCATAGCAACATGCCCAAGACTTCATGGCGCCGCCGGCCCGATCCGGCGCACGTCCCCGACACCGCTCCCGCCATGCCTGCCATGCGCGCGTCACTTGTTGCCCGGGCCGTGGCGGCCGCGCTGGTGCTGTCGATGGCGGCGCCCGCCTGGCCGCAGGGCACGCCGGCGGCACCCGCCGCACGGCTGGCGCCCACCGCGCCGCCGCCGGTGTCCACGCAGTTGCCCGCTGAGGCCAGCGACCAGGTCTACGACAACCTCAACCGCAGCGTCCGGGCGGGCCAGAAGTCTGAATTCGGCCTGCGCACCAACAACCCGGTGGTCGAGGCCGGCGGCGTGCAACTGCCGGATCTTGGCGATCCATCCACGGCATCACTGTCGCCGGATATGGAAAAGCGCCTCGGCGATCGCATCATGCGCGATATCCGCCGCGACCCGGACTACGTGTCCGACGCGCTGCTCAACGATTACCTGAACGCGCTCGGCTACCGGCTGGTGCAGGCCGCGCGCCGCCAGAACATTGCCGGCGCCAACGGCGCGGGCACGTTCGCCACCGGCTTCGAGCTGTTCGGCGTGCGCGACCGCTCGATCAACGCGTTCGCGCTGCCCGGCGGCTATGTCGGCGTGCATACCGGGCTGCTGGTGCAGTCCGAGACCGAGTCGGAACTCGCCTCCGTGCTGGGCCACGAAATCGGCCACGTGATGCAGCGCCATATCGCGCGCGGCATCACCAAGCAGGACGAGTCGATGTGGATCGCGCTGGCCTCGATGGTGCTGGCCGGGCTGGCCGCCACCAAGAGCGGCGATGCCGCGGCGGCCCTGGCCATGGGCGGGCAGGGCGCGGCGGTGGCCAACCAGCTGTCGTTCTCGCGCGGCGCCGAGCGCGAGGCGGACCGCGTGGGCTTCCAGATCATGACCGCCGCGGGCTTCGATCCGCAGGGCATGCCCGATTTCTTCTCGCGGCTCCAGCGCGTGATGGGGATTTCCGAAAATTCGATCCCGTCCTATGTGCGTACCCACCCGCTGACGTCCGAGCGCATTGCCGACATGCAGGACCGCGTGCGGCACGTGACCGCTCACAAGGTGGGCAACACGCCCGAGTACGAATTCGCGCGCGCGCGCGCCCGCATCATCCAGGAGACCGCGCCCAACGACCAGCGCAACGCGCTGGCGGCGTTCCAGTCGCAGCTTTCAGGCGCGCCGGCGGTGCGGCTGCCGGCGCTGTACTACGGCATCGCCTTCGCCAACCAGCGGCTGGGCCGCTATCCGGCCGCCGAGCAGGCGCTGGCCGAGGCGCGCCGGCTCTACGGCACGATTCCCGGCGCCACGTCGGGCAGTCCCATGCTCGATGTGATGGCGATCGAACTGGCGCGCGCCGAGGGCCGTCCGCAGGATGCGCTGGCCCAGGCCACGGCCACGCTGCGCGCGTTCCCGCTCTCGCACGCGGTGGCGCTGACCTATGCCGATTCGCTGGTCGCGGCCGGCAAGCTCGATGACGCGGTGACGTTCCTGCGCGCCCGCACGCGCGAGGAATCGGCGCGCAGCGAATGGTGGGAACTGCTCGCGCGCGCCTATGCGGCGCAAGGCAAGCGGCTCCAGCAGCACCAGGCGCTGGCCGAGAAGTATGCGATGGATGGGTCCTACCAGGCCGCCATCGAGCAGTTGCAGATCGCCCGCAAGGCCGGCGATGGCGATTTCTACACGCTGTCCGAGGTCGATGCGCGCCTGCACCAGCTGCAACGCCAGTTCCGCGAGGAAAAGCAGGACAACAAGGGCATCCCGAACTGAGGGTTGCGGCTAACCAGCCTCAGCCTCCGGCGCCGGCTCGCGCACGAAGCTGAAACGCTTCGGCACCTCGTCCTCGGCAATCGGTTCGATGTCGATGTCGCGGCTCGCATGATGGAACACGCCCAGCGCCGTGCCGCAGCCTTCCCCGTGCCATGTGCAGGCGCTGCTGAACGCGTCCAGGTCGTGGTCGTGCAGCAGCGCGGCCTGCGCGCCCTCCACACCATCCACCCCGCCCGCCAGCAGGACGTTGCCGTGCTCGTCGGCATGGCAGCTATCCACGAGGAATGGCCGCCCCGACGTGGTGGCCAGCGCGCCGTCATGCAGCCGCACGACCCACGGCGCGTAGGCCAGCGACACGAACACCCGCTGCGGCCCGTTCTGGAAGTACCATGCGCCGCGCGCGTCGTGGGTGTAGTTGCGTTCGATGAAGCCGATCAGCGCCGCGTGCCGGATCGGATCGCCCGAGAGTCCGTGCGCCTGGGCAAATTCATTGCGCAGGCGCCACTGGCCGCGCCGGTCTAGCGCCAGCCAGCCGTAGGCATTGGGCACGTTGGGCCAGCGGGCCATCGCCTGCTTGACGATGTCGTCCATGGTGGTTGTCTCCTACGTTCCACCCACGCTGTCGAAGTAGTCCAGGATGCGCGCGGGCAGCCAGTCGATGTGGCCCGCCACCGGGAACAGCGGCAGTTGCCCCAGTATGCCGCCGCGCGGCGTCATGAAGCCAACGTGGCCGCCGTGCGCGGGCTGCTCCAGCAGCACGTCGGCGCTCACCTCGGCCGGCGTGGGCAGGTGCTGTCCGGGCAGGAACGGGTCGTTGCGCGCGTTCAGCACCAGCGTGGGAATGCGGATCTCGCCCAGCACGGGCTTGCTCGCCGCGCGGGCCCAGTAGTCGTCGGTATCGAGAAAGCCGTGCAGCGGCGCCGTGACCACGTTGTCGAACGCGTAGAGGTCGCGGCTGGCCAGCATCGTCGTGCGGTCGAACAGCCCCGGAAACTGCTCCAGCTTGGCCAGCGACTTTCGTTTCAGCGTCTGCAGGAACATCCGCGTGTAGACGAGGTTGAAGCCGCTGCACAGCGCGGCGCCCCCGGCGGCCAGGTCCAGCGGCGCGGAAATGGCCGCCGCCGCTGACAGGAAGCCCGCGCCGCGGCCTTCCTCGCCCAGGTAGCGCAGCAGCGCGTTGCCGCCCAGCGAGATGCCCACGGCCAGCATGCGCTGACCCGGTGGAATCTGCTTGCGCAGCCGTTCCAGCACCCAGCGGATCTCGGCCGAATCGCCCGAATGATAGAAGCGCGGCGCGCGGTTCAACTCGCCCGAGCAGCCCCGGAAATGCGGAATCGCGCCCTGCCAGCCGCGCGCACGCAGCGCGGCCATCAGCGTCTGCGCGTAGTGGCTGCGCGAGTCGCCTTCCAGCCCGTGGAACATCACCACCAGCGGCGCGCCGGGCGCCACCGGGTGCGTGGTCCAGTCCACGTCGATGAAGTCGCCGTCGGGCGTGTCCCAGCGCTCGCGCCGGAACGTGATGCGATGATGCCGCGTGAAGCGCGCGGCCAGGATGGTCTGGGCATGGCCGCCGCTCAGCCACCACGGCGTGTGGAAGGTCTCGCCGAACGGCATGGCCATGGCGGCGGGGCGGGTCAGTGCAGCGCCTGCCCCGGTGCGGCGGCCACGGCGGCCACCTGCACCGCGTTGGCCGGGCTGCAGTGAACGTGGGCCAGGCGCCAGCCCTCGTGGTTCTGCATCAGCACATAGGTGGTGTGCACGTAGAGATCGGCTTCCACGCGGTCGGCGCCAAAACGCAGCGCCTCGGTCACGTCGAAGATCGCCACGCCCAGCGACGCATGGCTGCTGGTCTCGATGGCGTCGATCAGCACCGGCTGCGCCTCCAGCAACAGCATGAAGGCCTGGCGCAGGTGGTCGTGGCCAATCAGGCGCTGGCCGTCGGGCATCACGCAGGTGATCGAGTCCTCGTCCAGCCACAGGCGCAGCGCGCCATCGGCATCGCGCAGTTTCATGGCCTCGCGGAAGGCATCGACGATGTCTTCGGCGGAATCGAACAGTCGGGCGAAACGGGGCATGTTGGCGTGGTCAGGGTCGATGCAGGAGCTTGCGCAACTCGACGAACACCATTTCGGGTTCGATTTCCTTCAGGCAGCGCAGGTGGCCCAGCGGGCACTCGCGTTTGAAGCAGGGACTGCACTCGAGTTGCAGCCACATGATACTCGCAGCCTGTGACAGCGGGGGCGTATGGCGCGGGTCGCTGGAGCCGAACACCGCCACCTGGGGCCGGTTCAGCGCCGCGGTCACGTGCATCAGGCCCGAGTCGTTGCAGACCGCGGCCTCGGACAGCGCCAGCAGGTCCACGGCGTCGTCGAGCGAGGTCTGGCCGCACAGGTTGCGCACGAACGGCGCGCCCGCGACGATCTCGTCGGCGATCTCGGCATCCTTGCCCGACCCCAGCGTGATGATTTGGGCATACGGGAACGAGCGGCGCAGCATCTGGGCCAGCTCGGCGAAGTGCGCGGCGGGCCAGCGCTTGGCCGGGCCGAACTCGGCGCCCGGGCAGAACGCGATCACGCGCGTGTGCGGAGCAATGCCGAAGCGTTCGGCCGTGGCGGCCATGCGCTCGGGCTTCACGCGCAGTTGCGGGTCGGGAATGTGCTCGGGCAGCCGCGCGCCGGGCTTTGCCGCCAGCCGCGCGTAGTGCTCCACCATGGGCGGGCGCTTGTCGCGCGGCGGGTTGGCGTGGCGCACGTTCAGCATGCCGAAGCGCGCCTCGCCGCGATAGCCAATGCGCAGCGGAATGCCGGCCAGAAACGGAATCAGCGACGACTTGAGCGAATTCGGCAGCACATAGGCCGCGTCATAGCCTTCGTGCTTGAGCTGCTGGGCGAACATCAGGCGCGCCGAGAGCTGCAGCTTGCCGTGCGCAAGGTCGCTCGGGAACACGGTGCCGATCTCGGGCATGCGCGCCAGCACGGGCGCGACCCATTTGGGCGCCAGCGCGTCGATGACCATGCGCGGATGGCGCGCCTTGAGCAGCGCGAAGAGCGGCTGCGCCATCAAGGCGTCGCCGATCCAGTTGGGGGCGATGACGAGGGCTTTTTTCATATTGTGGGTGATGCGTGGCCCGGACATGCCAACACCCCGGGGCGCGGCGCGGCCCGGGGCAATAGGGGCGGGTGGCGGGCGATGGCCCGGCCCGCGTGCCTTGGTGGTGACCTCAGTGGTGACCCTTCAGCACGGTGCCCGGCTTGAGCTTGTATACAGTACCGCAGTACGGGCACTTGACCTCGCCGGTGTCCACCACGTCCAGGAAGACGCGGGGATGGTAGTTCCAGGTGGGTGTGTTGCCCGTGGGGCAATGCAGCGGGATGTCTTCTGCGCCGATCTCGACGACGGTAGCGGTTTGCGTCATGGTGTTGCGTGTGTCTTGCGGGGTGACTGAGCTTGTGGATGGCATGCGAAAAGCGCCGGCGCTCAGACCGGCGTCAGCCATTTCTGGTACTTCTCGTCCGTGCCGCCCACGGCGGCGAAGAAGGCTTCCTGGATGCGCTGGGTCACCGGGCCGCGGCGGCCTTCGCCAATCACGCGGTCGTCCAGCTCGCGGATCGGCGTCACTTCGGCGGCGGTGCCGGTGAAGAACGCTTCGTCGGCGCAGTACATTTCGTCGCGCGTGATGCGCTTCTCGCGCACCTCGATGCCGAGGTCGCGGGCGATGGTCAGCGTGGCGTCGCGCGTGATGCCGTCCAGGCACGAGGCCAGGTCCGGGGTGTAGATCACGCCATTGCGCACGATGAACACGTTCTCGCCCGAGCCTTCGCTCACGTAGCCTTCGGTGTCCAGCAGCAGGGCCTCGTCGTAGCCCAGGCCGGTGGCTTCCTGGTTGGCCAGGATCGAGTTGATGTAGTAGCCGCTGGCCTTGGCGCGCACCAGCGACACGTTGACATGATGGCGCGTGAACGACGAGGTCTTGACGCGGATGCCGCGCTCCATGCCTTCCTCGCCCAGGTAGGCGCCCCACGGCCAGGCGGCAATCGCCACGTGGATCGTGTTGCCCTTGGCGGACACGCCGAGCTTCTCGGAGCCGATCCAGACCAGCGGGCGGATGTAGCCCGACTCGAGGTTGTTGACCCGCACCACCTCGCGCTGGGCCGCCTCGAGCGTGGCTTCGTCGAACGGCATGACCATCTGGAAGATCTTGGCCGAGTTGAACAGGCGCCGCGTGTGCTCCTTGAGGCGGAAAATCGCGGTGCCGGCCGGGGTCTTGTAGGCGCGCACGCCCTCGAATACGCCCATGCCGTAGTGCAGGGTGTGCGTCAGCACGTGAATCTTGGCGTCGCGCCACTCAATGAGCTTGCCGTCCATCCAGATCTTGCCGTCGCGATCCGCCATCGACATGGTTGTCTCCCTTTTGCACCAGAAAAGTCACAAGGTCGCCATTGTAAGCCGCGCGCCCTGGCGTGCCAACGCGGCAGGGGGGCCGCGGGCGTCTACAATCGCCGTTTTGCCTCCATTGTCCCGATCGCCCCTGTGTCCGCCACCCCCGCCACCCCCGACGATGACCGCTGGCAGGACGCGCTGGGCGCCCTGGAGGCGCTGGCCGGCGTGGAAGGCCCGTCCGGGGGCGGCCAGCGCCGCCTGCTCTGGGCGCTGACGCTCGATGCCGACGGCGTGGTGGGCACGGTGGAGCCGCTGGAGCAGACCCTCGGCCCGCGCGGCTGGGGCAAGCCCCGGCCAATCCCGCTCGCCCGCGTTGCCGGGGACGCCACGCTGGCGCCCTGGGATGCGCGCGTGGCCCGCGCCATCCGCCGCGACGCCTCGCGCAACCGGCGCCACGTGCTGGACCGCGCCACCGCCGTGATGGCGCTGGTCGGGCATCCCGGCGTGGTGCTGTCCCATGCGCCCACCGTGCCGATGGAAGTGCTGGAGGCCGCCCCCACGCTCGAGGCGGTGCGCGAAGGCGGCCAGTATGTGCTGCGGATCGCCCCGCCGCTGCGCGCGGCGCCGGCCATGGAGGACTTCCTGCCCGCCGCCGCGCGCCAGGAGGCCGAGGCGCTGCGCCAGATCACCGTGCTGCAGGACGGTCCGCGCCGGCTGCGCGTGATCCGTTTCACGGCTGCGCAGCAGAGTGCCGCGCGGCTGATTGCCGATGGCCTGACCGTGCCCGCCGATGCCCACGCGCGGCTGGACAGCACGCTCCGGGCGCTGGCCGGCCATTTCCAGATTCATGCCGACAGTTCGGGCGAGGCGCGCCTGCGCGAGCCCGAATCCCGCCTGCGCGCCGAGGTGGCGCCGGTGGGGCGCGGCATCAGCCTGCGGCTGGTGGTCACGCCGCTGGGCGCCATGGGGCCGCGCCTGGCGCCCGGCGCGGGCCGCGCGGACCTGATGGCCACCGTCGGCGGCGAGGCGCTGTCCACCCGGCGCGACCTCGATGCCGAACTGGCGCACGTGGCCGAGGTCTTCGGCGCGCTGCCGTGCCTGGTCCGCCAGGCCCCGGCGAACGGCGAATACACCTGGACGCTCGATGACCCCGAGGACGCGTTGACCGTCATCGAGGAACTGCCCGGCCTGGCCGGCGTGACCGACCTGGAATGGCCGCGCGGGCGCGAGATCCGCCTGCTGCCCGCCGATCTGCCGCAACTGGCCGTGAGCGTGGAGACCGGCAGCGAGTGGTTCAAGCTGGTCGGCGAGTTGCGCGTGGCCGAGGGGCTGGTGATGTCGCTCGAGAAGCTGGTGGCCTGGGCGCACGGCCATGCCGGGCGCTTCATGCCGATGGGGCACGGCGTCTACGTGGCGCTGACCCGCCAGTTGCGCGGCCGGCTGCGCGACCTGGCCGGCGTGGGGGATCACGTGCGCGACGGCATCCGCGTGCCGCTGGTGGCCGCGCCATGGCTGGACGATGTGCTGGCCGGCGCGGGCGTGGACCCCGACGCGCACTTCCGCACCCGCGTGCACCGCCTGCGCGCGGCGCGGGAGGCGGGGGCCGTGGCCGCCGTGCCGGCCACGCTGGCGGCCGAACTGCGCCCCTATCAGGAAGATGGCTACCGCTGGATGATGGCGCTGGCCGAAGCCGGCTTCGGCGCCTGCCTGGCCGACGACATGGGCCTGGGCAAGACGCTGCAATCGCTGGCGGTGCTGCTGGCGCGCGCGCCGGGCGGGGCGGCGCTGGTGGTGGCGCCCACCTCTGTCTGCGGCAACTGGGCGGCCGAGGCGCGCCGCTTCGCGCCCGCGCTGGCCGCGCACGTCTATGCCGAAGGAGACCGCGGCGCCATCGTCGGGCAGGCGGGCGCGCACGACCTGGTGATCGTCTCGTACAACCTGCTCCAGCAGGCGCGCAAGGACTTCTGCGGCCGGACCTGGCACACCGTGGTCGCGGACGAGGCGCAGTCGTTCAAGAACCCCTCGTCGCGCCGCGCGCAGGCCATGTTCGCGCTCCAGGCCGACTGCCGCGTGGCGCTGTCCGGCACGCCCATCGAGAACCGGCTGTCCGAGCTATGGGCCGTGATGCGCTTCTGCAATCCGGGGCTGCTCGGCTCGCTGGTGCGCTTTAACGAGCACTTTGCCAATCCGATCGAGCGCAACGGCGCGCGCGAGCCGCGCGTGCGGCTGCGGCGCATGATCGCGCCGTTCGTGCTGCGGCGGACCAAGGCGCAGGTGCTGGACGAACTGCCGCCGCGTACCGAGCTGGTGATCCGCGTGGCGCCCGAGCCCGCCGAGGCCGCGCACTACGAGGCGCTGCGCCGCCAGGCGCTGTCCGAGGCAGAGCGCGCGCTGCTGCGCCCGCCGGCGAAGAAGGGCCGCAAGGCCGCGCCGAAGGTGGCCGAACCCGATGCCCGCATCCACGTGCTGGCCCAACTGATGCGGATGCGCCGCGCCGCGTGCGATCCGCGCCTGGCCACGCCCGAGGTGGCCGCGCCGGGCGCCAAGGTGCGCGCGTTTGCGGAACTGGCCACCACGCTGGCCGCCAATGGCCACAAGACGCTGGTGTTCAGCCAGTTTGTCGATTTCCTGGGGCTGATGCGGCAGGCGCTCGACGAGGCCGGACTCGCCTGCCAATACCTGGACGGCGCGACCCCGGCGGGCGAGCGCACGCGGCGCGTGGCGGCGTTCCAGGCCGGGGAGGGCGATGTCTTCCTGATCAGCCTGAAGGCCGGCGGTTTCGGGCTCAACCTCACGGCGGCCGACTACATCGTCATCGCCGATCCGTGGTGGAACCCGGCCGCCGAGGACCAGGCGATGGGCCGCGCGCACCGCATCGGGCAGCAGCGGCCGGTCACGGTCTACCGGCTGATCACGGCCGGCACCATCGAGGAACGCATCGTCGACCTGCACCAGGGCAAGCGCGCGCTGGCCGACGGGGTGCTGGCGCCGGAGGCCGCCGACGGCGAGGCCAGCGGGCTGGGCGCAGCCCTGCCCGATATCGACGAACTGGTCGGCCTGCTCCGCCGCTGACTTTGATTTCCCCTCTCCCGCGAGCGGGAGAGGGGAGAAAACACAGGCGCGCACCAAACTGTATACCAAAACGCTCACGACATTGGTGCAACGCACCAGGCCGCCGGCTCTGAAATCGGCTTGAAACCCGCATCCTGCCTTGTTGCGGTGCATCCATGCTGGCACAAATACTGCCTTGTCGTTTGCGTAGCTATGAATATAGTATACCGAGCGCGCAGTATGCACCGCTGTCCCCGGTAGTCTCCACAAGCCCCCGCAAGCCGATGCCCCAAGCCAGGCGCCGGCCCAAGACAACACGGAGTCAACTTGACCCTGCCCGACCTGACGCCGGCCGATATCGGTCCGCCGGACACCTGCTATCTGCCCGCCTGGCAAGCCGCCGCGCAACTGGCGCGTGGCGAGACCACGGCGCTGGCGCTGGTGGAAGCGTGCCACGCCGCATGGGCCGCGCGCCATGCCGACATCAACGCGCTGGTGCTGTCCGATTTCCAGGCCGCGCGCGAGGCGGCCCGCCAGAGCGACCGCCGCCGCCAGGCCGGCGCACCGCTTGGCGTGCTGGACGGCGTGCCGTTCTCGATCAAGGAATCGTTCGATGTCGCGGGCTGGCCCACCACGTGCGGCAGCGCGGCGCGCGCCGGCTATCGCGCCGAGACCGACGCCGTGGTGGTGCAGCGGCTGCGCGCACAGGGCGCGGTGCTGCTGGGCAAGACCAATGTGCCGCTGGGCCTGCGCGACTGGCAGAGCTACAACGCGATCTATGGCACCACGCGCAATCCGCACGATCCGTCCCGCACGCCAGGCGGGTCGTCGGGCGGCAGCGCGGCGGCCGTCTGCGCGGGCATGAGCTTTTTCGACGTGGGCTCGGACATCGGTTCGTCGCTGCGCAACCCCCCGCACTACTGCGGCGTGTTCTCCCACAAGAGCAGCCACGGGCTGGTGCCGCTGCGCGGCCATGGCAACGCGGCGGCCGGGTTTGCGGAGCAGGACATCAACGTGGCCGGCCCGGTGGCCCGCAGCGCGCGCGACCTGGAACTGGTGCTGCGCGCCATGGCCGGCCCGGACATCGACCACGCCCCGGCCTGGCAACTGGACTTGCCCGTGTGCGATATGCGGCACCTGGCCGATTTCCGCGTGGCGGTGCTGCCCTCGCATCCGCTGGCCGAGGTGGATGCCTCGGTCAGCGAACCGATCGAGGCGCTTGGCCACTGGCTGGCGGGGCAGGGCGCGCAGGTCGACTGGCACGTGCGGCCCGACTTCGACGCCGCCGCGCTGTGGCGCGTCTACGTGCTGCTGCTGCGCGCCACGACATCTGTCTATATGGATGACGCCGCGTTTGCCGATGCGCTGGCACGCAGCCGCCCGGATGGGGGTGATGATTACGCCACCCTCCAGTTCGAGGGCGCCACCCTGACGCACCGCGCATGGCTGCGGCTCCAGGCCGCGCGCGAGCAGTTTGCCGATAGCTGGCGCCGCTTCTTTGCCCGCTACGACGTGCTGCTGTGCCCGGCGGCGGCCACCACCGCATTCCCGATCGACGAGGCCGGCGAGCCCTGGCAGCGCACGCTGCAGGTGAACGGCCGCGCCTGGCCGCTGACCACGCAACTGTTCTGGGCCGGCCATTCGGGGCTGTGCGGGCTGCCCTCGACGATGGCGCCGATCGGCCCCGCGCGCGACGGCCTGCCCGTGGGCGTGCAGATCGTGGCGCGCCGCTGGGGCGATCTCACTTCGCTGCGCTTTGCCCAGTTGCTGGAGGACGCGGGCCACGCGTTCCGGCCGCCGGCGGCGGCACCCAATCACTCACAAGACTGAAGACGGACAGGAGAAAGCCATCATGATGGACTGGTTCAGGGAGCTGTCGCGCGCCGAGCGCAAGGGGTTCTACGGCGCGTTTCTTGGCCATGCGGTCGACGTATTCGACTTCATGATCTATTCGTTCCTCATCTCCACGCTGCTGGGGCAGTGGGGCATGAGCAAGTCGATGGCGGGCGCCATCGTCACGTGGACGCTGGTGTCGTCGCTGGTGGGCGCCGTGGGCGCGGGGCTGCTGGCCGACCGCTTCGGCCGCGTGCGCGTGCTGCGCTGGACCATCGTCGTGTTCGCGGTGTCGTGCTTCCTGTGCGGCATGGCCAACTCGCCGGAACAGCTGATGATGTTCCGGATGCTGCAGGGCCTGGGCTTCGGCGGCGAATCGTCGCTGTGCATGGTGCTGGTGACCGAACTGATCCGCAATCCGGCGCATCGGGGCAAGTACTCGGGCTTCACCGCCAGCAGCTATTCGTTCGGCTGGGGCGGCGCGGCCATCGCGTACGCCATCACGTTCAACCTGTTCGAGCCGGAGACGGCGTGGCGCGTCTGCTTCTTCCTGGGCATCCTGCCCGCGCTCGTGGTGATCTACCTGCGCCGTAACCTGCAGGAGCCCGAGGTGTTCCTGAAGAGCCGCGCGGCGCGGATGCAGCACGGCAACATGTCGGCCGTGGCCGACCTGGCGCGGGTGTTCCGGCGTCCGCTGCTGCGCAAGACCATCCTGTGCAGCCTGCTGTCGGGCGGCATGCTGGGTGCCTATTACGCCATCGCCACCTGGCTGCCCACGTTCCTGAAGACCGAGCGCGGGCTGTCGGTATTCGGCACCAGTTCCTACCTGGCCGTGACCATCCTCGGCTCGCTGGTCGGCTACGTGGCCGGCGCCTACGCGACCGACCGCTGGGGCCGCCGGCTGACCTACATCGCGTTCGCCGCCGGGGCCTTCGTCATGGCCATGATCTATATGGTGATTCCGGTCAGCAACACGTCGATGCTGTTCCTGGGCTTTCCGCTCGGCGTGCTGATGCAGGGCGTGTTCTCGGGCATCGGCGCCACGATCTCGGAGTCGTATCCGAGCGGCGTGCGGGCCACGGGCTACGGCGTGGCGTACAACATGGGCCGCGTGATCGGCTCGTTCTTCCCGCTGGCGGTGGGCTGGCTCAACAGCGGGCGCACGTCGCTGGCGCTGGCCATCGCCATGGTGGCCGGGGTGGGCTATGCGGTGGTGATGGTCTCGGCGGCGCTGCTGCCCGAAACCTCGGGGATCGACCTGGGCCAGGCCGGTGGCGGCGACGACGACGCCGACAAGGCGCCGCAGGCCGCCGAGCCGGCGGGGCTGGCGCCGGCAGGCCGCCCGGCGGTGTGAGGGAAGGCCCGGCGGAGCCCGATTCTCCGCGAAACAACAGTTGGCCGGCGTGCTTTTAAGCCGCTGCTTACCAGCGGCTGTCCCACGCCTATAATGGCTGCTTTGCCGCCGGCGCCCATGCCGGCGGGCCCCCCGGCGGCCGGCGCCTTTCGCCCCGGCCGTACCTTCTTTGCCCTCAGCTATGACACCCCGACAGTCGTCACCGGTGTGGTTGCGCCTTTGGCATCGCTTTGCCGAGGCGGAGCGCAGCGGTTTTCTCGGCGGCGCACGCTATTTCGCGCCTTCCCTGCCCGCCGTGTTCTCGTGGGGGCTGGTCACCGGGGTGGCCATGAGCAAGTCGGTGCTGACGGTGCCCGAAGCCATCGGCATGTCGCTGCTGGTCTACGCGGGTTCCGCGCAACTGGCCGTGCTGCCGCTGTTCGCCGCGGGCATGCCGCTCTGGACCATCTGGCTGACCGCCGCCGTGGTCAACCTGCGCTTCGTGATCTTCAGCGCGGCGCTGCAGCCGCACTTCAGCTATCTGCCAACGTGGCGGCGCACCGTGCTGGGCTTCTTCAATGGCGACCTGCACTTCGTCTATTTCATGCAGAAGTACACCGAACCGGGCTACGTGCCGGGCAAGGAGGGCTATTTCTGGGGCATGGCGCTGGTCAACGGCCTGACGTGGCAGGTCTCGTCGATCCTCGGCATCCTGCTGGCGAGCCTGTTCCCGGACGCCTGGGGACTGGGCCTGGCCGGCGTGATGGCGCTGATCCCGGTGATGATCGCCACCATCAACTCGCGCTCGACGCTGCTGGCCGTGGCGGCCTCGGCCGTGCTGGCGCTGCTGTGCTTCGACCTGCCGTACCGGCTGGCGCTGGTGGTGGCCGTGGTGGGGGCGATTGCCGCCGGCATGGCCAGCGACGAACTGGCCGCGCGTGCCACGCTGCGGGCGATCCGCGACCGCAAGGCCGCGCAGCCGCAGGCGGGAGACCGCGCATGAGCCACGTCGAAATCTGGATCGCCCTGGTCGGCATGGCCGTGGTCACCGTGGTCACGCGCGCGCTGTTCCTGATGGCGGGCGAGCGCGTGACCGTGCCGGACCGCCTGCAGCGCGCGCTGCGCTATGCGCCGGCGGCCGCGCTGGCGGCGATCATCGTGCCGGAATTCCTGACCTGGGAGGGCCACTTCACGCTCTCGCCCATGAACGACAAACTCATGGCCGGCATTGCCGCCACGCTGTTCTATCTGCTCACGCGGCGCATGGTGGGCATGATCGCGGCCGGCATGGCCGTCTACACGGCGCTCCGGCTCCTGACCTGACGCGCGCATCGCCCCTCGCCCGTCAATACCGCGCGGGCTCCCACAGCAGCATGCTCAGGCGCGTCAGCAAGTGCGCCAGTTGCGCCTGCGTGCTGGTGCGGGTCTTGCTGAAGATGGACTTGAGCTGCGTCCGGCTGGTCTCGCGCTTGATGCCAAGCTGCGCGCAGGCATCGGGCAGGCCGACGCCCTGGGTCAGCAGCGCGGCCAGCCGCGTCTCGGCCGGCGTGAGGCTGTAAAGCTCGCGCAGGAGCGCGGGCATGGCGCGCGGCGTGCCCTGGTGGTCGTGGATGGCCACCAGCACGGTCTGGCTTTCCATCCCGGGCATGCCCTGCGCCGACGGGGTCAGCGCCAGGATCACGATCTGCGCCGCGCGGCCGTCCGCGCCGGTTGCCTGGATGCCCTGGGCGGGTTGCAGCGCCCCCGGCGCCGACACCGCGCGCATCACTTCCGCGAACGGGCGCGAGAATCGCCAGCCATCGGCAGCGCCGTTGCCACTGCCGTTGCCATTGCCATGCAGCGGGGGGGCGCCGCCGGGCCCCACGGTGGCCACCGGCATCAGCCGCCGTACCCACTGCTCGCCGGACAGATTGGCCAGCAGCGCTTGCCGCCGGCATCGAATATCACCACCCCGAACGGCAGCCGGTCCAGCACGCTCTCGGACAAGCGCACGCGCCCGGCCAGTTCCTGCATGCGCTCGCGCATCGCGACGGCTTCCCGCAGATGCGGAATCGCCCAGTCCAGCGCGCGGGCGTCTTCCTCGGCGTAGCCCTCGCCGTCCAGTGGCCGCTGCAGCGTCAGGTAGACCTCGTAGGCGGGATGCCGGTCGATCAGGCATGACATGACCGACGAGACGTCCAGGCCGCGCAGGAATTCGCCATAGAACGGACTCGCGCGCATGACGGCCTCGCCCACGTCGCGGTGGTCGATGTACCAGTCGCCCACGCCCAGGCGGTCGGCAAACGGCCGGCTGGGATCGAACTGGTAGTAGTACGCCGTGTAGGCGTCCATGGCTTCCGGTATGTAGCTCACCGCGTGGGTGATGGCCACGCGGTCCTGCGCGCGGTCGCGCACCACCAGCGAGGCGTTCGTGCTGGCGCTCGCGTGGCACAGCGCGGCGAGGCTGCGCTGCCAGGCGCCTGTTTCGAAAATGCCCTGATAGAGACTTCGGATGGTCTCGTGCATAGGTTCCTCGGTCATACCCTCTTCCTTCCTGCATGGCGCCGCGCCCCCACGGGTGGCGGGAGCCGGCGTGCCGGAAATCGTGTACCCGCGCGGGGGTCGCCCGGCAGGGATGGTTGGTGTGTGTTGCGGGCGGCGTCAGCCGCCCGTCTTCAGGAAGATGGACTTGCGCTGGGTGCGCGCGGTCTCGTGGCGGATGCGCCGTTGGCGGTTCTCTCGCGCCTGCATCGATGTATGTATCTTATACGCCACTTCACTCGGGGCGCGCAGGCTGTTTTGCCAGGCACCAGCGTCAGGAATGCCCTCGTAAAGCCCACGGATCGCCCCGTGCATGCTTGCTTGGTTCATCAAATTACCCCTGCATTTGCGACAACGGATCATCCCGCCGTTGCCGCACGTCGGTTTGCCCGGGAGATGGCTTTTCTTTCTGGTTTTTTCTTGTTATATGGCCGGTCGATGCCGGCTTTTTCATGGTCCTGCTCTTCAGATATACCAAATATGTCAAGACCGACTTGGGTGTCTGGCCATGCATACGTTTAGTACATTAGGCCGTACATTACCCCAACCGACGCGGTATGCCAGAGATACCTGTACCCCACTTTCGTGGGGGATCGAGATCGCCGGCAGGTGGCTTCCGGCCTTCCTGCCTACGCTATGGGTATTAGTGACGCTTGCGGCATCCCGGAGCCCGATCGCGTAAAACCGTGACGACGTTCAGGTAAAATGCCGGCTTCCCCGATTTTTCGGACGGCCGCGTGCTGTGCGGTTCCGCTCAGTTCCGCCATCCGTTCCGCTATTACTTGCCATGACCTCTGTCCTGCGTCTTACCGATCTCATCTCCCAAGGCAACCTCTCCGGCAAACGCGTGTTTATCCGCGCGGACCTGAACGTGCCCCAGGATGACGCAGGCCATATCACCGAGGACACCCGCATCCGCGCCTCGGTGCCGGCTATCGAAGCCTGCCTGAAGGCCGGCGCCGCCGTGATGGTCACGTCGCACCTGGGCCGCCCCACCGAGGGCGAGTTGAAGCCCGAGGACTCGCTGGCGCCCATCGCCCGCCGCCTTTCGGAACTGCTCGGCCGGCCCGTGACACTGCTGCAGAACTGGGTCGATGGCGTGGACGTGGCGCCCGGCCAGGTGGTGCTGCTGGAAAACTGCCGCGTGAACAAGGGCGAGAAGAAGAACAGCGACGAACTGGCGCGGAAGATGGCCAGGCTGTGCGATATCTACGTGAACGATGCCTTCGGCACGGCCCACCGCGCCGAAGCCACCACGCACGGCATTGCCAAGTACGCGGCGGTGGCCTGCGCCGGCCCGCTGCTGGCCGCCGAGATCGACGCGCTGGGCCGCGCGCTGGGCAAGCCGGCGCGTCCGCTGGTGGCCATCGTGGCCGGTTCCAAGGTGTCCACCAAGCTGACCATCCTGAAGTCGCTGGCCGACAAGGTGGACCAGATGATCGTGGGCGGCGGCATCGCCAACACGTTCATGCTGGCCGCCGGCCTGAAGATCGGCAAGTCGCTGGCCGAGGCCGACCTCGTGGGCGACGCCCGCACCATCATCGACATGATGGCCGCGCGCGGCGCCTCGGTGCCGATTCCCGTGGACGTGGTCTGCGCCAAGGAATTCAGCGCCACGGCCGCCGCCACGGTCAAGGACGTGGCCGACGTGGCTGACGACGACATGATCCTCGACATCGGCCCGAAGACGGCCGCCCAGCTGGCCGGCCAGCTCAAGGCCGCCGGCACCATCGTCTGGAACGGCCCGGTGGGCGTGTTCGAGTTCGACCAGTTCGGCAACGGCACCAGGGTGCTGGCCGAGGCCATCGCCAATTCCGACGGTTTCTCGATTGCCGGCGGCGGCGATACGCTGGCCGCCATCGCCAAGTACGGCATTGCCGACCGCGTGGGCTATATCTCCACCGGCGGCGGCGCCTTCCTGGAGTTCCTGGAAGGCAAGACGCTGCCCGCGCTGGAAGTGCTGGCGCAGCGCGCCGCGGCCTGATCCGCGCAAAGCCGCCTTCGCACCTTCGCGCCTTCACACCTTCGACCTGAGGAAACCGCCCGGATGACCCGTTCCACCAAGATCGTTGCCACCATCGGCCCGGCGTCCGGCACGCTGGACATGTTGACCCGCATGATCGCGGCTGGTGTCGATGTGGTGCGCCTGAACTTCTCGCACGGCACCGCGCAGGACCACATCGACCGCGCCACCCTGGTGCGCGAGGCCGCGGCGGCGTGCGGCCGCGAGGTGGCCATCATGGCCGACCTGCAGGGCCCGAAGATCCGCGTGGGCAAGTTCGAGAACGGCAAGATCGCGCTCAAGCCCGGCGATCCGTTCGTGCTCGACGCCACGTGCCAGCTGGGCAACCAGGAGCGCGCGGGGCTGGACTACCAGGACCTGCCGCGCGACGTCGGCCCCGGCGACGTGCTGCTGCTGAACGACGGCCTGATCGTGCTGGTGGTGGACCGCGTGATCGGCGCGGAGATCTTCACCACGGTGCGCGTGGGCGGCGAGCTCTCGAACAACAAGGGCATCAACCGCCAGGGCGGCGGGCTGTCGGCGCCGGCGCTGACCGCCAAGGACATGGAGGACATCAAGACCGCCATGGCGCTGGGCGCGGACTACGTGGCCGTGAGCTTTCCCAAGAACGCCACCGACATGGAAATGGCGCGCCAGCTGGCCGCCGTGGCCGGCCAGCCGCATGGCCACAAGGCGCGCATGATCGCCAAGATCGAGCGCGCCGAGGCGATCCGGCCGGGCGTGCTGGAAGAGATCCTGCAGGCGTCCGACGGCATCATGGTGGCGCGTGGCGACCTGGCCGTGGAAGTGGGCAACGCGGCGGTGCCGGCGCTGCAGAAGCGCATGATCCGGCTTGCGCGCGAGGCCAACAAGCTGACCATCACGGCCACGCAGATGATGGAAAGCATGATCGTGAACCCGGTGCCCACCCGCGCCGAGGTGTCCGACGTGGCCAACGCCGTGCTGGACGGCACCGATGCGGTGATGACGTCGGCCGAGACCGCCGCCGGGCGCTTTCCGGTGGAGACCGTCGAGGCCATGGCCGCGATCTGCCTCGAGGCCGAGAAGTCCGAGGTGGTGCAGCTGGACACCGACTTCCTGAATCAGACCTTCTCGCGCATCGACCAGTCGATTGCCATGGGTGCGCTGTTCACCGCCTATCATTTGGGGGTGAAGGCCATCGCGGCGCTGACCGATTCCGGCGCCACCGCGCTGTGGATGAGCCGCCACCGGATTCACGTGCCGATCTACGCGCTGACGCCGAACCTGGCCTCGCTGCGCAAGATGCAGCTGTACCGGAACGTGGTGCCGCTGCCGCTGCAGGCGAGCGCGGACCGCGACACGGCGCTGGAGCAGGCCGAGGAACTGCTGCTGGCGCGGGGCGTGGTGCAGCGCGGCGATTTCATCGCGCTGACCATTGGCGAGCCGATGGGCCAGCCGGGCGGCACCAACACCCTCAAGATCGTGAGGGTGGGCAGTTAGCGCGACAAGGGAATTGCGCGTCCGATGTGGCGCGCCGGACAGACGCGGCACCCGCGCGGTGCGAACCTGCCGGCCCGGACATCCATAAGAAATCCCCCGAAATTTTTCATTCAGGAGTTAGACATGCCACTCGTTTCCATGCGCCAGCTGCTGGACCATGCTGCGGAGAACAGCTACGGCCTGCCGGCCTTCAACGTGAACAACCTCGAGCAGGTGCAGGCCATCATGCAGGCCGCCGACGAGGTCAACGCCCCGGTGATCATGCAGGCTTCGGCCGGCGCGCGCAAATACGCGGGCGAGCACTTCCTGCGCCACCTGATCGAGGCGGCCGTGGAAGCCTATCCGCACATCCCCGTGGTGATGCACCAGGATCACGGCCAGTCGCCGGCGATCTGCCAGGCCGCCATCGACCTGGGTTTCTCGTCGGTCATGATGGACGGCTCGCTGCGTGAAGACGGCAAGACCCCGGCCGAGTACGAGTACAACGTCGACGTGACCCGCAAGGTGGTGCAGCTGTCCCACGCCCTGGGCGTGACCGTGGAAGGCGAACTGGGCTGCCTGGGCTCGCTGGAAACCGGCGAGGCGGGCGAGGAAGACGGCATCGGCGCCGAAGGCAAGCTCGACCACTCGATGCTGCTGACCGATCCGGAGCAGGCCGCCGACTTCGTCAAGGCCACCCAGCTGGACGCGCTGGCCATTGCCATCGGCACCTCGCACGGCGCCTACAAGTTCACGCGCAAGCCCACGGGCGACATCCTGGCCATCAGCCGCATCAAGGAAATCCACGCGCGCATTCCCAACACCCACCTGGTGATGCACGGTTCGTCGTCGGTCCCGCAGGAACTGCTGGAAGAGATCCGCAAGTTCGGCGGCGACATGAAGGAGACGTATGGCGTGCCCGTGGAGGAAATCCAGGAAGCCATCAAGTACGGCGTGCGCAAGATCAACATCGACACCGATATCCGCCTGGCGATGACCGGCGCGATCCGCCGCTTCTTTGCCGAGAACCCGAGCAAGTTCGACCCGCGCGAATACCTGAAGCCGGCCCGCGAAGCCGCCAAGCTGGTGTGCAAGGCGCGCTACGTGGCGTTCGGCTGCGAAGGCCAGGCCGGCAAGATCAAGCCGGTGGCGCTGACCGATGTCGCGTCGCAGTACAAGTCGGGCAAGCTCGCCCAGGTTGTGCAGTAATCGTGCAGCAACGGCGTCGTCTCCGCCAGATGGGGACGGCGCTTTTTTTGTTTGGCTTTCCGCCCGTTCCGACCCGCCATGTCCCAAGACCTCGCCCTCTACCAGTCCTCCATCCAGTCCCTGCCGCTGCTCGGCCACGGCAAGGTCCGCGACAACTATGCCGTTGGCGACGACAAGCTGCTGATCGTCACGACCGATCGCCTGTCCGCCTTCGACGTCATCCTGGGCGAGCCGATCCCGGCCAAGGGCCGCGTGCTCAACCAGATGGCCAACTTCTGGTTCCGCAAGCTCGCGCACATCGTGCCGAACCATGAAACCGGCATCAGCGCCGAGAGCGTGGTGGCGCCCGGCGAAGTGGCGCAGGTGCAGGGGCGCGCCGTGGTGGTCAAGCGGCTGAAGCCGATCCTGGTGGAAGCCGTGGTGCGCGGCTACCTGGCGGGCAGCGGCTGGAAGGACTACCAGGCCACGGGCAAGGTGTGCGGCATCGAGCTGCCGGCCGGCCTGCAGAACGCGCAGAAGCTGCCGGAGCCGATCTTCACGCCGGCCGCCAAGGCCGAGATGGGCGAGCACGACGAGAACATCTCGTACGCCGAGGTCGAGGCACGCATCGGAGGCGACCTGGCCGCGCAGATGCGCGACATCTCGATCCGCCTGTACAAGGAAGCGGCCGACTATGCGGCCACGCGCGGCATCATCATCGCC
>Ga0255338_1002415_pt1 | contig 27457 bp, 21 predicted proteins | sample MeOH1_35cm_T4_19_FD_203715 | JGI IMG/M metagenome (GOLD analysis project Ga0255338, IMG submission 203715) | Sandy soil microbial communities from University of British Columbia, Vancouver, Canada - MeOH1_35cm_T4_195 | ecosystem: Engineered > Artificial ecosystem > Sand microcosm > Unclassified ...
CTGTTCGGCGGCGCCGGCGTCGGCAAGACCGTCAACATGATGGAGCTGATCAACAACATCGCCAAGGCGCACTCGGGCCTGTCGGTGTTCGCCGGCGTGGGCGAGCGCACCCGCGAAGGCAACGACTTCTATCACGAGATGATGGAATCGGGCGTGGTGGTCGACAAGGACCTGTCGCAGTCCAAGGTGGCCATGGTGTACGGCCAGATGAACGAGCCCCCGGGCAACCGCCTGCGGGTGGCGCTGACGGGCCTGACGATCGCCGAATCCTTCCGCGACGAAGGCCGCGACGTGCTGTTCTTCGTCGACAACATCTACCGCTACACGCTGGCCGGCACGGAAGTGTCCGCCCTGCTGGGCCGCATGCCTTCCGCCGTGGGCTACCAGCCGACGCTGGCCGAGGAGATGGGCCGCCTGCAGGAGCGCATCACCTCCACCAAGGTCGGCTCGATCACCTCGATCCAGGCCGTGTACGTGCCTGCCGACGACCTGACCGACCCGTCGCCCGCCACCACCTTCGCCCACCTGGACGCCACCGTGGTGCTGTCGCGCGACATCGCTTCGCTGGGCATCTACCCCGCGGTGGACCCGCTGGACTCCACGTCCCGCCAGGTCGACCCGAACGTAGTCGGCGAGGACCACTACACCACGACCCGCGCCGTGCAGTCCACCCTGCAGCGCTACAAGGAACTGCGCGACATCATCGCCATTCTGGGCATGGACGAACTGGCGCCGGAAGACAAGCTGGCCGTGGCGCGTGCGCGCAAGATGCAGCGTTTCCTGTCGCAGCCCTTCCACGTGGCTGAAGTGTTCACGGGCACGCCCGGCAAGTACGTGCCGCTGGCCGAGACCATCCGCGGCTTCAAGATGATCGCCGCCGGCGAGTGCGACCACCTGCCCGAGCAGGCCTTCTACATGGTCGGTACCATCGACGAAGCCTTCGAGAAGGCGAAGAAGCTCGCCGCGTAAGCGGCTAGTTGGAGGGGCCAGACCCTATGGTTGATACCACCCACACCATCCAAGTCGACGTGGTGAGTGCCGAGGAGCAGATCTTCTCGGGCGAGGCGCGCTTCGTCGCCCTGCCCGGGGAGGCCGGCGAACTGGGCATCTACCCGCGCCACACGCCGCTGATCACGCGCGTGAAGCCCGGCTCGGTGCGCATCGAGCGGGCCGACGGCAACGAGGAGTTCATCTTCGTGGCCGGCGGCATCCTGGAGGTGCAGCCGAACCGCGTGACCGTGCTGTCCGACACCGCCATCCGCGGCAAGGACCTGGACGAGGAGAAGGCCAACGAGGCGAAGCACGCGGCCGAAGAGGCCCTGCGCAACGCCAAGAGCGAGATCGACATCGCCCGCGCCCAATCCGAACTCGCCGTGGCCGCCGCCGAGATGGCGGCGCTGCGCAAATACCTTCGGAAGAAATAAGAAGAACCACGACCAAGAAGAACAACATTCCTCTCGAAACAAGAACGCGCTAAAAACCCGCGCACTGCAGCCCCGATCGGAAGGTCGGGGCTTTTTTATGGTTCTTCGCCGATTTGCGGGGAGACCAAAGGAAAGGCGGCCAATGGCCACCACTGCTAAGTTGAGGTTGTCGAGACTTCAGCGCGCAGGAGGGCAGCCATGGCCGCAATCCAGTGTATTGAACGGCTGGGGGGCTGGGAAGGGTACGAGCTTCAGGATCAGCAGGTGGAGAACCGTGGCGCAGTGCGCTGGTGCATCCTGAGGCTGGTGCCGAAGCAGGGCGTGCTGCGGCGATGTAGCGGCTGCGGGCGAATCGGGGCACCGGTTCACGACCAGGAAGAGCGCCGCGTGCGGGACCTGCCGATCTTCGAGGCGCCCGTGGAACTGGTGCTTCCCAGGCTTCGTTTGGCGTGTCCACAGTGCGGGCCAAAGCTGGAAGCTCTGGGCTGGTTGGACCCGTATGCCCGCGTCACGGCACGTCTGGCCGCCAGCGTTTCAAGGCTTTGCCAAGTGATGTCCGTGCGGCACGTGGCCGCCTTCTTTGGACTGGCGTGGAGCACGGTAAAGCTGATTGACCACCGCTGCCTTGAAGAGCTGCTGGGCGCCCCCTGCCTAGACGGCGTCGAGGTGATCGCGATGGACGAATTCGCCATCCAGAAGGGACACCGCTACGCCACGGTGATCGTGGAGCCGTACCGCAAACGGGTACTGTGGGTGGGGCGCGGCCGCGGCCGGTTGGACGTGCGGCCGTTCTTCGAGATGCTCGGTGCCGAAGGTCGCCAGAGACTGCGGGCCGTATGCATGGACATGAGCCCCTCCTTCACTGAGGAGGTCCGCTTCCAGTGCCCGCACGCCGAGATCGTCTACGACCTCTTTCACGTCCTGGCCAAGTATGGGCGGGAGGTGATCGACAGGGTTCGCGTCGACGAAGCCAACCGGCTGCGCAAGGACCGCCCGGCACGCAAGCTAGTCAAGAGCTCACGCTGGCTGCTGCTGCGAAACCGCGATCACCTACCCGATGCCGAGCGCGTGCGCCTGCGAGAGTTGCTGGAGGCCAACCGCGCTCTGATGACGGTGTACCTGATGCGCGATGAACTCAAGGCGCTCTGGCAGTACCGCCACACCGGCTATGCACGACGCTTCTGGGAGCAGTGGCGCCACCGAGCCATGTACAGCCGCATTCCCGCCTTGAAGAAGTTCACCCGCCTTCTCGAGCCTCTGGTCCCCGGCATCCTGGCTCACTGCCTCTGGCCCTTGGGAACGAACCTGATCGAAGGAATCAACAACAAGATCAAGGTCATCAAACGGATGGCTTATGGCTTCCGCGACGACGCCTACTTCTTCCTGAAGATCAGGGCGGCCTTCCCCGGAATTCGGTGAAGAACCTTTTTTCGTTTCCGGCTTCGTATCGTCCGTTTGGGGCTGGCACGTCCATGCCCGACTGTCCATGATGCGCCCGTGCTGCATCCTTGCGCCGGATTCCACCTTCCAGCTTGCTTCCGCTTACATGCCGGGAGCGCGCCGGAACTGCCGGCGGGGGAGGCAGTCCATCGTTATCTCGTCCGCCGTGGCCCGCGCCGCGGCGGGCCACGGACGGTCAACCGATTTGTTCTGAAAGCAACCGTGGATGCGCTGCTCTGTCAAGTGGCACAAAGCCTGAGCGCACCACACCGCTCGTCCACATTCGTGGCACTTTGGTGCCGAGTTGATCGTGACGAATTGCAAGTTCCTCACGAAGCCACTAATAATGATTTCGCCCAGGCGAGAACTGGGCCAGGACGGGCCAGGGGGGGCCCGGCCTTCGAAGCAGGAGGATCTCCGTGAAGCACTTCGCCGGTCTGCCTGGCGGTGGCTTGCGTTTCCAAGAGGGTCTGCGCCTTGACTGGCGGCGCTGGCCGCGCCGTGCTTCGCCTGTGCTTGCCCTGTCCCTGGCCTCCGGGACGACCGTCAGCGCGGCCGCCGCGCCCACCGCCGCGCCCGCGCCTGTGCCCGCACCGGCGCCCAGGGCCACCCGGCGGCCCTCGGCGCCCGGTGCCAAGGACGCGCAGCCGCCCGCCCTGGTGCGTCCCTTCAACCTGCTGCGCTGGTTCTCGATCGCCAGCCTGGCGGCGCTGCTGCCGGTGGCGGCCGTCACCGGCACCGTGCTGTCGCACTTCGTGACGCAGCAGGCGCTGCAGCGCGACGCGCTGCTGACGGCGCAGTTCATCTACAACTGCCTGGGCGTGGAGGCGGCGCAGATCGGCGCGGTGAGCCTGGTGCCCTTTCTCGACCCGCGCATCGACACGTGGACGGCGGGCCTGTCGCCCAAGGTCGTGGCGCAGGCGCGCTCCGAGGTCTACGAGCACCTCGAGACGCTGCCCGACGTGCTGCTCACGAGCGTGTACGCGCGCGACGGCAAGATCGTCTGGTCCACCAACCGCGACCTGATCGGCACCTTCACCACCGAGAACGGGGAACTGCGCGAGGCCTTCGCCTCGAAGATGGACGTGGCCAAGCACCACGCGGGCAACATGTCCGAGCGCTCGGAGCAGCGCTTCGTGGTGGAGCCCAAGGAATTCTTCATCGAGAACTACGTGCCGCTGACCGACCCCAAGGGCGAGGTCGTGGCCGTGGTGGAGGTCTACAAGGAGCCGCGCCACCTGATGGACTCGATTCGCGCCGGGCAGATCCTGGTGTGGATGACGACGCTGGCGGGCGGCTTCGTGATCTACCTGGGCCTGTTCAGCATCGTGCGGCGCGGCTCGCGCGTGCTGGCGCAGCAGCAACGGCAGCTGCTGGAGGCGCAGTCGCAGGTGTTCGCCGGCGAGATGGCCACCGCCTTGGCGCACAGCCTGCGCAACCCGCTGGCGAGCGTGCGCTCCAGCGCCGAACTGGCCACCTGCACCGACGACCTGCCGGTGCGCAAGAACGCGCAGGACATCATCACCCAGGTCGACTTCCTGTCGCAGTGGGTGCGCGAGCTGCTGCTGTACTCGCGCCCGATCGCGGGCGAGGCCGAGGCGGTGGACCTGTGCGCCGTGCTCGACACCCTGCTCGCCTCCTTCGCGCCGACCTTCGAGCGTTCCGGCGTGCGCGTCGTGTGGGACCGCGGGTCCGTCTGCGGCACCTCGGTGCAGGGCAATACCTCGCTGGCGCGGCAGGCGCTGCACAGCGTCATCTCCAACGCCGTGGAGGCCATGCCCCGCGGCGGCGAACTGCACATCGAGATGCGCAGGACGAAGAACCCGGATGGCGTGGAGCTTGTATTCAGCGATTCGGGGGTAGGCATGACGGAGCAGCAACTGGACCTGGTCTTTCGGCCGTTCCACACCACCAAGTCCCACGGGCTGGGGGTGGGCCTGCCGATGGTGAAGCGCGCGATGGAGCGTTTCGGTGGTTTCGTGGCGCTGTCCAGCGAGCCGAATGTCGGCACGCAGGTGCGCCTGCATTTCAAGGTATAGGAAAGAGCAATGGGCAAGACCGTACTGGTGGTGGAAGACGACGCCATCCAGCAGGCCAACATCAGCGCCTACCTGACGCGCAACGGCTGGGAGGTGCAGGCCTGCGGCTCCGCGGAGGAGGCACTCGGGCTCTTCGACACCCTGCATCCCGACGCGGTGGTGACCGACCAGCGCCTGCCGCGCATGACGGGCGTCGAGCTGCTGACGAAGTTTCGCGAGAGCGACCCGCTGGCCAAGTGCATCGTGATGACGGGCGACGACAGCGCCCAGACCGCGGTGCAGGCGATGAAGGCCGGCGCCTACGATTACGTGCTCAAGCCGGTCTCGATGGCCGAACTCAACCTGCTGCTGGAGCGCGCCGTCGGCGCCGCCAAGATGGAGCAGGCGCTGCAGTTCCACCAGCAGCGCCAGGCCAGCGGCGCGGGCCTCGCCTCCCTGATCGGCGATTCGCCGGCCATGCAGGAGATGAAGGCCACCATCCGCCAGGTGCTGGAAGCCGAGCGCCGGGTGACCGATGGCGACCTGCCCGCCGTGCTGGTGCACGGCGAGACGGGCACCGGCAAGGAACTGGTCGCGCGCTCCATGCACTTCGACGGCGCCCGCGCCGCCGGCCCCTTCGTGGAGATCAACTGCGCTTCGATTCCCTCGCAGCTGCTCGAGGCGGAGCTGTTCGGCCACGAGAAGGGCGCCTTCACCGATGCCAAGGAGCGCCGCACGGGCCTGGTGGAGGCGGCCGATGGCGGCACGCTGTTCCTCGACGAGATCGGCGAGGTCGACCTGACGCTGCAGGCCAAGCTGCTCAAGCTGCTGGAGGAAAAGACGGTGCGCCGCATCGGCGCGGTGAAGGAGCGCAAGGTCAACCTGCGCATCATCAGCGCCACCAACCGCGACCTCGCGGCCATGGTGAAGCAGGGCACGTTCCGCAGCGACCTCTATTTCCGCCTGCGCATCATCGCGGTGAACGTGCCGGCGCTGCGCGACCGCGGCAACGACATCCTGCTGCTGGCGCGCCACTTCCTGCAGACGCACGGCCGCCGCTACGGCAAGCCCAACCTGCGGTTCAGCGCGGATGCGGAGCAGCAGTTGCTCGAATACTTCTGGCCGGGCAACGTGCGCGAGATGCGCAACATGCTGGAGCAGACGGTGCTGCTGGCGCCCAACGACGTGATCACCACCGCCCAGCTGGCGCTGTGCCCGAGCCTGGCGCCCGAGTCGAAGTTCGAGCGCGACTTCAAGGGCTGCAACCAGCCCTGCATGTCGGTGCCCAAGAGCAACGGCAGCACGGACATGCAGGATCTCGCCGAGATGGAGCGCACGCTGGTCGTCAAGACGCTGGAGCGCACCGGCTGGAACGTCACCAAGTCCGCCAAGCTGCTGGGCTTGTCGCGCGACATGATGCGCTACCGCATCGAGAAGATGGGCCTGCAGCGCCCGGTCGACCAGCCCGGCTCGGGCTTCGGGACGCTGCAGGAGTACTGACCAAACGCGCGCCGCCAGGCGCGCGCTTCGAGGGTTGGGCACGGGTCCGAAAGGTTCCGTGCCTTTCTTTGGGCGCGGCGGACGAAGGAACAGCCGGACGCAGAGGACGCAAAGGGTACGCAGAGGACGCGAAAGAGAAAGAAAGCTTGAGGGTTTTCTTTTGCGCGCTCTGCGTACCCTTTGCGTCCTCTGCGTCCGGCTGTTGCAGTAGCGACCCGCCCTGCCAACCAGCCTACCGGATCGACCCCGCCAGCTCGAAGATCGGGATGTACATCAGGATCACGACCACGCCGATCACCGCGCCGACGAACACCATCAGCAGCGGCTCGAACAGGCGCACGAACCACTCGATCCAGCGGCCCATCTCCTCGTCGTAGAAGTCCGCCGTCTTCTCCATCATCGCGCCCAGGTTGCCGGCCTGCTCGCCGGCGTGCAGCATGCGCATCGCCACCGGGGTGGAGAGGTGGTTGGCCTCGAAGGCCTGCGACAGCGGCTGGCCCTCGCGCACCCGCTGCGCCGCCTGGTCCAGCAGGGCGGCCATGCGCGCGCCGATCAGGCCGCGCGCCATGCCGATCGCCTGCAGGATCGGGATGCCGCTTTGCAGCAGGATGCCCAGCGACCGGTACAGGCGCGTCACCTGGTACAGGAAGACGCGTTCGCGCACGCCCGGCAGGGCCAGCACGGCCTGCCCCACGGCACGGCGCACCGCCGTGAGCTGCCACAGCCCCACGGCGCCGGCGACGACGGCGGCCGCGGACAGGGCGAGCGCGCCGACATGGTCGTTGATGATGCGGCCGAATTTCATCAGCATCTGCGACAGCCAGGGCAGCTTGGCGCCGACCTCGCCGAACACCGTGCTGAAGCGCGGCACCACGTAGCCCACCAGGAACAGCAGCACGCCCATGCCCACCAGCAGCAGCAGCACCGGGTAGACCGAGGCGCTGACGATCTTCTGCGTCAGCATGTCGATGCGCGTGCGGTAGGCCACGTAGCGCGTCAGGCCGCCGTGCACCGCGCCCGTCTTCTCGCTGGACTGGATCAACGCGACGTAGAGGTCGGGGAAGGTGGCGGGAAACTGCGCCAGCGCCTGCGAGAAGGACTTGCCTTCATAGAGCAGGCGAACCAGCGACGCGAGCACCTTGCGGGTGGAGGCGTCGTGCTCCTTCTCCGCCAGGCTCTCCAGCGCGGTGATCAGCGACAGGCCGGCGTTGATCAGCGTCGCCAGCTCCTGGCTGAAAAGCACCAGCGGGAAATCCTTGCTGCGGCCGACGGAGACGCTCATCGCCGCCAGCTTGCGTGCCGGCGCCACCGCGATCACGCGCAGGCCCTGGTGCTCCGCGGCCTGGCGCGCCGCGTCCAGCGTGCCCGCGTCGAGCGTGAGCTGCACGATGCCCCGGCCGCCATCGACGGCCTTGACCTGGAACTGCATGATGGGCGGTCAGTAGCTGATGTCGGCGTTCTCTTCGGTGCCGCCGGCGGTGCCGTCCTTGCCGAAGGACATCAGGTCGAACTCGCCGGCGTCGCCGGGCGACTTGTAGATATAGGCGCGGCCCCAGGGATCCGGCGGCACCGCCTTGGCCAGGTAGGGGCCGTGCCAGCGCGGCTCGTTGGCCGGCGCCGCGCTCAGGGCGGCCAGGCCCTGTTCGGTCGTGGGGTACTTGCCCAGGTCGATGCGGTACATGTCCAGCGCCTTGACGATGCTGGCGATCTGGGTCTGGGCCGCCTTGCCTTCGGATTTCCCGAGCTGGCTGAAGTAGCGCGGACCGACGATGCTGACCAGCAGGCCGAGCACCACCAGCACGACCAGCAGTTCGAGCAGGGTGAAGCCGCGCGCACGGCCGCGGCGCTGTTGCGGGTTGGGAAGGTGTCGCATGGAGAGAGTCCCTATGGTTGTGGATTCACACGTTGTCGCAAATTTGATGCCCGCGTAAGGGCGTGAACCCGGCCCGGCGCTGGCCTGGGACTTGCGATCGGGGGACTTCCACCGGCCCGGGAGCCGGACCACTCTTGCCGGAGCCACGATGTCGGAAGTTCGCAATCGCTGGCGCCTGCGGGCCGGCGCTGCCGCCTTGTGCTGCGCCGCCTTCGGCGCCGCCCAGGCCACGCAGCCGACTATCCAGGTGACGGACGAAGGCGCGCAGGGCCTCGTCCTGAGCAACCTGGACGGCCCGTTCGAAGCCGAACCCGCCGCCGCGCCGGCCCGCGCCGCCGCCGCCCCGGGCCCCGCGGCGCGCCCTGCGGCGCCCACGGCGCTCGCGCAGCGGCGCCAGGCATGGTCGGCCCTGGTCAGTGCCGCCGCGCGCGCCCACGGCCTTCCGGAGGCGCTCCTGCAGGCCGTGATCGAGACGGAATCGGGCTTCAACCCGCAGGCCGTCTCGCCCAAGGGCGCGCTGGGCCTGATGCAGCTGATGCCAGGGACCGCACGCATGCTGGCCGTGGCCAACCCCCACGACCCCGCCGCCAACGTGGACGGCGGCGCCCGCTATCTCAAGGACCTGCTGGCGCGCTTTGGCAACAACCTCGCCCTGGCCCTGGCCGCCTACAACGCCGGCCCCGGCGCCGTGGAGCGCACCGGCGGCATCCCGCGCAACGCCGAGACCCAGGCCTATGTGCCCCGCGTGATCTCGCGCTACCACCGGCTGCAAAGCGGCCTCGAGTAAAGCGCCTCCGCGCGGGTGGGGAACGGGTGTCCTGCCCCACCCAATGCTGGGGAATGCCCCGCACCCCATTCCCCACCGTTCCCCGCCTGCGGCGCACTGCGGCCTTTTTGGTTGCATGTTTGATCCAGATCAAACAATTGGTTTGGCACCGTGGTGCCTGCCGTAATGGGGTCTTTGGTGCCTAGGTGCCGAAGTTAGTGGCACTTTCGTTCTTGGTCTGCTCTTTGCGTAACACGAGTTACATACGCGCCGAGCTTTCAGCGCCGCGACACAAAGAGGAGCAGGACATGAACTTACGGAAGAAAGGCCTCGCGATTTCCGCGCTGATGCTGGCCCTGGCCTTCAGCATGCCGCGGGCCTGGTCGCATGGCGACGGCCACGAAGGCCACCACGCGGCCAAGGCAGCGCCCGCGCTCGCCGGCAAGCCGGTGAAGCCCACCGACGCCGCCACGCTGGTGGACCAGGAGGGCCGCCAGCTGCGCCTCGCGAGCGACGCGCTCGCCGGCAAGATCGTCGTCGTCGGCTTCGTCTACACGAACTGCACCGACATCTGCCCGATGGTCTCGCACACCTTCGCGCAGCTGCAGGAAAGCCTCGCACCCCTGATGGAGCGCAAGGTGCGCCTCGTCTCGCTGACGGTGGACCCGGTGCGCGACACGCCGGCGCGCCTGAAGGAGTACTCGCAGCACTTCGCGCCGAAGCCGGGCTGGCTCTGGCTCACGGGCGACGTGACCAACGTCGCCCAGGCCCTGCAGGCCTTCGGCATCCACATCACGAAGCCGGAGAACCACCCGGCGCAGATCCTGGTCGGCGACGCGAGCAGCGGCCGCTGGATCCGTCTCTACGACATCGACAAACCGCAGCAGGTGTTGGCCAAGGTCGACGAACTGCTGGCCGCGCAACGCGCCCAGAAGCACTCCGTGCTCGATGGCGCGCAGCGCGAACCGTGCAACGGGATGGCGCCTGCGGCGCCCTCCGCAGGAGCGAAGCCTGGCTGTGTCGCTGAGCCCGGCTGAAAGCAGTACCCCAGCGATGAAACCGAACGTGGGCAAGCGTAAGCCGGTAAATGCTCGCGATCACCATCACCCCTTGACAGGAAAGAGCAATTTCATGAAACCGAAGCGCAATATGATTTCGGCGGCGGTGGTCCTCGCCATTGCAGCCGTGTCCGCCTCCCCGGCCTACGCCGTTCTCGAGCGCATGGGCCCGATCGACAGCTCGCCCGCCGGCGGCGGCTTCCCCGCCTGGTACCAGGACAAGACCGGCGTCACGCTGGAGTTCTGCGGCCCCTCCACGCAGGGCGAACTCGATGGCGGCTGGTGCCTGCTGCTGCCCGGCGACACCGTGGTGCCCGAAGTGTTCCCCACCCAGTTCTTCGACGAGCACTTCTACTTCGCCGCCGACAACGTGCTGCTCGAGCCCAACTCCGGCTTCCGCGCCCGCCTGGTCATCGCCCAGGAAGCGGCCTTCGGCATCGGCCCCGCCGCGCCTGGCGACCAGATCGTGTTCCAGCGCCATCGCATCTTCCTGACCGGCCTGCCCTTCGACGGCGACTACCGCGTGATCACGCCCTACCAGGACGTGACCTACACCGGCCAGGCCCAGGGCGACCGCATCTTCGAAACCGCCGACGTCGGCATCGCCTGCGCCAACTTCAGCTGCTCGCTCGACGGCCCCAACGGCCCCTGGCTGCTGCCCTCCGCGAGCGCCGGCGGCGCCGAAGTGCCGCCCATGCCCGACCTGCTGTCGGCCCCCGCCGGCACCGACCCGTTCTTCGACGCCGCCGTGGCCCTGGGCGCCGCGCCCACCGCCGATCCCGGCACGGGCAAGAAGTACATCGCCGACCCCTCGCGCGTCGGCCCCATCACCGGCAGCCAGCTGGGCGACATCACGGTGTACGACATCGACAACGCGAACCCGGCCAACACCAAGGGCGTGGCGCGCACCGCGAACCACAACACCTTCCGGGTGGAAATCCGCGCCTCCCAGGCCGACGGCAACGGCGACCTGCTGATGGTGCTGGACGGCGAGGCCAACTTCATCCTGCAGGGCCGCCTGATGACCGGCGCCATCGCGGGCAACGTAAGCAACGCGCGCTCCACCTACAAGGCGGACGCCGCGGGCAACGTGACGGACCTGGACGTGTTCACCCAGGCTTCGCCGACCATCCAGGCGCGCATCCCGGCCCAGCCGATCCCGGCCGCCGTGACGCCCGTGATCTCCTTCTACGACCAGGCCTGCGCCGGCGCGATCGGCGTCGACCCGGTGACCGGCCTGCCCACGGTGAACCCCGGCCCGTACACCGCGCCTGCCGGCGTGGCCCACAACCTGAACAACACGGGCAAGGACTTCTGGGGCCAGAGCTCGCCCGGCGGCCTGCCGCCCACCCACGTCTGCATCGAGGACGCCACCTCGCGCAACGCGGCCGGCCAGGTCGTACCCTCCTACACGCTGGTGCCGGTCACCGACCACGTGATCATCAACAACGCGCACTACGTCGGTCCCGAGAACGGCACGATGACGGTGAACGCGACTTCCAGCGACCCGACCGCCGTGCTGACGCTGGCCGGCTACGGCCCGGCCGGTGCCACCACGCCTGGCGTGAGCATCGGCGTCGGTGCCGGCACCGGCCTCGACCTGGTGAACGGTGCCGCCCAGGCCATCGCGCTGAAGGCGCCGCCTTCGCAGGTGCAGGTGATCTCCACCAAGGGTGGCTCCGTGGCGCGCAAGGTCGACACCGCCCATGGCGTCGCCCAGCTGGTGGGGCAGCCGAGCGCCGTGAACGACGCCGGTACGATCGACGAGGACTGCTCGGCGACCGCCGCCGCGTCCTGCGCCGTCGGCCAGGGCGTGACGATCGACCTGCTGGCCAACGACACCGTCATGCTCAATGGCGTGGTCTCCAGCCTGCGCGATGTCGTCGCCCAGGGCCTGGCGACCGTGAGCGTGGCGGCGCAGGCCCCGCGCCTGGGCTCGGCCACTGTGTCGGCGGACGGCTTCATGACCTACACGCCGAACCCGAACGCCAACGGCACCGACAACGTGATCTACACGGTCACGGTCGACGGCCAGGCCTCGAACCAGGCGGTCGCGTCGGTCACCATCACCCCGGTGAACGACCTTCCGGTCGCCGCCAGCCAGACCATCAACGGTGTGGTGGGCCGGACCGGCACGATGAACCTGCTGCTCGGTGCGACCGATCCGGACGGCGCCGCGGACGTGAAGGACGCGGTGATCACGACCTGGCCCGCGGAACTCGGCCCGCAGCCGACCCCGGTGAACGGCGCGATCAGCTTCACCCCGAGTGCGACGGGCAACTTCTCCTTCAACTTCCTGGTGACGGATGCTGCGGGCGCGCAGTCCGCCAACACCGGGCTGGGGACGGTGACGGCGCTGGCCAACGAGACGATCAGTTTCGCGGGTGGCTCGACGCAGTACACGATCAGCAAGCGGCGCTGGATCGTGCAGGGCACGGACACCGTGCGCGCCCGCCAGGAGATCTCGATCGTGTACACGAACGGTATCGCCGCCACGGGTGAGAACTGCGGCGTCGCCGGCTCGCAGAACCTGCCGGCGTGCGTGGTGGGCAAGACGACCGTGGACGGCACGGGCACCTTCCTGCTCGACACGATCGTGAACGCGAACACCTCGCAGGATCCGCGCGGCACCTTCTGGACGACCCGTCCGACCAGCATCCGGGCGTTCTCCAGCGCGCCGGTCCTGGGTGGCACCACCGCCAACACGGCGATCTTCTTCAAGTAAGGAGGCTTGCCGACGAACCATCGCCGGATCCCCCAATGCTGCGTGCCTGCACGCAGCGGGGGTCCCCGGTGATGGGGAATTTTCCCCTCGCGGGGAATGCAACAACCCGGGCGGCGTCCTCGCAAGAGGCGCTGCCCGCGGTCTTTCTGGCGGGCCTGAAAAATGCTGAGGCATGCGGGTCGCGAGCGCACAGCAAGCGACGCACCCCACACGCATACATACAAAGGTCCCCCCCGTGATCCAACGTCGCAACCTCGTCGCAGCCGCGGTGCTGCTATCCATCTCAATGGCTCCGGCCTACGCCGCCCTCGAGCGCGTAGGCCCGGTCGACAACTCTCCCACCGTGGGAGGCTTCCCCTCCTGGTTCCAGGACAAGACGGGCGTCGCCTTCGAGTTCTGCGACCTGAAGACGCAGGCCGAACTCGATGGCGGCTGGTGCCTGCTGCTGCCCGGTGACGTGACCATCCCCGAGTCCTTCCCGGCCAACTTCTTCGACGAGCACTTCTACTGGGCGGCCGACAACGTGCTGCTCGATCCGGGCACCGGCTTTCGCGCGCGCCTGATCGTCGCGATGGAAGCGGCCTTCGCCAACGGCCCCGCCGTGCCTGGCGACCAGATCACCTTCGGCCGCCTGCGCGTGCAGACGACCGGACTGCCCTTCGAGGGCAACTACCGCGTCGTCACGCCGTTCTCCGACACGACCTATGCGAACCAGGCAGCGGGCGAGCGGATCTTCGAGACGCTGGACATCGGCGCCGGCTGCCAGGGCAACTTCGAGTGCGCGCTCGCCTCGCCGATCGGCCCGTTCCTGCTTGCTTCCGGTTCGGCCGGCGGCGCCGAAGTGCCGCCGATGCCGGACCTGAGGACCGCGCCCGCCGGCACCGACCCGTTCTATGACCTGATGGTGGCGCAGGGCGCGGGCCCGACGGCCGACGCCGGCACCGGCAGGAAGTACGCGGCGGACCCGGCGCGCATCGGCCCCGTCACGGGCAGCCCGCTGCCCGACTTCCTGGCGCGCAACATCGACGGCACCACCGCCCTGCGCAACCACAACACCTTCCGCATCGAGGTGAGCACGCTGGATACCGACCAGGTGTTCTACACGCTCGATGGCGAGACCAACTTCGCGCTGATGGGCCGGCTCGCGGGCGGCGCGCTGCAGGGCAACGTGGCCCCCGGCCGCGCCGTGTACAAGGCCGACGGCGCCGGCAACATCACCGCGATCGACGTCTTCACGACCGCTTCGCCCACCGTGCAGGCCCGCGTTCCCGGCCAGCCGCTGCAGCCCGTGGTGACGCCGATCCTCGCGTTCTACGACCAGCCCTGCGCCGGCGCGATCACGGTCGATCCGGTCACCGGCGCCACCACCATCAACGACGGCCCGTACAGCGCGCCGGCGAGCGCGCCGCACGACATGCTGGTGACGGGCTCCGACTACTGGGGCCAGAGCACGCCCGGCGGCCTGCCGCCCAGCCACGTGTGCGTCGTCGACCAGACGGCGAAGAACGCCGCTGGCCAGGTGGTGCCGGCCTACTACCTGCGCCGCCTGACCGACGAAGTGACGGTGGCCACCGCGGGCTTCAACGGCACCGCCAATGGCACGCTGAGCGTGACCGCGACCTCCAGCGACCCGACCGCGGTGCTGACGCTCGCGGGCTACGGCCCCGCCACCACCACGCCCGGCACCTCCGCCGGCGTCGGCGCGGGCACCGGGCTGGAACTGGTGGGCAACGCCGCCACCGTCACCGGCCTGCAGGCGCCGACCAACGTGGTGCAGGTCGTCTCCACCAAGGGCGGCACCGGCCGCCGCGACACCGACACCAGCACCGGCACCACCGTGCTGCTGGGCGTGCCCACGGCCTTCGCCGATGCGGCCACGGTCAACGAGGACTGCTCCGCCACCTCCGCCGCCGCCTGCGCCGCGGGCCAGGGCGTCACGGTGGACCTGCTGGCCAACGACACCATCCTGCTCAATGGGCAGACGACGACGCTGCGCAACGTGGTGACGAACAACCTCGCCACCGTGGCCGTGACGGCGCAGCAGGGCCGGCTGGGCACCTCCACCGTCAGCGCCGATGGCATGCTGAGCTACACGCCCAACGCCGACGCCAACGGCACCGACAGCGTGACCTACACCGTGAGCGTGAACGGCGTGGCCTCCAACCAGTCGCAGGCCACGATCAACATCACGCCGGTGAACGACGCGCCGGTGGCCGGCAGCGTCGCCGTCGGCGGCGTGGTCGGCAAGCTGAACGTGGTCAACCTGCTGGCCACCTCCACCGACCCCGACGGCAACGGCGACGTGAAGGACGCGGTGATCCTGACCTGGCCGGCGCAGCTCGGCGCGCCGCCGGCGCCGCTGAACGGCGTGGCCAGCTACACGCCGACGGCCGCGGGCGCCTACAGCTTCACCTACCAGGTCAAGGACGTGGCCGGTGCGCTGTCGGCCAACACGGCCACCGGCACCGTGACCGTGGCGCTCAACGAGATCATCCAGTTCGGCAAGCACCAGTTCGTGCAGAACAAGAACCGCTGGACCGTCGACGGCACCGACAACATCATCGAAGGCCAGACGATCACCATCGTGTACGAGAACGGCTGGCTGGTCGGCGCCGCCGCAGCCTGCAACGGCACGGCGGCGAACCCGAGCTGCGTGATCGGCACCTCGCTGGTCGACGGCCTGGGCGCCTGGGGCATCGACAAGGTGGGCGTGAGCGGCAACCTCAACCCGAAGGGCGGCACCAGCATCTGGAAGACCGCGCCGACGCACATCCGCGCATTCTCGACGCTGCCCTCGCTGGGCGGCACCGTGGCGATCGACATCGTCTTCAAGTGACCATGAGCTGATTTCGCAAGGAGAGCGAAGTGTTGCCCGCCCTGAAGCACCGTTCCTGCATGCCTTCACCGGCTTGGTGCTTCCGGGCGGGCGTTTTTTTCGCCCCTGCGCGCGGCCGCCGCCGCCGCGCGGCACCCTTGCTTCAAGAGGGCGTGTCGACGCCCCACGCGTAGTTCGCCAGCCAGCTCAGGCCGAAGCCGGCCAGCCCGCCGGCGACATCCATCAGTGCATGCGCAACGGAAGGATGGCGGCTGGGCACCCACACCTGCACGAGCTCGGTGACGGCTCCCAGCACCACGAAGGCGAGCGCGACCCGCCACGGCCGTGTGCCGGGCTGCGCGAACCAGGCGACGATCCCCAGCAGGCCGAAGGCCACGACGTGGTCGGGATTGCCCCCGGGCGCGATGCCGTGGACGAGATACGCGATGCGCTCGGCCCAGGCGAATTCATGCCGCAGGTACTCGATCGCGCCATAGGGCACGATCATCAGCAGGAACACGCCCGCGATCACGAGCAGCAGGGCCAGCCGCGGGGCCGACACCTTGAGACGGGGATTCTGGCTGGACACGTTGGGACCTTCGCCCGCGCCCCCGCCGGCGCGGGGACGACGGAATGCTAGCGTTTGATCGTGATCACCGGGCCGGGACGCACGGTCGCGGCCGGCGCCGGTGCGGCCGTCGTCGGCGCGCCGGGGGCCGCCGTCGCCGTGCCCGGGGCCGCCGTGGCCGCGCCCGGGGTGGCCGCGGCCGGCGTGCCGGTGTCGGCCGCGGTGGGCGTGGCCGTGGCCGGGGCGCCGGGCGTCGCGCTCGTGCCCGCGCCCGAGGCCGGCGTGCCCGCGGGCGTGCCGGTGTTCGCAGCCGCGTCCGTTCCCGCCTTGCGCGGCGAGCCGGGCAGGTTGTCGGCGATGAACAGCCAGTCGGAATAGTGCGTGCTGCCCTTGAAGTCGCGGAACTTCGCCGGGAAGTTGTCCTGCTTCAGGGGCGTCTCGTCGGAGTGGCTGCGCACGCCGCCGATGCGGCCGTCCTCGGCCAGCACGTTGTCGAAGCGCTCGCGCGTGATCGGGTCGGAGTACAGCTGGCGCAGGTGGCGCCGCGGGGTGGGGAAGCGCCTATCCTCCAGCAGGTCCTCGAGCTGGGCCGGGAACTGGCGCGCGCCCGGCGACTGCATGTAGTAGGCGCGGATCGCGCGGGCGTACTGGTTGCCCACCCACAGCAGCTCCTTCTCGCGCGCGCGCCGGCTGGTCAGGCTCCAGGTCTCGCCGGTGCCGGCCAGCCCGATCCCCATCAGCACCACCAGGAACAGCACCGTCAGGTAGGTGAAGCCGCCTGCGCGGCGCTTACCAGCTCGCATAGGGAGTGCCGTCCTTGCCGTTGCCCGGCGCGCTGCTGTGCACGTCCTTCACGCCGCCGGACTGGCCGGCCTCGCCGCCGGTTTCGACCTGCCACTGGTCGAGGGCGCCGGTGATCGGGTCGGCCGGGATGCTGCGCAGGTACTTGGCGGTCACCAGCTCCTGCAGCGACTCGGGGTACTTGCCCAGGTCGCCCTTGTAGTGGTCGATCGCCGTGCGCATCACCGACAGGCTCTGCTTGAGCGAAGTCTCCTTCGCGTTGTCCAGGCTGGCGAAGTAGCTGGGCACCGCGATGGTCAGCAGCGTGCCCACGATCGCCAGCACGATCAGCAGTTCGATGAGGGTGAAACCCCTGGCGCGCCTGTCCATCACCACTCCCGGTAGTAGCTGCCGTCCAGTGCCTTCTCGTCGGACAGCGAGCGGATGTCGTAGACGTCCTTGCCCGAGATCGGCGCATCGGGCGCGCTGTCCGAGCTGCGCACGCCCCAGGTCTGCGCCGGCGCGAGGCTGCGGTCGCCGAACGGGTCGCGCGGGACGCGGCGCAGGAAGTAGATCTTCGCGCCGGTGGCGCTGCCCTTGTCGACCACGCCGTTGACCAGCACCTCGAGGTTCGGGGGATAGCCGCTGTCGGTGGCGGCCTTGGCGATGCGGCCCTGGTCGGCGGCGTCCTTGTAGGCGTCGATCGCGTCGCGCACCTGCATCAGGGCCGCCTTCAGGTCCTGCTCCTTGCTCCGGCGCACCACGGTTTCCGTCACCGGCGCGGCCAGCGCCGCCAGCAGGCCGATGATGGCCACCGTGATGACCAGCTCGATCAGGGTGAAACCGCGCTGCGCCGGGCCTTGCATGGTCAGGGCTCCACGGCGAGTTCGGCGGCGGCCGTGGCCGGCGCGGGCACGATGCGGTTGTTCGCACCGATGGCGGAGAAGCCCACGATGCGCACCGGCGAGGACGGCGCCGCCGCCACGCCCTGCACGCGCACCTGCACCAGCGCGCCGTCGCCCGAGGCGCCCTCGCCGCCGGCGGGGCGCGCGATGCCCACGAACACCTGGCCCGCGGCGTCGTCGCGGCGGGCGGAGAAGGTGGTCTGGGCGCCGTCGCCCTTGAGCAGCTCGCCCTCGCTCACGTCCAGCACCTTCACCGCCTTGGGGTCGTAGGCGATCTGGAACGCGGTGCTGACCAGGGGCTGGTCGGCCTTCAGGTGCACGGTGATGGTGGCTTCCTCGCCGACCTTGACGCTGTTGGCGCCTTCCAGCGTGAGCGCCACGGCGCCGCCGGCCGGTGCCGCGCTCTGCGGCGACGCGGCCGGCGTCGCGGGCGCCGCGCCGGGCGCGGCGGCCGGGGGCGCCGTCACCGGCGGCGGCGTCGGCGTCGCCGTGCGGCCGCGGGTCACGCCGCGCGAGCCGCCGCCGGCCAGTGGCGTGTTGCCGGCCGGCACGCCCGGCGTGGCGCCGCCGCCGGTCGGACCGCCGGGGGTTCCGGGCGGGGCGGTGAGCGTGACGGCGTCGCCGCCGGCCGCCGGCGCCTCGCTGCCCTGCAGCGCCAGCGACAGCGGCCGCGAGCGCAGGTTGCCCTCGGTACCGGACGGGAACTCCAGCTGGTAAGGCGGCAGGTAGGGCGTGTTGCGCACGATGCGCGGGGTGATCGACAGCACCAGCTCGCGCTTGGTCCAGTTGTCGCCGTTGGAGCCGAACAGGCGGCCGGCCACCGGCACGTCCACCAGGCCCGGCAGGCCGTCGACGTTGGCGGTGTGGTCGTTGCGGATCAGGCCGGCCAGGATCTGCGTCTCGCCGTTCTTCAGGCGCAGCGTGGTGGAAGCGTTGCTGGTCTTCACGCGCACCAGCGTCGTGCCGTTGTTGGTGGTGCCCGCGTTCTGCGAGTCGCTCACCTCCAGCACCACCTTGATCGCGACCTCGTCGCTCTGGTAGATGGTGGGCTCGACTTCCAGCTTGATACCGGTGTCGAGGTACTGCACGGTCTCGGTGGTCACGGGGCCCTGCGTGGAGGGCACCGAGGTGGCGTTGACGATCGGGATGCGGTCGCCGATGTGGATCTTGGCCTTGTCCTTGTTGCGCACGCGGATGCGCGGCGAGGCCAGGGTGTTGACGTCGTTGTTCTGCTGGCGCGCCGAGGCCACGAAGGTGCGGTCGATGCCGATCTGGTTGCGCGGCACGCGGTTGTGCAGGTCGGACAGCAGCGTCGCCAGCTTGCCCTCGGCGTCGAGCACCGAGAAGGTGGTGGGCCACTGCAGGCCGAGATCGAGGATGCGGTCGCGCGAGACGTCCAGCAGTTCCACCTCCAGCACCACCTCGCCTTCGGCCTGGTCCTGCGCCGCGAGCAGCTTCTCGGCCAGGCGCACCGCGTCGGGCGAGTCGCGCATGGTCAGCGAGTTGAGCTTCTCGTCGATGAACAGGTCCTTGGTCTTCAACATGGTCTTGATCAGGGTCTGCGCCTGCTTGACCTCCATGTTGGTGATGAAGAAGGTGCGGATCACCCAGTCCTGGTACTCGCGCTGCTTGGCCGGCGTGTTGGGATAGACCAGGACGGTGTTGTCGTTGATGACCTTCTTTTCCAGCTGGTTCTGCGCCAGCAGCAGGTCCAGCGCGTCCTCCACCGCCACCTGGCGCACGAAGATCGTGGCCTTGGTGTCGGACTTCACGTCCTTGTCGACGATGAAGTTGATGCCGGTGGTGCGCGACAGGGCGTCGAGGATCAGGCGGATCTGGGCATCGCGGAATTCCAGCGTCACCGGGCGGGTGAACTTGGTGCGCAGGCGCGGATAGGTGCTGACGGTGCGCGCGTGCTCGGCCTCGATCTCGCGCCGCAGGGTCAGGGCCTCGGGCGCGTTCGGGTCGAGCGCGAGGATCTGCGTCAGCTGCTTTTCGGCCAGCTCCACGTCGCCGCGGCGGAAGGCCCCGCGGGCCTGCCGGATCATGTCCTCGAGGTTGCGGCGCTGCTCCAGCGTGCGCAGCGCGTCGATCGCGCGCGTGTTGCGCGGCGTGATGCGCAGCACGCGCTGGTAGGCCTCCTGCGCGGCGTCGTAGTCGCCGGCGGCGCGCATGCGGTCGGCGCGCGCGAGCAGCATCGCCACGATGCGTTCCTGCTCCAGCACCAGCGCCGTGCGGTACTCCGGCTCGTTGGGCGACTTGGCGACTGCATCGCCCAAGCGCGTCAACCCCTCCTCGTAGCGGCCGACTTCGATCAGCGCCTGCCCTTCCTTCAGCGCCTGCTGCGAGGCGCATCCGGCGAGGGTGACGGCGAGAGCGAGAGCGAGTGGAGTGCGAAGCCAGCCTTTCTTGTTCTCCGTGCGAAACATCAGGACTTTCCGATCGTTATGGTCTGTTTGACATTCATGGGCAGGTAAGTCAGCAACAGCTGGTTCGCCTCGATGCGTTCCAGCCGGTACTGGCCGTCGATCACGTCGCCGACGGCCACCGCGTACAGGCGTTCCCCCCTCTGCAGGAACACCTTGGGCTTGCCGTCGTCGAGCCGCCCCAGGAAGGAGAAGGGCAGCGGCGGGGCGGCAGGCGGCGCAGGAGGCGGCGGCGGCGGCGCGGGAGGCGGCGGCGGAGGAGGAGGAGGCGGCGGCGGCGGTGGCGGCTGCCACGAGCGCACCGCGAACAGCTCCGGTGCCGGCGCCGACGCGGCCGAGGCCGCCGGGCTGGCTGCCTGGGCGCCGGCCGCCGCACCCGCATCGACCGGTTCTGCGGCGGTCGAGCGAAGGCTGGCGAGCGGCGCCGAGGCGCTCTCGACGGGCGCCACCGCGACGGCGGCCGACGCGGGATGCGCGGCGCTGGCGGCAGGCCCCTGGGTGGCGCGCGCCGCCCGGGCGGCGACGGCCACGCCCTCCGGCGCGGGCGCCGGCTGGAGGTAGTCGTACGCCACCAGGGCGCCGGCACCGCCCAGGAAGGTGGTCCAGAAAAGGAGGCGTTTGTTCATTGATGCACCCACGCTCTGCACTGCGTGTCGTCGCTGCCCCCCGAGGGGGCCTTCGCGTCTTCGGGCGGCCGTGCGACGCTCATGTCAGCGCCTCGCGAGGAACAGCGACAGCTGCACGCGCGCTTCCACCGCGGCGTCGCCGATGTTCGGCCGCTGCAGGGTGACGTCGTCGAGCGCGAGGCCGGGCACGGTCTTCAGCGATTCGGCGATGAAACGCCGGACCTGCCCGTAGCTGCCCTTCAGCGGCAGCGTGATCTTGTAGCGCACCAGGCCCGCGACGGGCAGTTCGGAGCCGGTGTATTCGCCATGCATCAGCGAGAGTTTCTCCGCGGCGGCCGCGGCGTAGATGCGCTCGACCGACTGCGTGACCTCGCCGGTGGCGGGGAGGCCGTTGAAAAAGCGCTCGCGGCGCTGCGAGGGCGACAGCGGTGCGGCCTCCTGGCCGCTCTTCACGGCGGCGGCCTTGCGCTCGGCGCGCGCCACCTTCACCTCGTTGGCGGCGAGCGTGTCGCGCTGCGGCAGCAGCACGCCAGCCCCGTAGCCGGTGCCGGCCGCGAGCAGCAGCGCGCCGATGGCTCCGGGCCAGCGCAGCGCCAGCAGGCGCTCCGCGATGATCAGCTTAGGGATTCCCACTTTGCACTCCCCACTGGGCCAGGAGATGGAAACGCACCGGCGTGAAGGGCAGGTCCTTCATCACCGTGTGATCGACCAGCGCCACCTGCGCCAGCCCGGGGTTGCGTTGCAGCTGGCGCTGGAAGGCCAGCATCGCATCGAGGTTGCGCGCCTCGGCGTGGATCTTGACCTGGCGGCGCTGCACGTCGGGTGTGATGGCGAGCAGGGCCACGTCCCTGGCGTCGGCCGCCTCGAGGGCGGCAAACAGCGTCTCCCACGGCAGCCTGGACGCATCGAGCAGCTTGCGCGCGGCGACCAGGCTGGGTTCGTCGGGCTCGTTGCCGGTCAGCGTGGCCCCGGGTGTCTGCAGGTGCGCCAGGCGCACCGCATGGCCGGCCTTCACGCCATCGTGGCGGAACTGCTCGTGGCCGACGGCGGCGGCGACCGCGAGGCCCGCCGCCAGCAGCAGCCAGCCGGCCGCGCTCGGCGCCGGCTGGCGCTGGAAATCGAACTGCAGGCTGCGCATTTCAGTTCACCGTGAAGGCCATGGCGAGCAGGGGATCGTCGGCCGCGTGCGGCGCCCCGAGGGTGCGCGGCGTGACGCCCTGGCAGGGCGGCACCTTGAGCGCCTCGTTGCCCGGCGCATGCACGAACACCGGCGGCATGCCCTCGTCGGCCAGGCCGGCGAGCTGCGCCTCGCGCTCGATCAGGTGCGCCAGTTCGTGCGGCTGCGCGCGCGTCGCCGTGCTGCGCAGACTCCGCCAGCGGCCGCCGCTGGCCACCATCACGCAGCTGCGCGCGGGCTCGGCCAGCACGAACATGAAGTCGCGCCGCGGCACCGAGCCGCGCACGCGGTCGAAGGCGGCGCAGAGGTAGGGCTGGACCGACGCGAGCTTCAGCTTCGAGACGGCCACCGCGTTGCGCAGGCCGTGCAGCAGCGTGGTCTCGATGCCGGCGGCGATGCGGGCGCTGCCGGCGCGCTCGCGCCCGACCAGGATCTCGCGCCCGCCCGGCTCGTTGCCGAAGGTCTCGTCGAACAGGATGCCGGCATAGGCGGCCAGCTCCGAAGGGCGGGCGACTTCCGGCCGCCAGGGCAGCAGCACGTACTGCACGAAGTGGTTGGACAGCACGATGGTCAGATCGCCGCGGCCGATCTCGGGCCGCGCGAGCAGTTCCGCCAGCGCCGTGACGGCGGCCTTGGCCGTGGGCGCCGCGCATTCGGCCTGCGCATGCAGCTCGGGCGGGCGGCGCCAGCCGGCGCGCCGCGCCAGCACCACGCGATCGGGCCCCACCACGGCGGTGAAGCGATCACCCAACAAACGTGACACGATTGATCTCCTGCAGGGTCGTGCGGCCCGCCGCCACCAGGGCCACCGCCGATTCGCGCAGGAAGCGCAGGCCGCGCTTGCGGGCCGCTTCCTTGATGCGGGCGATCGGCTGCCGGTCGATGATCAGCTGGCGCAGCTCATCGTCGAACAGCAGGATCTCGGCGATGGCGGTGCGGCCACGGTAACCGGTGCCGCGGCAGCGGCCGCAGCCCTTGCCGACGACGAAGTGATAGTCCTTGGCGGCTTCGGGATCGATGCCCGATTCCACCAGTTCGGCGATGCCGGGCTTCACCGGCGCCGCGCAGCTGGGGCACACCTGGCGCAGCAGGCGCTGCGCGAAGATGCCGTTCAGCGCGGAGACCACGCTGTACGTGTCCACGTTCATCTGGTTCAGGCGGCCGATCACGTCGAACACGTTGTTGGCGTGGATGGTGGTGAACACCAGGTGGCCGGTGAGCGCGGACTGCACGGCGATCTGCGCCGTCTCGGAGTCGCGGATCTCGCCCACCATGATCTTGTCCGGATCGTGGCGCAGGATCGAGCGCAGGCCGCGGGCGAAGGTCAGGCCCTTCTTCTCGTTGACCGGGATCTGCAGCACGCCGGGCAGCTGGTACTCCACCGGGTCCTCAATGGTGACGATCTTGTCCTGCCCGTTGTTGATCTCGGAGATCATCGCGTACAGGGTGGTCGTCTTGCCGGAGCCGGTGGGGCCGGTCACCAGCACCATGCCGTAGGGCTCCCTGGCCAGCTTGCGCATCACGCGGATGTCCTGGTCCTCGAAACCGAGGGAGGACAGGCGCACGCCCTGGGCGGAATCCGCCAGGTCCTTCTTGTCCAGGATCCGCAGCACGGCGTCCTCGCCGAACACGCTGGGCATGATGGAGACGCGAAAGTCCACCGGCCGGCCCTGGATGCCGACCTTGAAGCGGCCGTCCTGCGGCACGCGGCGCTCGGCGATGTCGAGTTCGGCCATCACCTTGATGCGCGAGATCACCTGTTCGGCCGTCTCGACGCCCGGGATGCGGCTGATGTGGTTCAGCACGCCGTCGACGCGGTACTTGATCGCCAGGCCGCTGTCGGTGCTTTCCAGGTGGATGTCGCTCGCGTGGGCCTTGAGCGCGTCGTACAGCGTGGAGTTCACCAGCTTGATGACGACGCTGGCGTCCTCGTTGATGCTGACCAGCGAGAGGTCTTCCACCGCCTCGCCGGCGACCGCGTCGCTGTGTTGTCCGGTGGCGACGCTGTCGACGGCGCGGAACTCCTCCTCGTGGCGCGCCAGCAGCGCAGCCAGGTCGGCGGGGTGCGCCAGGTACAGCGGGGCGCCGGCCAGCCGCGCGTCCAGCCAGGCCACCAGGGCGGCGTCGAACGGATCGGCGAAGACGCCGGCCATCTCGCCGGTGGCCAGCTGCACGACCGCGCATTCGCGCTGCAGCGCCTTGGTCAGCGGGATGGTGCCGAAGTCGGGCGTGCTGGCGAACAGCAGTTCGCTGGGCAGCCACGGATAGTGCAGGGTGGTGGCCACCGCCTGGAGGAAGGCGGCGGGGTCCAGCCCCATCACTTCCTCGAGTTCGGCGATCACCCGCCTTCCGGAGGCGGCCGCCCGCTCGCGCGCGGCCTTCAGCAGGCCGGGCGCGACGCCGCCGGTCTCCGGCAGCGCGTGGAGCAGTGGGGTACCGATTTTCGCCTCCTCAAACTCTTACTTCTTGGCCTGGCTCTGCTTGGCCTGGTTCGCCTGGTACGCCGCGCTCCCCTGCTCGAGGAAGGAGAGCAGCGCCTCGATGTCCGTCTCCGACAGCTTCAGGTTCGGCATCGCGAGCTTGTTGTACTTTTGGAACATGGCCGTGGCAATCGGGTCTTTCGCTGCCAGCATCGCATCCGGCTCCTTCAGCCACCTGACGAGCCAGCCGCGCTGGCGCGCCCGGGTGACGAAAGTGAGATCCGGCCCGATCGACTTCGCAGTTTCCGTGCCCGGTTGGCCCACCGTGTGGCAGGTCACGCAGCGGGTACGGAACAACTCCTCGCCCTTGGACAGCTGCGGCAGCCGCACCGGCGCGTTCTCGTACTTCGGGTTGGCGTTGGTGGGCTTGGCCTTCCAGTTGGACAGCCAGCTGCCGATCTGGGTCGCCAGCACCTCGGGGTTTTCCATGGGCGAGGCTTTCTGCCAACGCCCGGTCGCCTGGTTGCCGATGATCACCGCCAGGTCGTGGTCGATCTCGTTGGGCTTGTCCTTGTTGATCGGCGGCATGTAGAGGCCGAGCCGGGCGCGCAGCAGGTCGATGTCCTTCTGCTTGCCGGTGAGGAAGGTCCAGCCGGGTCCGACGTTGAACTTCGACATGTAGCCCCTCAGCGCCTCCGGGGTGTCGTTCTCCGGGTCGATGGAGATCGAGATGAAGAACACGTCCTTGCCGACGCGGTCCCCGAGCAGGTCCTGCACCTGGCGCAGGCGGGCCGTTTCCATGCCGCAGGCGGCGGAGCAGCCAGTAAAGATGAAGTTGATGGCGACGACCTTGCCCTTGATCAAGTCGTCGAAGAATCGCACCTGCTTGTTGTCGTGGGTGACCAGCGGCACGTTGGGGAAGAAGTTGGCGCCCCAGGGGCTGGGCGCGGCGCCGTTGGCGGCGCGGGCCGGGACGTTCCACCAGAGTCCGGCCAGGACCAGCAGGAGGGTGAAGGTTCGGAGAAGGTCGCGAAGCGTGATGGGAATCATGGGTTGTTTCCTCTATCGTTGTGGACCGGGATACTGCTGCAAGAATTGCTCCAGGTCGAAGGGCGGGTGGCGGCTCCGGTGACGCCGCCCCCCGCCCGCTTACTTACTCATCCGATCACTGCTGGCCCAGGGTGCCGAGGCCCGAGCGGAAGGTGGGGATCCCCACCGAAGGTGCGTACTCCACCCCATCCCACGTCGGCAGCGGCGTGGGCATCACCATGAACTGGCCGGGGCGCTCCACGTCCCAGCGCAGCAGCATCGCGTTGTCCTCGTGCTGGGTGTTGTGGCAGTGCTCCACGTAGGTGCCGGCGAACTCGCGGAACTTGATCGCGAGCGTCAGCGAACCGCCGCTCTCCGGATCGCCGCCCACGCGGTACACGTCCTTGCGCGACCACTTCTCCCATTCCGGCGGCGCGTTGCCGTTGCGGTCCAGGATGATGCCCTCCTCGAAGTGGATGTGCACCGGGTGGCTCCAGCCGCCGCCGGAGGTGATGCGCCAGACTTCCGTGGTGCCGTTGCCGCTGGAGCCGGCGTCCGTCGGGCCGTTGGCCAGCTGCGGGGCGGCGCTGATGCGGCGCGGATCGGCCCAGTACGACTGGCCGCCGTCGGCCTTGACCGTCCAGGGGTTCAGGTCGGAACCGCTGGAGCGGCCGAAGTCGAAGGTGCGGTAGCGGGCGTTCTGCAATTCGGCCATCTGCGCCGGGTTGCTGCGATCCAGCCAGAGCGGGATCATCTTCTTGCCGGCCGCCTTGCCGGGCTTGGCGGGCTCGTAGTCGGCCGGGTTCATGCTCAGGTCGGTGCCGCTATAGGGCTGCACCACCAGTTGCAGGGCCTTGCCGACCACCGGGTCACCGTCGGTCCACTCCTTCGTGCCGTCGGACTTGGTGCGCAGGACGGCCTTGTAGGTCTCGCTCAGGATGTCCGCCAGCGGGATCTTGCGCTTGGCCAGGATGCCCGTGTCGTGGTGCATCGTGTTGACCATGTACAGCTTGGTGCCCGGGGCGAACTTGGAGAAGTCCACCACGATGTCGTAGCGCTCGGCGATCGCCTGGGTGGGCAGCGCGCCCTTGTGCTCCGCCTTGTTGCCGTTGGCGTCGAGGTCCATGGACCCGTCGAACGGCACGGCGTGCTCCAGGATGTTGCCGTCGTTGGCGATCATGTGGAACGGCACGCGGTTGTACGACACGCCGGAGCCGCTCGGGCCCCTGTACTCGCCGCCGCTGCCCTTCACTTCGGCCACCACGGCGAAGGCGAAGTAGCGCGACACCGAGCCGTTCAGGATGCGGAAGCGGTACTTGCGCGCACGCACGTCGAGCGTCGGCTTGTACTGCCAGTTCACCAGCAGCTGGTCGCCGATGAAGCCGTCCTTGTTGAAGGGGTTGAACCACAGCTGGCCGGTCCGGTCCCAGGCCTTGTCGCCGATCACCAGGTTCACGTCGTAGTCGCGGTTGCCCCAGGCCATGTTCTGGCCGGAGGGCATGCGCAGGTTGACGCCGTCGTCGATGGCTTCGTTGCCGCGGTCCAGGCCCGAGTAGTAGTTCATCATCACGGCGTTGCCCTTGTAGACGTTCTGGGCCGTGAAATCGAGCATGTGGTCGTGGAACCAGTGCGTGGACATCGTCTCGCGCCAGTCGCCGCGGATGTTGATCTTGCCGTTCTCGCAGGTCTTCAGGCCCGGGGCGGAGTCGTTCACCCACAGGGTCTCGCCGTCGGCGCAGGGGAAGGAAGCGCGCGGGTCGGTGGCCGTGGTGTTGATGGTGTCGTAGCCGGCGAGCTGCAGGGGCCAGCGGTAGTCGTAGAACTGGCCGGGGAAGAAGAAGGCGTTGGCGAAGCCGTCGCTTTCGGCCGGCGAGTGGCCGTTGTGCTCGTGCGTCGTGATCGTGTGC
>Ga0255338_1002416_pt1 | contig 27431 bp, 29 predicted proteins | sample MeOH1_35cm_T4_19_FD_203715 | JGI IMG/M metagenome (GOLD analysis project Ga0255338, IMG submission 203715) | Sandy soil microbial communities from University of British Columbia, Vancouver, Canada - MeOH1_35cm_T4_195 | ecosystem: Engineered > Artificial ecosystem > Sand microcosm > Unclassified ...
TGATCGCGGTCGGAATGGCGATGATCAGCGTCGACGTGGCGAAGAAGAACCCGAAATAGGGGTTCATGCCGCTCACATACATATGATGCGCCCAGACGAGGAAACTCAATGCCCCGATGATGACGATCGCCCACACCATCATGCGGTATCCGAAGATGTTGCGCCGGGCATGAACGCTGATCAGGTCCGACACGATGCCGAAGGCGGGCAGGGCGACGATATAGACTTCGGGATGGCCGAAGAACCAGAAGAGATGCTGGAACAGCAGCGGGCTGCCGCCTTGCGTATCTGTGATCGCGCCCATGGACTGCATGGTCGGCATGAAGAAGCTGGTGCCGGCGAAATGGTCGAACAACATCATGATGGCTGCGACGAACAGCGCCGGGAAGGCAAGCAGGCCCATGACGGAGGCGGTGAAAATCCCCCATACCGAAAGCGGCATCCGCATCAGCGTCATGCCCTTGGTCCGCGCCTGCAACACCGTGGTCACATAGTTTAGGCCGCCCATGGTGAAGGCCGCGACGAAGATGGCGAGGCTGACCAACATGGTCGCGATGCCCCATTGATGCCCCGGCGTCCCCTCGCTGATCGCCTGCGGCGGATAGAGCGTCCAGCCCGCGCCCGTGGGCCCGCCCGGCACGAAGAACCCCGCCACCAGCACGATCACCGACAGCAGATAGAGCCAGTAACTCAGCATGTTGACGAAGGGGAACACCATGTCCCGCGCCCCGACCATCAGCGGGATCAGATAATTGCCAAAGCCCCCCAGCAACAGCGCGGTCAGCAGATAGACCACCATGATCATGCCGTGCATCGACACGAATTGCAGATAATTGTCGGGCTGGATCGCCGGAAAGGCCCCCGGAAAGCCCAGTTGCAACCGCATCAGCGCCGACAGCACCAGCGCCACCAGTCCGATGGAGATGGCGGTCACGCTATATTGGATGGCGATGACCTTGTGATCCTGGCTCCAGACATATTTGGTGACCCAGCTATGCGGATGATGCAGCGGGCGCAGGTCGTCAGCCAGTGTGGTAGCCATCAGCGAATGCTCCAGGAGGCGGGGACGATACAGGCGTTAGCCTTGAGGATCAGGATCGACATGGCCGCAGGCGGCGCCTCGGCCAGAATTTGCGCGAAACTCGTCTGCTGGGCCTGCCAATCCGCAAAAGCCTTGGGCGACTCCACGACCACCTTGCCGCGCATGGCATGATGCCCCGTACCGCACAGCTCGGCGCAGAGAATGTCGAAAGTCCCGGTCTTGGTCGGCGTCAGCCAGAAATAGGTGACGATGCCCGGCACCAGGTCCATCTTGGCGCGAAATTCCGGCACATAGAAATCGTGCAGCACATCCTTCGACCGCAGCACGATCTTCACCGGCTTGCCGACTGGAAGATGCAGGTCGCCGCTTTCCACCAATATATCGTCACGCCCATAGGGATCGAGCGGGTCGAGCCCCAAACCATTGTCGGGCGTGATATATTTGACGCCTGCCGCGCCCAGCACCCCATCCGGTCCTGGATAGCGGAAGGACCATTGCCATTGCTGTCCGACCGCTTCGATCACGGTGGCTTCCTTGGGCACGGACACATATTTGCCCCAAGCGGCCAGCCCTGGCGCCAGCATTCCGGCAATGCCGATGGCGGTCCAGACCGTCAGCCGCTTTTCGAGCGAGCTGTTCTCCGGCTCATAATGCGCCCGATGGCCTTCGCGATGGCGATATTTGACGATCGCCCAGGCCAGGAACAGGTTCAACCCGACAAAAGCCGCCGCGCAAATCCACAGCGTCACGTCGAGCGCGGAATCGATCGATCCCCAATTGGATGCGATGGGGGTGCGCCACCAGGGACTGAACAGGTGAAAGGCAACCGACCCAACCACAAGCATGGCGATGGCTACCGCAACCGGCACAAGCCCTCTCCCCACATAGGACGCTCGTCGCCGTTCCGGCATTTTCGAGTCGTCTCGGTAATGACCGTGGGCACAACCTATAGAAAAAATGTCGATGGGGGAAGCGGTTGAGAGAAGGGAGGACGTGGCAGGCCGCTTTGAGGGGATGGGGTGACGGAAATGAGGTCCGCTCCCCATCCATTTCTCTTCACGAGATCGAACCTTCGCACGCAGTAAGCTGGATTGCCTCGATTCAATATCACTTTTGAACATTTTTCAGTTTACTTGGAAAATATCAAATATATTCAAATATCTTCTTTGATATCGAAGTATCATGGCAAACAATACGTCTATAACTAAAGTTATATACTTTAAAGTATAGCTAATTTATGTTAGATAATAATATTTCATTAACCCACATTATTTAAAATCCCGCCTGTGATCCGGGGCTTTGTCCCGCCGCATGAAGGGAATGGGAATGTTCGGCAGATCGATCGGGCGTTTGCTGCGGGACAGGAAGGGCAATGTCCTGATGATGGCCGCCGCCTCCATGCCTGTATTGGTCGGCGCGGCGGGCCTGGCGACCGATACGGTGCAATGGACCCTGTGGAAGCGGCAGGTTCAGCGCCAGGCGGATAGCGCCGCTCTTGCTGGCGCCTATGCGGTGGCGCAGGGCTTCAGCGCTTCGGACAGCGCGACGTCCGACATCAGCCGTCTGTCGCTGGTCACCCTGTCGCAGACTCCCACGATCGAAAACGCTCCCACCACGGGCGCCTATGCCGGCGATAGCAAGGCGGTGCGCGTGGTGCTGCAAACCTCGGCGGAACTGCCCTTTTCGAAGATATTGGGGGTGAAGGCGCCGGTCATCTATGGCGAAGCGACCGCTGCCGTAGTGGGCAGCGGCGACTATTGCGTCGTCTCGCTCGAAAAAACGACTGCGACCGGCATCACGCTTCAGGGCAATGCTACGGTCAATCTGGGCTGCGGCATGGCCACCAATTCGCGGGCATCGAATGCAGTCACGGCAGGCGGCAGCAGTACCGTTACGGCGACCCCGGTGGCGGCGGTGGGCGGGCTTACGTCCAGTTCCAACTATGTCTCTCCGACCACGCTGCTGCCCTACAGCATACCGGTGCAGGATCCCTATGCTGGGCTGCCCACGCCCACCGCTGCCAATTTGACGGGTTGCAAGAATTATAATGACAAGCCCGGTGATACTACGTCTATCACTGCTGGCTGCTACAAGAATTTTGACGTCAAGGGCACGCTCAACCTCGCGGCCGGCGTTTATTATATCGACGGCGGTACTTTCAACGTGGGTTCGCAGGCGGTGATCAATGGCACCGATGTCACCATCATCCTGACCAGCAGCAACGCATCCAGCAACGCCAGCTCCATTGCCACGGTCAACATCAATGGCGGCGCAACGCTCAATCTGACGGCGCCGACGGACCTTAGCGATACCTATCACGGCGTCCTCTTCTACCAGGACCGGCGGGCGCTGGATTCGGGAACCAACACGATCAACGGCAATGCAAGTTCCGTCCTGCAAGGCGCCTTCTATTTTCCGGGCCAGGCGATGTCCTTCAGCGGCACGTCGGGCATGACCACCAACTGCGTGAAGATGGTCAGTAAGCGCGTCACCTTCATCGGCAACAGCAATATCGTCAATCAATGCGACAATACGGGAGTCGATAAATTCACCGCGACGCTGGTGAGGCTGGTGGGATGATGAAACGGCTTTTCGCTGATCCAACCGGCAACAGCACGGTCGAACTGGCGATCATCATGCCGGTTCTTGTGCTGCTGACCTGCCTGGCGGGGGATGTTGCCATGGCTTTCAAGGCGAAAATCGCGCTCCAGCGCGCGGCCGAACGTACGGCGCAATTGGCGACGGCGGGCGGCTATACTAGCGACACAACCAACAGTTCGGCGGCCTATAATAATCTCGCCGCCGATGCCGCCGCCGCCGCCGGCGTTTCGACCAGCAATGTCACCGTCACGCCCACGCTGGTTTGCGATAGCACGCCGCAAACCACGCCAGACTATTGCACCTCGACCCAGCAGCAGAAGCGCTATGTCGCGATCACCATTTCGGGGACCTATACGCCCATGTTCGCCAAACTCGCCCCCAGCAGCAAATGGTCGTCGTCGGGGATCGCGATCACCGGCTCCTCCTCGGTGCGCCTGCAATGATCCGGCTGGCACGGGACGAGCGGGGGGCGGCGGCGATCGAATTCGTCCTTGCCGTACCGCCTTTCATCATGCTGCTGATGGGCGCGCTGCAACTCGGCATCATCGCCTGCGCGCGGACGGGGCTGCAACATGCGGTGGATGAAGGCGCGCGTTATGCCAGCATCTATCCCACGCCCACCGACGCGCAGATCGTCGCCAGGGTGAAGAGCCGCGAATTCGGCCTGGACCCGGCCTATACCAACGATCCGACGGTCGTCCAGGGCACGCAATATGGCGTTCCCTACAAGGAAATCACCATGACCTATTCCCGACCGCTGAATTTCATCGTCTACCAGACCCCGTCGCTGTCGATCAGCTATACCCGCCGATCCTATTGACGCCTCAACTGGGCTTGGATACCAGACGGGCTGTCGCAGCCTGCTTCTGCTTAAGGAGGGGGCTGTGCAGGGGGAGCCGTCCCGCATCCCCAGCACAGATTGTCCGCCAAATCGATGAAACTGCCGCGCTTCTTTTCCTCGTCCGCCTGCGACATGGCCATCGATCTGGGCACCGTCAACACGGTCATCTATGTGCGTGATCGCGGCATCGTGCTCAACGAGCCCTCTGTCATCGCGATCGAGACGCGGGACGGCATCCGCAAGGTCAAGGTCGTCGGCAACCAGGCCAAGCTGATGATGGGCAAGACGCCCAACGGCATCCAGGCGATCCGCCCTCTACGCGATGGCGTGATCGCGGACATCGATGTGGCCGAACAGATGATCAAGCATTTCATCGACAAGGCGCTGAACGGCGCCAACCGCTTCGGCCGCCGCCATGAAGTGGTGATCTGCGTGCCCACTGGTTCCACCATGGTGGAACGCCGCGCCCTGCGCGACGCGGCCTCCAACGCCGGCGCCTATAGGGTCCAGCTTATCGAGGAACCCATGGCCGCCGCCATCGGGGCGGGCCTGCCCGTCACCGAACCGCGCGGCGCGATGGTGGTCGACATCGGCGGCGGCACGACGGAGGTGGCGGTCCTCTCTCTGCGCGGCATCGCCTACAGCAATTCGGCGCGCGTCGGCGGCGACCGGCTGGACGAAGCCATCGCCTCTCATATCCGCCGCACTCACAACCTCATGATCGGTGAGGCCACGTCGGAGCGGGTGAAGTGCGAGCTGGGCGCGGCGACCCCCCCTCAGGACGAAGGCCGCCGCATGATCGTGAAGGGCCGGGATCTGGTCAACGGCCGCCCGGCGGAAATGACGATCAGCGAGGCGGAGATTGTCGACGCTCTCTCCGAGCCGGTCGGCCAGATCAAGATGGCGGTGATGACCGCGCTGGAACAGACCGCGCCGGAACTGTCGGCCGATATCATCGAGGAAGGGATTACCCTGACCGGGGGCGGCGCGCTGCTCCAGCGCCTCGACGAAGCGCTGTCCGACGCGACGGGTCTGCCGGTCACGGTCGCGGACAATCCGCTGATCTGCGTGGCGATGGGCGCGGGCAGGGCGCTGGAAGACCGCGCTTATGACGGTGTTTTGACGGTTTCCTGATCGGGAGGGTAACCCTCTCCAATTCGTCATGCTGAAACAAGTTCAGCATGTCGGTCTTAGAGCATCTTGCGGAAAAGTGGGAACTGGTTTTCCATAAAAACTATGCGATAACAAATAGTTATAGCGCGCGTCCTGCGTCAGATTTAACGCAGCGCGCTCTAATTGGCCTCTACTCCTCCCGCCCATAAGCGGCGACAGTCTCCACCTCGGCCTTGTCGCCCAGCACCACGCCCACGCGCTGGTGCAGCCCGGTCGGCTTCACGTCCATGATCCGCGTATAGCCGTTGCTGGCCGCGCCCCCGGCCTGCTCGACCAAGAAGGACATGGGGTTCGCCTCATACATCAGCCGCAGCCGCGCCTTGTCGGCATGGCGATGATCGGCCGGATAGAGAAAGATGCCGCCCCGCTTCAGGATGCGATGCACGTCCGCCACCATCGAAGCCGTCCAGCGCATGTTGTAATCCTTGCCCAGCGGCCCCTCGGCCCCCTGAATCCGCTCCTCGACATAGCGCGCGATGCCCGGCGACCATTGCCGCCGCCGCGCCATGTTGATGGCGAATTCGGCATTGCCCTGCGGCATCTGCATCGGTCCGTCGGTCATCCGCCAGGAGCCGATTTCCCGGTCCAGCGTGAACTCATGGACACCCGTGCCGATGGTCAGCACCAGCAGCGTCTGCGGCCCGTAAATGGCATAGCCCGCCGCGACCTGCTGCGTGCCCGGCTGGAGGAAATCCTGCTCCGTCACCTCGCGGCCCGAACATTCCTCCGGCGCCTTCAGCACGGAGAAGATCGTGCCGACAGTCAGGTCGACATCGATATTGCTCGATCCGTCGATCGGATCGAACAGCAGCAGATATTCGCCCTTGGGATAGCGATTGGGGATGCGGTGTATCGTCTCCATCTCTTCTGAAGCCATGGCGGCCAGATGCCCGCCCCATTCATTGGCATCGAGCAGCAGTTCATTGGCGATCACGTCCAGCTTCTTCTGGACCTCACCCTGCACATTTTCGCTGTCCAGGCTGCCCAGCACCTCGCCCAGCGCCCCCTTGGACACGCTATGACAGATCGTCTTGCACGCGCGCGCGACGGTTTCGATCAGCAGGCGCAACTCGGACGGCAGCGCATTGGCCTGTCGCTGTTGCTCGATCAGGAAGCGGGTGAGGGTGATGGACATAGGCGGCTTACTCGCTCAAGAAATATGGCGAGCGGATGCGCGCCATGCATGGTATCGAGTTATGCCGTAGCGGTCGGACGGGGATTGGAAAAGCGCCAATTCATGACGCGGACGTGATGAAACAGGCGTGGAGGGACGACCCGTTTACCCATCGGGACTGGCCGCGAAGCGCGGCCAGCCGTCGCATCTGATTACTTCGCCCTGGCGGCGGTGATGATGATCTCGACCTTATAGTCGGGGCTGGCGAGCTTCGCTTCGCCGGTCGCGCGGGCTGGGGCTTCGGCATCTGCGATCCACGCATCCCAGACCGCGTTCATCTCGGCAAAGTCATTCATGTCGGCCAGCCAGATCTGCGCCCTCAGCATATGGTTCTTGCTGCTGCCGGTGCGCTCCAGCAGAGCATCGATCTCGGCCAGAACGGTTTTGGTCTGGGCGGCGACGCTCTCTCCCGGCGCGCCGATCTGCCCCGCCAGATAGATGGTGTCGCCATGAATGACGGCCTCGCTCATGCGGGGGCCGCGGTCGATGCGGGTGATGGTCATGCGGAATGCTCCTTTCAGGTCATGAATAGCGGCTGATGGCCAGATCGGCGGTTTCGATTTCGGGTTTCCGCCCGCCGATAATGTCCGCGATCACATGCCCCGACCCGCATGCCATGGTCCACCCCAATGTGCCATGGCCGGTATTGAGGAAGAGGTTCGGGATTTTCGTCGGCCCGATCACCGGCGTGCTGTCCGGCGTCATCGGCCGCAGCCCGGACCAGAAGCTCGCCCGGCCCAGATCGCCCGCGCCCGGAAACAGCGACCCAACCGAATATTCCAGCGTATCCCGACGCGCCTTCGGCAGCCCCTTGGAATAGCCGGAAAGCTCCGCCATCCCTCCCACGCGAATACGGTCGCCCAGCCGGGTGATCGCCACCTTGTAACTTTCGTCAAGCAGCGTCGATACCGGCGCCCGGCCTTCCTCAACGATTGGAACGGTGATCGAATAGCCCTTCACCGGATAGACCGGCAGCCTGATACTCAACGGCGCCAGCAGCAGCGGCGAATAGCTGCCCATCGCCACCAGCCAGGCGTCGGCATAGACATGCCCCTTGTCGGTCTCGACATGGCTGACCCTGCCGTTCTCCATGGCGATCCGTCCGATGGTACGCCCGTTGAGGAAGGTCACGCCCTTGGCTTTCGCCATGTCGGCAAGGGCGTTGGTGAACTTGAAGCAGTCCCCGGTTTCGTCATTGGGCAGCCGCAGGCCGCCCGCGAGCGGCACCCCGCTGCCCGCCAGCCCCGGTTCCGCCGCGATGCAGCCCGCTGCGTCCAGCACCTCGAAGGGCACGCCGTCGGCCTTCAGCACGGCAATGTCCTTAGCGATGCCGTCGAGTTGCTTTTGTTCGCGGAAGAGTTGGAGCGTTCCCCGCGATCGCTCGTCATAGCTGATGCCGGTTTCGCGTCGCAGGTCGATCAGCCGGTCACGGCTATATTCTGCCAGCCGCACCATCCGGCTCTTGTTGATGGCGTAGGAGCGCTCATTGCAGTTGCCCAGCATCGCCACCATCCAGCGCAGCATTGCCATGTCCATCTGCGGCCGAAGGATCAGCGGAGCATGCTTCATGAACAGCCAGCGCAGCGCCTTCATCGGTATGCCCGGCGCGGCCCAGGGCGAGGCATAGCCTGGCGAAATCTCCCCTGCATTGGCGAAGCTGGTTTCCAGCGCGGGGCCGTCCTGCCGGTCGATCACCGTCACTTCATGCCCCGCCTGCGCGAGATACCAAGCGGAGGCGACGCCGATCACGCCGCTGCCCAGAATGGCGACCTTCATGCTGTCATGCTCCGTTTGTGCCGGATCGCCGCCGTCCTTTGAATGTCGCGGTGATAGCGATGTCCGAGTTTGGTCAGGATTTCATAGGAAATGGTGCCGGCGTCGGCGGCGACCTGGTCCACCGTCTGATGAGACCCCAATAATTCCACCGGTGCGCCGGGATAGAGAAAGAGGTCCGGCACATCGGTCACGTCCAGCGTGATGCTGTCCATCGATACCCGTCCCACGATCGGCACGCGATGGCCCGCGATGAAGGCGGAGCCGCTATTGCTCAGATGGCGAGGCCAGCCGTCGGCATAGCCGACCGCTATGGTCGCGATCTGGGTGGGCCGCTCGCAACGGTGGGTCAGGCCATAGCCGACCGCTGTGCCCGCAGGAACGTTCCGCAACTGGATGATCCTTGCCTCCAGCGAGACCACCGGCTGCATCGGATGGAGTTCGCCTTGCGGCGCCCCGCCATAAAGGGCGATCCCGGCACGGACGATGTCGAAATGCTGGCCTTTCAGGAAACTGCCGCCGCTATTGTGCAATGAGCGCGGCACGTTGGGGAAATGCTGGCTCAACGCCTCGAAATTCGCGCGCTGCGTGGCGTTGAAGGCCGCATCGGGATCATCCGCGCAGGCCAGATGACTCATCAGCAGCCGGAGGTCGATGCCCTTCAGCCGCTCAGGCTCTGCGGCGAGAATGGCAACCTCTTCGGGGGGCAGGCCCAGCCTCGACATGCCGCTGTCGACCTGCAACGCTGCGGGCAGGTTCTGCCCCAGTTCCTGCGCCACCATTGCCCAGCGCCCGAGCTGATCGAGCGAGTTCAGGACCGGAATCGCTCCGATGGCCGTGCAATCCCGCTCAGCACCGGGTTGCAGGCCGTTGAGGATGAACAGCGATATTTCTTGCCCAAGCATGGGTTTGAGCGCCACCGCTTCGCTGAGATGCGCGACGAAGAAATGGCGGCATCCTGCATCCATCAACGCTTCAGCAACAATGCCCGCGCCCAGGCCATAGCCATCCGCCTTGACCACGCCGGCAACGGTTGCAGGCGCGACTTGCCGCTGAATGATCCGGTAATTTTCGGCCAACGCATCCAGATCGATGCGAAGCATGGCCCCGGCAGTATCAACAAGCTGCATGACGCCCCCTTTCGGCAAGAGAGTATCGCGGCGCCTTATGAAAATGCTCTCAAATGAGCGCAGGATCGTCTAAGAAAAGAGAATTATTGAACGATCCTTCATAGGAAATGCAACAAATGGCAGAATCGCTCGACGCTGTGGACCGCTCGATCATCCGGCTGCTGCGACTTAACGCCCGCCGCCCCAATTCGGAAATCGCGGCGGAGATCGGTCTTTCGCCTTCGGCCTGTCATCGGCGCATCCGGCTGCTGGAGGATGCGGGCGTGATCCGCGGCTATACTGTCGTGACGGCGCCCACGGAAAAGGAAGGGCGGTCGGTCGATGTTCTGGTGCAGGTGACGCTCGACCGGCAGACGGAGGATTATCTCGCCCGTTTTGAGCATGCCGTGCGTCAATGCCCGGAAATTCGGGAATGTTTCCTGATGACGGGCGGGGTGGATTATTGGCTGCGTGTCGAGACCGAAAGCGTGGCCGCTTATGAAGCGATCCACAGCGAAATCCTCTCGCGCATGCCAGGCGTCACCCGCATCAACAGCAGCATCGCCATGCGCGACGCGCTGCGGCCTCGCAAAGCGGGGCGGCGCTAAATCCGCTTCGCGATCGCTCCTGCCGCCCAGCCCATGCCGACCGCCAGCATCATGGCGACCAGCCCGTAGGCAAAGGGCCATTGCTCGGCTGAGACAGCCATGAAGCGTTCGAAACCGGACTTGCGGATGGTGATGTCGCGCACGGCCGCGGCCACCACGCGGCCATCCTGCACCAGAAAAGTCTCGGCCGTGTAATCGCCCACGATCACGCGCGCCGACAAGGGCAGGCGCGCCCGGTAGAGCACGCCGTCGGTAATCTCCACCGTCCCCTGCTGTTCGACATAGAGGCCGGCCCGCTCCCGCAAATCGATCAGCCCCTTCTGGAACCGGTCGAGCTCTGCGCTGTCGTTGAGCGAGGAGGGGGAAAGCTGGAGCTTGTCCACCCCCATTTCATAGATCGCCGCCGTCCGTTCATCGACCACCTTGCCGATCGGCCGGGAGGAAGCGATGGCATAGAAGCTGGGAGCCGATCGGAAGCGCGCGCTGTCGGCATTGACCCAGATGCCCGCGACCTTCTGTTTCTCGCGCATGGTGATCGACTGGTCCGGGCCTTTCAGCACGACCATGATGTCGGCGGGTTTTTTCGGCCGGCGCCCATCGGGATAGACGATCGCCCCGAACAGCAACAGGTCGGCGCCGGTGAAGCTGTACTGGATCTCGACGTCGCGCTGGGACACGTCCGGCACCAGCATCGGTTCGTCCGCCGCGCAAAGCAGCAGCAGGGCAGAGGGCAAGGCCAGAAGCGCGCGCCGCTTCACCGGACCTCGACCGTGTAGATTTCGTCCGGCCGGAACCCCAGGCCCAGCGCCATGCGCGCCGCCACCAGCAGCACGATGGCGGCCAGCAATATGCGCAGATATTCCGGACGGATCGTCATGGAGATGCGCGTCCCCACCTGCGCGCCGGTCACGCTGCCGATCAGCAGCAGCAGGGCCAGCACCAGATCGACCGCATGGGTCGTCATGGCGTGCATCATCGTCGTCGCCATGGTCACGAACAATATCTGGAACAGCGACGTGCCGACCACCGACTGCGTCGTCATGCCCAGCAGATACAACATCGCCGGGACCAGAATGAAGCCGCCGCCCACGCCCAGCAACATGGTGAGGATGCCCGTCGCCATGCCCAGCAACAGCGGCGCCAGCGGCGAGATATAAAGCCCCGACCGGTAGAAGCGCCACCGCATCGGCATGGCGGCGACCAGCGGGTGATGCCGTCGTTTGCGCGCCTGGACCTTCTTGCCGGTCTTGAGCGCGATCAGCGCCTGGATGGATTCCTTCGCCATCAGCGATCCGATGCCGCCCAGCATCAGCACGTAGAGAATGCCGATCACCGTATCGATCTGACCGATGGCCTGCAGCAACCGGAAGATCAGCACGCCAAGGCCTGCTCCCACCACGCCGCCCGCGATCAGCACGCCGCCCATGCGGAAATCGACCGTGCCGCGCGACATATGCGTGACAACGCCCGACACGCTGGCTCCCGTCACCTGGCTTGCGGCGGAGGCTGCCGCGACGGTCGGCGGAATGCCATAGAAGATGAGCAACGGCGTGGTGAGGAACCCTCCGCCGACCCCGAACATGCCCGACAGCAGGCCCACCACGCCGCCCAGGGCAATGATGACCAGCGCATTCACCGACAGGTTGGCGATGGGCAGATAGAGATCCATGCGGTTCTTGGGTTAAGCCCAATATGCGGAGAGATAAAGGCGCTCCCGCTTAAAAATCCGCTCCGATCGTCACGGCAAGGCCCGAAGCCGGCGCAGCCCGGCCCCCAATCCGCTCCCGCCATTCGATGCCGAGCCTGGCAGCCGCCGGCTTGAGCGGCAGGCGGATCTGGAGCTCCGGTCCGATATCCAGCCGCTCGACTTGCGGCTGCGCGCCGCCGGAGAGGCTGGCGCCAAGCCTTACGGGTGAATTGCTGATCGGTGAGAGCAACGACATCTTGCCGTCGACGAAAAAGTCGTTCGATCGAAAGCCGACCATGCCGCCCTGAACATAGGCTTCGATCTCCAGCGAGGGTGCGACCCGCATTGGCCCGAAACCGCCCACCGCCATCACGGCATTGGCGTCGCGCCCGCCCTTGCCCAGCGCAATCCGCCGCTCCGCCGCGATGCTGATCGGGATGGCGCGTGCCGGCTGCCAGGCCAGCCCCAGCGCGCCTTCGGGAGAGGCCGGATCGTTCAAGGCGATACTTGCCCGCGCATAAGCGGCCGCCCGGCTGGATGCTTGGGGAGTCAGGTCGAAATCGACGCGGACTCCGGCTTGCGATCCGCCAAGCCGGCCCCCAGTCACGGCATCGGCCCGCGTGGCGCTCCCCTCGCGCCACAGCAGCCAGGCGCTGCCGTGCCAGCGGTCGATTCGTGCAGGGTGGGGGGACGCCAGGGGCAAGGCGGGGGCGGGATTGATTGCCGGAGTGGCATCCATGGTCTTCCCCGCCGTCTGCGTGGGGGGCGTCGCTTCGGCGGCAATAGGAAGGAAGGCGGGCCTCCTATGCATTGCATCGGCTGACGCTGAAGATGCCGGAAACGGCGTTTGCGGGGCGATGGGCGAAGGCTCCGGCCTTGTCGTCGTGACGCTCCGCCAGACCACCAGACCGTCTTTTCCCGCCGAATCGGCTCCGTTCTTCGAATAGGCAGTAGGATGGAAAGCCCCTCCGCCGCGCTCCATCGCTTCACTGAAAAGATAGCCCGCCGGACTGCCCAGGCGGATCGCGACCCAGCCAAGCATGACAAGGGCGAAGAAGCGGACCGGCCGTCCGCGCGCGGCCTCGTTCATGCCGGGGATTCCAGATCGGGAAAGCGGTGCTGCGTCTTGTCCCACGTCAGCGGCTTGCCGATCAGCGACTGGAGATATTGGAAGATCGCGCGCCGGGCTGCCATCATCGCGATGATGTTGGCGATGAGGGTGCGCGGTATTGCCCCCAGCCCGAAGGCCCAGCCATAATTTATCCCTGAGAAGATGGCGCGCATCACCATGCGCCAGCACATGAAGCCGAAATTGATCCACAGCAGCGCTTCGATCACTCGCGAGGGCCGGGGCGCATGGATAGTGCTGAAAAGGCTTCCCGCCAGCAGCGCACCCCAGAGCATGAGCGCCAGATAGGCCGTGAACAGGACGAAGGCGGAAAGAGCCGCACCGCGATCCCGCATGCGCATCCACCATTCAGCGGGCCCGCCTTGCCAGCCCATGCGGTCCCATCCGGCGAGCGAAATGCCGACCATCCAACGCGCCTTCTGCTTGACGGCATCCTTCAGATTGTCGGGAAAATATTCCTTCGTCGCGACAAGCTGCCCGTCGCTGTCGCGCATGCGGACGAACACGCCGCGCCCGCCCATATTGCTGATGCGCAGGCCGACTTCATAATCTTCGGTCAAAGATCCCGGATCAAACGGCCCGCCATTGGCCGAATTCGCCAGCCGCTCCAAAGTGTTCCGCTCGAATGCGCAGGCCACGCCAGCCGACGGCATGGAGGCGCCCATCGCTTCCCGCACCGTCAGGAACTTCCCATGACTTTCCGCGAATTCATCGCAATAATGATTGGCAATGGCTCTTGCCCACCAGCCGCCATGACCGGGCAGAGGCAGAACCGGCAGTTGGACGAGCTGAAACCTGTCCGTCATCACGTCGAACAGGCCGATTTCGTCGCGATGGACCACATCTTCCGCATCATGCAGCGCGATCGCCTTGAAACGGACGCCCGTGCGCACTTCCTCCCGCAACATCGTGCGCCAGGCCACGTTGAGACAATCCGCCTTGGTGGTCGGCCCGTTCCGTTCGTTGAGGCACAGGATGAGCCGCTCATCCCCGGCGGCCAGAGGCGCGATCGCATCCAATGTCGCCGGATCATTGGGATAGACGCCAACGAAGATGCGATAGTCGCAAGCGCCCCAATTGGCGAGTGCATTGCGCAGCATCGGCCCGATAACATCGGCTTCCCGCCAGGCGGGGATGAAAATGGCGATACGCCCTGGTTGCAAGGATGTGGGCAGGGTCGCGGTCGTCATGCGTTGATGGCGGGAATAGACGATCAGCTTGCGCCATAAGCGCCGGCTCAGGAAGACCAGGTCTATGATGAAATCGTCGATGCCGCTTATCGTCAGTGCCACCACCGCGAAAAGCAGAATTTCATGATGAACCCCCGCCAAAAAGGCGAAGACATTTTCCCCCACGGATTGCGCTCCCACTATCCCCGGGCGGCGGCTATGGCAGCAAATGATTGATTCCGAAATAGATATTCGTTTCGATGTCTCAATTTTTATAAATTTGATCTGTCCGCAACATTTCTTAAAGGATGGCGCCGGGGAGTAAGTCGCCATGTTGAACCGTCCGCCTTCGGCGCTGCGTGATTTCTTGACCGGTGAAGCTGGTGGCGGTGTCCTGTTGATGGCGGCCGCAGCGATGGCGATGTTCTTCGCCAATCTGCCGGGGGCGGCAGGGGATTTCTATCACGTCCTGGTCCATGCCCAAATCGGTCCGGAATTGAAATCCAGCCTGGGCCGCATGACCGTCCATTTGTGGGTCAATGACGGATTGATGGCGATTTTCTTTCTGCTGGTCGGTCTGGAGATCAAGCGGGAGATGATCGACGGAGGTCTTTCGACTTGGGAACGCAGGCGATTGCCGTTCATCGCCGCGGCAGCGGGGATGGTTGTGCCGGCCTGTCTCTATCTCGTCTTCGTGGGAGGGCAGTCCCAGTTTTCCAGTGGCTGGGCCATTCCGGCGGCGACGGACATCGCTTTCGCCATCGGGGTTTTGGCGCTGCTCGGGCGGCGGGCGCCGGCCTCGCTCAAATTGATGCTGACGGCGATCGCGATCGTCGATGATATGGGTGCGGTTGCGATCATCGCACTGGTTTATACGCAGAGCATCGATCTTCCGGCTTTGGCGGGTGCGGTCGCCGCGCTCTTTCTGATGTTCGGGCTCAACCGCCTTGGGGTTCAGAAGCTCACGCCCTATCTGCTGGCTTTTGCTGCTCTATGGTATTTCACCTTGCTATCGGGCGTGCATGCGACGGTGTCCGGCGTGCTGACGGCGATGTTCATTCCGATCAAGCCGACCCCGGGCGCGCCTGATGCCGCAGACAGCCCGCTGCATCGGCTCGAACATGCCGTGCATCCCTGGAGCGCCTATCTGATCGTGCCGCTTTTCGGCTTCGTGAATGCGGGCGTGTCGCTTGACGGCGCAGCGTTCGCTGCGCTGCTTACGCCCTTGCCGCTGGGCGTGGCCGCCGGTCTGTTCCTGGGGAAGCAGATCGGCATTTTCGGCGGAATCTGGGCCGCTGATCGCTGGCGGCTCGCGGAACGGCCTGCCGGCGCAAGCTGGGCGCAGGTTTACGGGATGGCGCTTCTTTGCGGCATCGGCTTTACCATGAGCCTCTTCATTGGCGCCTTGGCATTCCCCGGCTCTCCCGCGCTTGTCGAGCAGGCGAAGATCGGCATTCTCGCCGGTTCGCTGCTTTCCGCCGTTACGGGCTATCTCATTTTGCGAAGCGCAAGACACTTTTGAAGGGCGGGATTATCCGCTAAACTGCTCCGCCCATGCGTTGGATGGAATCGCATGGCTATCGGCCCGATGCTATCTTGCGCGTGCCATAGAGCGACTCGCACTCGATGCGAACCCCAACCAATCTCTTTAAGCGATCAGGTAGGAGGGTGAAATATGAATGGGAAGATGGATGTCAACTATCTGCTGCACAGACAGCAAGTTGCATTGATCCGCGCGCAAATGAGCCGTTCGGCCAAAGGCCGGGAAGCCTATGAAGGCCTTGCGCGCGGCTATACCGATCAGATCGACGCGTACAGGCGCGAAAATGAAAGGCTGGTGGATCTGGCGCATTAGGGCATCGTGCGCAAAAGCGGGAACCGGTTTTGCGCTTAAAATGATTCGACCACGAAACATAGAGCGTGCGACCTGCGTCTGATTAAGCGCGGCGTGTTCTAGCGTGCGGTACCGATCACCGCCGCTCGATCAGGCGTTCGATCGATAGGCGGTGCCTTCCGTCGTCGCCGCATTCCGTTTCCAGGACCATCTTGATCTGCTCCAGTTCCGTTTCGGTTAGATGCTCGATACCGATGAACTCGTTACGCGCCGTCGATACGGCGCGGATCAGTTCATCCATCTTGGCCTGTATCGCGGAACCATCACGATTTTGCGCATTCTGGATCAGGAAAACCATCAGGAATGTGACGATCGTCGTGCCGGTGTTGATGATGAGCTGCCAAGTGTCGGAATAATGGAAGATCGGCCCGGTCACGATCCATCCCAGGATCACCAATACCGCCAGGATGAAGGCGGCGGGCTGGCCCGACCAGCTTGCGATTTTATGCGCAAAAGCTGTAAAAATCCTGTCCATCTTTATTTTCTCCGCCGGCGCGGCCGTATTTAGCCTCTGTTCAGCCCATGCTTGCCATGAAGGAACGATGACGACCATCCCTCTCAGTGCGCTGGCCTGCGGGCTCGGCGCTTCGCTCCTTCTTGCCTCATGCGCGACCGTGTCGCCCGAATCGCGCCTGCGCGTCGGGCTGATCGATGCGGGAGTATCGCCCTCCATGGCCGGTTGCATGGCTGAAAGGATGGTGGACCGCCTGAGCCTGACGCAGCTCCGCAGGCTCCAGTCGCTGGCCTCGCTCCGCAAGTCTCACATGGGCGACATGACGGTCGACCGTTTCCTCTTCAAGGTCCGGGCGCTGGAGGATCCGGAGATTTTCGCCGTGACCAGCAAGGCGGCGCTCATCTGTGCCATCGATCGCTGATTTTGCAATAAATCGGCGCATCGCTTCGCAAAGGTTTTGCAATTTTGCAAAGTCATTTTGCGAAATCTGCTGGCGTTGCCCGTTCGCCTGTGCTTAGCCGCTGACCATCAAGTTTCAGCGGAAAGGACGGGCGAGCCCCATGAACATCCACGAATATCAGGCGAAGGAATTGCTGGCGAAATATGGCGCGCCGATCGCCGCCGGCTACGCCGCCTTCTCCGTCGATGAAGCCGTAGAAGCCGCCAAGAAGCTGCCTGGGCCGCTTTATGTCGTGAAGTCGCAGATCCACGCCGGTGGCCGTGGCAAGGGCAAGTTCAAGGAACTCGGGCCCGATGCGAAGGGCGGCGTCCGCCTGGCCTTCAACCTGGATGAAGTGAAGGCCCACGCCACTGACATGCTCGGCAACACGCTGGTCACCATCCAGACCGGCGAAGCGGGCAAGCAGGTCAACCGCCTCTACGTCACCGACGGCGCCGACATTGCAAAGGAATTCTATCTCGCTCTGTTGGTCGACCGCGCCAGCAGCCGGATCGCATTCGTCGTGTCGACCGAAGGCGGCATGGACATTGAGGAAGTCGCTCACTCGACCCCCGAAAAGATTCACAGCTTCTCGGTCGATCCCGCGACCGGCTTTCAGCCGCACCATGGCCGTTCTGTCGCTGCTGCGCTGGGCCTGACCGGCGATCAGGCGAAGCAGGCCGCCAAGGTCGCCTCGTCGCTCTACGCCGCTTTCCTCGACACCGATGCCGAACAGATCGAAGTCAATCCGCTGGCTTTGACCGAGCAGGGAAATCTGCTGGTGCTCGACGCCAAGGTCGGCTTCGACGGCAACGCCATGTTCCGCCACAAGGATATCGCGGAACTGCGCGACCTGACCGAAGAAGACGCGGCGGAAGTCGAAGCTTCGGAATATGACCTCGCCTACATCAAGCTCGATGGCAATATCGGCTGCATGGTGAACGGCGCCGGTCTGGCCATGGCGACCATGGACATCATCAAGCTGAACGGCGAATTCCCCGCCAACTTTCTGGACGTCGGTGGCGGCGCTTCCAAGGAGAAGGTGACGGCGGCCTTCAAGATCATTCTGAAGGATCCGGCGGTGAAGGGCATTCTCGTCAACATCTTCGGTGGCATCATGAAGTGCGACATCATTGCCGATGGCATCGTCGCCGCTGCCAAGGAAGTGAACCTCTCGGTTCCGCTGGTCGTGCGCCTGGAAGGCACGAACGTCCAGCAGGGCAAGGACATTCTCGCGGCTTCGGGCCTGGCCATCGTCCCAGCGGACGATCTGGGCGACGCAGCCAAGAAGATCGTGGCGGAAGTGAGGAAGGCAGCCTGACGCAGCTTTTCGCCTGAACCAGACACCAAAGGGTGCGGGTGGTCCGGAAACGGACCGCCCGCGCCCGCGTTCGCATTTGCGGGCTTGGCGTGAATGAAGGAAGGATGTTGGAAATGAAGATCCTTGTGCCCGTGAAGCGGGTGATTGATTACAATGTGAAGCCGCGCGTGAAGGCGGATGGGACGGGCGTGGACCTCGCGAACGTCAAGATGAGCATGAACCCGTTCGACGAGATCGCGGTCGAGGAAGCCATTCGCCTGAAGGAAAAGGGCGTGGCGACCGAGATCGTCGCGGTGTCGATCGGCGTTGCCAAGGCGCAGGAAACGCTGCGCACGGCGCTGGCCATGGGCGCGGATCGGGCGATCCTGATCCAGACCGACGATGAAGTCGAGCCGTTGGGCGTGGCCAAGCTGCTCGCCAAGGTTCAGGAAGAAGAAGGCGCGGGCCTCATCATTCTGGGCAAGCAGGCGATCGATGACGACAGCAACCAGACCGGCCAAATGCTCGCCGCGCTGCTGGGCCTGCCGCAGGGCACCTTCGCCAGCAAGGTGGAGGTCGAGGGCGACAAGGTCAGCGTGACCCGCGAGGTCGATGGCGGCCTGGAGACGGTGAAGCTCAACGTCCCGGCGATCGTCACCACCGACCTGCGTTTGAACGAGCCGCGCTATGCCTCGCTGCCCAACATCATGAAGGCGAAGTCCAAGCCGCTCGCGAACAAAACGCCCGCCGACTATGGCGTGGATATCTCGCCGCGTCTGGAGACGCTCAAGGTTGCCGAACCGCCCAAGCGTTCGGCTGGCGTGAAGGTGGCCGATGTCGATGAACTGGTCGCGAAGCTCAAGGCTCTGGGAGTTGCCGCATGAAAACGCTTGTGTGGGTTGAACATGAGGGCGGCGCCGTCAAGGACGCGACCCTTTCCGCCGTCACCGCCGCTGGCAAGCTGGGTGAAGTGCATCTGCTGGTCGCTGGCGCCGGCGTCGGCGGCGTGGCCGAGGAAGCCGCGAAGATCGCGGGAGTGGGCAAGGTCCATGTTGCGGATGACGCCGCTTTCGGCCATGCGCTGCCCGAGAATGTCGCGCCGCTGATCGTCGAGCTGATGGGCCACCATGACGCCTTCGTCGCGCCCGCCACCAGCAACGGCAAGAATATCGCGCCCCGCGTTGCCGCCCTGCTCGACGTGATGCAGATCAGCGACATTCTTTCGGTCGAGAGCGAAGACAGCTTCACCCGTCCGATCTATGCCGGCAACGCGATCGCGACCGTCAAGTCGAAGGACGCCAAGAAGGTCATCACCGTGCGCGGTACGGCCTTCGAGAAGGCGGCCCGTGAAGGCGGTTCGGGTGCGGTGGAAGCCGTGTCCTCGACCGGGGACAAGGGGATTTCCTCCTTCGTCGGCGCGGAGATCGCCAAGTTGGAGCGTCCGGAACTGACCTCGGCCAAGATCATCGTGTCGGGCGGCCGTGCGCTCAAGGATGGCGAGACGTTCGAGGCGACGATCTTCCCGCTGGCGGACAAGCTGGGCGCGGCGGTCGGTGCGAGCCGCGCCGCTGTCGACGCAGGCTATGTGCCGAACGACTATCAGGTCGGGCAGACCGGCAAGATCGTGGCTCCCGAGGTGTACATCGCCGTTGGTATCTCGGGCGCGATCCAGCATCTGGCGGGGATGAAGGACTCGAAGACCATCATCGCCATCAACAAGGATGAGGATGCCCCGATCTTCCAGGTGGCCGACATCGGCCTGGTGGGGGATCTCTTCAAGATCGTCCCCGAACTGGTCGAAAAGCTCTGAAAATCATTGCCCCATAATAGGGTTTGAAGAGGGCGCGGGCTTTGAGTCCGCGCCCTTTTTGGTGCCCGCCTTATTCGCAGCGGACGTCGCTCTTGTCGATAGCTCGCCCCGCCAGCGCGCCGCCAGCGCCGCCCAGGATCGTGCCCAGCGTCTTGGAACCGCCCGGAGCGATGATGTTGCCCAATACGCCGCCCGCTATGGCGCCGACGATGGTGCCGGTGGTGCCGTCGTCGCGCTTACAATAATAGCGGCCGTCATTGTCGCGATAGATATAGTCATTGTCACCGATCGGGCGGCCGCTGGTGCGCTGGCCATAGGTGGGACGGTCGTAGCCATAACGGTTGCCGTCGCCATCGGAAACGCAGGCCGTCAAGGGCAGTGCAAGCAGCGCGGCTGCCAATAGGGGGGTGCGCATGGTTTTTCTCTCCTCATTTTATCCCTGCTTTGGGATTAACCCGCCTGAGAACCAGAAGTTGCGCAAAATAGTCCGCCCGCCGCGGCCACCCGAAAGGGGGAAGGGCAACCGGGCGGGCAGGGAAGCCAGCGGCGAGGGGGTGTTTGGCCGCTGGGAAATCATTTTGGCTGGCGTCAGGACACCAATGGCGCGCTGCGCGCGCTATGGGTCGCAGGGGACGCGAGGTTCGTGTTGGCGTCCAGGGAGGTTTCGCCTTCGCGGCGCTTGTCGAGGTCGGTCCTGGCCTGGTTGTAGCGGGCCACGAGGTCGTCCTTGAACTCGGTCAGCTTGCCTTCGTCATAGAGTTTCTTGCCGACATAGCCGGCGATCGCGCCGAAGATCAGGGTGCGGATCATGGGATAGTCTCCTTGTTCCGGGGTGGAGTTGCAAGGATAACATCGCCCGTGAGGATCGGTTCCGGGGCAGTGCGGCAGAGCGAGCGGAGCAGCCGGTGCAAGGAGCCGAAGCGCAGGCCACGCCGGTGCGACGGGATAGAGCGTGGGGCGGCGTGCTCAGCGCGCGGCTGCGGCGGCCTCGCGGCGGGCACGAATGCGGCCGACGAATTCCTGCCGCTGCGCCATGATGATGAAGGCGGCTTCCGAACGGAGGCAGCGTTGGCGGACATTGTCCAGGGTGGAGGCGTCGGCTTCGCTCCGGGCCTGACTGGCGAGGGCGCGGAAATCGGGATAGATCATGAGACGCTCCTAGGGAAAGGGTGGCGGGCGCCATGCGAAACGGCGCCCGTCCTGTCAGCAGCGCATCATTCGGCGTGCTGGATATTCACCGCTGCCATCTTGCCGCGCTTGTCCTGCTCCAGATCATAGGAGACGCGGTCCTTTTCGCGCAGCGTGGCAAGGCCGGCGCGCTCGACGGCGGAGATGTGGACGAAGGCGTCCGGGCTGCCGTCATCGGGAGCGATGAAGCCATAGCCCTTGTCGGCGTTGAAGAATTTGACGGTTCCGACGATGCTCATTGCGTAGTTTCCTTCTTTCACGCGGCGCGTCCAGCGTGGACGGACCGGTTGCTAGAGGGGCAGGGAAAGAAGGAGTTTGGTGCCGCAAAGCGCCGAAAGACCGTCGATTTGCGACTGTAGCGTGGATGCATGTAGACGCTTTGGGGTGGAATTGCAAATCGGGGCCAAAGCCAAGCCGCGTTCGGGAAGCCATCATCCTGCGCCCTCCAGCGCGGCAAAGCCGAAAAAGACGTCGCGGGCGCGGGCGGCGGCATCCTCGAACGGGCGGCGCAGCGCCGCATCGCGCGTGGCGAGCGCCGCTTCCTCCTGCGGCGTCAGGTCGCGCTCATAGGCGTCGATGTCGTAGATGTCGTCGCTTTCATCGCCTTCGAAACCGGGCGGCGCGGGATAGTCGGTGCGCCAGCCTTCCCTGAACGCGTCCCACCATATGCCGCGCAGCCGGGCGGCCGCCTCCTCCGGCGGGAGGGTCGCCCGATCGACCGGCGATGCCACCGGGATCGGGCGAAGTTCACACCGTTCATCGAGGGGGTGGGGCTGGCCCCCGGCGCGCTCGCTGAGGGCCATGCGCGCGGCAACGAACAAGGCGGCGGATGCGCCCGGCGAGAGGGCGGAGGCGGATGTGGCGGATTCGTCCGCTGTGCTGGCCGCCGGTTCGGACGAGGAAGGGGGCGGGCCGAGGCGGTCGGTATCTGCCGCCGCCTGATCCTCCGGGCAGATCAGGTCGAGATAGGCGGCGAAATCCTGCGCCACGACGCGGGCGAGCGCGGCGTCGGACCCCTCCGGCGGACTGTCCGCCATGCGATCGAGGCGCGAGAGCATTGACATGGCGAGCCGGTTGTCATGGCGGTGGCGGGTGATTTCGTTGGCGTCTGCGTCCTTGCGGATCACGTCCTCGCTGCCGGTGAGGGCGCGGGCGAGCAGATCATCAGCGAGGCGCGCGCGGGCGATGAGGATGGCCGCGTCCCAGCCGAGGCGAAAGGCCGCGCCGTCGCGGCGGATGCGCAGGGCATAGGCGGCGCGCGTGGTGATGGCGGCGGCTTCGCAGGCGGCGCGGATGATGCCGGTCGCCGCGAGGGTTTCGAGGAAAAGGCGCTGGCGCTCGGGACTCCAGCCGTCGACGCGGATCTGCTGCGCGGGCGTGGGGAGGGGAGGGAATTGGCAGGTCATGGCAAGGCCCTTTGCGTGAAGTGGCTTTGCCGGGAGGATATGTCAGGGGAGGGGTTGTAGGACAGAACAAAATGGGAACATTGGAGCGAGACGGTTTACCAGTTGCCGCCGGCGTCCTTGATGGCTTTGAGGAGGGCTTTTTTGGAAGCGGTGCGGCGGGTGCCGCTGTTGCGGGGTATGTCGTCGTCGGTGATGCCGAGTTCGGCGCGGCGGCGTGCGAGATCGGCCGCAAAGCTCTTGAAGGCGATGCGGCGGCCGGGCCAGTTCTCAGTTTTGTCGGTCGAGGACATCGTCTGCTCCAAAATCACCGCCGGTTTCATGGCGAACACGACGTTCAAGATAGTCCATGTCGGCGTTCGGGTGAAGGCGTAGCAATGTTTGGGCCTGCGCCAGCATCTCGCGGGCGGTGCCGGAGGCATATTGGCCCATGCGGTCGGCTATCAGATCTTCAACCGAAATGATGGCGAAGGGCGGGCAGTTTTCGAAATCCTCGACGAGCGCAATACGGTCGCGGGTCACGGCCCCGTCGAGTGGCGCGGCTCCCACGACCTCAAAGCCGAGGCCAAGATCGGGATGAACCCAACCGCGCGTGGCGCGCCCCGGTCCCGATGGGCGGACGAAGCCTTGGCGTTGGAATTCTTCTTCCAGCGCCTCCTGTGCTGGTGAGCAGAGATCGAAGTCGCCGGTCGTGATGAAGCCCATGCTGTAAAATTCCACAGCCGCTCCCCCGACCAAAATGGGGCTGGTGAAACCTCGTGCAGCCATGGCGTCACATATACGGGCGAAGATTTCGAGCGCGGCCGTGAATTCCGGGCGATAGGGGGTCATATATAGAATGCCCTACTTGATAGTTTCTATGATTTGATAATTTATCCTGCCATCCGGATAATGCTGCAAAATCAGACCTATCAATATCGAATCCGAAAATTCTAAGATGCGGTTAGCTATCTCTCTCAAGACAATGTCAGGACTTTCCGGCGGCAAGATGCTCATTATCTCTTGTCCCGCTCGAGATATTCTTATCAAGTCAATACGAAATGTGTGAGGTCCGCTTCGTTTTGCAACAAGAACAATATTCTTGTTAACAAGAGTATAATTTCCCTCTTCGTTGAAGGCTTGGTCTGATCCTAATGTGCCGCTGGCTTCTTGAAGTAAGCCTACCTCCTCTAAAAATGTAAGCTCAAAGAGAGTCTGGCCCTTGGGATTCCCCTTCTTAACAATCAAATTGCCGTCAAATATGGCAGTTGCGTGCTTTTGAAAAAGCATTGCCGTCTGCTGATCAAGTTCCGAGATGACTCGGAGAGTAGTGAGCGAAAACGACCCCGGTTTTCGAATTTCCCCAGCTAAGATTTTGCCCCAGAGTTGGCGAAGCCTTTCGCTGGAAGCATTCTCAGCGTATCCACCAAAAACGTTGATCCAATCTTCATCCAGAGGATCATCGGTTTGCGATGTTGAACCGGCATTTTCGGAAAGATCTTCAAGCGCAATCGCCGCAATCGCAGCTTTGTTCAACGCGGATCGGACCTGCGTTGCTTGCGCAGCATGCATTGCGGCTTGTTCAATCCGCTTTGTTGTTAGCTCTCCTGATAAGTCTAGTTCCTGCCTTTGTTCTATGGCGTCGCGCTTCAACTTGTCTTCTAGGCGCTTGCGGGCAGCATAACCTTCCATCATGGCGGTCGGAATATCGAAAATTCCACCGAACATCCTGTCTAGTGCAACGATAAAGCGGCTCTTCGCTGAAGCCTTAATTCCAGACTCTGTTAGGCTGGCTTCAAGAGTGATTTCGCCGTCCAAATGATCTTTTTCTGGTAACATGTTCACCCCTTACTCCGCCGCCACAGCCTCCAGCCCAAGCAGCGGCGCCAAGTACCGCCCGGTAAAGCTCCGGGCGTTCTTCGCGACCTTCTCCGGCGTGCCCTCCGCCACCACTTCGCCGCCCTTGACGCCACCCTCTGGCCCCATGTCGATGATCCAGTCGGCGGTCTTGATGACATCCAGATTATGCTCGATCACGACCACGCTGTTGCCTTGTTCGACCAGCGCGTGGAGGACTTCGAGCAGTTTGCGGACATCCTCGAAATGGAGGCCGGTGGTGGGTTCGTCCAATATGTAGAGCGTGTTGCCGGTGGCGCGACGCGACAATTCCTTGGCGAGCTTGACGCGTTGCGCTTCGCCGCCCGACAGGGTGGTGGCTTGCTGGCCGACCTTGATATAGCCCAGGCCCACTTCGGCCAGCATCGCCATCTTGTCGCGGATGGGGGGGACGGCCTTGAAGAATTCCACCGCGTCCTCGACCGTCATGTCGAGCACGTCCGCGATGCTGTGGCCCTTGAACTTCACCTCCAGCGTCTCGCGATTGTAGCGGGCGCCGTGGCAGACGTCGCAGGTGACGTACACATCGGGGAGGAAGTGCATCTCGATCTTGAGGAGGCCGTCGCCGGTGCAGGCTTCGCAGCGGCCGCCCTTGACGTTGAAGCTGAAGCGGCCGGGCTTGTAGCCGCGCGCCTGCGCTTCGGGGAGGCCGGCGAACCAGTCGCGGATGTTGGTGAAGGCGCCGGTATAGGTGGCCGGGTTGGAGCGCGGGGTGCGGCCGATGGGCGACTGGTCGATGTCGATCACCTTGTCGCAATGTTCGAGGCCCGTGATCTTGTCATGCGCCCCCGCGACGATGCGGGCGCCGTTGAGGGCGCGGGCTGACGCGGCGTAGAGCGTGTCGATGGTGAAGCTGGATTTGCCCGATCCGGAGACGCCGGTGATGCAGGTGAAGGTGCCGAGCGGGATGCTGGCCGTGACGCCTTGCAGATTGTTGGCGCGGGCGTTGTGGACGGTGAGCTTCTTGCCGGTGCCCTTGCGGCGTCTGGTCGGGACTTCGATGCGGCGGGTGCCGTTGAGATAATCGGCGGTCAGGCTGTCGCGGTGGGCGAGCAGTTCGTTGAGCGATCCTTGCGCGACGATCTCGCCGCCATGGACGCCCGCGCCCGGTCCCATGTCGACGATATAGTCGGCGGTGCGGATCGCGTCCTCGTCATGTTCCACGACGATGACGGTGTTGCCGAGGTCGCGCAGGCGCTTCAAGGTGATGAGCAGGCGGTCATTGTCGCGCTGGTGCAGGCCGATGGAGGGTTCGTCGAGGACGTAGAGGACGCCCGACAGGCCGCTGCCGATCTGGGACGCCAGGCGGATGCGCTGGGACTCGCCGCCGGACAGGGTGCCGCTGGTGCGGTCCAGGTTCAGATAGTCGAGGCCGACATTGTTGAGGAAGCCGAGACGCTCCACGATTTCCTTGAGGATGGCCTTGGCGATCTGGTTCTGCTGGTCGTTGAGGTGGGTGGGAAGGGTCTGGAAGAAGTGCAGGGCGTCGACCACGGAGCGACGGGTGGACAGGGAGATGTCTTCGCCCGCGATCTTGACCGCGCGGGCTTCGGGCTTGAGGCGGGCGCCGTCGCAGGTCTCGCACGGCATGGCGGTCTGATATTTGCTCAGTTCCTCGCGCATCCAGGCGGATTCGGTCTGGAGCAGGCGGCGGTTGAGGTTTCCGATCACGCCTTCGAACGGCTTTTTGACCTCATAGCTCTTCTTGCCGTCGACGAAGCGCAGAGTGACGGGTTTGCCCGCGGTGCCGTGGAGGATGATGATCTTCACCTCTCCGGGCAGATCCTGCCACGGGGTTTCGAGGTTAAAGCCGAACTCTTTGGCGAGGCTGCCCAGCACCTGCATATAATAGGGGCTGGGCGGGTTGGACTTGGCCCAGGGGACGATGGCGCCTTTCTTCAAGGACAGGGCTTCGTTGGGGACGACCAGTTCGGGGTCGAATAACTGCCGTTCGCCCAGGCCGTCGCAGGCGGGGCAGGCGCCTTGGGGGGCGTTGAAGGAGAAGAGGCGGGGCTCGATCTCCGATATGGTGAAGCCGCTGACGGGGCAGGCGAATTTCTCGCTGAAGACGATGCGGTTGGCGGGGATGCCTGCGCCCTTGAGGTTGCCGGTGGATTCCGATTCATCTTCCCGGCCGGGGACGACGCCGTCGGCGAGGTCGACATAGGCGAGGCCATCGGCCAGTTTCAGGGCCTGTTCGAAGCTGTCCGCGAGGCGCGTGGACATGTCGTCGGTAACGGCGAGGCGGTCGACGACGACTTCGATGTCATGCTTGTATTTCTTGTCGAGGGCGGGGGCGTCCTCGATCGCGTAAAGCTCGCCATCGATGCGGACGCGGGTGAAGCCCGCCTTTTGCCATTCGGCCAGTTCCTTGCGATATTCCCCCTTGCGCCCCCTCACCACCGGGGCGAGCAGGTAGAAGCGGGCGCCTTCGGGCAACTGCATCACGCGGTCGACCATCTGGCTGACCGTCTGGGCGCTGATCGGCAGGCCGGTCGCGGGCGAATAGGGGATGCCGACGCGCGCCCAGAGGAGGCGCATATAGTCGTAAATCTCCGTGACCGTGGCGACGGTGGAACGGGGATTTCTGGACGTCGTCTTCTGTTCGATGGAGATGGCGGGAGAGAGACCCTCGATATGCTCGACATCGGGCTTCTGCATCATCTCCAGAAACTGGCGGGCATAGGCGGAGAGGGACTCCACATAGCGGCGCTGACCCTCGGCATAGATGGTGTCGAAGGCGAGCGAGGATTTGCCCGAGC
>Ga0255338_1002417_pt1 | contig 27416 bp, 19 predicted proteins | sample MeOH1_35cm_T4_19_FD_203715 | JGI IMG/M metagenome (GOLD analysis project Ga0255338, IMG submission 203715) | Sandy soil microbial communities from University of British Columbia, Vancouver, Canada - MeOH1_35cm_T4_195 | ecosystem: Engineered > Artificial ecosystem > Sand microcosm > Unclassified ...
CGTGCACGGTGGTCATCAGGCCGCGCTTGATGCCCCACTTGTCGTTCAGCACCTTGGCCACGGGGGCCAGGCAGTTGGTGGTGCACGAGGCGTTGGAGATGATCGCCTCGCCCTTGTACTTCTCGTGGTTCACGCCGAACACGAACATCGGCGTGTCGTCCTTCGACGGCGCCGACATGATCACCTTCTTGGCGCCGGCCTGGATGTGCTTCTGCGCCCCGTCGGCCGTGAGGAAGATGCCGGTCGACTCGATCACGATGTCGGCGCCGATCTCGCCCCACTTCAGGTTGGCGGGATCCCGTTCGGCGCTCAGGCGGATCTTCTTGCCGTTGACGATCAGGGTGTTGCCGTCGACCGCCACGGTGCCCTTGAAGCGGCCGTGCACCGAGTCGTACTGCAGCATGTAGGCCAGGTAGTCCGGCTCCAGCAGGTCGTTGATGCCGACGACCTCGATGTCGGGGAAGTTCTGCACGGCCGAGCGCAGCACGTTGCGGCCGATGCGGCCGAAGCCATTGATGCCAACCTTGATAGCCATTCCATTCACTCCTGATGAATCAAAAACCCGTGCGGCCGGCCCGCGGGCGGGCCGCCATCTCCCGACTATGCCTCGGCCCGCGCCCGCCCGAGGGCGACACGCACGGTGTCCGCCACGTTGTCCGGGGTAAAGCCGAAATGCTTGAACAGCGCGCCGGCCGGGGCCGATTCGCCGAACGTGTCGATGCCGACCACGGCGGCGCAGCCGTACTTCCACCAGAAGTCGGTGACGCCCGCCTCGACGGCGATGCGCGGGATGCCTTCGGGCAGCACGCGGCTCTTGTATTGCGCGTCCTGGCGGTCGAAGGTGGTCGTGCTGGGCATGGAGACCACGCGCACCGCGATGCCGTCGGCGCCCAGCAGCTCCTGCGCCTTCAAGGCCAGCTGCACTTCGGAGCCGGTGGCGATGATCACCGCCTCGGCATCGTCCTGCGGCTCGGCCAGCACGTAGGCGCCGCGGCCGATCTCGTCCAGCCCGCCCTTGGGCGCGTAGGTCAGGTTCTGGCGCGACAGCAGCAGGGCGGTCGGGCGGTGGGCGTTCTGCAGCGCCACGGCCCAGGCGACGGCGGTCTCGGCCGTATCGGCCGGGCGCCAGACATCGAGCTGCGGGATCAGGCGCAGGCTGCTCGCATGCTCGATCGACTGGTGGGTCGGGCCGTCCTCGCCGAGGCCGATCGAATCGTGCGTGAACACGTGGATCACGCGCCGCTTCATCAGCGCCGCCATGCGGATCGCGTTGCGGCTGTAGTCGCTGAAGGTCAGGAAGGTGCCGCCGTAGGGGATGTAGCCGCCGTGCAGCGCGATGCCGTTCATGACCGCGGCCATGCCGAACTCGCGCACGCCGTAGTTGATGTGGCGGCCGATCCGGCCCTCGGTCTGCACGACTTCGCCGGCCTGGTCGAAGCGCAGCGGCGGCGTGCTCCTGGTGTTGGTGAGGTTGGAGCCTGTGAGGTCGGCCGAGCCGCCCAGCAGCTCCGGCAGCGCCGCGGTGAGGGCTTCCAGCGCGATCTGCGAGGCCTTGCGCGAGGCGACCGTCTCGGCCTTCGTGTGCGCGGCCAGCGCGACATCGGCGGCGATCTGGGCGAAGTTGGCCGGCAGCTGGCCCGTCATGCGGCGGGCGAATTCGGCGGCCAGCTCGGGGTGCGCCAGCGCGTAGGCGTCGAAGCGCTGCTGCCAGCCGGACTCGAGCTCGTCGCCCCGGGCGGTGGCATCCCATTCGTCGTACACGCCTTGCGGCAGGACGAAAGGCTCGTGGTCCCAGCCGAGCGCGGTGCGGGTGAGCGCGATTTCGTCGGAGCCGAGCGGCTCTCCGTGCGCCTTGGCCGTGTCGGCGCGGTTGGGAGAGCCCTTGCCGATGTGCGTCTTGCACACGATGAGCGTCGGCTTCTCGGCGCTGTGCTTCGCATCGGCGAGGGCGCGGTCCACGGCCTCGACGTCATGGCCGTCGATGGGGCCGATCACGTTCCAGCCGTAGGCCTTGAAGCGGCCCGGCACGTCGTCGACGAACCAGGGCGTGACCTGGCCGTCGATGGAGATGCCGTTGTCGTCGTACAGGGCCACCAGCTTGCTCAGCTTCCAGGCCCCGGCCAGCGCGCAGGCCTCGTGGCTGATGCCTTCCATCAGGCAGCCGTCGCCCATGAACACGTAGGTGTGGTGGTCGACGATCGCGTGGCCGTCGCGGTTGAATTCGGCCGCCAGCAGCTTCTCGGCCAGCGCCATGCCGACGGAGTTGGCGAGGCCCTGGCCCAGCGGGCCGGTGGTGGTCTCGACGCCGGGCGTCACGTCCACTTCGGGGTGGCCGGGCGTCTTGCTGTGCAACTGGCGAAAGCCCTTCAGCTCGCCGATCGGCAGGTCGTAGCCGGTGAGGTGCAGCAGCGCGTACAGCAGCATCGACGCGTGGCCGTTGGACAGCACGAAGCGGTCGCGGTCGGCCCAGTGCGGGTTCTTGGGGTTGTGCCGCAGGTGGCGGTGCCACAGCGCGACGGCGATGTCCGCCATGCCCATGGGCGCGCCGGGGTGGCCGGAGTTCGCTTGCTGCACGGCGTCCATGGCCAACGCGCGGATCGCGTTCGCCATCAGGGAATCGTTGGCCATTCGGGGGGCTTCTCCGGTGTGGGGGCTTGGGGGAAACCCCTGATTTTAGATGAGGGCACCGTCACCCCTCCGATGGCTGCCCGCGGCCCTGCAGCCACGGCCGGCGGCCGCAGTGCCGTGTCCCCACTGCGCGGGGGTGGCGCTGTGTACAGTGGGAGCCATGAAAGGCCTGCACCTCACCGCCGACCTGTACCGCTGCCGCTGCGATCCCGCCTGGCTGTCGGATGCGCAGCGGCTGGGCCAGTGGTGCCTGGCCGCGATCGGGTCGATGGGCCTGCAGCCCGTGCAGCACCTGTTCCACGGCGTTGCGGCCAGTGCGCAGGGGCCGGGCCAGGCGACGGCCACCGTGCTGCTGGCCGGATCGCACGTCTGCGTGCATACCTGGCCCGAGGAGCGGGCCGTGAGCTGCGACGTCTATTTCTGCCACCTCGGTGGCGACCGCTCGGCGCAGGCGCGCAGCCTGATGGCGGCCCTGGTGCAGCGCTTCCAGCCGGAGTGGACCGAGCAGCGCTCGCTGGACCGCGGGGAGGAAGACTGAAGTGAGCATCGCCCAGGCCATGATCCTCGCCGCCGGCCGCGGCGAGCGGATGCGGCCCCTGACCGACAGCTGCCCCAAGCCGCTGCTGCGCGTGAAGGGCAAGCCGCTGCTGCAATACCACCTGGAGGCCTTCGGCCGCGGCGGCTTCCGCGACGTGGCGGTCAATACCGCGTGGCTGGGCGAGCAGATCGAGGACCACTTCGGCCACGAGACCGCGGACGGCGTGCGCATCAAGTACTCGCACGAAGGCACGGACTTCGGCGGCGCACTGGAGACGGCCGGCGGCATCGCGCGGGCGCTGCCCCTGCTGGCCGACACGTTCTGGGTGGTGGCCGGCGATGTCTACCTGCCGGACTTCCTGTTCACGCGCGCCGCCTACGACCGCTTCGCCGCCAGCGGCAAGCTGGCGCACCTGTTCCTGGTGCCGAATCCTCCGCACAACGCGAAGGGCGATTTCGGGCTGGCGGCCGACGGGCGCGCGCTCAATGCCGCGGACGTGCGGCATACCTATTCGACGCTGGGCCTGTACCGGCGGGCGTTCTTCGCCGCGCTGCCGCCCGGCAATCCGCAGGGCCAGAAGGCGGCGCTGGCGCCGCTGCTGCGCGCCGCGACCGACCGCGGCGAAGTCAGCGCGGAGCTGTACCAGGGGCCGTGGACGGACGTGGGAACGCCGGAGCGCCTGGCGGCGCTGAACGCCTGAGGCTGGAAGCCCCGCATTCCCCCCGGCGCGGGAATGACGGGAGAATGCCGGCATGAACACCACCGTCCCCACCTCGGTCTACGCCCAGCGCCGCGCCCGCATGGCCCGCGAGCTGGGGGGCAACGGCATCGCGATCGTCCCCACCGCGCCCGAGCGCCAGCGCAACCGCGATTCCGATTTCCTGTTTCGGCACGACAGCTACTTCTACTACCTCACCGGCTTCACCGAACCCAACGCCTGGCTGGTGGTGACCGGCGACGGCCGCAGCACCCTGTTCTGCCAGCCGAAGGACCTGGAACGCGAGGTCTGGGACGGCTATCGCCTCGGCCCGGAAGCGGCGGTGGGCGCGCTGGGCGTCGATGCGGCATTCGCCATCGACGAACTCGACAAGCAGTTGCCCAAGCTGCTGGAAAACCGCGAGGTGGTCTGGTATCCGTTCGCGATCCACGCCGGGCTGGAGCAGCGCATCGCCGGCTGGCTGAACCAGGTGCGCGCCCGCGTGCGCTATGGCGCGCTGTGCCCCGAGCAGCAGAACGACCTCTGCGCCCTCCTCGACGAGATGCGGCTGGTGAAGGACGCCCACGAGCAGGACATCATGCGGCGCGCCGCCGCCATCAGCGCCCGGGCCCACGTACGCACCATGAAGGCCTGCGCCCGCATGCTGCGCGAAGGCAAGGACGTGCGCGAATACCACCTCGACGCCGAGCTGATGCACGAATTCCGCATGGGCGGATCGCAGTATCCCGCCTACAGCTCGATCGTCGCGGCCGGCGCCAACGCCTGCGTGCTGCACTACCGGGCCGACGTGGCGCCGGTGCGCGCCGGCGAACTGGTGCTGATCGACGCCGGCTGCGAGCTCGATGGCTACGCCAGCGACATCACCCGCACCTTCCCCGCCGACGGCAGGTTCACCGGAGCGCAGCGCACCCTGTACGACCTGGTGCTCGCTTCGCAGGAAGCCGCGGCGGCCGCCACCCGCCCGGGCGCGCGCTTCACCGACCCGCACGAGGCGGCGGTGAAGGTGCTCGCGCAGGGCATGCTCGATGTCGGCCTCCTGGACAAGGACAAGGTGGGCACACTCGACGACGTGATCGACAAGCGCGCCTACTTTCCCTTCTACATGCACCGCACCGGCCACTGGCTGGGCATGGACGTGCACGACGCGGGCAGCTACGTCGAGCCGGGCGAGCTGGGCCAGGTGAGCGAGCGCAAGGATCCGCTCTCGGGCGAGATCATCAAGAACCGGCCGAGCCGCATCCTGCAGCCCGGCATGGTGCTCACCATCGAGCCGGGCATCTACGTGCGGCCCGCCGAAGGCGTGCCGCAAGCCTTCCACAACATCGGCATCCGCATCGAGGATGACGCCATCGTGACAGCGCAGGGCTGCGACCTGATCACCCGCGGCGTGCCGGTGAAGGCGGACGAGATCGAGGCGCTGATGAAGGCCTGATGCCGGCCTTGGTCAGGGCCGTGGCACCGGCGTGGCCAAAATTTGTCACTCCGCTTCCGGGACGTCGTGAAGAACTTCACGAATCATCCAAGCACGGAAGTTGCTTTGCGTTACCAGCGACGAAAATTTGGACGAAAAGCATGGGACGCAAACGGCAGCAGGGCTTCACGCTGGTGGAGCTTCTTATCAGCATGTGCATCGCGGCCATCCTCGGCTCCATCGCCATCGCGCAGATGCGCGACTACACGCGCAGGACCCAGATCAGCGAGGTGATGATGGCGCTCAGCAGCTGCAAGAACATGGTCAGCGAGAACTACGCGGTGCTGGACACGGCGCCCGCGGCGGGGCGCTGGGGTTGCGAAGGCGCGGCGACGGGACATTTCGCAGGCACGGTCCAGACCTCCTCCGACGGCGTGATCCGCGTTTCGCTCGACAACCTGGACCGTTTGGTGAACGGCCGCTTCATCTACTTGGTGCCGGCCCGCTCGGACGGCAACACCCCTCTGACCACCCCAGACGACCTCGGCCAGACCGTGCGCGCCTGGCGGTGCGGCTCCGACTGGCAGCCGGTGCGCAACGCCTTGCCCGCCAACTGCCGCAACGACACCAGCTCCTTCTCGGGCCACGAGTTCCACTAGAGCGCGCCGGTCACCACGACAGCCGCCGCACCGTCTCCCCGAGCGCGAACAGCACCAGCCCGATCGCGCCGCCCACCAGCGTGCCGTTGACGCGGATCTTCTGCAGCTGCGGCCCGATGCTCAGCTCCACCTGCGAGGCCATCTGGCGCCCATCCCACTGCCGCACCGTGTCGCGGATGTGGCCCGTGAGGTAGGCCGAGAAATCGGGGGCGGCGCTGCGGGCGGCCACCTCCAGTTGCTCGTTGAGCGTGCGGCGCAGCTCCGGGTCGGCCGCCAGTTCGCGCCCCAGCCAGCCACCAGCGGCCATCAGGTTGCGGTGCAGCTCCGAGTCCTCGTCCTCCACGTTGCGATGCAGCCAGGCCGACACGCTGCGCCACAGCTGCGAGGCGTAGCGGCCCAGGTCGTCGTCGTTCAGGAGGTAGGCCTTGATCTCCTGCGCCTTCACGCGCATCAGCGGGTCGGCCTTCAGCCGCGCGATGAGCTGTCCCACCTGTTCGTCGAAGGCCACCCGCAGGCCGTGGCCGGGGTCGGTGCGAACTTCGTCCAGCCAGCGACCGAGCTGCCGCGCGGCCAGCTCGCTGCCCTTCTCCCCCAGCCACTCCGTCGGCAGCACGAGCTGCTTGCGATAGTGCTCGGTCTTCAGCCACTGCACGATCTCCTCGGCGATGACAGCGCGCGTGCGCTGGGTCGCCAGCAGCTGCAGCAGCCGGTCGATCAGCTGGTCCAGCAACTGCTGGTGGCGGCCGTTGGCGGTGAGCGTGTCCAGCACCTCGCCGGCGGAGCGCGACAGGTCCGCCTTCGCGAGCAGGGTGCGGGCGGCGTCCTTCAGCAGCTGCTGCACCCGCACTTCTTCCACCAGGTGCAGCGAGCCGGCCACGCACTTGACGACAAAGCGGCCCAGCCGGCGCGTGTTGGCCTCCTGCGTCAGCCAGCCGGCCAGCCCCGCGGCGAGGTCGTGCCGCCGCAGCAGCGCCGCCAGCGAATCCGCGTCGAGGAACTTCTCCTGCACGAACTGCGCGAGGTTGTCGCCGATCTCGTCCTTCTTGCGCGCGATCACGTCGGTGTCGCGGCCGATGCCCGGCACCGGCAGCGGCCGGAACAGCGCCGAGACGGCGAACCAGTCGGCCAGCCCGCCGACGATCGCCGCCTCGCTGATGCTGCGCAGGGCGTCGGCGAACAGGCCCCGCGGCAGCGACAGGCTCAGCACCAGCACGCAGCCCATGATGGCCAGCAGCAGCAGCGCGTCGGTCTTCGCGTGCGCGAGCTGGGCCTGCTTGTCCGCGGCCGCGGGCCGCGCGCGCAGCACCGTCAGCACCAGCAGGCCCGCGGTGCCCGCGAGCGCCACCAGTGCCACCAGCGTGGAGAACTGCATGCGGGTGTCGGGCTCAGACCAGGTTGCGCAGCTCCCGCAAGGCCACCGACAGCATCGCGAGGTCCCCCGTGCCGGTGTCCTTGAGCTCCTGCAGCAGGCGCTGCGCCCGCTCCAGCGCCTGCCGGTTGCCGTGCTCCCAGCGATCGAGCACCTCGCCGGCGCTGCCGTCCTGGTGCAGCACGGCCTGCTGCGCGATCGAGCGCTGCAGGTCGTTCACGTCGTCGCTGAGCGCAATCTTGGCCAGGCTGTGCCAGAAGCTTTCGGCCGGCAGCTGTTCGATCTGCTGCTGCATGCGCGACAGTCCCAGGCGCTCGCCGACGCCGGCATGCACCTGCGCCGTGAGCTCCAGCGGCCTGTGGCCGGCCTCCGCGATCTCGGCGATGTCCAGTGCATGGAACAGCGCCTCGGCGCCGTCCACCTGCAAGGCCAGCGGGCCCGGCACGCCAGCGGCGATCCAGCCGGCTGCGCGGGCCGACTCCGGCGCGCCGGCCTCGCGGTGCGCGCGCAGCGCCTGCACCGCCGGCGCGAAGCGCGCCACGTGCTGCTGCGTCGGCTCGAACAGCCGCCGCGAGCGCAGGAACCAGGTGGTGGCGCGCAGCACCAGTCCGCGCAGCGTGATCACCATCTCGGCCTGGACTTCGTCCGGCACGACGGCGTCCAGCGCCTCGATCTGCTGCCACAGCGGCACCAGGCCGAACACCTCGCGGCTGGCCAGGTAGGCGCGCACCACCTGCGGCGGCGTGGCGCCGGTGATTTCTCCCAACCGGTGCACGAAGGTCGGCCCCACGCGGTTCACCATGCTGTTCAGGACATGGGTGGCGATGATCTCGCGCCGCAGCGGGTGGCGCGGGATCCAGGCCGCGAACTTCTCGCGCAGCTGGCTGGGGAAGTAGCGCTGGAGCGCGGTGGCGATCCACGGATCTTCCGGCAGGTCGGAGGCGATCAGCTGGTCGTTCAGCCACATCTTGCTGTACGCGAGCAGCACCGCCTGCTCGGGGCTGGTGAGGCCCAGGCCCTGGGCCTTGCGCTCGGCGACCTCCTCCTCGCTCGGAAGGAACTCGATCGCGCGATTCAGCTCGCCCTTCTTCTCCAGGAAGCGGATGAAGCGCGCCTGCTCGTCGAACTGGCGGCTCGCCAGCCGCCCGCCGATGGAAAGCGCCTGGGTCTGGAAGTAGTTGTCGCGCAGCACCAGGGCGGCGACCTGCTGCGTCATCTGCGGCAGCAGCGCGTTGCGCTGCTTGTCGGTGAGCTCGCCGTCGCCCTGCGCGATCCCGAGCAGGATCTTGATGTTGACCTCGTGGTCCGAGGTGTCGACGCCGGCGGAGTTGTCGATGGCGTCGGTATTGAGCTTCACGCCCTGGAGCGCCGCCTCGATGCGCCCGCGCTGGGTGAAGCCCAGGTTGCCGCCTTCGCCCACCACGCGGCAGCGCAGCTCGCCGCCGTCGATGCGCACGGCGTCGTTGGCGCGGTCGCCGACGTCGGCGTGGCTCTCGCTCGCGCTCTTCACGTAGGTGCCGATGCCGCCGTTGTAGAACAGGTCCACCGGCGCCTTCAGGATCGCGGAGACCAGCTCCGCGGGCGTGAGCGATTCGGCCTCGATGCCCAGCACGCGCCGCGCCTGCGGCGAGATCGCCACCGCTTTCTCCGAGCGGGCCCAGACGCCGCCGCCTTCGGAGATGAGCTTGGTGTCGTAATCGGCCCAGGAGGAGCGGGGCAGCTTGAACAGCCGCTCGCGCTCGGCGTAGGACGCCTCGGGATCGGGCTCCGGGTCGATGAAGATGTGGCGGTGGTCGAAGGCGGCCAGCAGCCTGACGTGCATGGACAGCAGCATGCCGTTGCCGAACACGTCGCCCGACATGTCGCCGATGCCGATCGCGCTGAAGTCGCTCGCCTGCGTGTCGAGGTCGAGCTCGCGGAAGTGGCGCTTGACGCTTTCCCAGGCGCCGCGGGCGGTGATGCCCATCTCCTTGTGGTCGTAGCCCTGGCTGCCGCCGGAGGCGAAGGCGTCGCCCAGCCAGTGGCCGTACTCGATGCTCACCGCGTTGGCGTAATCGGAGAAGCTGGCCGTGCCCTTGTCGGCCGCGACCACGAGGTAGGGGTCGTCGCCGTCGACGCGCACCACCTGCGGCGGCGCGACCGGCTGGCCGCCCACCAGGTTGTCGGTGAGGTCCAGCAGGCCGCGCAGGTAGTCCTGGTAGCAGGCCACGCCTTCCTTCAGGTACGCTTCACGCTCGCTCGCCGGCGGGGCCTTCTTCAGCACGAAGCCGCCCTTGGAGCCGACCGGCACGATCACGGTGTTCTTCACCATCTGCGCCTTCACCAGCCCGAGCACCTCGGTGCGGAAGTCGTCCGGCCGGTCGGACCAGCGCAGCCCGCCACGCGCGACCTTGCCGCCGCGCAGGTGGATGCCCTCGAAGCGCGGCGAATAGACCCAGATCTCGTACAGCGGGCGGGGCTCGGGCAGGCCCGGCACCTTGTGCGAATCGAGCTTGAAACTGAGGAAGGGCCGGCGCGGCCCCGGCGCGCCGCCGGCGCCGACACCGGTGCGCCAGTAGTTGGTGCGCAGCGTCGCCTGGATGAGCGCCAGCAACTGCCGCAGCACGCGGTCTTCCGACAGGTTGCTCACCTTGTCCAGCGCCTGGTTCAGCGCGTTCACCTGCGAGGCCGCGGCCTGCTCGTCGTGCGGCGCCGGATCGAAGCGCAGGCGGAACAGCGACACCAGCATGCGCGCGATGCGCGGATGCGCGGCCAGCGTGGCCGCGATGGTCGCCTGCGAGGCGGCGAAGCCGATCTGCTTGAGGTACTTGGCATAGGCGCGCAGCACCACCACTTCCTCGGCGGACAGGGCTGCCAGCAGCACCAGCCGGTTGAAGTCGTCGTTCTCCACGTCGCCGCGGAAGACGCGTGCGAACGCGTCCTCGAACAGGCGGGCCAGCGCCTGCGGGTCGATCTCCTCGTTGGGCCGCGCCTGCAGCGCGAAGTCGTGCAGCCACACCGGCGGCGTGTTCTCGCCGTCCTGGATGCGGTGGTTGTCCTCCGCCAGCACGCGCACGCCCATGTGCTCCAGCATCGGCAGGCTGTCCGACAGGATCACCGGCGCACCCAGCCGATAGACCTTCAGGCCCAGCCGGCCTTCGGCGCCGCCCAGCGGCCAGTACAGCGCCAGCGCGAACGGCGCCTCGCGCGTCAGCGCGTCGATCTTGCGGATGTCGTGCACCGCGGCGCGCGCGGGCACGCGCTCGCGGTAGGCGATCGGAAAGCCGGCGGCCCAGCGCCGCTCCAGCGCCAGCCCCGCCGCCTCGCCCTCGCTTTCCACCAGCGCCTCGCGCAACTCGTCTTCCCAGCGCCGCGCCACCGCCGCCAGCTTGCGCTCCAGGTCCTTGCGGTCGAAGGCCGGCACCGGGTGGGGGGCGATGCGCACGTTGAAATGGATGCGCGCCAGCTGCGTGCCCGAAAGCAGCACGTCGAAATCGATGTGGCTGCCGTTCAACTCCTTCAGCAGGATGCGCTGGAACTTCAGCCGCAGCTGGGTGGAAAAGGCCTCGCGCGGCACGAACACCAGGCAGGAGACGAAGCGGTCGAACGGGTCCTTCCAGGTGAACAGGCGCAGCCGGTGCCGCTCGCCCACGCCGAGGACGCCCAGCATGATCTCGTACAGCTCGCCTTCCGGCACCTGGAACAGGTCGTCGCGCGGGAAGATCTCCAGGTTGTGCTGCAGCACCTTGGCCAGGTGGCCGGCCGGCGCGAAGCCGGCGCGCTGCGCGATGGCGTGGACCTTGCGCCGCAGCAGCGGCGTCTCGCTCACGCGCGCCGAGTACATCGTGGAAGTGAACAGGCCGATGAAGCGGTGCTCGCCGGTCACGCGGCCCTGGGCGTCGAAGCGCTTGACCCCGAGGTAGTCGGTATAGCCGTCGCGGTGCACGGTGGAGCGCGTGTTGGCCTTGGTGACTATGAGCACCGGCGAAGGCGTGCGCGCCAGCGCGCGGGCCGCCGGCGGCAGGGCGGCGAAGCTGGCCGAAGGCGTGGCATCGGCGCCTTCGCGCAGCACGCCCAGCGCGCTGCCGGGAACCAGCTTCAGCGCGAGGCCACCGCCTTCTTCCACCAGGTCGTGCTGGCGGTAGCCGAGCAGCGTGAAGTGGCCGTCGGCCAGCCAGTCGAGGAAGGCGCGGCTCTCGGCCGCCTCCTCCGCGCTCACGCCCGCCGGCACCGCGGCCAGTTCGCTGCCGGCCTGCGCCAGGCGCGCCAGCATCGGCTTCCAGTCGCTCACCGCGGCGCGCACGTCGGCCAGCACGCGCTCGATGCCCCGGCACAGCGCCGCGCGCTGCTGGCCGTCGACCAGCCGGTCCACCTCGATGTACATCCACGATTCGCGCGGCAGGTCCGGCGCGCCGAGGCGCGGCGCGATCGACTGCAGCAGGCCGCGGGCGTCGCGCTGCACCGCGTAGACCGGGTGCACCAGCAGGTGCAGGGTGAGGCCCTGGCGATGGATCTCCATCGAGACCGAGTCGACCAGGAAGGGCATGTCGTCGTTGACGATCTCCACGATGGTGTGGCGCGAGCCCCAGCCGTCCTCTCCCGGCGAGGGGCTGAACACGCGCACCTTGGGCGCACCCGGCGTGCGCTGCGCGCCGAACTGCCAGTGCGACAGCAGCGCGCCCAGCAGGTCCTCGGGCGTGCGCTCCTCCAGGTCCTCGACATCGACCTGGCGGAAGTATTCGTGGGCGAAGCCGTCGAGCGTCTCGGCGGCGGGAGCGGCCTGGCGCGCGGTGGCCAGGGCCAGGACGGCAGCGATCTGTTCGTCGTGCCGGGTTTCCTGAGTGGCAGCCATGTTCTCCTTCTCCTGGGGCCGCATCCACTGTAGGCGCGCGAGGGCCGGCAACGCCAATGTGGATGCGGCGCCTGTTGATGCGAATCATGCATGCCGGGCGCGGCGGCCGGGGTCTGTACGCGGGCGGCAACAGCTCATTCCCGATACGCATATTCGCGTACTAGGGTTTTCCCCGGAGACGGGTACTACAATGCCAGGCTTTTCTTTCTACACAACAAGCGCGGGCGCCGCTTGGCCGTCGATGCGCCCAGGAGACCCGAGCCCATGTCCAACGATTCCCAGGCCAGCAACGACAAACGCGCCGAGCTGCGCCAGGCCGCCCTCGAATACCACGAGCACCCCACCCCCGGCAAGATCCAGATCGCCGCGACCAAGCAGCTGGTCAACCAGCACGACCTGGCGCTGGCGTACTCGCCCGGCGTCGCCGTCCCCTGCGAGGAGATCGTCCGCGACCCGGCGACCGCCTTCCGCTACACCAGCCGCGGCAACCTGGTGGCCGTGATCACAAACGGCACCGCCGTCCTGGGCCTGGGCGACATCGGCCCGCTGGCCGCCAAGCCGGTGATGGAAGGCAAGGCCGTGCTGTTCAAGAAGTTCGCCGGCATCGACGTGTTCGACATCGAGATCGCCGAGAAGGAGAACCTCGACAAGCTGGTCGACGTGATCGCGGCGCTGGAACCCACCTTCGGCGGCGTGAACCTCGAGGACATCAAGGCGCCGGACTGCTTCTACGTCGAGCGCAAGCTGCGCGAGCGGATGAAGATCCCGGTCTTCCACGACGACCAGCACGGCACCGCCATCGTGGTGGGCGCGGCCATCATCAACGGCCTGAAGGTCGTGGGCAAGGACCTGAAGAAGATCAAGCTGGTGACCTCCGGGGCCGGCGCCGCGGCGCTGGCCTGCCTGGGCCTGCTGCTCAAGCTGGGCCTGCCGCGCGAGAACATCTACGTGACCGACCTGGCCGGCGTGGTCTGGAAGGGCCGCAAGGAGCTGATGGATCCGGACAAGGACCAGTTCGCGCAGGAGACGAGCGCGCGCACGCTCGCCGACGTCATCAAGGATGCCGACGTGTTCCTCGGCCTCTCGGCCGGCGGCGTGCTCAAGCCCGAGTTGGTCAAGACGATGGCGCCCCAGCCGATCATCCTGGCGCTGGCCAACCCGAACCCGGAGATCGATCCGGAGCTGGCCAGGGCCGCGCGCGCCGACTGCATCATCGCCACCGGCCGCACCGACTACCCGAACCAGGTCAACAACGTCCTGTGCTTCCCCTACATCTTCCGCGGCGCGCTCGATTGCGGCGCGACCACGATCACCACCGAGATGGAGATCGCCGCGGTGCACGCGATGGCGGACCTGGCGCAGGCCGAGCAGAGCGAGGTGGTGGCGGCCGCCTATGCCGGCGAGCAGCTGAAGTTCGGCCCCGAGTACCTGATCCCGAAGCCCTTCGATCCGCGGCTGATGATGAAGATCGCGCCGGCGGTGGCCCAGGCGGCCGCCGACAGCGGCGTGGCGTCGCGCCCGATCGCCGACCTCGACGCCTACCGCGAGAAGCTCCAGACCTTCGTCTACGCCTCGGGCACCACGATGAAGCCGATCTTCGCGCTGGCGCGCCAGGCGCCGAAGAAGCGCGTGTGCTTCGCCGAGGGCGAGGAGGAGCGGGTGCTGCGCGCCTGCCAGGTGCTCGCCGACGAGCACGTGGCGCGCCCCACGCTGATCGGCCGGCCGAAGATCATCGCCCAGCGCATCGAGAAGTTCGGCCTGCGCCTGCAGGAGGGCCGCGACTACGACGTGGTCAACACCGACTACGACGAGCGCTACCGCGACTTCTGGCAGACCTACCACCGCATGACCGAGCGCAAGGGCATCACGGCGCAGGTCGCCAAGATCGAGATGCGCCGGCGCCTGACGCTGATCGGCTCGATGATGCTGCACAAGGACCATGTGGACGGCCTGATCTGCGGCACCTGGGGCACGCCGGACCTGCACCTGCGCTACATCGACCAGGTGATCGGCAAGCGCCCGGGCGTGAAGACCTACGCCGCCATGAACGGCCTGATGCTGCCCAACCGGCAGATCTTCCTGGTCGACACCCACGTCAACTACGACCCCAGTGCCGAGCAGCTGGCCGAGATCACGCAGATGGCGGCCGAGGAGATGCTGCGCTTCGGCCTGAAGCCCAAGGTCGCGCTGCTGTCGCATTCCAACTTCGGCAGCTCCAACCAGCCCAGCGCGGTGAAGATGCGCCAGACGCTGGAACTGCTGCGCGAGCAGGCGCCCTGGATGGAAGTCGACGGCGAGATGCACGGCGACATCGCCCTGGACGCCCACGGCCGCGAGCAGCTGATGCCGCACAGCACCCTCGCGGGCGAGGCGAACTTGTTGGTGCTGCCCAACATCGATGCCGCCAATATTTCGTACAACCTGCTGAAGACGGCAGCCGGCGGCAACATCGCCGTCGGCCCGGTGCTGCTCGGTGCGGCGAAACCGGTGCACATCCTGACGGCGAGCACCACGGTGCGCCGCATCATCAACATGGCGGCCCTCACGGTTGCCGACGCCAACGCGGCCCGCTAACGGTTCGACCGACAGCAGGCGCTAACTTTACGATCGGCGCCGAGGCGCCCGAAAGCCCTTCGCAGCTGCCCAAATTTTGGGCAGCTGCTTGCTTTTGGGAAGGACATGCGTCACACTACCGCGCTTGAAGTACCGGGTTAACCCGGAGAAATCAAGTACTCGGTACCGAAAGGTACCGGGGGTGAAGTGCCGGTATCGAAAGATGCCGGGTGGCGTTCCTTGAAGACCTCCTCAGCAGGCCGTCCGTTCCTGGCCCGATTCGCGACAGCAAGGTTGGCACTTGCCAGCGGCCTGCTCGCTGCCGCGATCACCGGGTTGCCCCAGGCCCAGGCCTGGAGCTGGCAGGACGGCCGCGCCCCGGCAAGGGCGGCGACGGTGCATGTCACCGAGCTGCCGCGCCAGGGCCGGGAGACGTATGAACTGATCCGCCAGGGCGGACCGTTCCCCTACGGCAAGGATGGCGCGGTGTTCGGCAACCGGGAGCGGCTGCTCCCGGCCGAGAAGCGCGGGTTCTACCGCGAATACACCGTGGCGACGCCGGGCTCGCGCGACCGGGGTGCCCGGCGCATCGTGTGCGGAGGCCCGCCCCGGGAGCCGCACGCCTGTTATTACACCGCCGACCATTACGCGAGCTTCCGACGGATCGTGGAAGGCGCGAAATGAGGCGAGACGAAGACATCGTGACTACAGAGAAAGAAACGGAGATGGACCAGCCACTTCGTGTTGATATTTCCGAGACGCCCCTGAAGGGGGTGCGCAGCAACATCGTGCAGTCGATCCGCGCCTTCCGCGTGCAGGACCTGCAGGAGACGGCCAGCGCGCTGGGCCACCACTTCCTGTACGCCAACCTGGCCACCGCCCAGAGCAAGCAGGACGTGCTGGACATGATCGCCCAGCAGTTCACGTTCCCCGCGCACTTCGGCAAGAACTTCGATGCGCTGTACGACGTGATGACGGACCCGCTGCACAAGTCCGGCCCGCAGCCCGGCTTCATCGTGGTGCTGGAGCACATCCCCGCCAACGGCAAGTTCGACAAGGAAGCGCGCGAGCAGCTGCTCGACATCTTCCGCGACACGGCCGACTACTGGGCCGACCGCAAGGTCCCCTTCCGCTGCTTCTATTCCTTCTCCGTGGCGCGTTCGGCCCAGGGCCAAGCCGCCAACGAGGCGCAGGGCGAGGCGGCGCCGGCCCCCGCGACGGACGCCGGCGAGAAGATGCCCACCGACAAGCTCCTCGACGTGTCGCCGCTGGCGCTGCGCATGAGCAGCCCGTTCAACGCGGGCTACTGGCTGGCCGCGGCGTAAGCGGCCACGCATCCCCACGAACCGGGCTTCGAAGCCCGGTTTCCTTTTGCGCCGCTCACCAGCCGGCGTTGTCGTGGCTCACCGCCACCGCGAGCGCCAGGTACTCCGACACCGGCACCTCCTCCGCCCGCCGCTGCAGGCCGAAGTTGCCGCCGTAGCCTTTCTGTTCCAGCCACTTGCCCAGCGTGTGCCGCAGCAGCTTGCGCCGCTGCGAGAACGCCACCTGCACCAGCTCGGACAGCAGGCCCTCGTCCACGATCACCGGCTGCTCGTAAGGGACCATGCGCACCACGGCGCTGTCGACCTTCGGCGGCGGATCGAAGGCCTGCGGCGGCACGAACAGCACACTCTCCATCGCATAGCGCCACTGCAGCATCACCGAGAGCCGGCCGTAATCCGAGGTCGCCGGCGCGGCGACCATCCGGTCGACCACTTCCTTCTGCAGCATGAAGTGCTGGTCGGCCACGCGCTCCACGTACCGCAGCAGGTGGAACAGGATCGGGCTGGAGATGTTGTACGGCAGGTTGCCCACCACCCGCAGCCTGGCGGCGCCCTGCTGGTCGGCGAGCGCGCGGAAGTCCACCTTCAGCACGTCGGCCTCCACCACCCGCAGCTGCGGGTGCTGGCGCAGCCGCGCCGCGAGGTCGCGATCGAGTTCCACCACCGTGAGGGCGCCGACGCGCTCCACCAGCGGCTGCGTCAGCGCGGCGAGGCCGGGGCCGATCTCCACCATGGCCTGGCCGGGGCGCGGGTCGATCTCGCGCACGATCGCGTCGATCACGCTACCTTCGGCCAGGAAGTGCTGGCCGAAGCGCTTGCGGGCGACGTGTCTCATGGGCGGCGGGCCCGGAAATTGGAATCTGACCCCATTTACTGGGGCGGCTCGCGGTACTCCACGTACGCCCGCCCGCGCACTTCCTGCGCCCACTGCAGGTAGGCCTCGTCGAGCTTGCGTTCGCGCACCAGGTTGCGCACCACCTCGCGCTGCTCGCGCGCGGTGAGCTTGGATTCGCGCCGCTCCAGCAGCTGGATCAGGTGGACGCCGAAGCGGGTGACGACCGGCTCGGCGATCTGGCCCGGGGCGAGGGCGTTGATCGCCTCCTCGAACTCGGGCACGAACATGCCGGGGCTGGACCAGCCCAGGTCGCCGCCGCTGCGGGCGCTGGCATCCTGCGAGTTCTCGCGCGCGAGCTGGGCGAAGTCGGCCTGGCCGGCCTCGATGCGGCGCTTGAAGTCGGCCAGCTTCTGGCGCGCCGCCGCCTCGGAAAGCTGGGCGCTCGGGCGCAGCAGGATGTGGCGCGCATGGCTTTGCGTCACCGTCGCGCCGGCGGTGCCCAGGCGTCGCTTTTCCAGCACCTTGACGATGTGGAAGCCGGCCGCGGAGCGCAGCACGTCCGTCACGCCGCCCACCGCCAGCTCGCGCGTGGCGTCCACGAACAGGGGCGGCAGCCGGTCCGCCGTGCGCACGCCGATCACGCCGCTGTTCTGCGCGGCGCCGGCGGCATCCGAGTTCTCGCGCGCGAGCTTCGCGAAATCCTCGCCGCCACGGGCGCGCTGCAGCAGCTCGCGCGCCCTGGTTTCGGCCTGCGCCACCTGCGCTGTCGATGCGCTCTCCGGCAGCGCCACCAGGATGTGCGCAAGGTTCAACTCCGTCAGCGCAGGGTCGCCGGTGGCGCCGTGCTCCTGGTCGCGCAGGTACTGCTCGATGTCCAGGTCGGTCACCTTCACGCGCTGTTCCAGCTCGCGGTCGCGCAGGCGCTGCAACATGATCTGGTTGCGCAGGTCCTCGCGGAACCGCGCCGCGTCGATGCCGTCGGCCACCATGCGGCGGCGCAGCTCGGGCAGGGCGATGCCGTTCTGGCGCGCGATGTTCTGCTCCGCCTGGTCCACCAGGCTGTCGTCCACGCGCACGCCCGTTTCGCGCGCCACTTGCAGCTGCGCCTTTTCGGTGATCAGGCGCTCCAGCACCTCGCGCGCCAGCTGCGCACGCGGCGGCATGGCGGAGCCCTGCTGGGCCAGCTGCTGCTCGTAGCGCAGCATGCGCGTGCGCACCTCGTTGTTGGTGATCGGCTCCGAGTTCACCACGGCGACGATGAAGTCGGCGGCGCGCGTGCCGCTGTCGGGCGCGGCACGGGCGGGGCCAAGTTGCGGCGTGGCGCGCAGGCCTTGCGCGGCCGCGGGCAGGCCCAGGGCCAGGACGGCGGCGAAAGCCAGGGCCAGGAAACGGGAATTCATCGTCTGCGTACTCTAGTCGTAATTGCTGAACCGGCTGGGCGCCACGGTGCGCTCGCGCAGGTACTGGTAGCGGGGGATATTTTCCTTGAGGGACTGCAGCGCGTTGGAGCCGAGGCGGCTGAAGCCCACGAATTCGAGCTGGAACAGGATGCGCTTGTTGGAGTTGTTGGTGCCGGCCTGCAGCCGTTCCACCACGATGCGGCCCAGCCAGCAGCCGGCGTCGTATTCCAGCCCCAGCACCCCATCGACGACCCGCTTGTCGCGCAGGCTGACGTTCAGGCGCCCGACGCTGTACCAGCGGCCCTCGCCCTGGCCCAGGCCCGGCCCGAGGTCGCGGCCCCGGTCGCCCCACAGGTCGTTGAGCGGCCACTGCCAGCCGATGTCGACCTGCTCCGAGCCCTGCACCCCCGGCAGCGGGGAACGCTGCAGCCGGTAGGCCGCCGAGACCACGCGGTAGTTCCCGGGGTTGTAGCGCACCCCGACGGTCTCGCGGATCGACTGCCGGGTCTTGGGGTTGAACTGGATCGTGGTGTCGGCGCTCCACCGGGGCACCAGGTTCACCGAGGCGCCGAACAGGATGTCCGACAGCCGCTCGCTGACCGGCGTGCCGCCCGGCAGCGTGACGCGCTGGTCCTTGAAGCGCAGGCGCTGCGCCACCGCGAAGCGCGCCGCCTCGGCGCCGGTGGCCGGATCGAGCAGGCGGGTGGCCGCGCCCAGCGTGAGCAGGTTGTTGTCGGCGATGCGGTCGTTGCCGCCGAAGGCGTTCTCTGTGTAGACGGTGGCGAAGTTGAAGTCGTTGAGGCCCGAGTCGTAGTTGGGCAGCCGGTTCTGGTCGCGAAACGGGGTGTAGACGTAGAAGGCGCGCGGCTCCAGCGTCTGCACGAAGTCGCGCCCGAACAGGCGCGCGCTGCGCTCGAACACCAGGCCCGAGTCCACGCTCAGGGTGGGCACCGTCACGTTGGCGCTGCCCTGGCCGGCGGCCGTGAGGGCGTCGAAGCTGTAGTGGCGCGCGTGCACCTGCGCCTTGGGGATCACGAACCAGCCCGGCGCCTGCCAGGGCCGGCTCACCTGCATCAGGGTGTAGCTGCGGTGGGCGTTGGGCTGCGTCGCTTCCGGCGTGCTGGGAAACAGCGCGCGCAGCGGGTCCGTGACGGTGTGCGTGAAGTGCGTGTAGTCGCCCTCGATGACGGTGTCGAGGCCGCCCCACAGGTTGCTGCGCACCTGGCGCGCCGTCAGTTGCGGCGAGCGGTTGTACGGCGGGATGATCGCCGTCGACGCGTCGGTCAGGTCCTGCAGCGTCTGCCAGCGCAGCACCCGTGCCGCCATGCTCACGTCGCCCCAGGCCCATGCCAGGGTCCCGTCGTTGCTCAGGAGCCGCTGCGTGAGCGAGGCGGAGTTGCGCGAGAAGTCGCGCCAGTAGTCGTCGTCGCTGACGCGATTGAGGTTCAGCGACAGCGACGACGAACCCAGCCCCGGCAGCTGCAGGCCGCCTTGCGTGTGCTGCGCCGCGAAGCCCCAGCGGTCCATGTTGCGCAGCCGGTCGTTGGGCAGGTAGTTGCCGCGCAGGATGCCGTTGTAGCCCGACTCGATGTAGCGGAATTCGGCGCCGAAGTCGACGCCGCGCTTGGACATCAGCGTCGGGTAGAGCGTGGCGTCGCGGTTCGGGGCGATGTTCCAGTAATAGGGCACCGTGGTCTCGAAGCCGCTGCGGTTGTCGAGGCCGAAGGTGGGCGGCAGCACGCCGCTCTTGCGCGTGTCGCCGAGCGGGAAACTCAGCGAAGGCACCGGCAGCACCGGCACCCCCATGAAACTCAGCACCGCGCCCTTGGCCAGGCCGACCTCCTCCTCGTCGTCCAGGCTGATCGAGGCGGCACGCAGGATCCAGTCCGGCATCCAGCTCGGGCCCGGCTTGCGCTGGCAGGTGGTGTACGTGGCCTTGCGGATCACCGCGTGCTTCTCGTCGACGAAGTCCACCCGCTCGGCCTGGCCGTAGGCATCGTTGCGCAGGAAGCGGTAGTTCGGCTGGCTGAAGAAGCCCTCGAAGGCATCCACCTTCAGCTCCAGCAGCGGGCCTTCGAAGATGTTGCCGGCCTTGTTGATGTGCACGTTGCCGCTGGCGCGCGCCAGGTCGTCGGCCTGGTTGTACTCGATGCGCCTGGCGCGGATGACGGTGTCGCCGCGCCGCAGTTCGGCATCGCCCTCGACGATCGTCTCCAGGTCGGGGCGGCCGCGCACCACGTCGCCTTCGACGAAGGTGGGCAGCTGGCTGCGCACGGGCGCGGGAATGTCCTCGCGCAGCCTGGGCGAGGGCTTGAGCGCCGGCGCGGGCTCGCCCGGGCCTTGCGCGTGGGCGGCCAGGGGCTGCAGCAGCGACATCGCGACCAGCGCCACCGGACTGAGTGCGAAACGCGCGACGCCGGCCTTGTTCTTGGGGTGATGCATGAAGGGAGGAAGCCAGCCGCCGGCAGGCCGGCGCGCCACGTTGGATTTGTAGAATCGATTATCCATGAGCGATTCCGCGCCTTCCCCTTCCCTTGTCGCCTGGAGCGACCCCCGGCGCGAAGCCGCTTTCCACGGCTGGCTGGCGCGCGTGGCCCCGGCCCACGGGCTCGGGCCCGCCACCCTGCGCCCCGCCTCGGCCGACGCCAGCTTCCGCCGCTACCTGCGCATAGACGGGGCCGCCGGCAGCCTGATCGTGATGGACGCGCCGCCCGAGCGGGAGAATTGCGCGCCCTTTGTAAAGATCGCGCGGCTGATGGCCGATGCCGGCCTGAACGTGCCGCGCGTCCTCGACTGGGACGAGCCGCTCGGCTTCATGCTGCTGGACGACCTGGGAACCCGGACCATGATCGAGATGGTCGACCCCGCCGATCCGGCTGCCAGCCAGGACCTGTACCTGCGGGCGCTGGATGCGCTGGTCGCCTGGCAGCTGGCGTCCAAGCCCGGCGTGCTGCCGCCGTACGACGAGGCGCTGCTCGCGCGCGAGCTGGCGCTGTTTCCCGACTGGTACCTGCGGCAGCACAAGAAGCTGGAGCTCACGGCGAAGCAGCGCGAACTGCTCGATGGGCAGTTCCGGCTGATCGTCCAGCGCAACCTGGCCGCGCCCGCCGTCTACGTGCACCGCGACTTCATGCCGCGCAACCTGATGATCCCGCGCGAGGCGGCCGAGCCGCGCCTGGGCGTGCTGGACTTCCAGGACGCGGTGTACGGCCCCGTCACCTACGACATCGCCTGCCTGATGCGCGACGCGTTCCTCAGCTGGGAGGAGGAATTCGTCCTCGACATCACCGTGCGCTACTGGGAGAAGGCGCGCAAGGCGGGGCTGCCGGTGGGCGAGGACTTCGGCGAGTTCTACCGCGCGGTGGAGTGGATGGGGCTGCAGCGCCACCTGAAGGTGGCCGGCATCTTCGCCCGCCTCACGCTGCGCGATGGCAAGCCCAGGTACCTGGCGGATGCACCGCGCTTCATCGGCTACATCCGTGCCGCCGCCACCCGCTACCGCGAGCTGGCGCCGCTGGCCCGCTTCATCGACGAGGTGGAAGGCAGCGACGCCGCGAGCGGCTACGCCTTCGGCCGCATCTAGCCCCGTGCCGCGCCTCTATTGCGACGAGCCCCTGGCGAGCGGCGCGCGGCTGGCGCTGCCCGCCGGCGCGGCGCGCCACGTGCAGGTGCTGCGGCTGCAGCCCGGCGCCGCGCTGACGCTGTTCGACGGCCGCGGCGGCGAGTACGAGGGGGTGGTGGAGCACATGGGCCGCAGCGAAGTGCGGGTGGCAGTGGGCGCGCATCGCGCCGTCGAATGCGAAGCGGCCGTCGCGGTGCATCTGGCGGTGGGCATGACGGCCAACGAACGCATGGACTGGCTGGTGGAAAAGGCCACCGAATTGGGCGTGGCATCGATCCAGCCGCTGCTGACCGAGCGCAGCGTGCTGCGACTGGCCGGCGAGCGGGCGCAGAAGAAGCAGGCGCACTGGCAGGGCGTGGCGATTGCGGCTTGCGAGCAGTGCGGTCGCAACCGGGTGCCGGTGGTGCATCCCGTGCAGCCCGTGCCGGAGTGGCTGGCGGCGGCGCGGCCGGGGCTGGTGCTGTCCTTGCGGGAGGGGACGCAGCCGCTGATCGCGGCAGCGGCGTTGCTGGCCGAAGTGACGCTCCTCAGCGGCCCGGAGGGCGGTCTGGCCCCGGCGGAAGAAGATGCGGCGCTGGCGCGCGGCTGGCGCGCGGTACACCTCGGGCCGCGGGTGCTGCGGGCCGAGACGGCGCCGGTCGCGGCGCTGGCGCTGCTTGCATTGGGCAGCTGAAGCGCCGAGCGCCGCAGGCTGAAGCCCGGCGCCGGGCGCAGCGCCTCAGTCCGCCAGCGCGACCGCCAGCAAGGTGCCGACCGCCGCCGGGATCCCGTAGCGCTCCCACTTCGAAACGGCCGTGCCCGCGATCACCTCCACCGGCACGGTCGTGAGCTCCAGCACGCGGTTGACGACGCAATCCTCCACCAGCCGCACCAGCGAATCCTTGCGCGCCGTGCCCATCAGGATGCGGTCGCAGCGCAGCGAATGCGCCAGCTCGGTGATGCAGATCGCGCTGTCGCCCACCGCCGTGTGCACCGTGTAGGGCAGGCCGGCGCGCTCCAGCCGCTCGCGGCAGGGGCGCAGCGCCTGCGCCGCCTGTTCGCGGTAGAAACCCTCGCGCTCGCGCCGCGCAACGAAGCGCGCCACATGCCAGCGAAACGGCGTCTGCACGTTCAGCAGGTGGATCTCCGTCGCAGCCCCCTGCAGCGACTGCCGCACCACGTGCTGGATCACGGCTTCGTCGTTGGGCGAGCCTGCGATGGGAACCAGGATCTTCTGCATGCTCCACAGCATAACCAATGCGGCGCGGCCGTGTGCCGCCCCGCCTCCATGCTCCCTCATTCCGCCGCCGCCAGCAACAGCGCCCGCGCCGCCCCGATCGCCGCCGGGATGCCGTAGCGCTCCCACTTCGACACCGATGCAGCGCGCGCTGTCGCCCACCTGCAGGTGCACGGAATTGGCGGCCTCGCAATTGGGCGAAGCGCGAACGGGAACGAGGATCTGGTCCATGCTGCCTCCCAGCCTTTGGAGGGCGGTCTCGCCGGCAGGTTCCGGCCGGGGCGCGCCAGCGGCCGGGCGGCGGCGCAAGTACAGCCTCAGCAACTCCATCGCGAGCAGGCAGGACACCGCCACCGCCGCCACCATCCAGCGGTTGGAGAACACGCCGATGGCCAGCGCGTCGACCAGCCCCACCACGCCGATGTCGACGGCCATGTCGCGGTTGATCGCGTGCTCCTTGGGCGAGCGCGGCGGGCCGGGGCAGGTGCCGGCCCGCCTGCAGGAGCTGGCAGAGCCCTTCCCGTGAGAAGCGCTACAGTGCCGGGATGAACCGGAACCTCTGGCTGCTCGCCATCCTGCAGGGGCTGTTCCTCACCAACAACGTCACCTTCATCGCCATCAACGGGCTGGTGGGGCTGTCGCTCGCGCCTTACGGCTGGATGGCGACCCTGCCGGTGATGGGCTATGTGGTCGGCAGCGCGCTCTTCACCGGGCTGGTGGCCCGCACCCAGGGCCGCCTGGGGCGGCGGCGCGGCTTCCAGCTCGGGCTGGCGGTGGCCGTCGCGTCCTCGCTGCTGTGCGCCTATGCGGCCAGCACCCGCCACTTCTGGCTGCTGTGCGCCAGCACCATGCTGGCCGGCTACTACGCGGCCAATGCCAGCCTGTACCGCTTCGTCTCGGCGGAACTGGCGGCGCCGGCCTTCCGGGAAAGGGCGGTGTCGCTGGTGATGGCCGGCGGCCTGCTCGGCGCCGTGGTCGGCCCGCGGCTGGCGGCCGGCACGCGCGACTGGGCCGCCGCGCCCTTCGTCGGCGCCTACCTGTCGCTGGCCGGCGTGGCGCTGCTGGCGCTCGCGCTGCTGGCCTTCATGCGCTTCCCGCCGGTGGCCGAGCGCGCCGCCGTCAAGGCTGGCCGCACGGTGGGCCAGTTGCTGGCGCAGCCGGCCTTCCTGGTCGCCGCCCTCGCCGGCGCCCTGGGCTACGGCGTGATGAACCTGCTGATGGCCGCCACGCCGCTGGCCATGCAGCAATGCGGCCTGCCCTTCGGCGACGCCGCCTTCGTGCTGCAGTGGCACGTGATCGGCATGTTCGCGCCCGGCTTCTTCACCGGCCACCTGATCCAGCGCTTCGGCGCGCTCAAGGTGATGGCCGCCGGCGCGGCGCTGAACCTCCTGTGCATCCTGATCGCTCTCTCGGGCGTGGAACTGCAGCAGTTCACCGTCTCGCTGTTCCTGCTCGGGCTGGGCTGGAACTTCCTCTTCACCGGCAGCACCACGCTGGCGCTCACCGCCTACGCCCCGGAGGAGAAGGACCGCGCCCAGGCGGTGCTGAACTTCATCCTCTTCTCCACCATGGCCGTGAGCTCGTTCGCCTCCGGCGTGCTGGTCACGACCCAGGGCTGGACCTGGCTGAACCTGGGCTCGCTGCTGCCGATGGCCGCGATCTTCGCCGGGCTGGGCTGGCTGGCCGTCAGAACCGCGCGTCCAGCCACTGCCGCAAGCGCATGAACACCGGCTGGATCCGCGGCTCGTTGAAGATCTCGTGGTAGTAGCCGTCCAGGCGGTGGGCGCTGAGCACGGCGCGCGGCACGGCGGCCGCGAAGCTCTCGCTGCCGCGCGGGTCGACCATGTGGTCCTCGCCGGCGTACATCAGCAGCGTCGGCACCAGCCAGCGCGGGGCGCAGGAGCGCACGAGCTCGGCCTCGTCCACGATGAAGCGGCCGAGCCGGCCCGAGATGCGGTCGTGCACCAGGGGATCGTTGCGGTAAGCCTTCACCACCTCCGGATCGTGCGACAGGAACTGCGGATCCAGCCCGTTGGCCACCGTGAGGTTGGGCGCCACCCGGGGCACCACGGCCAGCAGCAGCTTCTGCACCGGATTGAGCCGCGGCGCCAGGGCCGGCGAGGAGAGGACCAGCCCGTCGACCGGAACGATCCCGCGGGCGACGAAGCCCGCCGCGACCAGCCCGCCGAGGCTGTGCCCCAGCAGGACGAGGGGCAGTTCCGGCGCCCGGTTGCGGGTGCTTTCCACCAGGTCCGCCAGGTCGTCGAGCAGCCGGTGCGGGTGCGGCAAGCCCCCGCGCACGCCGCCGGACTGGCCGTGGCCGTACTGGTCGTACCCGCGCACCACGAAGCCCCAGCGATTGAGCAGGCGCGCCAGCTTGTCATGGCGGCCGGCGTGCTCGCCCAGGCCATGCACGATCAGCACGCTGGCGCGCGGCCGCGCGCCGGCGGGCAAATGCCAATCCTGCACCGCCAGGTTGTCCCCGTCGCTGGCGGTGTAGGTGGAGAGCGTCGATTCAGGCGCCTCGTGGCTCATCCGTGAGCATCATGGCGGCGCCGCCCTGCCTGTAAATCCCCCCTTTGGGGGGTGCCGGCAGGGGAACGTTCAGGGCATCTGCGCCATCACCTCGGCCACGGCAGCGGTCAGGCGCTTCGCGTAGGGCACGTGCAGGAACTCGTTGGGGCCGTGCGCATTGCTGCGCGGGCCCAGCACGCCGCACACCATCATCTGCGCCGTCGGGAAGCCCGCGCTCAGCATGTTCATCAGCGGGATGGTGCCGCCCTGGCCGATGTAGCCCACGGGCGCGCCGTAGTGCGCCAGCGAGGCCGCGTTGAGCGCCTGCTCGAACCACGGCGTCACCGCCGGCGCGTTCCAGCCCGAGGCCGCGCCGCTGGACTCGAAGGTCACCACGGCCTGGTAGGGCGCGTTGTCTTCCAGCAGGGTCTTGAGCTCCTGCACGGCGCGCGCCGCGTCGATCAGCGGCGGCAGGCGCAGCGACAGCTTGAAGGCCGTGCAGGGGCGCAGCACGTTGCCGGCGTCCTGCAGCGCGGGCAGCCCTTCGGCGCCGGTCACGGAGAGCGTCGGCTTCCAGGTGCGATTGAGCAGGGCCTCCACCGGGTCGGTGGTGGTCGGCAGCGCGAACACGGTGGAGCCGCCGCAGTCCGCGTGGGCCCAGGGGAAGCGCTTGTAGACCTCTTCGCCGAGGATGGCCGCGGCGGCCCGGGCCTGTGCCAGCCGGTCGGCCGGCACCTCGCAGTGGAAGCTGGCCGGCAGCAGGCGGCCGGTCCGGCTGTCCTCCAGCCGGTCGAGCACCTGGCGCATGATGCGGAAGCTGGAAGGCACCAGGCCCGAGGCGTCGCCCGAGTGGATGCCTTCGGTCAGCACCTGCACCTTCAGCGTGCCGCCGGCCAGGCCGCGCAGCGAGGTGGTGAGCCACAGCTGGTCGTAGTTGCCGGCGCCGGAATCGAGGCAGATCACCAGGCCCACGTCGCCCAGGCGCGGGCGCAGGGCCTCGATGTAGGGCAGCAGGTCGTAGGAGCCCGATTCCTCGCAGGTCTCGATGACGCCGACGATGCGCGCATGCGGCTGGCCCTGGGCCTTGAGTGCCTGCACCGCCGCGATGCTGGCGTAGACGGCGTAGCCGTCGTCGGCGCCGCCGCGGCCATAGAGCTTGCCGTCCTCGTACTTGGGCGTCCACGGTCCGAGATCCGAGCGCCAGCCGGTGAATTCCGGCTGCTTGTCCAGGTGCCCGTACATCAGGATGGTCTGGGCGGCGGCCCTGGTTGCCTCGATCTCGAAGAACAGCACCGGCGTGCGGCCCGGCAGGCGCACGATCTCGAGCGCCAGGCCCGGCACCTGCTGCGCCTCGACCCACTGCGCCGCGTTGCGCAGCACCGTCTCGATGTAGCCGTGCTGCTGCCATTGCGGGTCGAAGCCGGGCGACTTGGCCGGGATCGCGATGTAGTCGGTGAGCTGGCGCACGATGTCGCCGTCCCATTGCCGCGTGACCTGGTCGAGGGCGGCGGCGCTGTCGAGGAAGGTGGAGGGGAGGTCGCGGGGCTTGTTCATGGGGGAAGGGGCTGGAGGCTGGAGGCTAGGGAAACAGCCGGAACCGAGACTGTACGCGGCGAGGGGCGGCTGGGCTAGGATGCGGTGCGAATCTCCCCAATCCGGTTTCCGTCCCCAGCCTCCAGGCCCCTCTCCATGCAACAACGCATCCACGTCGGCGTCGGCGGCTGGACCTTCGAGCCCTGGCGCAACAACTTCTATCCGGCGGGCTTGCCGCACGCGAAGGAGCTGCAGTACGCCAGC